>Ga0208279_1001329_pt1 | contig 13833 bp, 13 predicted proteins | sample AntAceMetag02UKM_FD_184766 | JGI IMG/M metagenome (GOLD analysis project Ga0208279, IMG submission 184766) | Saline lake microbial communities from Ace Lake, Antarctica - Antarctic Ace Lake Metagenome 02UKM (SPAdes) (version 2) | ecosystem: Environmental > Aquatic > Non-marine Saline and... | reverse complement strand
CTTGAATTCCAGCGTTTTTCCCTCATCTTTTGTCAACAGTTTCGGGATCATTCATTGTTTCCCTCGGTGTGAACTTCCTCACCCTGACTTCGCCAATCCGACTCTTCGAAAAAATCAGGGTCATAAATCCGGGCAATAATTCTTTTAATTCTTCTGTCCATCTATCTATCTTCCTTCCTTTATCCTCAGAAAAGAAAAAACCCGCCAAGAAAAACGGGCGGGTGATTCAATTTAGACAAATTTTTTTTGTGAACCGATTTTTCATATTTTAAGGAGCTTTCTGATCGGTTAAAAGGATTCTCAGCAGGGGGGTAACTATATCTCCCCTCTCCATTTTTCGCAAGAGCAATCGGAACTACATGCCAATTTATTTGTAAAGTATTTAAAAGAAATAGGGGGCAAGGATGCCGAAGTTGTATCCGCGATCGATGAATGCGGTCCCGCTTCCGCGGTCAGCGACCGCGGCTACAACTTCACCCGTTTCCTCACGGTAGAGGCAAACAATTAGTATTAGGGGACGAAGGTAACTTTGCAACTTACTGCTTTTTGTTGAAGTAACCTCATTGTGGAAAGAGGGTCGGACCACACTAACATGTTGAATATAAAGTGGTTACCCCAAAAATAGGGCCTCATATCGGTCTTAGGTGCGTTTTTTGGGGTCAAAAAACGCCTCTAAGCCCGTTTTTTCCCGCAGGAGTAATACGAAAATCCCGTTCCAGCAGACCAATTGATGTTAGTGATATTAGGGGACGGAGGTAACTTCGCATCTTACTGCTTCTTATTTGAAGTAATCTCGCTGATTGCCTTCCTGACTCGAAAGAAATCCATGAGTTTTACTTTTTTTCGGAATAAAACGCTCACTTCTCCGACTGTTAATATGAGGCTAATATATTTTGCACTGGTAAATTCAAAGTGGCCCTTACCAGTGCCTGGAAAATCATGGGAGGACTTCAAATGACAGGTGAGGTTATTAACTATACTTCGCTACTCGACGACATCAAGGGGCGGATACGCCGAGCACAGACTCGGGCGGTTCTCTCAGCCAACCGTGAGATGTTGATACTATACTGGGATGTCGGAAGGATTATACAGATTCGACAGGATGTCGAAGGCTGGGGTGCCAGTGTGATCCCACGCCTCTCCCGGGATCTGCGCAATGATTTGCCCAAGATTAAAGGTTTCTCTAAGCGGAATCTTAAACGCATGGTCCGTTTCTATCGAGAGTACCCCGCGCTCATTCCAATAGCGACACAGGATATGCCCCAATCGATAGATTCCAGCAGAGACAAAAAAGTGCCACAGCCTGTGGCACTTTTACATCCTGTTCCGGCCCTTGGCACGGAAGCTATATCCAGGGCCGTGCTGGGGTTGCCCTGGAGCCACAACTTCATATTAATCGAGAAGGTCAAGGATATACCAATCCGATTTTGGTATATGCAACAGACCCTGGTGCAGGGTTGGAGCCGCAAAGTTCTGGACTTGATGATTATGAGCAATGCTCATGAGCGCCAGGGAAAGGCCATCTCTAACTTTGATAAGCTGCTCCCGGCATCCCAATCGGGTCTGTCACGACAGACGTTCAAGGATCCTTATATCTTCGATTTTCTGACTCTTGACAATCAATTCCGTGAGCGGGAACTGGAAGCAGGACTGGTGGCGCATCTCGAACGATTCATGCTGGAGTTGGGCGTAGGTTTTTCATTTGTAGGTCGGCAGTATCACATCTCAGTTGGCGAGGATGATTTCTCTCTGGATCTGCTTTTCTATCACCTGAAACTGCGGTGTTTTGTGGTGATAGATCTGAAAGTCGGCGGATTTAAACCAGATTATGCGGGTAAAATGAACTTTTATCTCAATGTCGTAGACGATATGCTGCGGCATGAGCATGACAATCCTTCCATCGGCTTGATCTTGTGCCGAGATAAGAAGAAGATTCTGGCGGAATATGCCTTGCGTGGAGTGAACAAGCCCATCGGAGTATCCGAGTATGCGTTAACGCGGTCACTCCCTGACGCGTTAAAGTCATCGCTTCCTACCATCGAGGACATCGAAGGAGAGCTCGCCACCAGATGAGCGATAGATAAGGGCATTAGGGGATGGAGGCAACTTGCTGCTTTTTATTGAGATAATCCCGTTGATTGTCTTCCAAAATGGAAATAATCCACGGTTTTTCTAATTTTTCCCGGAATAAATAACTCACTTCTCCGACTATTAATATGAGGATAAAATCTTTTCTCAGGTGAATTCAAAACGAGGACATGTAGATGACAGAAGAATTTACATTTAACAGTCTTGTTAATTCGATTCAGCAAAGCCATGGTCATCTTGCAGCCAAAACAAATAAAGCAATCAATATCAGCCTGACTCTACGAAACTGGGTGATTGGTTCCTACATTCGTGAATACGAACAAAACGGATCTGACCGGGCGGAATATGGAGGTAAAGTATTTATCGAACTCAGTCAAAAGTTAGCTAAATTGGGGAATATAAAATATCATCCTCGGGAATTAAGGCGCTGCCGAACCTTCTATGAGATGTATCCGCAGATTCGGGAGACACTGGCCCTTCGATTCGATTCCTTAATTCCAGGTCCAATTCGGAAAGTTCTGCTTTCCAAATCACATAAAACCCCCACGCCGGTAATTCGGGGGACAGTGTCCCCCGAATTCCAAATTCTCGCCAAAAATCTCGTTAATTCCTTATCTTTCAGTCATTTTGTCGCTCTCATTAAATTTAAAAATCCACTTAAACGTGTTTTCTATGAAATCGAATGTATCCGGGGAAATTGGTCGGTCCGGGAACTGAAACGCCAGATTTCAAGCCTTTATTATGAGCGTTCGGGATTATCGGAAGACAAAAAGAAATTGTCCGAGCTTGTACGGCAGGATACAGAATGTTCCTCCTTGCCCCTGACTCGGAAAGAGGGTCGGACCTGCGTAACTGTCTACAAATAAATGTTTTAGGTATATTTTTGGCCTTCAGAAGGCCTTAGAGGTCCAGTTTTACCCCAAAAACTGGACCTCTAAGCGCTGTGAGAGGGGGTAAAATATACGTTATATGTTTATTACTAGCAAGTTCCGCAGGTCCGACCCCAATTCTCCAAATTCCCCTAATTTATCCCCATATTGCTCCATTGACATTGCTTACTTTTCTAGATACCGTTATAAAAATAGCGGTCTATTCAATTATAATGTTCGATGGATGACAACATGAAAGAACTATGAACCAAGACAAGCCAGGTCATCGCGGTCACCTACTGTGTGATCTTCTTCACTCTTCTTGGGCTAAGAAGTCACCTGACAGACAGATGGCATGCTTTGGCTAACCTTGCCCTGGTCATCCTGTCGGCCGGAATGATTATCTACGTGGTCATCAACGAGAGACGAACGAAGATGGCACGAAGCCCCAAAGGACTATGATCATCGAACAACCGCCTGCAACATATTTGCTGAAAGCCGCGCTTTCAGCAAAATGCTGAGGCGAAGCGTTCGCCAAAAGAGAAAGACTATTGAGGTGTACATGCACCAGCACCAAGTATGAAAGCGAGAATAAAACTAGCTACAGCCCGGACCCCGGACGGAAGCGAGATGGAGCTTCGTCAGCATGACCGTGATTTCTCAATCACGATCAATGGTGAGGAGTTGATGAACAGTCGTCAACATGAGTCGGAAATGGAGCTGGCGCGGCTGGGTTGTGCGCCTCTGGCCGGTCGCAAAGCGCCCAGCATACTCATTGGCGGCCTGGGCCTGGGCTATACCTTACGTCAAGCTCTCGATATGCTCAGCCCCCGCGCCAAAGTGGTGATGTGTGAACTGTTGGGTGCTGTAGTCGAATGGAATCGTGAGTTCTTTGGGGAACTCAACGGCCACCCTCTGGAGGACGAACGAGTGGACCTCAAGACGGGTGATGTCGTCAAGATTATCTCACGTTCCAAGAGCAGCTTCGATGCGATCCTGCTAGATATCGATAATGGTCCCAGCGCGGTGACCGATTCAGGGAACCAACGTCTGTATAGTCGTGAAGGAATCCGGGCCTGTCGCCGCGCGCTCCGCAAACAGGGGTGCCTGGCAGTGTGGTCGGCTGAGCCGAGTAAGAGTTTCGAACAGCTCTTGATGAACTGCAATTTCCATGTGCGGCGTTTCCGGGTCCCCGCCTACAAGGGGAGTAAATCGCAGTCACGTTTTGTATTTGTCGCTTCGGAGGATAAAAGTGTCCTACCCCCCGGTGGTGGCGAGCCGCGCCGGCCGTGTAAGAACAAGTCGAAGGAAAATCGAAGACAAGCCCCAGGGATCTCATCGAGGAAATCCGACGACGACTTTCAACACCGGATGGCGAACCGGAAAGACGGTCGGATACAAAAGCGGATACAAAAGCGGGTCCAAAAGCGGGTCCAAAAGCGGGTGGTCCAAAAGCGGGTCGGGCAAAAGCGGGTCGGACCTGCGTAACTGCCTCCAAATAAATGTGTTAGATTCAATTTTGGCCTTCAGAAGGTCTTAGAGTGCCAGTTTTACCCCCAAAACTGGCACTCTAAGACCGTTTTCACCGTAAAAGAACGGGTCGCAACATTATCTTCCCGGGCCATGATGTTGAACCCCGTTGGGGTTCATTTATTTGTTTGGATTTATGTTATTCCCGGGGATTCTCCCCGGGCTTTAATGTTTAACCCTTTTGGGGTTCATTCCGGACCCCAAAGGGGTCCTATATCTTAGCCCTGGGTCTTACCCAGTGGCCAGCGACAACTACACTTCCCTATCAACGACAATTAGACTTCCCTATTAACCGGTGTTATTGGAGACTCTCAGATTTGAGATTAAAGGAGGGTTTCTATGATTACACCAGACCGAAAAGTGAGGAAGCTAATGGAAGAATATCAGAAGACAGGGAAGTTATGCAAGGCCGCCTTGCGGGCGGATTTGGATCAAAAGACAGCAAGAAAATATCTGAAAGCGGGGAAATTGCCCTCTCAGATGAAAGTAGAGCATACCTGGAGGACAAGACCGGATCCTTTCTTCACATATTGGCCTGAGGCAGCAAGGATGCTTACAGATGCGCCGGAGTTGGAAGCTAAGATTTTGTTTGAATGGTTATGCGAGTGTCATCCGGATGATTACCATGAGGGGCAGCTAAGAACCTTTCAACGCCGAGTACGAGAATGGCGAGCTTTATCGGGTCCCCCGAAAGAAGTCTATTTTCCCCAGAAACACCATCCAGGAGAGAAGATGGAGACTGATTTTACCTGGATGAATGAACTGATGATTACAATTTGTGGCGAACCATTCCCCCATCTGTTCTGTCACTCGGTGTTGACCTATTCCAACTGGGAGTGGGGAGCGGTGTGCCACAGCGAGAGTATGCTGGCACTGAAGAAGGGAATACAGGCGACACTAATACGACTGGGGCATATTCCTGACCAGAACTGGACAGATCACTCCACCGCCGCCACGCATGTGATTGGCCAGGATGAAGAGAATACAGACTCTAAAAAGAGGGGTTTTAACCGAAAATATCTGGATTTCATGGAACACTTCGGGATTACGCCTCGAACGATACAGGTGAACAAGCCCAATGAGAACGGGGATATAGAGAGTAGCAACGGAGCATTTAAACGGCGGGTTGAGCAGTATTTGCTCCTTCGAGGCAGTCGGGATTTCAACAGCGAAGAAGATTATTTTGCGTTTCTTGAGTGGGTTATGGATAAGGCAAATTATCTGCGCCGGAAGCGGCTCAGTGAAGAATTGGCTGTGATGCGAGTGCTGGATGTAAAGCTTCTGCCCGAATATACAACGGAAGAAGCACGAGTTACATCCTGGAGTACAGTTCAGGTATCTCGAAATACCTACTCAGTACCCAATCGTTTGAGGGGGGAGAAGGTCAGAGCCCGGGTATATGAGAACCATGTGGATCTCTATTATCACGGTGTACATCAGTTGTCCATACCGCGTTTATTAGGGAAAGCAAACCATTCAATTAACTATCGTCATGTAATCGAATCACTTCTGCGCAAGCCGGGAGCGTTCCGGAACTATAAATATCGGCAGGACTTATTTCCGACCAAGGAATTCCGCTGGGCTTATGATGAGTTGAGCGAAACGTGCACAGAGCGGATCGCTGATATAGAATATCTCAGGATTCTCAAGCTGGCAGCTAAGACCATGGAGTGCCAGGTACAGAATATTTTGGGAAAGCTGAAATCCTCCGGGATTGTGCCACGATGGGATATGGTGGAGAAGTTATCCCCGAGTCCCCGCCTGGAATTACCCAAACTGAGGCCGTTAAAGGTGAATCTGAGCGATTACGACTATCTGCTGGAGAGGAAGGAGGTGGCGGTATGAACGGAAAAGCTTCAACCGAATTATTATTACGATCATTGTGTCTATCCACAATTGCCAATCAATATAAGGATCTGGCAAAGCATGCCGAGAATGACAACTGGGATCATATACATTACTTGCACAATCTTTGTGAGGTAGAGCTTGTAGAACGGGCTCGGAGGAGAGTACAGAGGCGACTGAAACAATCTAAGCTTCCGGAAGGGAAGACGATGGATACGCTGGATCAACGTAAACTCCCACTGAAAGTACGTCGTCAGATCCCGCGACTTTTAGATGGAGATTTTGTAAAGAGAGCCGAAAATGTTCTGGCCTTCGGCTTGCCGGGCCGGGGAAAGACCCATCTTCTGAGCGCTATCTGCCATGAACTGGTCATCAACAAAGACTACCAAGTATTATCGATTAAGACGTTCCAACTGGTTCAGCAATTGCTGGTAGCAAAGCGGGATCTAATGCTGGAAGAGCTGCTACGCAAATTGGATCGGTTTGATGTAATCTTGCTTGATGATATTGGGTATGTACAGCAGGATCGCGATGAAATGGAGGTGTTGTTTACCTTCTTATCCGAACGATATGAGCGTAAAAGTTTGATGATCACTTCCAATCTGGTCTTCAGCGAATGGGATAAGATCTTTAAGGACCCGATGACTACCGCGGCAGCCATCGACCGGTTGGTGCATCATTCAATCATTCTGGAATTGAATAATGAAAGCTACCGGGCTCAAGAGGCGATGAAGCGGCAGGAAGGAGAAAATAATGATGATAAAAGGAGGTAATGAGTGAATTGGCGCGCCCCCCATGGGGGGCAGAGGGGAGAAGGAACGATCCTTTCCCATGGCAATAATTAACCATTAAAAAGAGGGAAATGTAGTTGTCGTTAGGGGGGAAGTCTAATTGTCGTTGACTAACCCAGGGATTGCATCGCCTATCCCTCAAACACACCCGCACCCCAACGGGGTGCAACATTTTGTGTCCGGCCGGAGGGGATGTTGAACCCCGTTGGGGTTCATTTGTTTGGGAAAAACAATTGGGGTCAAGTCTACTTATTGCTTAACTTTTAAAAAAATAGGGGTCAAGTCTTCCCTTTGCTCTTTTCAGAGTATCCCCGGAAAATAACCCGGGCATCCCCATAATCATCAGAGATAATCAAGAGCCATTCAATCCTCGCGCAATTCGCGCTAGTTTTTTAAAGACACGAGTTTCAACATCCCATTGGCGGCCATAATTGCTCCCTGATAATTCGTTTCTCAACAACCTGGCTTGAGACACCAAAATATCGACAAATTGAACTGGCCATATATTCACGCGCTACATCACCCGTCGTATCCCATTCATCAAAACCAGCCGCCTTTGCCTTGTCTGCTGCTTCCATAAGATAGGTCTTCAGATAATCACTGGGAACAAGTAATCTGCCGGCGAATTCATAGGCTTGCTGTTCTATATAACTATACTGATCTTCAGGAATCGCTTGGATAAATTGGATCCATTCTTCGACCGAATTATGCTTAATACCCCTGTATACATTGCTATGGAGAACAAAATGGCCAAGTTCATGCGCGATAGAAAAACGCATTCGGTTCTGCATTCGGTCATCCATGTAATCATCAGCATCAACAATGATCCCACTAAGATCTCCACGGAGAAGAGCATCCACATCACCAGCCGCTTTTAATGATTGAATAACTTCAATCTCAAGCCCAACTCCCCATAAAATCTCTTCCACTTCAACAGGAACCTGGCCGCCGGGCCAATACTTGCGTCGTATATTATCCGCGGCCGCCCAGGCTTTCTCCTTTGGAATAAAGGGAGCTTTGAAATCTCTGGGATCAACCATGATCAACCATCTTCCCGAATCTTATCAGCGATTTTCCGCATCTCTTCAGATGTAGGTTTCTGCCCCCGTAACGTCCTGAAAAATGCCGGAAGTGACTTCGCCAATTCCTCATCGGACATAATATCCTCCGGAATCATCCCCCGGTCCGCCGCTGCCAGATCAAAAAACAGATACCAATCATCAGTGCCTTCTTTCAGTTCCAGTACTGAGGCGTAACGTTCCAGAATTATCCGGCTCTGCGGAGGAGCCATTCCCCCACGTTCCAATCGACTGATATTGGCCGCATCAGCCCCGGCTCTTTTGCAGAACTCCCGAAGTGTTATCTTTCTCTTCTTTCTCAGATCATTGAGATAATCTGAAAAATGATTGAACTTATTCTCCATCATAACTGTCATATCTCCCCTCCTCTATGTTGTATATTTTGTACTAACTATACAACAAGACGAGCTCTTTGTCAACCCCCCGCTATAATTTTTAAACAAAAATCAGGTTCACACCCCAAACACTAAGTTCAAAACCGGGCAAAAATTCTTTAAATTCTTCTATCCGACTATTTATCTTTCTTTAATCTCTCCTGAATTACCTTGGGGCCTTGGCTGACCTGCTCCCCGCTTAGTCAACCTTAGTGATGTGCCCCAATTCCTTTCTTTTGATGGAGTATCATTATTTCTTTTCGCTTTTCAGCTTTTTAATGACATGCTCACCGGTAAGAAGTTTCATCTGCTGAATGACAATTTTCTAAACCCGTCGAATTCGACGGGTTTAAAATCCGGTTTATTCAGACGCTCCCAGATGCCGAGGAACTCAATGGTATTCCTGTTTCTGTTTTCATGGCGGATGTCGGATGGTAAACCTTTTAAGGAGTACTATGGTTTACCTTTCTCGGTAATAGTAAACAGAATCAGGTTTTCCCCGGCACCCTATTCTCGAATTCCACACACAACCCGGTTTTTTCATACCGCAGTATCGGAACCGGAACACCCTGGGCTTTGCAGTCAGTCTGCATTTTTTCAACCCCCCGCCCCCCAAACCTCCTTAGCCATAGTAGCAATAGCTAAGGCGGCTGAACGGGTTGCAACATTATCTTCCCGGGCCGTGATGTTGAACCACGTTGGGGTTCATTTATTTGTTTGGATTTATGGTGTTCCCGGGGATTCTCCCCGGGCTTTAATGTTTAACCCCTTTGGGGTTCATTCCGGACCCCAAAGGGGTCCTATATCTTAGCCCCTGATAAATCATAATAGGCCCAGCTTAGTCCAGCCATAGTCTTCAACCAGACTATTTACGATCTGTTTCAGTGTGATGCCATGCAACGGGTTATTGGCTTGTCGCTCACTCATAATCATCTCTATCCTTGGGAGAATCGGGGAAGCGCAAAACATAGCGAAATGCTTTACGGTCCCTGCTCAGGGTCAATACCATTCCGCGAGTTCGATCTATGCTTCCCACAGTTCCGGTTCGTGGCCCCCCTCTTCCCAGACCTCGATCCGGTAGGGCGTAATCCGGATTATGCCGTACTCGGAATCGTTCGGGCCTTTAAAGACGTTCTCCAGGTGCGTATCCCAGAATGATTCGCGCTCTTCCCGATCGGTGGTGAACTCGGCCCGTCCCTGGATCTGCAGGAACGTATCCACGTTTCTCGGGTCCATCACACCGCAGGTCAGGTGTACCTCGGGGTTCTTCCGGATCTGCGCGACCTTGCGGGAATTTACGCGAGTGGCGATACGGATGATCAGGTCTTCATCAGCCCGGGGGATTACATAGCGTACCCAGGGCTTACCGTCCTCGGAGAAGGTCGCCAGTGAAGCCAGGTGCGCTGGCCGGATGATGTTGAGAATTCTCTGACGTATCTCATTCATAAAATACTTCTTCCTTTGTTCCTGTTAAGATTTATTGCTATGGCAATGCCATAAATAGGTTATTCGCTTTTCGTCTGAACAATTGGGGTCAAGTCTACTTATTGCTTAACTTTTAATAAATAGGGGTCAAGTCTACCCTTTGCTCTTTTCATTATATTCAGGATCCAAGATTCAAGATCTGAAGAAAGCTCACTTCCACTCATGGCCGCAGTCCCGGCATCGGTAGTATTTTTCATATTCCGGTTTATCACTACCCAGAAGTGCTCCACCAATCGCCCCGATCTTGCCTAAGAGCAAGCCGCCCGCGATGCCTTTCGTGATGCTGATGCCGCTATGCTTATTGACTATCCTGGATAGCTCATCAAGACCATTGCTTCCGCACCGGGGGCATTTCATATCTTCCTCTTTTTGATCCCACCACGGTCTCCCGGTCGCCTTTTCTATCTTCCTATGCTCGTCGTTCATCTTCCTACTCATACTGACACAAAGGCGAATCAGTAGAATGATTCCAACGGCTATCCCTAAAAGTAAGCAAAAGGCGGGAGCGCTGATCATCCCGATAAAACAACCGGCAGAAGTAAAGCCAATTCCTAAATTCGTGATAACCCCCTTTTATTTAGATCCGGGCATTCCAGATATTCCCCCTCAGATACCCGCGCTCAGCATACAGCATATCTTTAAAAGAGAGATTGTACACAAAGCCAGCTAAAGAGAAAAGGAGATAAAAAGACTCCCGCCCAAATCCACAGGTGTAACCGGTGGTCGGGTGGGTAGCCTGTACTGAGCGAAGCCGAAGTGTGTCGTATGACTCCCCGAGCGTCCCCCTTCGATAAACTCCCTTCGGCTTTGCTCAGTGCAGGCTCCTTCGACATTGCTCCCTTCAACTCCGCTCAGGGCCTTCGACAGGACAAGCTCACATAGGTTGAATCTGCAACAAGACAGTTAACAAAAGATCAGGCTCAGAGAAATGCTTTGATCTCGGATATGAAATTTTGTCAAAAGATAATGTTCCAACATTTTCAATATCTGTTATCATTTAGCGATCAAGCTAAATGCTCCGAAGGCGAAGACAGAACAAGAAAAAGTTATCTATAGTTAGTGACGGGAAAAAGCCAAGTCCCGGGCATTCATTTGGAGAAAATATGAAAATTAGGTATGGACTGAACGGCCTCTTGGTTGCGCTTTTCACGATCATTGCAATCAGCGGATGCTTTGCCTCCCCTCCCGCGGAGATCAAAAAGGACAATACCCCCGATCAACTCCTCTCCGATATAAGCGAGGTTACTTCAGAAAAGCCGCGGATGAAAACAATCGGGATCATCGGCGGGGTAAGCTGGGTGTCATCGCTCGAATATTACCGGTTAATGAATGAAATGGTCAGAGATGAACTTGGCGGATTGCATTCCGCCCGGATCCTGATGTATTCCATCGAATTTGGAGATTTTTCCAAACAGGAGCGGCTGGCGGAAAAAGGGGACTGGAGACTCTTGAGAAAAACGATGATTGATGCAGCGCAAAGACTTGAACAGGGAGGCGCCGATTTTATCGTAATAGCCTCCAATACCATGAACTCGACTGTCGATCTCATTGAAGCAAATGTCAAGATCCCCGTTCTCCATATCGCTGACGCGACCGGCAAGGAAGTAAACGAAAAAGGAATAAAAACCGTCGCCCTGCTGGGCACGGCATACACAATGGAGCATAATTTTTACCGGGACCATCTGGAGAAAAAATATGGGCTCAAGGTAGTTACTCCCAATAAAGCCGAACGGGACTATATCAATACGGTTATTTTCGATGAATTATGTGCCGGAAAGATCATCAAGGAGTCAAAAGAGCAATTCGTCCGAATCATTGACCGCCTGGTAAAAGAGGAGGGCGCGGAGGGAGTCATACTGGGTTGCACCGAGATCCCATTGTTGGTCAAGCAGGAAGAAGTAAGCGTGCCGGTTTTCGACACCACGGCGATACACGCTGAGGCGGCGGTAAGATATTCCCTGAACCAGGAATAATCCCCTCTAAATTCCGGAATTCTGGAGGGATTGTGGTTTCGCCATAGTAACGCACTATACCCCAGATACTTACCTATAATTACCCCTGTTTTTTCGGTCTTAGGGTGCCGCCCCGCAAAATAAACTACATTCATCGCGGGGTAAAATTTTGCCCCGGAAATGGTGTTTTAAGGCCGCTGTTATCCCCGGATTTAGCCTATTTTGTGTTTTAGGGGATCGAGGTTTTAATATCCCGAAGGAAAAATCAGGGCCACACCCGAAATACTAAGTTTTATTACATCACAAAAAATCAGAGTCAAACCTCGAACAAAAAATCACTGTTCTGGTGAATGAATCGATGTTGGTGCTTCCGCACCGGGGGCATTCGCTGGACATATCTTCCTCCTCGGGAGTTACACTCCGGCAATCTGAAATGCGGTTAGAAACCATGCAGGTCTTTTACTTCATTCTCTCTACTGTCCTACCCCAATAAAATCCGCACAAAAAATTTTTGTCCAGCCGATGATGGCCAGAGAGAGAATAGCAGGGATGAGCGGGGAGAAGGAGGGAATAGCAGGGATACCCATCCCTGGTTTTTTAATACTTCGTAATTAATGCCTCGTACGCCTTTTTTATATCAATAAACTTTTCGTGGGCCAGATCCCTGAACTCGGGACCGAGATGGTTTACCCTGTCGGGGTGGTATTTTTTAGATAGATCACGGTACGCATTCCTTATCTCTTCCCGTGAAGCACCAGGTTGAATCCCTAAAACCGTATACGGGTCTTGAGTGACAATCTTTGGTCCCTCCGCGGATTGATCAGTGGATCTACCTTCCGGGCCTCTCTTTTCTTCCCGTTTATATCCGGAGTCCGAATTATGGGAATAGGCGTTTCGAAAGAAATTCTTGGTGAATTCCCGGAATACTCTGTTTTTTATTCTCTCCGGCCTCATTATCTTTCGGAAGAGATAGATAAGGATGAGGATTAACAATATATCGTCGATTATCCCGGGTCCGCCGAGGGAATCAGGCAAAATATCCGTGGGGCTCAATAAATAAAGCAACCCAAAACCAATAAACGCGATAATGAACCAAATTTTCATTCTTCTGTCCCTATCTCTAAACCAGAGACCCGATTTTAGCAGCCACAGACTCCAGTTGTAAGGTTTCAGTAAACCCCGTTGCCCCGTGCACGTAGAGGCCCCGCCGGCGGGGATATCGTGCGGCAGCCGGCCCTGGTCCCGGTGGGGCTTCCCTCCGGCGGGTCCCTACCGGAAAAGGCAGCCGCTACGAGAGAACCGGGTTCACTAAAAACTTAGATCGTATTTTGCGACGGCAAGAACGTAACATCATCGCACGAAAGCTGAAAGATGAAATCTTCCGGGGATAAGCTTCCGAGCGGGGTCTACAAACGGATAAGAGATATCAACCGGGAGATGGATCAAGTGAAGCGCTACCTCTCCAAGGGAATCGAGTCTTCAGCAAAACAAGCTCAATACATACTGGGCGGCGTCCGGAGCCTCTTTGACGATATTGATAAAAAATACGGAGACCAGTTCGATACCAGCCATCCGGATTACGCAGCGGCAGAGATAAAAAATACCTGCTGAAGAAAGCCCGGGCGATCATTGCCAATGAAAAGCCCGGTTCAAAAGTCCTGAGGGTTACGATCTATAAGGATGGCTGGGAAGAGAAGACCGTGGAAGGATGGAGAGGAATTGGGGTCAAGTCTGCCCTTTGCTCTTTTGGGGATTTAGATGATCCGGCAGTCCGGCTGAGTTATTCCCGGTCTGGTCATTACGATCTGCCAAAGCTGGAT
>Ga0208279_1001326_pt1 | contig 13838 bp, 9 predicted proteins | sample AntAceMetag02UKM_FD_184766 | JGI IMG/M metagenome (GOLD analysis project Ga0208279, IMG submission 184766) | Saline lake microbial communities from Ace Lake, Antarctica - Antarctic Ace Lake Metagenome 02UKM (SPAdes) (version 2) | ecosystem: Environmental > Aquatic > Non-marine Saline and Alkaline... | reverse complement strand
CGTGAATTGTTTACCCATATACTAGACAGTGAAGAAGAGCATGTAGACTGGCTTGAAACTCAGCTTGAATTAATAGAAAAAGTCGGCATAGAAAATTATCTGCAATCGCAAATGTAAGTCATATAAGGGGAGCAGGCTTTAATCTACCTAAATCAAAGCTTTTTTAGAATTAAAGCCTATCTCTTATCAAAAATTTTATAGATGTTTCATGCATCTGTTCTACCCTCTAGGTAACTTTTTCCCTAATGGAATCAAAGCGATCTAGGTTTTCACACACTCTGAACCAAAGTCAGCTATTCTATATAAACCTACAGTCATTTCCCAACGCGACTCTAAGGTGTTAAGTAACTATTAGATGCTCCATCGCCACTCTAAGTCACATTTGACTATGGGCTTCCGGAAACTGATAATTTTCATGAAAGACGATTTCCCATAAATTACCTTCGGGATCCTTAAAATAGCCACAGTAACCACCCCATTCTGGCTGAAAAGGTCTCCGGGTTATGGTCGCGCCATGTGAGGTTGCTAAATTCAAGACGGTACCAACCTTGCTTTTATCCGCAACATTTAAGGACAGTGACATAGCCGTATTTTGACCTTCAATTATGCAGCCGGCTTGCTTTGCCAATAAGGGTTTCGGGTATAAAGCCAGTATTACACTCCCCATTGCAAACATCGCAAAGGGCTGTTCGGGGTTTTTGCCAAGATTATGCAAGGGAAAGCCAAGTGACTGATAGAAAGCGAACATTTGGGTGAAATCGGTCACTGCTAAAGTAATGTAGGAGAGTCTAAGTGCTTTTTGCTCACTCATATCCTTATAGCAATCAGTGCTGTCAACTCTCACGCTGACCAAGATATGCAATAACTTCGCTGGGTTTAAGCTGGTTGGTTCCGTTACCAGTACGTACATAAAATATCTCGTCATTATCACGACGAAAAAATACCGGCTTTGATGAACGTAAACATTGCACCAATAATATACGCTGCCCCCCCAGATCATTGATCTGCGAACGTATAAGTTGCATAAATTGGACGCCTACATGCGCTTTTAACAGGCTGTTCCAATGCAATAGCAATTTATCTTCACTGGTAAATCCGTCTTGTTCTAGCCCCAATACATGACCATTATCGTCAACGCCGACTAATAACACGCCACTATCGCTGTTGAGAAAGGCAGCAACTGTTTTAAGACAGGCATTTTCTATTTTTTTATCGGCTTTATCGATATGTAAATTCCAGCGTAGCGTTGATTTAAATTCAGTTCCGTCACTTTCCCCGGCTTCCAGGATACTGACTATTTCTGGTTCTGTATAATCACTGAATTCATTAGCAATTCGTTGTTTTAACTGTTTGTTTTCAGCGTGCAAGGTTCGCTGTTGGGCATATAATTCTAGATGTGTCCGAACCCGGGTTTTGACAATATCAGGATTGAATGGCTTGGTGACATAATCTACAGCCCCTAAGGAAAACCCTTGTTGTTCGTCTTCAACTGCGGTTTTTGCAGTAATAAAAATGACCGGTATTGCCGCTGTGTGCGATGAAGACTTAAGTTGTCTACAAACTTCATAACCATCCATTTCAGGCATCATGATATCCAGCAAAATAATATCTGGTTGCGGCTCTGCATGAGCAATTTTAAGTGCTTTTTCACCCGTAGTCGCAGCTTTCACCTTATATTGTTCGCGTAGCATGCTATTTAATAGTTGAATGTTTGTTGGCGTGTCATCCACTATTAATACAGTTGTTTGTAGCTTATTCATAATGCAATTCCTGACTAAGATAAATAGCATTACACGACGGAGTATCTTTAATATTTAAGACAGTCATATTAGAATAGATAATGATTTTTCTTTTCCCTTTTTCGGTAACTTAATTATACCCTGCCGACTGTTTTTGATAAAACTATCTGCATATATCCTGCGCATAATTATTGTTGAATTTCTTAACATCCCAGTGATTTGTTCAGTTAACTCTTATAATGTTCAGGAAACAAATTTTCTTAAATCAGCCATGGATAAAGGTATTTAATCATTATGCAAACCAAACTAGCCAGACAATCTTTTTCGTTTTCCTGCGTAATTATTTCAAGTTCCTTGTCCTTGTTATTAGGACTGCTCGTTCTGATCGGCTGGTACACACATAATCTAGAGCTTATTCAAGTTAATTCGGCCTTTGTGCCGATGCAGTATAACACTGCCTTAAGTTTTGCTTTAGCGGGTCTAGGCTTGCTTACCCTGGCTTTGAATCGTTTTCTTATAACCATCTTATTGGGATCGTTAACATTCTTACTCAGCTTTGCAACGTTAGTTCAATATATTGCAGGCGTAGATTTGTCCATAGACCAGCTATTTATGGAACATTATGTCAATGTAGAAACGTCTCAACCGGGGCGTATAGCACCTAATACTGCTTTATGTTTTTGTTTAACGGGTCTGAGTATTTTGCTAGCCTGTCTATTTAAGCAGAAAAACCACACTAATGGCGCATTAGGTACTTTGGGGGTAGTCATTGCAGGCTTAGGCATCGTTGCTTTTACCGGCTACTTTGCAGGTATGGAAACCGCTTATGGGTGGGGACATTTAACTAAAATGGCTATTCACACTGCACTAGGCTTTATCATTCTTGGTCTGGGCTTATTTGCCTTTGCCTGGAACCAGGAAAAGCAGCTATATCAAGGCAAACCAAAGTGGCTATATTTTCCTATAGGTATCGCTTCGCTAACGATAACCCTGGCCTTCTGGCAAGCACTAATTGCCCAGGCACCTGAGCAATTTGAATACACCCGCTATAACGCTTTGGTAAGTAATAGTGTGCTTTTTCTGGGTACCTCTCTTTCGCTGATTTTAGTCTATATAAGCCGCTCGATACTGTTACGCGGCAGTCAGCAACGTAAAGCCATTCTTCTTACCTACATGCCAGTTGTTGTTCTCGCTGTAGGGCTTTTTTTAGGGCTTTCACTCTTTAGCCTATTGCATCATCACTTTCAGGAAACCGTATATAACAAATTCAAGGCTGCAGTCAAAAGCCATGTGCAATCTATCGAATACGGTATTGCGCCCTATCTTGAATCTTTATACAGTATTCGCGCCGGATTTGATTCTTCCAGTTTTATCGATAGAAATGAATTCCATCGTCTAGTTGTACGACAAACCAAACAATATCCTGGCATCAGCGCATTGGAATGGGTACCTAAAGTATCAGATAATGAACGTACAAAATTTGAAAAACAGGCAACAGAAACATTAAAGATGGATTTTTCTTTTGTCGCTCAAAACACTCAGGGCAATCTTATTCAGGAACACCAACACCCATGGTATTACCCTGTTTATTATGTAGAACCATTAAATGCAAATGTAAAAGTTCTTGGTTTTGATCTGGGCAGTAACCCGCAAAGATTAAAAAGCATGATGAAGTCACTTATAACGGATACTCCTACTGCTTCACTCCGGCACCAATTATTTCAATCCAATAAAAACAATGATGATTTTATTGTTTCACTACCGGTTTTCAACCAAAACTCACCTATCGCAACTACAAAACAACGCCAACAATCACTCAAAGGTTTTGCCGTGGCAGTATTGAATGTTGGTCAAATGATTGAAGCGATCCTTTGGCAACATGCAAGAATGGCGGGACTGGAAATAGAATTTTGGGATATCAATGCAACTGGAGAGCAATTTTTGTATTTGCATACAGCTCGACATCTTACAGAGTCTCAAGACACTTCTAACGAATATACTCAGCATCTATATCAGACTGAAGAAACTATGCGCTTCGCCGATAGACAATGGAAAATAATTGCCAAATCAGCCAGCTCGAATTTATATCCAGCATGGAGTTCAGACAGTCTGCATTTACCTATCGCGATATTTATCCTCTCTAGTATCCTGGCCTTTTATCTTCGCCGTGCAGGCTTGAGAGAAATTGAGCACAATGAATTATTGGCCTATCAAACTGCATTGCTGGATGCCATTCCCAATCCTATTTTCGTATTTAATGAACATCAAGAGTTCAGTAGTTGTAATAAAGCTTATGAGCAATTTTTTAATATTCAGCGTGAGGATTATTTAGGCCTACCATCAACAGCTCTTGATTTTTATTCGGAAGCAACAAAACAAGAATTTTATCAAGCCAATCTGGCAATGGAGAATCAAAATGGCTCCACGCATGAAGAGATCTCAATTACCACTCAAACTGGACGCTCTGCGGACATTATATACTGGCGCACAATCTTTACATTAGGCAATGAAAAATCAGCTGGAATAATAGGCATTCTGATCGATATCACCGAGCGAAAGCAGGCAGAATTGGCCCTGCTACAAAGTGAACAACGCTTTGACCTGACAGTTGCCGGCAGTGGCGTAGGTCTATGGGATTATGATATTCCCAGCGGAGAACTCTGGTATTCTGATCGCTTCAGGGAAATGCTCGGGTATAAGAGCACTAAGGATTATCCTAATATTGTTGAATCCTGGAGCGATGGCTTGCACCCTGATGATCGCGACAATACACTTGCCGCTTTTTCAGCGCATCTGCAAAAAAATATAGCTTATGATGTGGAATATCGCTTACTAACCAGGAACGGCAAATATCGCTGGTTTCATTCGCGAGGCATGTCTCTGCGTCATCACACAGGCAAATCCTATCGTGCTGCCGGTTCACTCACAGATATTACCGAACTCAAACTGGCTCAGGAAACAGCTGAAATTGCGCAACATACTGCAGAAGAAGCAAACCAGAGCAAGTCAGACTTTTTGGCCAATATGAGCCACGAAATACGTACCCCGATGAATGCTGTTATTGGTATGTCTTACCTGGCATTACAAACCGATTTAGATCGCAAACAACGTAATTATATAGAAAAAGTTCATCGTTCTGCAGAAGCATTACTGGGAATTATCAATGATATTCTGGATTTTTCCAAGATCGAAGCCGGCAAACTGGACATAGAGAGCATCGACTTTCGGTTTGAGGATGTACTGGAAAACATGGCCAATCTATTGAGCTTAAAAGCAGAAGAAAGCGGCCTGGAATTACTTTTTGATATAGACCCAAATATGCCTATGGCTTTAAAGGGCGACCCTTTGCGCCTGGGACAGATATTAATCAATCTGGGTAACAATGCCGTCAAATTCACTGAACACGGAGAAGTAGTGCTATCTACCCAGGTTCTGCAATCAGATGCACAGCAAATTAAAATTCAGTTCTCGATTCGTGACACCGGCATAGGCATGACCAAAGAACAGCAGAAAAAATTATTCCAGTCATTTGTTCAGGCAGATGGTTCCACCACGCGAAAATTTGGCGGTACCGGACTAGGTCTGGTGATTTGTAAAAAACTAACCGAGATGATGGATGGCGAAATCTGGTTAGAAAGTGAACCGGGACAAGGTACTACATTTTCATTCAGCGCAGTTTTTGGTATCGCTGAAAACAGTCTACAAAGCGAAAAATTAAACCCACCAGAACATCTCAAGGTACTGGTTGTCGATAACAACAAAAGCGCCAGAGAAATTATCTCTGGTATGCTGCAATCATTTGCCTATACAACTACAAGTGTGACTTCCGGTTTAGAAGCCATAGAAAAAGTTGAACAGGCAGAGCAGCAAGGACATGCTTATGACCTGATTATTATGGACTGGAAAATGCCCGGGATGGATGGGGTGGAAACCATACGCAAGCTCCAGAATGATCAAAAAGTAAACAAGGTACCGACTATCATCATGGTTACCGCCTATGATAAGGAGGAACTAGCGGAAAAGGCCAACGATATAGAGGATTTAAACGTTTTGACCAAGCCAACCAATGCCTCATTTCTATTCGATACCATCATGAGTTCTTTTGGACGCAATATCATCTCAAATTCGCGACGCAAGGTGCGTCAAGAAGGTTATACGGAAGCGCTCAAACATTTGCGTGGTGCCAATATTCTACTGGTCGAGGATAATGAAATTAATCAGGAACTGGCTATGGAACTATTATCGAATGGTGGCATTAATGTAACACTCGCTGAAAACGGCCAGGAAGCCGTGGATAAAATCCAGCAGCAAAGCTTTGATGGTGTATTAATGGATATTCAGATGCCTGTCATGGATGGCTATAGCGCTACAAGAATCATCCGTAAACTAGAAATAGGCAAACAACTGCCTATTATCGCCATGACCGCCAATGCCATGGCCACTGATATCGAACATGCTCAGCAGGCAGGCATGAACGATCACATCAGCAAACCCATTAATGTTGCGGAAATGTTTGCTACCATGGCTAGATGGATCACCCCGACATCCCCTGTAAACCACGCAGATCTATCCAGCGCGAATACGCTACAAACACAAAATGAACCTGAGCTGGAACTACCTGAACTAGAGGGTATTGACTGCAATGCAGGACTTACCATTACTCAGGGAAACAAAAAACTGTATCGTCGTTTATTGCTTAAATTTCTGGACAGCGAACAAAACTTTGCTGAAAAATTCCATCACGCACTATTGAGCGATGATGAAGCCGCAGCAACACGTGAGGCTCATACCTTAAAAGGTGTTGCCGGAAATATTGGTGCTCATGAAATACAAAAAGCGGCCCAGGCTCTTGAGCTGGCTTGCCAATCAAAAGCAGATAATGCCCAACTTGAGGTTTTGCTTGATACCGTAGTAGCCGTATTAGCACCCGTACTGGAAAGCCTGAAACAGATCCAGCAAGAGCAGCAGGAACAGGATTCAATAAGCACCCAGGCAGTCACAACAGCAGAGCTAATCCCATTATTCGAAAAACTACTAGAATTACTGCAGGAAGACGATGCCGATGCTGTTGATGTGCTGGAAAACATAGTAGACCGTATGAGTGCAAGTGGCGAAGCCAGCCAACTTAAACAGCTGCAAAAACTGATAGAACAATATGCTTATGATGAAGCTATTGTGATTGTAAAAGCAATGCTGGAGAAATTGTCCTGAACTAGTTCTGATGAATTCAGAATTCCATCTCCATTGCCAACAACTCGCGCCATGAAATGCTCTGCGAGTCTGTATAATCACGCTGTGCAATATTTTTTCGTTGCGCGTTTACCTGGCTGCTGAAATGCGTATATTGTCCGCAAAGGGAAAAAAATTCCGCCACTATCGCCATATATCCAGGAGTATTAAATCCACAGCGTCTGTTTGCAATTGCCAATGCATCAGGTAAATAACGCCAATAAGTGAGTGCATGCTTTTTCGACAGGATTTTGAATAAATAAGCTAAGGACCCATTACCGGCCCGGTAGTTACTTTGTAAATCGGGGTCAATCAACTCCAGATGTCTCATTACCCTGCTAAAATAAGCCTGCGGATGATAAATCCCTTGCAAGATGCGCAGATAATTTTGTTCTGCCTGCTGCACTGAAAAATTGTAAGGAATAAAATTAATAATACCATCAGAATTATTGCCACTACTGGCCTTAATCATGCGCCCTTCTCGCAGCATTCGAGTTATTAAGGGGGTACAAGGCAAAGCATTTAATAAGCCAGCCATCACAATAGGCGCATGGCTGGCATTTACAAAATCAATAAATTCTTGTACGGATTCATCACTGTCATGATCAAAGCCATAGATCATACCCATCATCACACCGGCACCGGTTTGTTCGGATATAAATCTTAATTTTTCCACCAGGCTAAGCTCACCACGAAGATTCTGGCGTTTATCTGTTTCCAGTAAGGAGGCTTCATTCGGGGTTTCTACGCCGTAAAAACCATTGATAAAATTTGCTTTATGAAACCAGTGACGTAGTTCGGCCATAACCGGCGATTCATCGGCAAGACGCAAAGTCAGTTCAGTATATTTGGGGTGATGATAGCCGATTTTCTCGCCAATTTTATACAGGCTTTTAAGTACTTCCAATGCTTTTCGTGGATGACCAATGAAATTATCGTCGACTATAAATACCTGTCCAGTCCAGCCTAGATCTTTCATCTGCTGAAAGGATTGTTCGGTTTTTTGCCAGGGAGTAACTCGAAATGCCTTACCAAAACGCGAAGGAATATCACAAAACTCACAACGCTCGGGACAACCGCGACTAATTTGTACTGCCATATGCACATAATTTTGCATATTAATTGCCGCGTAATCGGGTTGAAAAAAATTTTCTGGCGAATTAAATCCACCTTTGTAATATTTTTTGGCGTTGCCCTTGCTTAGCCCTTCTAATAACTCATCTATGACCCCTTCAGCTTCATTTTCGAGCAAATGATCGGCAATTTGCATAAGCGGCGACTGAGGGCTAATCGCTGTTCCACCGACAATTAAAACTTTTTTAACTTTTTTTACTTCCAGAGCAAGTTTTATCAAGCTTTGCTCCTGAGCCATCATCCCGCCCATATAAACATGATCAGCATCGTCTATGAATTCATGGATAGATCTGGGATCAATATTTTTATCAATCAGGCATATCTGTTCATAATAAGGTTTAAGGTGATTGAACAAGCCCATTAATCCCAGCGGAGGTAATAATCGTTTTGGCAGTCCAAATTCACCAGCAGGAGCATACATTTTCAGGCTTTGTGCATAACTCCAGAAGGTATCCTGAGTATCAAATTCCGGATAAATCAGGACAGCTTTATGAGCAATTTTCTCGTTCATTTTCTTCCCTCAAATAAATGCTCTTCGCGTAACCATACAAAGAGTATATCAATCTTTTTGAAAAACACTCCTTATAGGTCGTGCTGATTTACGTCGATTAGCTTCGATGATTATCGATTGAAACAAAATGAGCGTAGGGATAAGCATGGCGTAGACGAATTTTACTAAGGCATCTTTCAGTATAAATATCCCCACTATTTTCCATTGATTTTTTGTTTGCATGTAAATTGCAAGGCTTAATGACCCCATGCTTTGTGAAAATGAATTATAGGTGTAAATATCATCACGCATCCTACTCAAGATTTTTCTCTCAAGCTGGCTACTGTCTGACGTAGCTCTAGCTTGGCCTTGTGTATTTTCTCTGGACTTTCATTTCCCCATCGAGACAGTGCACTTCTGCATACTGCAAGCTCTTTGATCATATCCGCATGAGAAATTCCTTGAGTGAAAACACGCGATATAAGTGCTCTCGTAGCATTGAGTCTAGCATATTGCGCATAGATCAGCTCTGATGATACAGGTAGTGACTCATCAACTTTACGTGCTACGCCGCCGAATCCGAAAGGTAAGCCCGCATCAATTGAGGTACCAGCCAAAGCTTCCATAAAATCAGAAACCAATACTTCAAAGTGATTGGCAAGCCCCATGCCAAGATACATATCATTTAAACCAATATGGATATCACCAATGCCTTTGATTTGCACAATTTCATGTAACCTCATTGCTCCGGCCGGGGTTTCAACAAGTAATGAAACTTTGGCACGGTCATCGACATATTCAAGAAATTTGCCGACATCCTCAGCCGATTTGACCATAGGCATCATGAGTACTTTTACACCCGCTTCAATATATCGGTCAATTTCAGACTTTAATCCATTATGCATAGGATTTGTACGTGCAAATAAAGAGGCTTTGGTTAATTGCGCACTAATAGCGGATAATTCTTCGAAGCGGTGATCCGATATCCAGCTTTTATTTCTATCCTGACGATTTGCTTTCCCTAAAACCTCGAAATCAAGGCCGATACGATCTACACCTGCTAAATCAGCTTGTAGGGCTAAATCAGGATTATTGGTGAACAGTGTAAACACCATTTCTTTGCCAAGATTCATGTTATTATTTTAATGTTAAAATTTATAGGGGATTTCATTCGTATCGACCGGTAATCTCCATTCATCCGGGTTTTCATGGTTATAGGGATGATTGAACATGTTTAAGAATCGAATATCTTTATTCTCCATGCTCTGGATGCCATGCCATACACCAGGAGGGATAATTAACAGGGTGGGCCGATGAAAACTGATCACAAATTCATTCACATCTCCTTTTGTTGGTGAGTGTGGGCGTGTGTCATACAGAACCACTTTAATTGTGCCGTCGATTGTGAATATATGGTCTTCTTGACGCTCATGGCAATGCCAGGCCGAAATCGTATTGGCACGTAACACAACCTGGATTATATGTTGAGGGGGATTTATTTGTTCACTCCAGTTGCTACTGAAAAGCTCTGTTGTTATGCCATTTCCGGTAATAATATTAGATTTCTCAATTATCCGCACTCCATCTATATTGGATGAGGAGACAAAAAATCCATCTCTGGAAACTGTTTGTCTGTCTTTTGTTGCGCCTTTTAACGGTTGGAACTCACTATTTTTTACCATTTTGAAACCTTATTAATAGTTAAATGACTTTATCAATTTATTCTTCGAGATAACATTTCCCTGTACACCTGTTCCACAGATCTCATTATTTGATCAAGTTGGACAAATGGGCTGGACAGAACCTTATCCCTTAAACCGTTTTGTAAGCATTTAAGTCGCTGACCATCTTGGGCTAAGGAGACCGCTTTGGCAATATATTCCTGAGGGTTATTGACGACAAGTTCTTCTAACCCGACATGTTTTAAATGCCGTGAAGTAAGATGTCCGGCCGGAATGCTGCCGTTAATCGTTATAATTGGAACTCCCATCCATAATCCGTAAAGAGTAGTTGTTCCCCCTGAAAATGGAAATGTGTCGAGAATGATATCAATATCACCGTGCGCTTCAAGATATTCGTAAAAGCTGAAGCGTCCCCTGAAATCCAGCCTATTTTCTTCAATATTATGTTGTCTAAAAAAACGGATTATACTTTCTTTGAGTTTGCTTAATTCAATGCCAAAAATTCTCAGTTTTGCTTCAGGTAATTCAGTCAGGATTTGCGCCCAAACCGTGAATTGCTGAGTTGTTAATTTGGAGGCACGGTTAAATGATCCAAATACTACGGGTTTGTCATCTGTTCGGACAGTGACTTGAGGTGATTTCTGTGGAGGTTCAAAGCCATAAATATTTGGTAATTGGATAACTTGTTCGGAATAGTAATTGATATAACTGTCCGGGATTGAATTGACATCCGACAGACAGAAATCCATATTTTTTAACCCGGTAGTATTGAAATAACCCATCCAGCTTACCGTTACAGGCGCCGGTTTAAGCGAAAAGACTTCCAGGCTGTTTTTTGCAGTATGCCCTGAAAGATCGACCATAATATCAATTTTTCCTTGAATAATGCGGTTTACACTGTCAGTTAAATTAAGCCCTGCAATATCGTGCCAGAAGTCGCAGCTGGACTTGATTCTCTGGGTCAGTTCATCCTGTATAACTTCGTTGTAGAAGCCATGAATTTCAAAATTGTCTCTGTCATGTTGCTCTAATAATGGAGCGATTAACCTTCCGACAGGATGTGCTCGAAAGTCACCTGAAAAATATCCAATACGGATCTTTCGACCTAAAATGGGTTCTCTCTCTCTAAACTTTTCTAAAATCTCTGGATAAAGCTCAGCAATTTTTTCTCCAAATTGGTAATGAGCTGTCGCTAATTCTAAGGGGGTCGTTTGAGTTGCATTATTCAGGGAAAAAATCAGATTAGTTCGGCTGGGCAAGTTATCGGGCATCAATGCAACAGCTTTTTGATAACACTGCACATCTAATGTGAATTTTTCATTTAAACCGACTGACTTTAATTCTTCAAGATAGTTCTGGCTGAACAACTCGCCTTCAGTATAGAGCAGTAACCCCAGATTGTGCCAGGCAAAACCAAATTCGGGAGCTAGGTGCAGCGCCTTAATCAGTAATTTAAGCGCTTCTTCCGGAGCCTTCAGGTGCTCGAATTTTAATAAACCAAGTGCATTTAACGATGCAACATGGTCAGATTTTTTTTGAATTGCTTTACTAAATTTTTGTATTGCCTGGGCGTGATTTCCCAGGCCCTGATATGCCAATCCTAGATTAAAAAAAATATCAGCAGAAGCTCCCGATTTTTTAGCGAGGTTTTTGAGTAGCTTTATTGCCTGCGAAAATTCACGGTTCTGCAGTTGTACGGCAGCAAGGTTATTAATCGCCGACAGATTTCCGGGGTCTAGCTTTAATACCTGCTGAAAAGCGTTTTTCGCCTGTTCAGCATGGCCTGCTTGAAACAATGTGGTACCTAGGCTTATCCCGGCAGAAATGTTCAATTGATTAAGTTGCAAAGATTGTTGAAAACACTGGATGGCATGATCAAGATTACCTTGATTTTTCAACTGTAAACCTTGTATTAGAAGCTGTTCAGATCTGTTTTTGTTTATCATCAAGTCGTTCTTGTGAATGGGAAAAAGGTCTTTTCTTTGATATCTACAGCAATTTATTGAGATTCGTATTGCTGCTCATCCGGACCTTACGCATTGGTATTTTAATAAACATCAGCAATGTGATCAAAATTATTTACCGAAAGATCGAGGTCTACTATAGTAGTTATACACAGAAATGATTAGTGCGTTTATAGATATGGTAGTAATAAAATAGTTATTTACATAAACCCAAACCAGCTAGAAATCCGTAATTCTGATTAACTTAATTTTTCTAAAAACCGATCGTCACTGAAAAATGCTACATGTTAACTATTAAGAATGGAGCCAGGTGCCTCAAGACATACGAGAGTATGGTTTAACAGTCGATTAATCAGCGAACGAGCGGGCGTTTCCTGAAGCTTTACGAGATAGAAAGACATCACCAATGGGTGATGCAGTGGGTACATAAATATAATGAATATAACCCAAATGCTTTATATTACCAAAAAAGCGTTGGATGCTTGCTCCCTTTTTGTAAAAACATAACCCAGGGCTCTCTTGTCAGAAGCCATTGAGGCGAGCCCTAAATATACGGCAATGTCTCCACAAGAACGCGAAGTTGTGCATTGAACTTATTGGACTTTAAATCGCTGTGTAATTTTGCTGAAAACGCATTTTACGGAAGATTGTTGTCGCGAAAAGATGCGTAATGCGATAAACGCGATGGATTTTTTATGGAAAAAGTACCGAAAACTTTTAAATAAAGCCGACCCCAAGAAACGAGAAGAATTTGTAAAAAAATTAGCAGTACTTCTTAAAGATGCAACTGACGCTAACGCACTGATTATCTACATGAATAAGCGCATATTCATTCAGATGCGGACAAAATCTATGGCTAGAGCTTTAAAAGGAAGCGCCTTTGGATCGGCCTCCTGCCTACCAGGACTAAAAAATGTCTCATTTGATGGTATGTTTTTCAAATAAGGCGAAAACTATCCTGACACAAGGGGATTATGCCAATGAAGAAAATACCGAGAATGTGTTGAAAAAAATCAGGACTGAATTTCCAGCGGAAAATATAACGCTGATTTGGGATGGGTACACTATATCATCCTGGCAGTCGAATCGTGCGCAGTAAACATCAGAAGAATTAAACAAAAAGCTTAAACCATTACCTGTGCTTACAGCCCTTAATTTATGCCAGTTGAACATTTTTGGCAATGATTAAGATAAAAAGTAACCTATTATGCTTGTTATAAGGATAAATGTGCATTAATTTCACAGGTTAGAAAATTGCAGTTAGAAATCAATGCAACATCGACGGGGATTGCTGACTGTCTTGGGTAAAATTACCATTCTCAAGTTAGTTGCAGTTTAATTGAAATAATTGGGGATAGGTTAACTTTAATTAAATCGTAATTACTCAGAATTATTTACAGATTCGTGTTATCAAATGACCTGACCTTTGCCGTGCTGAATGACACTCTTATGGCAAATATCATAGATTTTTTTGGCTCTATGTGAATCGTAGTGGGTAATGCGATAATACAAAGATGAATAGTGCAACTTTATTTAGCATGGCCCTTGGTCTACAAGCTCCTTGGCAAGTGGAAGATATTTCATTTGTTTCCGACGAATC
>Ga0208279_1001324_pt1 | contig 13869 bp, 15 predicted proteins | sample AntAceMetag02UKM_FD_184766 | JGI IMG/M metagenome (GOLD analysis project Ga0208279, IMG submission 184766) | Saline lake microbial communities from Ace Lake, Antarctica - Antarctic Ace Lake Metagenome 02UKM (SPAdes) (version 2) | ecosystem: Environmental > Aquatic > Non-marine Saline and... | reverse complement strand
GTGTTTTAGCTCATGAGTTAGGGCATGTTGCTAGTTATGATATGAGATATATGACTTTAGTTGCAGTGATGGTAGGAATGATTGCAATTGTGTCGCAGATTTTTTTAAGAAGCTTGTGGTTTAGAAGTGGAAATAGTAGAGACAAAGGAATTTTTATTTTGATTGGAGTTGTGATGGCGATTCTTGCACCGATAGTTGTTTATTTTGTACAGATGTCAATTTCTAGGAAAAGAGAGTTTGTTGCAGATGCGTCTGCTGTTAAATTTACTCGTTATCCAAATGGATTAATTAATGCTTTGAAAAAAATACAAAAAGATGTTGTTGAGCCAGAGAAGAAAGTTAGTAAGGCTGTTGCACATTTGTTTTTTTCAAACCCTTTCAAAGGATTAAGTTCAACTCATCCTTCTATTGATAAGAGAATACAAACATTGGAAAGAATGTAAGATTAATTTTAAAAACCCTTTTCTCGTCTTTATTTCATGGGAGTGATTAGAGGAATTTTATTAGTTGTTGTAAGTGTTTTATTATTTGTAGTTTTTCTAGGAGGAAATGTTTTATGGACTTTAGATAAATCTTTGGATTATGAAACAATAAAACCCGAGCTTGTTTCGGTTGTTAGAGAAGCTATTGAAAGTGAAATAAATTTAAGCGAAGTAGTTAGTGAAGAGCTTGGAGAGATGGAGTCACATTGTTTGGATAATTCAGAATATATTTTTAGTTATGAAGAATCAGGGCAAGTTTTTGAAGTTGGGTGCGAAGTTATTGCTCAGGGTTCTGACGCTGTTGTTGATTATGCTATTGAAAGTTTTGTAGAAAAAATTTATAGTGGACAAATTACATCTAATGATGTATCTTCTGCATTAGAGGATGCAAATATAGAGAGTAAACAACCAACATTTGATTTTGCTAAATTAAAAGATTCGGTTAATTCTTATTTTTATATTGCTTGGGTTGTTGCTTTAGTTTTGTTTGTTTTGGTGTTTTTCTTGGTTGAAGCAAAATCTAATTCATTTATTATTGCAGGTTCTTTGCTTGCAATCTCTTCTTTGCCGTTGATAAAGATTGAGCAATTTTTGTCTTTAATTCCTTTTGAGTTTGGCGAATTTTTGATTGTGTTTTTTTCAGAAGCGAATACAGTATTTTTAATTTCTTTTATAACAGGTTTGGTTGTTCTTATTATCGGAGTGGTTATGAAATTTTTTGGAATTGGATTTAAGATTTTTGAATTTTTTAATAAGTTTAAAGATAATAAAAAACAAGTTGTTAAAAAAGTTTTTACTCAAAAGAAAACTACTTCTGGAAAATCTGTGAATCCGAATAATTTATAAAATATTTTTTGATTTAAATTTTATGAAAAAATGTATTGTGTTGTTATCTGGAGGATTAGATAGTCGGCTTGTTGTTAAAATTATGCAAGAAAAATTGGCACCCAACCAAGTAGGTCCAGGGGAGGGTGTACCCTCTGTGAAAGGAGATGTAAACACAGAGGGCAAGGTTATTGCGGTTTTTTTTAAGTTGCCTTTTTCAAAAGATAATGAAAAAGAAGTTCGAGATTTTTTAAAAGAGCAAAAAGTTAAATTAGAAATTCTTGATTGCACTAAGGGAAAGTTGTTGAAAGATTATTTGAAAGTTATTAAGAAGCCTAAATATGGGAGAGGTGCTGGGGTTAATCCGTGTATTGATTGCAAGATTTTTATGTTTAATAAGGCGAAAGAATTTGCAGATACCCTAAATGGCACAAGTAAAAATAAAATTGAATTTATTGCGACTGGGGAAGTTGAAGGGCAGAGGCCAATGTCGCAGATGAAAAAGTCTTTAAAATTAATTGAGGAGAAATCTGGTTTAGGAAAAAGATTGTTAAGGCCTCTTTCTGAATTGAATATTTCAGGAAGAAGAAGAGATAAACAAATGGCTTTGGCGAAAAAGTTTAATATTTCTTATCCTTCTCCTGCAGGAGGGTGCGCACTTTGTGAAAAGGAATTAAAAAACAGATTTAAATTTTTATTGGAGAGAGGAATAAATGATAAGGAAATAAAATTGGTTAATGTTGGAAGGCATTTTGTAATTGACAACCACTGGGTTGTTTTAGGAAAGGATGAAAACGAAAATAAAATTCTCGAAAATTTTGAGGCAGGGAAAATTATTGTTCCTGATTTTCCTGCTCCGACAGCGTTGATGTTGGACAAATATGATAAGGAAGTTATAGCACCCAAGGATGTACCGTCTCACTGCGTTCCCGGCACGAGAATACCGCATCGTCAAGACTCCCGGTACAAGACCTCTGGCGAGGTACCCTTTGTAGATGAAGATATAAATACAAAGGGCAATAAAGTTAATAAATTAATTGAGGCTTATTCAAAAAAAGGAAGTTTAAAAATGAGAAAGAAGTTTGAGAAATATAAACTTTAGTATAATAATTTTTATAAAGGAGGATTTTAATCTTTAGATATGGAACTTGCATATGAAGGAAGTATCACTGAAAAAAATTTTAGTTCTGCACATTTTAAATTAAAAACAAGATTATTCTTTTATGAAGGTAAAAATGCTTTAAATCTTTATTGGAATTCTGAAGAATCTGCTCCTGTTGCAGAAATAGATGGAAGAAAGATTAAGAAAAGTCAAGTAGATAGATTGGCTGAAATTTGTTTAAGCAAGAATTTTATGGTTAAAAGGATTTGATTATCAAAAAATTTATAACTCTTTTTATTTTGTTTTAATTATGTGCAATCTATGTGAAAAAAAACCAGTATATGAATTTACTAACCAGCGAAAGCTTTGCAAGACTTGTTTTGTTCGATGGTTTCAGAAAAAGGTTTTGTATACTATTCGGAAGTTTGAGATGATTAAAAAAAATGAGGTTATTGGGTATGACAATAGTGGGTTTAGAGGAATTGTCCTTGAAGATGTTTTGAAAATGTTTGCGGAGAAGTCAATAGTTGAATTAGCACCACAGGCGTACCCCGAAGAATCTTCGCAGGAGATTCTTACTAAGGGCATAAAATTGCCTTCCAAAAAAAAATTAGATAAGATTGCAATTGCGTCAACAACTGATTTGGAAGCAAATAAGATAATACACACTTTGATTAGAGGAGGGAAGAAATTAGAATCTGCTGTTGACGGGCGGGTAATCAAACCTCTTTATTTGTTTTTGGATAAGGAAGTTTTGCTTTATGCTAAACTTAGGGGATTAAAATTTGGGGATGTGGAAGAAAAGAGAAAAGATAATATAAGTTTGTTTATTGATGAAATGGAAAAATTGCATCCTGAAGTTAAGCAGGCGGTTATTGCAAGTTATTTAGGATAAAGGAAATTGGTGAATTTAGAAGGCACAGCGGGGCAAAATATGAAGGATTTTTCTTTTAGAATTTGACGAGTAAATCTTTAACTTTTTCTAATTTTTTATTCCAAGCAAATTTTTTATTTAGTAACTTTTGGATTTTTTTTAAATTTGATAAATCTAAATAATCATAATCTTGTAATAGTTTTGGAATAATTTTAACAAGATACTTTTGAAAAATTTTGAATTCCTCATTTGATTTTATTTTTTGAGACCATTCTACTATTCCCTGAAGCAATTCTTTTCCAGATAATTTTAAGAAAGGAATCTTATTTGGAAAGTTCTTATCCCCATGTAAAATTTTAAGACGATATTTCATATTATTTACGACCGATTTCCATTCTTTCATTAATAAATCAGAGAGATTCCTATAATTTAAATCATGGATTAAAATTTTCTTTTTCAAATTGTGTTTGTAAATAAGAAATAAAATTATCATGAACTTTTTTATTTGAAATTATAAAACTATCAATTTCATAAAAATTTGAATTTTCTATTCTTGATATCTCCCCAAAAGTTGCAATTAGTTCAATTTTATTAAGGTTTTCAAATGATTCCACTGCTTTTTTGAAAATCTCAAAAATTTTCTTTTTCATTATAAATAAAAATTAGAATCTATTTTAATAAGTTTTCCTATAGAACCCAAATATGACTTTTATATAACAACTTTCAATTTTAATAAAATTAATCCTTTTTCTCGCCTTCTAATCTTTTTAAGAAATTTTTAATAAAATCTTTATGTTCTTCTCTATTTTTTATTTCTTTTATTGTGTAAAAATCAACATTATCGTGTGTGTGTTTTTCTGTTTTTATATTTGATTCTAATTTTGATTTTAATTTTTCACCTATGAAAATTTCATTGTCAGATAAGGAAGCGATTTTTCTCGCTGTTGTAATTAAGGTTCCCATGCTCATGAATTTCATAGAATCAGTTTCTTGTTTTGCGACGATTGTTCCATAGTTTAATGAAATTCCAAAATCTATTTTTTGCTTGGCTAATTTATTATGTTCTGTTAAAGTTTCTTTAATTTTTTGCGCGATTTCTATGGCTACTTTTTCATTGTGAAATGTTTTTGTTTTTATTGGAGCCAAGATGAAAAATATGCTGCCTTGATTTTCATAAGTTGCTGCTTTGTGTTCTTCTGCTGAATCAACTATTTCTTGTAATTTTTCTTCTGCATTTGATTTTGTTGATTCAATTGATTTAAGATTTTTTATTTTAAGACAGACAACATTTACATTTTGTTTGTCCCCTTTTATCGATAAAGAAAGTTCTGCCTGGTTTCTTGAGTTAATCAATGAGTTTTTTTTTAAAGGTATTGGCTTTGTTTTATTTCTATTTCTTAAATTCATATAACCAAAAAAACTTCTTTTGTATCCTTTTCTGAAAATTGTGAAAGCAACAAACCCGAGAACAGCTAGTATGAAAACCCAAACAAAAGGGTGTCTTATTAATTTTATTGCTATATTTGATGCTTCTTTAACGTTAATTGCTTTTCCAGTGAGAAGGACATTTGCAGTCATCATGCTTTCTCCTTCTGTAACTATCTCGACTTGATATTCTCCTTCAGGAGCACTTAGTTTGTATTTTTTAGTTTCATCCACGTCTAAGCTTATGTTTAAAGAAGTTGGTTCATCTCCTATTTTTACCAAGACAGTGTCGTTGTATAATACATTCCCAATGTTTGTGAGGATAAGTGTGTTGTTTATTATTTTAACTTTTACATCTTTCTTTTCTATAATATTGAAAGTTGATTCTGTCATGAACTCATTTGAAACAGCGACGACTTTCCATTCTTCTGGTGGCTCGTTGTATGCTACTGGCAATTCCAAGAACTCATCAGTTGATTTTTCAGTTTGCTCTAAAATTGTGTTGTCGTTTCTTTTTATAGTTATGATTGCTGTTGAATCTATTTTTCCTCCTGTCTGGTCATGGAGGATTGCTTTTGTTTTTAGGCTTGTTCCTGGTTCTACGTCTTGATTCTCAATAATTATTTCAAGACTTGTTGGGAATTGTAAGACTCTGATGTTATGGTCCATTAATTCTTGATTTGTTATTTCTCCGTTTGCATCTTTTTCATAGACAAGGATTCTCATTGGGTGTATTCCTGCTGCCATGTTTTCTGCTAAAGGTATTTCTACAGAGAAAAACCCGTTGCTAACTGCATCTGCTAAAACCATGTTTGTTGTTGTAGTTGTTTCGTTGCTTGTTTGGTTTGTCACCTGAATTGATAAAAATTCAATTTCTATGAAACCTTCTACATCATCCCCATTTTCTTTTACTGCAGAGCCTTCAAAAAAGAAATTAGTTCCTGGGTTGAATTCTGTTTCGCTGGTGTCTAAGTTAATTTTTAAGTTGTCTGATATTCTGAATTCATTTGTTAATTGAGGTTCTTCTCCTCTTAATGACATTTTTATTTTGCATTTTCCAGTGATTGTGCCGATAATTTCTTTCGTTAGCACAACTGAGGAGTCGAATTTTTTTTCTTCCCCTGATGATAGTTTTACACCATTTTTATAGAAATCAATTATTGGGCCGTTGCAAATTAAGTCCATTTGGAAATTTCCGTCAATATTTTTTGTTGCTTTTACAGTAGCAGGGATTTCTATTAAATCTCCTAAATTGTAAATTTCTTTTGGCTGTTTGTTGATTATAATGTCTGCAGATATGAAAGATGTTAGAAGTATTAATCCTAATAATAATATTATTCCCCTTTTCATTCTTATAAGAGCGGATTATTGTTTATAAATATTTTGGGGGTTTTTGATAATGTTTAAAAATAAAGATTTGTTTAGTTAATTATGAAAAAGAGAAATTTTGAAGTAACACCTTATGAAGTTAAGGGAGAAGTTGATTATGGAAAGTTGATTAAGAAGTTTGGAATAAAAAAACTTCCTAAATTGCCAGAAGTATTTAATGAAAATGTTCTTTTTAGAAGAAAAGTTATTTTTGCTCATCGCGAATTTGAAAAAATTTTAGATTGTATAAAAAATAAAAAAAAGTTTGTTATGATGACTGGTTTAATGCCTTCTGGAAAGTTTCATTTAGGGCACATGATTTTAGCACAGCAATTTGTTTTTTATCAAAAACTAGGAGCAAAATTATATATTGCAGTTGCAGATTTAGAAGCTTATAATGCAAGAAAAAAAAGTTTTAAAGAAATGCGAGAAGTTGCAATAAATGATTACCTTCTGAATTATATTGCGCTTGGATTAAATCCAAAAAACTGCGAATTTTATTTTCAAAGTGAAAGATCAGAAGACGCAAAAAAATCAAATGCATTTTATCGATTGGCTTCAAACTTTTCAAGATATTCTACTTTCAATGAATTTAAAGCGGTTTATGGAGAAATTTCACCCGGAAAAATGAATGCTTCTTTGATACAGTCTGCAGATATGTATCATGTACAATTGCCAGAATTTGAAGGAAAACCAATACAAACTTTTATTCCTGTAGGGGTTGACCAAGACCCGCATATAAGAATTGCTAGAGGCATTGCAAGAAGGAACAAAGACCACAAATTTTTGCCGATTGCTTCTACATATCATGTTTTTTTACCTTCACTAAAAGGGGGTTCTAAAATGTCTAGTAGTGACGAAAGTTCTTATATATCAATGACTGATTCTCCTATAGAAGTTAAGAAAAAAATTAACAAGTATGCTTTTTCAGGTGGGCAGAAAACTGTTGAAGAACATCGGAAGAAAGGTGGAAATCCAGACGTTGATGTTAGTTTTCAATATTTGAGAATGTTTTTTGAACCTGACGACGAAAAATTAATACAGATTGAAGAAGATTATAAATCTGGGAAGATGTTGACTAGTGAGTTAAAGAATATTTTAATTGACAAAATAAATGTTTTTCTGAAGGCGCATCAAGAGAAAAGAAAATTAGCAGAAAAGAGGATTGATGAATTTTTGTATAAATAATTTTATAAACATCTGTTTTTTATTGTAAGTATGAAAATACTTTTGTTGCATTGTGATTATATTAAGTTCAAGCCTTTGAAAAAAGCGTTGAAGAAAATTGAAGATTTGAAAGATAAGGAAGAAAAGAAGGTTGATGAGTGCCTGGTTGTTTTGAGTGCAGTTGAGAAAAGCGATTCTGATGTTGGAAAAGTTGTTGAGAAATTTGTTAAAGAAGTTAAAGATGTTGCTGGACAGGTGAAGGCGAAGAATGTTGTCTTGTATCCTTATGCGCATTTGTCAAGTGATTTGAGTTCGCCTGAGATTGCAGTGAAGGTTTTGGAAGATGCTGAGAAAGAATTGAAAAAAGATTTTAATGTTACACGGGCGCCTTTTGGATATTATAAAGAATTTGAGTTGAAGGTGAAGGGGCATCCTCTTTCAGAATTGTCGAGAGATATTGTTGTTGAAGGAGGAGAAAAAATTAGTGATGAAAGTTATGATTATAAGCAATTGTTAAGAGAGATTTCAAAAACAAAACTTGATAGTTCTAAACTAAAGGAAAACGACCATAGAATTTTAGGACAACAAATGGATCTGTTTAGTTTTTCAGAGATTGCACCTGGGATGGTTTTTTTTCATAATAATGGTTTGATAGTTTGGAATGAATTAATAAAATATTGGAGAGAAGTTCATCAGAAGGCTGGTTATCAAGAGATAAGGACGCCTCAAATTTTGGATAAAAAACTTTGGCAGATTTCAGGGCATTGGGAAAAATACAAGGAGAATATTTTTTTGACAGATTATGAGAAACGGTCTTTTGCTGTGAAGCCAATGAATTGTCCAGGAGGAATGTTGATTTTTAAGAATAGGCCGAAGAGTTATAGGGATTTGCCTCTTCGCGTTGGAGAATTAGGGATTGTGCATAGACAAGAATTATCAGGAGTTTTAGGAGGTTTGTTTAGGGTTATTCAGTTTACGCAAGATGACGCACATATTTATTGTACAGAAGAGCAGATTGAACAGGAAGTTTTGAAGATTATGGAAATTGTTGAAGTTATGTATGGAAAGTTTGGATTAAATTATCGGGTTGAACTTTCGACTCGTCCTGAAAAGAGAATTGGCGACGATAAATTATGGGATAAGGCAGAGCAGATTTTGGAAAAGATTTTGAAAAAAAGGAAAGTTTCTTTTAAAATTAATAAAGGAGATGGGGCGTTTTACGGGCCTAAAATTGATTTTCATTTGAAAGATAGTTTGGGACGGGAATGGCAGACAGCGACGATTCAGTTGGATATGGCAATGCCAGAACGATTTGAACTTGAATATACTGATAAAGAAAACAAAAAGAAAAGACCAATTATGTTGCATAGGACTGTTCTTGGCGGAGTTGAGAGATTTTATGGGATTTTGCTTGAGCATTTTAATGGGCGGTTGCCGACTTGGCTTGCACCGATTCAGATTAGGGTTTTGAGCTTTACAGATAGGAATGAAAAATATGCTAAAGGTATTATTGAAGAACTTGAGGAAAAGATTTCTAATTTAAGAATTGATTCTGATTTTCGGAATACAACTGTTCCTTCAAAGGTGAAAGATGCAGAATTGATGAGGGTGCCTTACATAATTGTTATTGGAGATAGAGAAGAAAAAGAAAAGAGTTTGGCTGTTCGTGTGAAGGGGGATAAGAAGATTCAGAATTTTAGTGTTGATGAATTTGTTGGGAAATTAAGAGAAGAGATTGGGGAGAGAAAGTAAAAAATGAAAACCATTTGTGTTTTTGGGGATAGTATAACTTGGGGAGCTTGGGATAATGAGAAGAGAGGATGGGTTAATAGATTAAAACTTTTCTTATGCAAAGATAATGGCGTAGAAGTTTACAATCTAGGAATTTCTGGAGATAAGACAGAAGATGTTCTGGAAAGGTTTGGGGAAGAAGCTAAAGTTAGAGAGCCAACTGATATTATATTTGCAATTGGAATTAATGATACTTTTCATGGTTCTGAAGAACTTTCAGGAATTGATATTAATAAATTTAAAGAGAATCTAAATGAATTGATAAGGCAAGCTAAAAAATTTACTCATAGAATAGTTTTTATTGGTTTAACAAGAGTAAATGAATCCGAAGTAGAAAAATCTTATAAAAATGAATTAATACAAGAGTATGATAAAATATTAAAGGACGTATGTGATGAAAATTCTTTGCTTTATATTGAAATGTTTAGTTTATTAAATGATTCTGATTTAGAAGATGGTTTACATCCTAATGCTGAAGGACATAAAAAGATTTTTAAAAAAGTTAAAGAGTTAATAGTAAAATGAATCTACAATTTTATCTTGAAAAATTATTTGCATCTGAAGAGTTTCAGAATTTTATGAAAGAGAATCCTTCGGCGTATTTTTGTTCTGGTTTTATTTCAATTGATAAAGAAAATAATGGGAATAAAATTCATATTGATTATATTATCCCTGAAACAAAAAAGATTTTTAGTTTTCAATTAGAGGGCAAAGTTGACATGATTCCTGTTGAGCAGAGTGGAAATACTCTTCTGGAAAAGATTCCAGACAATATTGATTTTAGTTTTGAAGAGATTGAAAAGATGATTGAAGATAAAATGAAAGAACAAGAATCTGGTCGCCACCAGGCGTACCCCTCTATACGGCGTACTGGGGCAAAGATTCAGAAGATTTTGTTGTCGTTACAGAAAATCGATAAAAAGGATTTTCTTATTGGAACTGTTTTTATTTCTGGGCTTGGTATGATTAAGGTTAAAATTGATTTGGATTTGGAGCACCGCTCGGTGTACCCCAATGTACAAAATTTTGGGGCAAAGATTGTTGAGTTCGAGAAAAAATCTTTTTTTGATATGATGAAAATTATTAAAAAATAATTCATCACAATAATTTTTATAAAGGCTATTTTACCAATAGATTATGGAAAAAATTTTTAGTGCAAAAAGTTTGTATCTTCCGAGAGAAGTTTCAGTTCTTGATTTAGACAATGAAAATTTAAATAAAGAAGAAAAAGAAATAATAAATGCTACTAATCTGTATAAAAGAAGACGTGAAGAAGATAACCCATTAAAAGAAATTAATAACTTACCTTATAACAAAGAACTTATTTTTGAATAATAAAGCTAATATTTGCTTGGTTTTTGAGTTTTTTTATTATTTTAAAACCTATTTTTTTAAATAAATCGTGTATTTCTTTTTCATCATATAAATAATAATATCTTTTTCCTTTGCCTTTCCAATTTACAATCCTTTCTTTTGGAGAATTTTTAAATCGTTTTGAGTTTTTGTTCCAAACCTCTATTTCTGCTTCTGAACCTGGTTTTAATACTCTGTATAATTCTTTTACAATTTTTTCTCTTTTTTTTTCTGTTTCAATACAATGAATTACTGCAACACATATTGCGGCATCAAAAAAGTTATCCTTAAATGGAATTTTTGTTATCGGAGAGACATCAAAGTAAAGTTTTATTTTTGATTTTTTATTCCTTTGTTTTGCAAGTTCAATCATTTCGTTAGAAAAATCTACTAAATAAATTTCTGCTTTTGTTTTTAGATTTATCAAGTTTCTTCCAGAACCGCTTCCTAAATCAAGCACTTTCCCTTTTTTATTTTTTAAAAATTCTTGCGCATCTTCTGAAGGAGTTGTTTTTAATTTATGCCATTCAGGCGCAATATTTTCCCATATTTCTTTTTGATTCATAAAATTAAGAAATAGTTTAAGTTTAAAAATGTAAATAATTTTGAAGAATTATGTTGCGTAAACCAATGAGGACTATTTCAGGAATTACTCCTGTAGCAGTTATGCTTCCTCCTAGAAAATGTAATCATGGAAGTTGTGTTTATTGCCCGAGTTTAAATGTTCCTCAGAGTTATACTCCTCGTTCTCCTGTTGTTATGAGGGCGATGCGTGTGAAATATGATGCTTATGAGCAAGTTAAAGAGAGATTGAAAGTTTTTGAGGCAATGGGGCATCCGACAGACAAGGTTGAGTTGATAATCATGGGCGGGACTTTTTTAGAATATCCTAAGAAGTTTCAATATGAATTTGTCAAGAGTTGTTATGATGGGTTGAATGGAAAGAAGTCCAAGACATTAGAAGAGGCAAAGAAGAAAAATGAAAAAGCGAATCATAGGTGTGTTGCTCTTTGTATTGAGACGCGTCCAGATGTTTGTTCTAAGTTTATTGATAGAATGAGGGAGTGGGGCGTGACAAGGGTTGAGTTAGGAGTTCAGATTATTGATGATAAAATTTATAAGAAAGTTAAAAGAGGGCACACGGTTCAGGATGTTGTTTCAGCGACGCGGAATTTAAAGGAAGCTGGTTTCAAAATTGGTTACCATATTATGCCTGGTTTGCCTGGAAGTAATTTGAAAAAAGATATTGAATTGTTTAAGAAACTTTTTTCTGATGAGAAATTTAAACCTGACCAGTTGAAGCTTTATCCGTGCCAGGTTATTCCTGGTTCTGAATTAGAAGATTTGTATTGGGGGAAGAAATTTAAACCTTACACTAAAGAGGAAACTGAGAAAATTCTGGTTGAGATGATGAAGGCGGTTCCTAGATATTGCAGAGTGATGAGAGTGATGAGAGAAATTCCTCCGGAGTATATTGTAGCAGGGACAATTAAGATTGATTTGCGGAAAAGTATTGAAGAAGAGCTTAGGAAAAATAATATTAAACTTGAAGAAATAAGATATAGAGAGATTGGATTTAACAAGCTGCACCCAAAGGCGTACCCTGAAACCTTTTCAAAAAAAGGTTTACAAGGGGCAAATTTTGATTTGCAACTAAAGATTACTAAATATAAAGCAAGTGGAGGAGAGGAATATTTTTTAGAGATTGTGAATAAGGAGGATATTTTGTTTGGTTTGTTGCGATTGCGATTTAATAATGGTATTGGATTTGTTAGGGAACTGCATGTTTATGGGAAGTCGTTGAAACTTGGGCAAGAAGGAAAGATAGGACAGCATACAGGTTTAGGTAAATGGTTGATGAATGAAACAGAGAAGATTTGTCTACAGAAAAAAATTAAGAAGTTAAAAGTTATTTCTGGTGTTGGTGTAAGAGAATATTATAAAAAAATTGGGTATTATTTAGAGGAGGAATATATGGTTAAAAAATTGTAAGTTTTTACGAAATGTTTTTATTTTTTATAAAGATGTCTTTTAATTCTTAAATAGTAACGAAATATTTATAAATTGGAGAAATTTTTAAAGGGAAATGAAAATTTTAACTACCAATTCTGCGGGAAATGATCGGTTTGGAGGAATTCATACTAGGAAGGTTGAACAAATGAAATATTCTCCTCAACACACTTTTCATATTATTGAATTAAATAATGAGAAGAAATATGTTTCACGAGATAACAGTAATATTCATAAAATTAATACTTCTGAGTGTACAAGAGGAAAAACTGTTTTTGAAGTTTTAAATGGTGCTAAAAATTATCAAGATTTTAATGTAAAGGTGGAGAAAATTGTTAATGAGTATCAAAATGTGATTAGAGGTTCTAATCCGGATATTATATTAATTCCTGGAACTTCTCTTACAAGTTTTTTTTTATATAAAGCTTGTAGAAGGGAAGGTATTTTGAATAGAACAATTCAAGAATATGCTGGAGTCTTAGAAAAAGAAATTGGAAATTATACTGGAGACACAAGATTTATTTTAGGTCAAATTGGGAAAGAGTTTGTTTCAGATATTGCTTTAGAGAATATGACTTATATGTTTCCTTCTAATATTTGCAAAAGAACTGTTGAAGAGATTCATAAAATTGTTATTGATGAAGGGCATATTGTATGGAATGGGATTTCTGAAGAATTTGGAAATGAATTTAATAGAACCCCTCCAAGTAATTTGACAATAGGTTATATTGGAAGAGTTCATCATGTAAAAAATTTACCTTTCTTTTTGGGATTGAATGAAAATATGAAGAATCCTGCTAAGTTAAAAATTATTACTGATTTAGTTTCTGCTGCTAATAAATCTACAGGTAAACCTTTGTTAGAAAAAATGACTGAGGGGAAGGTTTTTTATTCTGCTCCAAGATCAAAAAAAGAATTAAAGAAATTTTATGAAGAGGAACTTTCTGTTAGTGTTGTTCCTTCTTTTTTTGAGACATATTGTAATGGGGCTGTTGAATCATTAGTTTGTGGCACTCCTACTTTATTGTCAGATAGGGCTGGAGCTAGTGAAGTTTACAAAAAGTATGAGCTTTCTAATTTGATTTTTTCAATTGATGAGATGGCTTCATTTGAAAAGGCTTTAGAAGGTGCAGAGAAAATGAATTTTACTATAAAAGAAAGCTTATCTAAAGAGATTTATGAAGATCTTTGTTGGGAAAAAGTTATAGGGAAGTATAATGATTTAGCTGAAATGGTTGTTTCGAAATCTAAATAATTAATATTATAGTTACCTTTATAAAATAATTTCTTCTCTTTTTTCTATGCCCCTATAGTTCATAAGAATAAATCCTAGAACTCGGAGCAGAAGCCCCTATAGTTCAGTGGCCAAGAATGCTGCCCTTTCAAAGTAAAATGCTCGCGCATTTTTCATTTCTCCTTTTGGAAGAAAAGAAGAAAGGCAGTGACCCGTGTTCGAATCACGGTGGGGGCGT
>Ga0208279_1001323_pt1 | contig 13869 bp, 8 predicted proteins | sample AntAceMetag02UKM_FD_184766 | JGI IMG/M metagenome (GOLD analysis project Ga0208279, IMG submission 184766) | Saline lake microbial communities from Ace Lake, Antarctica - Antarctic Ace Lake Metagenome 02UKM (SPAdes) (version 2) | ecosystem: Environmental > Aquatic > Non-marine Saline and Alkaline... | reverse complement strand
CAGCGACCATATTGATGGACAGTCCGGTAATCTACAGGGACACGCTGAAGGACAGCCTGTGGAAACCACAAAACTTTTCAGAGAAGTTTTACGGGCCTACAACGCTGCGAACGGCTCTCATCAAATCTAGGAATCTGGTGACCATAAAGCTGTTGAAGGAGATCGGGATAGATTATGCCGCTGACTACGTGGTGAATATGGGGATAACAACCCCGCTGACGAGAGACCTTTCCATGGCGCTTGGAACATCCGGCATCACACTTCTCGAGATGGTAAGGGGATACGGCATCTTCGCTAATGGCGGCAAAAAGGTCAAACCCTTCCTGATAAAAAAGATTGTTGATAGAACAGGTAACATAGTGGAGGAAAATGTGCCCGAAGTCGAGCAGGCAGTTGATCCCCGTATCGCATATCTCACATCACATCTGCTCCAGGAGGTTGTCAAGGGGGGAACAGGATGGCGGTTAAAGGCCCTTAACAGGCCTGTGGCAGGCAAGACAGGCACAACCAATGATCTCAAAGATGCATGGTTCCTGGGATTTACCCCGTCGCTGGTTGCGGGTGTGTGGGTCGGCTTTGACGATCTGAAGCCGCTGGGTAAGCATGAAACCGGTTCACGTGCCGCCAGTCCTGTCTTCCTGTATTTTATGGAAAAGGCGCTTGAAGGCACCCGCGCTGAATCCTTCTCGCCTCCCGAAGGAGTCGTATTTGCCAAGGTGGACCCTGAGACGGGGGCGCTGGCCGGGTCCGATGCCAGAAAATACATATTTGAATGCTTTCTGGAAGGGACGGCGCCTACCGAAACGGTGTCTGGGGATGATGACAACGAAGACAAGGGATTCTTCAGGCATGATCTTGATTGAGGGGGATAATAATAAGCTTGCAGGAAAGGCAGCAGAAAAGGCTCCCTCAACTATGCGGATTGACAAATCACCTGCGATTATTGCCTCCATGTTCGACCGGATCGCTTCCACCTACGATCTGCTCAATTTCACACTTTCATTCTCCATGGATGAGCGCTGGAGAAAAACCGTCATATCCTTACTGAATATCAAGGATGGTGACAAGGTGCTTGACATGGCAACCGGTACCGGCGACATGTCGATCCGCGCCATCAGGACAGCGGGGTGTACGGTAACCGGCCTGGACATCTCTCGCAGGATGCTGGACATTGCCTCCCAAAAAAGCAAAGACTCCCGCGGGCGGTTCCATATCACAGCGGGTAATGCCCTTGCGATGCCCTTTTCGAATGAGACCTTCGATCATGCGATGACGGCCTTCGGTATAAGGAACATGTCAGACCTTTCAACCTTCCTGCGCGAGGTTTTCAGGGTGCTGAAATGCGGAGGGAGGCTGGCGGTGCTTGAACTCTCGGTACCCTCCCGCCTTCCCTGGAAATGGGTGTACCTTGCCTATTTCAAGATTGTACTCCCCTTTATCGGCGGAATGGTATCGGGAAATTTCCGGGCATACAGATATCTCCGGGATTCAGTAATTGGATTTCCCTCTCCCGGTGAGCTTGAACGACTGATGAAAGAGAATGGCTTCGAAGTTTTACAATCATCGCCACTGTTTTTAGAAATCGCTCATATCTATCTCTTGAAGAAGGTAGCTTACGAGGTGTAAATACTGATTTATCCGGGTCTTCAGTCGTGCCGGGCTATATCTGAATTGCCGCCGACCATTTTACTCCTGCGGACATGGCGGAAAACAATTCACTCTATTTGCGTTGGGAATGCAATTTGTGACACCCAAAGCGTGATCATGCTTGGATTTTCAAGCCGTTGCCACAAGAGAACATATATTATAAAGGATTTGTCAAGGGAGAGTAAGCTGAATGCTTGCGATCAGCTCAACACGGCGGATGCTTCGCCGCGCAATTGTGACAATAACAGATCAACCCAAAATGAACACCAGGAAGTTTCAGTAATGATTAACAACGAAACAACAAACATCCCATTTTTCACCATACGCCGCGAAGGTGTAATTTGCCTGATTCTTGTTATAGCCATACTTGCTGTTTACTGGCAGGTTGGAAATCATGCATTTGTAAACTTCGATGACGACAAATACGTAACCGAGAATCCTAATGTCCGGACTGGGATTACATTAAAAAATGTAAAATGGGTTTTCACATCTACCCATGCCGCCAACTGGCATCCGTTGACATGGTTGTCTCATATGCTGGACTCCCAGATATACGGATTAAACCCGGGAGGTCATCACCTCACCAATGTAATCTTACACATCCTGAATTCAATTCTGCTGTTCTTAATCTTCAGGAGAATGACGGGTGCTCTCTGGAAGGGCGCTTTTGTTGCAGCTCTCTTCGCCCTTCACCCGCTTCATGTAGAGTCAGTTGCGTGGGTGGCGGAACGAAAAGATGTCCTGAGCACCTTTTTCTGGATGCTGACAATGGGCGCATATGTCTTCTATACCGAAAGGCCGGGCATAAAAATATACTTCATCACAGTCTTATTGTTTGCATTGGGTCTTATAGCAAAACCGATGCTTGTCACCCTGCCCTTTGTATTGCTTCTTCTGGACTATTGGCCTCTTGGTCGATTTAAATTCAGGCAACAGGAGAGCACCGTCAGTAATTCAACAAAAAAATTCAGCAGTTTTAATTTGGTCTGGGAAAAAACACCTTTCTTTGTCCTTGCCGCAGTATCGAGCATTGTAACCTTTTTCGTTCAGCAAAGCGGGGGTGCCGTTCGTTCTTTTGATGTATTGCCATTTACTGTAAGGATTTCCAACGCCCTCGTTTCATATATAAGTTATATCGGAAACATGCTCTGGCCTTATCACCTGGCAGTCCTCTATCCTCATCCAAATAACTTGGCCATGTGGAAATTTGCCGGTGCTGGTCTGTTGTTGATTCTAATATCTTTTGCAGTCATCAGGTTCATGAGGCAGTTACCATACCTTATAGTCGGATGGTTATGGTATCTTGGTACTCTTGTTCCTGTTATCGGACTGGTGCAGGTAGGATCACAGTCTATGGCCGACCGGTACACGTATATCCCGCTCATCGGTTTGTTTGTCATGATTGCCTGGGGAGTCCCCGATCTTTTAGAACGATGGCAACATCGGAGAGCATTCCTTGCCATATCTGCGGGATGCATCCTCTCAGTCCTGACGATGGTCACGTGGATGCAGCTTCAGTACTGGCAAAACAGCATTTCCCTTTTTGAACATGCCATCAATGTTACTACAGACAATTATGTGATGCATAGTAATATGGGGGTTGCTCTGGTGGAGCAGGGCAAGATAGATAAGGCGATTGTCCATTATCGGGAAGCATTGCGGATTAAACCTGATGATGTTGACGCCCGTTATAACATGGCCAATGCCCTGACACGGCAGGAAAATTTCAAAGATGCCATAGCCGCGTATACTGAAGTGTTGAAAATAAGACCTGACATGCCCACTGCACATAACAACATGGGAATTGCTCTGTCACGTCTGGGTGAATCGAAAAAAGCCGTCTCTCATTTTCGAGAGGCGCTGCGGATAAGACCAGATTATCGGGATGCTGAATATAATCTGAAAATTGCACTCAAAAGGGGGGAAACGATCAAGGATGCTGTCACGCAGCGGCATCCCTTGCCGAAGCAGGCTGACGCTAATAATGCGGAAGCGCAAATGCGGTTTGGAGTGGAACTGTTTCAAAATGGAGATTTCGGTGGGGCCATTAATCATTTTCGGGAAGTACTTAAAACCAACCCGGAACATATAGAAGCACATATTAATATTGGTTTGGCCTTGGCCTATAATCGGCAGATCGATGCTGCGGCTGACCATTTTCAGAAAGCGCTTAAAATTAACCCGGAACTTGCGGAGGTGCATAACAGCCTTGGCGTAGCGCTACTTCAAAAGGGAAAAGTGGAAGAGGCAGACAGCCATTTTAAGGAAGCTCTGAGAATCAAACCCAATTTTGCGAAGGCACACAACAGCCTCGGAGTTATTATGGCCCGTAAGGGAAGGACAAGGGATGCGATTTTTCATTTTCGTGAGGCATTAAGGATCAAACCCGATTACGAAGAGGTTGACAGGAACTTAAAGTTAGTGCTGGACATGCAAGGGGAATAGCCGTAGCACAAAGCATCCGTGATGAGCATTAGTTATTACTACGGCAATTAAACATATCAAATGTCATGCCGGACACCGATCCGGCATCCAGGCCAATTCTGGATTCCGGCTTTCACCGGAATGACGGCTTTGACATATATTGTTGCCGGAGCAATAAAATGACAGAACAACACGAAATGAACACCAGGAAGTTTCAGCAATGATTAACAACGAAACAACAAACACCCCATTTTACACCTTACGCCGCGAAGGTGTAATTTGCCTGATTCTTGTTATAGCCATACTTGTTGTTTACTGGCAGGTCGGAAATCATGAGTTTGTAGACTATGATGACAATGAATATGTTACTGAGAATCGCCAAGTGCAAGCCGGATTGACTCCCGATAGTATCATCTGGGCTTTTACATCTACCCATGCCGCCAACTGGCATCCGTTGACATGGTTGTCTCACATGATGGACTGCCAGATATACGGATTAAACCCGGGAGGTCATCACCTCACCAATGTAATCTTACACATTCTGAATTCAATTCTGCTGTTCTTAATCTTCAGGAGAATGACGGGTGCACTCTGGAAGAGTGCTTTTATTGCGGCACTCTTCGCCCTTCACCCGCTTCATGTGGAGTCAGTCGCGTGGGTGGCAGAACGAAAAGATGTCCTGAGCACATTCTTCTGGATGCTGACCATGAGCGCATATGTCTTCTATACCGAAAGGCCGGGCATAAAAATATACTTGATCACAGTCTTATTGTTTGCACTGGGTCTTATGGCAAAACCGATGCTGGTAACCCTGCCCTTTGTATTGCTTCTTCTGGACTATTGGCCCCTTGGTCGATTTAAATTCAGGCAGCAGGAGAGCACCGTCAGTAATTCAACAAAAAAATTAAGCAGTTTTAATTTGGTCTGGGAAAAAACACCTTTCTTTGTCCTTGCGGCAGTATCGAGTATTGTAACCTTTTCTGTTCAGCAGGGCGGAGGGGCTGTTGGTTCTCTATATGCATTTCCGTTTATTGTCAGAATTTCCAATGCCGCTGCTTCATATATTAGTTATATCGAAAAGATGCTCTGGCCTTATCACCTGGCAGTTCTGTATCCCCACGTGCTGGCAGGATGGAAGATTGCAGGAGCCTGTCTGATACTTATATTTATTTCCTACATGGCTGTTCGCGTGATAAAGCGGTTTCCATACATCATAGTCGGATGGTTCTGGTATCTTGGCACCCTTATTCCTGTTATCGGACTGGTGCAGGTAGGATCACAGTCCATGGCTGACCGGTACACGTATGTCCCGCTCATAGGCATTTTTATAATGATTACCTGGGGAGCATCCGATATTTTAAGCAGATGGCAATATCGGAAGGCATTCCTCGCCATATCTGCGGGATGCATCCTCTCAGTCCTGACGATAGTCACGTGGATGCAGCTCCAGCACTGGCAAAACAGCAAAGCACTCTTTGAACATGCAGTCAATGTTACAAAGAACAACTATGTGATGCATAGCATTCTGGGGGGAGTACTTGCGGAACAGGGTGAGAAAGACGAGGCGATTGAGCATTATACCAAGGCATTAAAAATAAACCCTGATTATGCGGGAGCACATTGTAATATGGGGGTTGTTCTGCAAAAGCAGGATAAGATAGACGAAGCAATTGCCCATTATACTGAGGCATTAGAAATAAACCCTGATTACGCGGGAGCACATTATAATATGGGGATTGCCCTGCAAAAACAGGGCAGTATAGACGAAGCAATTGCCCATTATACTGAGGCATTAGAAATAAAACCTGATTACGCGGGAGCACATTATAATTTGGGGATTGCCCTGCAAAAACAGGGCAGTATAGACGAGGCGATTGAGCACTATACTGAGGCATTAAGAATAAAGCCTGATTATACGGACGTACATCTTAATATGGGAGTTGCTCTGACAGAGCAGGGTAAGATAGACGAGGCGATTGACCATTACACAGAGGCATTAAGAATAAACCCTGATTATGTGGAAGCACATTGTAATATGGGAGTTGTTCTGCAAAAGCAGAATAAGATAGACGAGGCGATTGCCCATTATACTGAGGCATTAGAAATAAAACCTGATTACGCGGAAGCACATTATAATTTGGGGATTGCCCTGCAAAAGCAGGGCAGTATAGACGAGGCAATTGCCCATTATACTGAGGCACTAAGAATAAAACCTGATTATGCGGACGTTCATTATAATTTGGGGATTGCTCTGGTCAGGCAGGGGAGAATGGAAGAAGCGATCAGCCACTACTCTGAGGCCCTGCGGATAAATCCCGGCGATGATGATGCCCGTTCTAAGCTTCAGATGATCCAAACAGTCTTGAAAGAAACCGATAAGGAAATTAAAAGACTCAAAGAATTACTCGAAAACAACCCTGGAGATCCCGAACTTCATTATGCTCTGGGGAACCAGCATTACAAGAGGAGAGATTTTGAAAAATCCATTTATCAATACCAGAAAGCATTATCAATTCAACCAGATGCCGTGCCGGTCTTGAACAACCTGGCCATTGTATATATGGCCAAAAAGGATTATGAAAAAGCAGTTTTTGTATTTGGCAGGATAGCCGATCTTCAACCGGATAATGCCAGTGTCTATTATAATATTGCCTGCATATACTCGATACAAAACAAGACAAAGGAATCCCTTAATTCGCTGAAGAGGGCAATCGAAAAGGGTTATGATAACTGGGATCATATTAAAGCAGACAAGGATTTGAAGAACATAAGGAACTCATTATATTATAAAGAGATTATGAGTAATAGCTGAGTTGTTATAAGAAAGCAGAACTTTGCGCCGCCTGAAGGGGTGAAAAGAACAGGATGCGACAGCCAGGAAATTCAGCAATGACCAACAACGAAACAACAAACACCCCGTTTTTCACCATACGCCGCGAAGGTGTAATTTGCCTGATTCTTGTTATAGCCATCCTTGCTGTTTACTGGCAGGTCGGAAATCATGAATTTGTAGACTTCGACGACAATGGGTATGTTACTGAGAATCGCCAAGTGCAAGCCGGATTGACTCCCGATAGTATCATCTGGGCTTTTACATCTACCCATGCCGCCAACTGGCATCCGTTGACATGGTTGTCTCACATGCTGGACTGCCAGATTTATGGATTGAACCCGGGAGGTCATCACCTCACCAATGTGTTGTTTCACATTTTAAATACTATCCTTTTGTTTTTAATCTTCAGGAGAATGACGGGTGCTCTCTGGAAGAGCGCATTTATTGCGGCGCTCTTCGCTCTTCACCCGCTTCATGTGGAGTCGGTTGCATGGGTGGCGGAACGAAAAGACGTCCTGAGCACCTTTTTCTGGATGCTGACCATGGGCGCATATGTCTTCTATACCGAAAGGCCGGGCATAAAAATATACTTGATCACAGTCTTATTGTTTGCACTGGGTCTTATGGCAAAGCCGATGCTGGTAACCCTGCCCTTTGTATTGCTTCTTCTGGACTATTGGCCCCTTGGTCGATTTCATATCAGACATGTGGATGATTCTCAACATATAGAAGACGTGTCCACGAAGGATGCCAGAAGAAAAAAAGGGAAACCCCGACACGCTGTAGAAAACGCGGTACAAGCGGATAAAACCACAACTTCAAATTACAGGTGGTTTCTTGTATTTCCACTTCTTCGGGAAAAGATTCCCTTTCTTATTCTTGCGGCAGTGTCGTGTATTGTAACCTTTTTCGTTCAGCAGGGCGGCGGGGCTGTTGGTTCTTTTGATGCATTTCCGTTTATTGTCAGGATTTCCAACGCCCTCGTTTCATATATAATCTACATCGGAAACATGTTCTGGCCTTATCACCTTGCAGTTCTCTATCCCCATGACAGTGTGCTGGCAGGATGGAAGATTGCGGGAGCCTGTCTGCTGCTTGTATTTATATCTTTCATGGCAGTTCGCATGATGAGGCAGCTTCCATACATTTTAGTCGGATGGCTCTGGTATCTGGGTACCCTTGTGCCGGTTATCGGACTGGTGCAGGTAGGATCTCAGGCTATGGCGGACCGGTATACATACGTTCCGCTCATAGGCATTTTTATCATTATTGCCTGGGGAGTCCCCGATCTTTTAGCCCGATGGCAACATCGAAGGGCATTTCTCGCCATATTCGCGGGATGCATCCTCTCAACCATGACAGTGGTAACGTGGATGCAGCTTCAGTACTGGCAAAACAGCATCTCCCTCTTCGAACATACCATCAATGTTACTGTAAACAATTTCACAATGCATTGCTGTATGGGAACTGCTCTAGCGGAGCAAGGCAAGATAGACGAGGCGATTGAGCACTATACTGAGGCATTAAGAATAAAGCCTGATTATACGGACGTACATCTTAATATGGGAGTTGCTCTGACAGAGCAGGGTAAGATAGACGAGGCGATTGACCATTACACAGAGGCATTAAGAATAAACCCTGATTATGTGGAAGCACATTGTAATATGGGAGTTGTTCTGCAAAAGCAGAATAAGATAGACGAGGCGATTGCCCATTATACTGAGGCATTAGAAATAAAACCTGATTACGCGGAAGCACATTATAATTTGGGGATTGCCCTGCAAAAGCAGGGCAGTATAGACGAGGCAATTGCCCATTATACTGAGGCACTAAGAATAAAACCTGATTATGCGGACGTTCATTATAATTTGGGGATTGCTCTGGTCAGGCAGGGGAGAATGGAAGAAGCGATCAGCCACTACTCTGAGGCCCTGCGGATAAATCCCGGCGATGATGATGCCCGTTCTAAGCTTCAGATGATCCAAACAGTCTTGAAAGAAACCGATAAGGAAATTAAAAGACTCAAAGAATTACTCGAAAACAACCCTGGAGATCCCGAACTTCATTATGCTCTGGGGAACCAGCATTACAAGAGGAGAGATTTTGAAAAATCCATTTATCAATACCAGAAAGCATTATCAATTCAACCAGATGCCGTGCCGGTCTTGAACAACCTGGCCATTGTATATATGGCCAAAAAGGATTATGAAAAAGCAGTTTTTGTATTTGGCAGGATAGCCGATCTTCAACCGGATAATGCCAGTGTCTATTATAATATTGCCTGCATATACTCGATACAAAACAAGACAAAGGAATCCCTTAATTCGCTGAAGAGGGCAATCGAAAAGGGTTATGATAACTGGGATCATATTAAAGCAGACAAGGATTTGAAGAACATAAGGAACTCATTATATTATAAAGAGATTATGAGTAATAGCTGAGTTGTTATAAGAAAGCAGAACTTTGCGCCGCCTGAAGGGGTGAAAAGAACAGGATGCGACAGCCAGGAAATTCAGCAATGACCAACAACGAAACAACAAACACCCCGTTTTTCACCATACGCCGCGAAGGTGTAATTTGCCTGATTCTTGTTATAGCCATCCTTGCTGTTTACTGGCAGGTCGGAAATCATGAATTTGTAGACTTCGACGACAATGGGTATGTTACTGAGAATCGCCAAGTGCAAGCCGGATTGACTCCCGATAGTATCATCTGGGCTTTTACATCTACCCATGCCGCCAACTGGCATCCGTTGACATGGTTGTCTCACATGCTGGACTGCCAGATTTATGGATTGAACCCGGGAGGTCATCACCTCACCAATGTGTTGTTTCACATTTTAAATACTATCCTTTTGTTTTTAATCTTCAGGAGAATGACGGGTGCTCTCTGGAAGAGCGCATTTATTGCGGCGCTCTTCGCTCTTCACCCGCTTCATGTGGAGTCGGTTGCATGGGTGGCGGAACGAAAAGACGTCCTGAGCACCTTTTTCTGGATGCTGACCATGGGCGCATATGTCTTCTATACCGAAAGGCCGGGCATAAAAATATACTTGATCACAGTCTTATTGTTTGCACTGGGTCTTATGGCAAAGCCGATGCTGGTAACCCTGCCCTTTGTATTGCTTCTTCTGGACTATTGGCCCCTTGGTCGATTTAAATTCAGGCAACCGGAGGGTACTGTCAGTAATTCAACAAAAAAATTCAGCAATTTTAATTTGGTCTGGGAAAAAACACCCTTCTTTGTCCTTGCCGCAGTGTCGAGCATTGTAACCTTTTTCGCTCAGCAAAGCGGGGGAGCCGTTCGTTCTTTTGATGTATTGCCATTTACCGTCAGGATTTCCAACGCCCTCGTTTCATATATAAGCTACATCGGAAGCATGCTCTGGCCTTATCACCTGGCAGCCCTCTATCCTCATCCAAATAACTTGCCCATGTGGAAATTTGCCGGCGCCGGCCTGTTGTTGATTCTTATATCTTTTGTAGTCATCAGGTTCATGAGGCAGTTACCATACCTTTTAGTCGGATGGTTATGGTATTTTGGTACGCTTGTTCCTGTTATCGGACTGGTGCAAGTTGGGTCGCAATCTATGGCCGACCGGTACACATACGTTCCGCTGATCGGCATATTTATCATGATTGCCTGGGTTGTCCCCGATCTTTTAACCCGATGGCAATATAGGAAGACATTCCTCGCCATATCTGCGGGATGCATCCTCTCAGTCCTGACGATGGTTACGTGGACGCAGCTTCAGTACTGGCAAAACAGCATTTCCCTCTTCGAACATGCCATCAATGTTACTACTGACAATTTCATAATGCATAGCGGAAAGGGGATTGCACTGGCGGAGCAGGGCAATATAGATGAGGCGGTTGTCCATTATACTGAGGCATTAGAAATAAACCCTCATTGTGTGGAAGCACATTGTGGAATGGGAGTTGTTTTGCAGGAGCAGGATGAGATTGATGAGGCGATTGCCCATTATACTGAGGCATTAAAAATAAAACCTGATTATGCGGACGTTCATTATAATTTGGGGATTGCTCTGGTCATGCAGGGCAGACTGGATGAAGCTATCAGTCACTATTCAGAGGCCCTGCGGATAAACCCTGACGATGATGATACCCGTGCCAGGCTTCAGATGATCCAAACAGTCTTGAAGAAAACCGAGAAGGATATTAAAAGACTCAAAAAATTACTCGAAAACAACCCTGGAGATCCAGAACTTCATTATGGACTGGGGAACCTGTATTGCAAGAGGAGAGATTTTGAAAAATCCATTTATCAATATCAGAAAGCATTGTCAATTCAACCGGATGCCCTGCCGGTCCTGAACAACCTGGCCATTGTATATATGGCCAAAAGGGATTATGAAAAGGCCGTCTCTGTATTTGGCAGGTTAGCAGGCCTTCAGCCGGACAATGCCAGTGTCTATTATAATATTGCCTGCATGTACTCGATACAAAACAAGACAAGAGAATCCATGGATTCTCTTAAGATGGCGATCGAAAAGGGTTATGATAACTGGGATCATATTAAAGCAGACAAGGATTTGAAGAACATAAGGAACTTATTATATTATAAAGAGATTATGAGTAATCACTGAGTTGTCAGAAAAAAAGAAATGCCCCCTTATTTCTTCTGTAAGAGTGGTAGAGGTTCGGTGGGATGGAGGTAAAGGACGAGGCATTTTGGAATAATCCCGCTATTAAGTTCATAAAGGGTATTGCCGATGAGATAGTGATAGTCTATAGTAACAGATGGAATCTGGGAGATTTTAGAATAGATAGAATGTATGGGGGCAGAATAATTGACCAAAGCTGAAAGAATAAAATATTTTGACTCTGTGGCGAGGGAGAGGGGGAAATGGAGGAAAAAAGGGACATATTACCATAAAGAGCTTGAGAAATATTTACAATTTCTAATCCCCTTCAATTCATCCGTTCTTGAAATTGGTTGTGGAACGGGGGAATTGCTGGCGGCATTAAAACCAGATAGAGGACTCGGAATTGATATAAGTCCTAAAATGATTGAAGTGGCAAGAGAAAAGTTTCCTCAACTTCAATTCGATACAGGTGATCTTGAAGATATTAAAATAGAAGAAAAATTTGATTATATTGTTCTTGTTGAGACAATAGGTCATGTTGATGATATTCAATTAGCGTTCAAGGAATTACACAAAGTCTGCAAACCTCAAACACGGTTAATTATTGTATATTACAATTATCTGTGGGAGCCTGTTCTGAAATTAGCCGAGACTGTCGGTTTCAAGATGAAACAGCCGCTGCAACACTGGCTACCACTTGAGGATATATCAAATCTGCTTAGCTTAAATAATTTCGAGGTAATAAAGAAAGGTTATCGATTTTTACTGCCTGTATATATTCCTCTTGTTTCTACTTTTTTCAATAAGTTTCTGGCAAACATGCCTTTTTTATGGAAGCTTTCTCTAAACGAAATTTTAATAGCTCGTCCTGTGGGTAGAACGAAACCACCGGAAGAAGTGACCTGTTCGGTAATAGTCCCCTGCCGCAATGAAAAGGGCAATATTGAAGAGGCTGTGCTACAAACTCCCGATATGGGTAAAGAGCTGGAAATAATATTTGTTGAAGGTCATTCCCAGGATGGAACCTTTGAGGAGTGTGAGAGGGTTAAGAACAAATACCCGCAGAAGGATATTACTGTCCTGGGTCAGGACGGAAAAGGAAAATATGACGCGGTTAAAAAAGGGTTCGCTCACGCCAAAAATGATGTTCTAATGATTCTGGACGCAGACCTTACCGTTCCGCCGCAAGACCTCCCAAAGTTTTTTGATGCCATTGTTTCAGGAAAGGGTGAGTTTATAAATGGCACTCGACTGGTCTATCAGATGGAAGGGCAGGCCATGCGGTTCTTGAATCTCCTTGGCAATAAATTCTTCAGCAGGGCCTTTACATATATCCTTGAGCAGCGAATAAGAGATACTCTTTGCGGCACAAAAGTTCTCTGGAGAGAGGATTACTTGAAAATAGCCGAAGGCAGAAAATATTTTGGTGATTTTGATCCTTTTGGTGATTTCGACCTCCTGTTCGGTGCTTCAAAACTTAATCTGAAGATCGTGGAAATTCCCATTAAATACCGCGAGAGGACATATGGATCGACACAGATAAGCCGCTTCCGGCACGGCTTGATCCTGCTGAAGATGACGTTTTTTGGCCTGGGTAAGGTAAAGTTTATATAAATGGCACACATTAAAAGATTCATAAAGAAGTACAAAGGCAAACTCATTCACTTGATAGTTGAAGAATACATCTGTTTTATCTTTCGATCATTGCCAGGATTAACAGGTATGTTGTTAAGAAGATTTTTCTACAGATTCTTATTTGCTAATATGGGAAGGAGTGTTTTGTTTTATACTGGTGTGTATTTGACGCACACATATGGCATAAAGTGTGGGGGTGGGGTATCTATCAATACGGGTGCACTTATAGATGGTCGAGGTGGTGTAAAAATTGGCGATAATGTCATGATAGGACCATATGCGATTATTGTATCCTCGGAACATGAACATGATAGAATTGATGTTCCGATGAATTCATTGAATCATAAAATGACACCTGTTTCGATTGAAGATGATGTCTGGATTGGCGCGCACGTATTTATAAAAGGTGGTGTTACAATATCTGCACATTCTATTGTTGGCGCGGGCGCAGTTGTGAATATGGATGTGCCGGCATATGGAATTGTTGCAGGAGTCCCGGCACGAATAGTAGGTGATAGAAGAGAAAAACATGGATTTTAGAAAAATCGATTTTTCTCGTGTAATTTTGATGCGGATATCCGAGTGTGATATGCAGATTGTTCGCCGCGAATGGTGCAGGAAGCATTAGATGTCCTACGAAATACTGAAACGACACCGTGAAATCTGGCAAAAGAAAAAGGTCCTGACACATCTTCAACAGGTGTAAAGATATAGTTGTGCTATA
>Ga0208279_1001322_pt1 | contig 13872 bp, 13 predicted proteins | sample AntAceMetag02UKM_FD_184766 | JGI IMG/M metagenome (GOLD analysis project Ga0208279, IMG submission 184766) | Saline lake microbial communities from Ace Lake, Antarctica - Antarctic Ace Lake Metagenome 02UKM (SPAdes) (version 2) | ecosystem: Environmental > Aquatic > Non-marine Saline and... | reverse complement strand
AACAACAGACCAATCCCAATGAGAACATCACTGATCATCGATGTCCTCCTCCTCGTTCCATGAACCGCGCGAGGATGACCACCCCGAGGAAGCTCAGTGCAGCGTAGACTATCGTCGCATCGAGATAAACGTGGCGTTTGCTAATGACTGAGATGAGGGCCAGGAGGACGAATATGCGGTTGCTGGCGGCATTATACCCCAACAGCCGATCCCAAGCATGTGGCCCGCGAACGAAGAGGTACAGAACAGCAAGGAGCGATAGCAAGAGGAGGCTTTCGGCAATGATCATTCTTTACTCCTGGCGAAGATAGGCAGGAGTCTCTGTTCGAGGGACTCCTTGATCGTCTGCCAATCTCCTTTGTGTCCTCGCGCGCGCAGCCAGTGCACGTATAGGATGTCTCCCTCCAGCAGAAGCGAGATCGTTGAAGGAGTGAAAGTTATCGAGTTAAGCAGGATAAACTGTCCTACAGGGTCCTCAATACGAACCGGCAGAGCAACGATTCTCCCCTCCTCTCTACCGCTGAGTATGAGCCTGCACGTGTACAGAGTGGAGATCATAAACCGCAAAGATAGGACAGCGACGAACAGAATGAGAAGGTGGAGACGGCCGAGCAGTCTTACGAGCGATGGGATATGAATCGAGGGGAAGAGGTGGTGTTGGAGGAGCGTGATCCCCGCTGACGCACCGATCCCAACTGAGAGGATTGCGACATCGACAGTCTGCGTCAGTGCGACCCACACAAAGACTAGCAGCAAGAATACAGTGCTCATCTCTTCCCCTCCACCCGATGATCAAGCTACCCCCAATAATGGCAATCGGTGGACGATATGGCAAGAAATGGCAGCACTGCACCATTGTGAAAGGAGAAATGCAAGGATGCACACCCAAGAAACGCGATCCACCGCATAATGCGGTGGATCGCTGATGTGTTCTAGTGTTCCAGTCTACTGCTGTACGTACTGAAGCTTCGTTCCAAGGATATCGACGACCTTCTGCAGCGTATCGAGAAGCTCACCGTTTCCCAGCTTACCGAACCCGGACTTCCCATCCTGCGATTGGAAGCGAGCTAACGGCTGCCTTGCTGCAGTTTGATCCTGCTGCTGGTTCATGGTGTCAAAGCGCTGCGCCATCCGATCGGCGAACTCTGGATGGTCGGCCATCATCTGCTGCATCCGCGCGGGCTTGTTCTCTTGATTGTCCGCATCATTTCCACGCTGGTCTTGAGGTTGCCGCTCCATCCTGGTCCCGTTCGGTTCCGCTTCCTGATCTCCAGGCTTCATCGCCGGTGATCGCGGCCCCATGCCTACGGGGAGCTTTCCCTCAAGCCCGAAATTGGCGCCCTTCAAGAACGCACTTCGCAGTATCTCGCCCTGCTCAATTGTCAGGATTCCCTTGAGCTGATCGAGCGCCTGCATCACGTTCTCTTGGAACGCCTGCGTCTGATCCGCCATCTGCGACTTGAAGTTTTCAAGCGCCGTCTCTAGGTCGGTGGAGCTTCCGGTGAATTCAATCATCTGCTTGGCGAACGCGTCCCTTTTCTCCTTCAGTGCATTGCTTTCGGAGAGGACGCCGCCGAGGGTATCGTGTACCTGCTGCATCTGCGTAGGCGTCAGTTCAAGCTTGTTGATCGTGATCGCGATCCTCAGTTCGTCCGCGTTTGCTGCTACAGTTCTCTGAGCGATAGCCGGTATGGCTGCAAATAACCCTATGGCAACCGCAACTGCCAATGTCAATCTTGCTCTTTTCATGATGAACCTCCCTTATCGATTTACCGATATGCTATCGCTCATCGGTGAAGGAGAAGCTGCAAAGATGTGGCGATTCTGTGAAGGAGATCAGGCACCGTTGCGACGTGCTTTCTCTTCAGCGTCTCGCGCACGCGCCTTGCGCTGCTCATCTTGTTCGTAGGCTTCAATGATGCGCGCCACGAGCGGGTGACGGACGACGTCAGACTTATCCAGGTTGACAAAGGAGATCCCTCGTACTCCATTGAGGATCGCGTGCACGCTCGCTAGCCCCGATACTCCATCCTCAAGGTCAACCTGGGTGACGTCGCCTGTGATTACCGCCTTGGAGTTGAACCCCAGGCGCGTGAGAAACATCTTCATCTGAATCGAGGTGGTGTTCTGGGCCTCGTCGAGGATGACGAAGCTGTTGTTTAGCGTTCTCCCACGCATGAACGCAAGCGGGGCCATCTCGATCCGACCGTACTCCGTCAGCTTCTCAAATTCCGTCGTGGGGATCATGTCGAAGATCGCGTCGTAGAGAGGGCGCAGGTACGGACTCACCTTGGCCTGAATGTCTCCCGGAAGGAAACCCAGTTCTTCTCCTGCCTCCACCGCCGGGCGAGTGAGAATGATTCGCTTTACCTTCTCTTTCTTCAGATAGTCGATCGCCATAGCCACTGCCAGATACGTCTTCCCCGTTCCCGCCGGACCAATGGAAAAGACAATGTCGTTATCCCGCATCGCCTGAACGTAGCGGTGCTGGCCGACGGTCTTCGCACGGATCTCCTCTCCCCAGTGCGTCACTCGCACAACGTCGGACAAGGCTCCTTCGACCGAGTTCCCGCTCTTTATCTGCGAGATGAGGTAGCGAACGTCGGTGATGCTAGGGATGTGGTTTGATTCAACGATATCCAGCAACTTCTCAAAGAGCGAGCGCACCTGTTCAACCTCATCCGGCTCCCCTTCGATACGCACCGTCTCTCCTCGCGCAATTATCTGCGCCAAGAAGGACTTCTCGATCTCCTTCAGATTGCGGTTGAACTCACCGAGAATCGCTGTCGATTCCGTGTTATCGCGCAGCCTGATCTCTGCACTCGTCGTTTCAAGCATCACTCATCCCCCAACAGGTATCCATCTCCCACGCTGACGATATGCACCCCGATCTCATCGCCAGGATTGTGTTGCATGCTCGTATGCACTTGCACATCGATGTATCCGCACGTATATCCACGCCATCCGCCATCCTCGGTCCTTTCTTCCAGAAGCACGTTTACGGTCGTTCCGACATAGCTTGAGAAGAGATCTTGTTGTGTTGCACGGAAGACCCTCGATGCTTCCTCCGCGCGCTCGCGCTTCACTGTCTCTGGGACCTGATTGCGTGCGCGTGCTGCCAGCGTCCCGACACGCGGAGAGTAACGAAACAAATGCAGGTTTGCAAACCGCACTTCTTTGATCAGGGCCAGCGTCTCTGCAAATGCAGCGTCGCTCTCCCCTGGGAATCCCACGATGATGTCCGCTCCGACCGTCGCCCGCGGGATCGCGCGCCTTATAAGATGTACCCGCGACAAGAAGAACTCGCGCGTGTACCCACGGGCCATCGCCTTAAGCACATCATTGTCTCCGCTCTGCAACGGGATGTGGAAATGCGGGCAAGCCAACTCGCTGGAGGAGAAAATCCTCACGAGCTTGTCATCGATTCCGTATGGGTTGATCGACGCCAGACGGAGGCGAAGCAACCCATCAATATGCAGCAGTTTTTCACACAATGAAGCGAGATTCCCCACTGGTGGCGCAAACTGCGCGAGGTTAATCCCGGTGAGGACGATCTCTGGATAGCCATGCTCTACAAGATCGTGCGCCTCATCGAGGATTGCCGTGACCGGCTTGCTGCGCGACGGACCGCGCACTTGCGTCGTGCGGCAGAATGTACAGGCAAAGTCGCACCCGTCTTGCACTTTCAGAAAGGTTCGGACACGCCCTGCGTGTCCCGATATTCGCTCGTCTTTCATCGGAAGCGGTCTTACAGTTGGTAAGAGACCCGTCTCTCCTGCCAGAGCACGTTCGACAGCTTCATTGATGCGTGTTTTCCATCCATTGCCGGCAATGAGGTCAACTTGATCGAGCCGCGACAAGTTACTCGCCACGGCGTCTCCCACGCAGCCGATAACAATAATCTTCGCGATAGGGTTCTCCCGACGCAGACGGTGGATCGTCTGTCGCGCTTTACGCTCCGCGAGCGAGGTGACCGTGCACGCATTGACTACGTAGACACTAGCATCACCTGAGACAATCTGGAAGCGTGGAGCCAGCAGCTCACGCATCATCTGAGTTTCGTACTGATTGACGCGGCAGCCAAATGTAATCAACGCAATCCGAGGGTCTGTGAGGTTATTGTTCATAGGCGGATAAAGGATACACCGCATCATGGTTCAGTCAACAAACACGGAAAACTGTTCGCCTTGCGCTATACCGATGGAGCGGGTATACTTGACCTCAGATTCCGATAGCAATTCATTCGCATACCAACCTAAAACATCAATTGCAATCAACCCGAGCTGAGAGTGCGACTTGGCTCACCGGAGCCAAGGAGTGTTTTTTTGAATTTCGAACAGTTTTCGTTTGACCGGCGCATTGCCGCCGGAGTAGAGTCCGTTGGTTACACAACCCCAACCCCAATCCAGAGGAAGGCCATCCCAATCATTCTTCAGGGACGTGACATTGTAGGCCTAGCTCAGACCGGAACAGGGAAGACGGCCGCGTTCGTGCTGCCGATTCTCCAGCATTTGCTTCAAGGACCGCGCAAGAAAGTACGAGCCTTGATTGTGGCCCCGACCCGTGAGCTGGCCGAGCAAACCCATCAGGAAATTGTCAAGCTGGGACGGGGTACAAAGATACGAAGTGCTACGATCTACGGCGGCGTAAGCAAGGGACCGCAGCTTGCGGCCCTACGCCGAGGAGTAGAAATCATAGTTGCCTGCCCAGGGCGGTTGCTCGATCACGTCGACGCAGGCGCGTTGGATCTCTCGCACGTGGAGGTACTGGTCCTCGATGAGGCCGACCGCATGTGCGATATGGGCTTCCTCCCGGATATTCGCCGGATTATCCGCCAGGTGCCGGAGAAGCGGCAAACGCTGTTCTTCTCCGCGACTATGCCCAAGGACATCCGTGCACTCGCTGGCAGGATTCTCAATAATCCGGAGACGGTACAGATTGGGATCATTGCGCCTGCAGAGACGGTTTCTCATGCCCTCTACCCGGTGCCCGAGGCCCGCCGGAAGGAGCTCCTCATTGCGATGCTTCACCGGACAGCAACTGCTCGTGTTCTTATTTTCACGCGGACCAAGCACCGAGCTCAAAACCTTGCGATATACATGAAGAAGCAGGGATATCGCGCGGCTGCGCTGCAGGGCAATATGACCCAGAACCAGCGACAGCGGGCGATCGATGGTTTTCGTAACGGGAACACAGACATGCTTGTGGCCACCGATATTGCGGCACGCGGCATCGATGTGTCAAAGATCTCGCACGTGGTCAACTACGATATGCCAGACACTGTCGATGCTTACACACACCGGATCGGGCGCACTGGCCGAATCGGGCGGTCGGGCGAAGCGTTCACGTTCGCGGTTCGCGGAGATAGTCTCATGGTTCACCAGATCGAGAAGACCTTAGGAACTAAGCTGGAACGTCGCAGTGTTCCCGAATTCGACTACGGCACCGGGTTCGATCCCGAACGGCAGTTTCCGCGAAGAAGCTCGACGTCATCGAGACTTCCTCGTTCCTTGGGAAGCCGCGGCTCCCGCCGGAGAAGCTACCGCTAGAAGAAAAACATTTGATCAATTCCATAACATGTTGAGTGCCCCCAAGCAGCCAAGCGCAATTGGGATGCGTAAGGTTGCCGGGGTGCTCTAATGGGTTATGGCTCACTTCCCAACAAGGACACCGCTTCGCTGTACCTAGTACGGAAAATCCTTGGCTATCGTGACAACTGTCTCTTCCGTCTTCAGCCGTTCGCCCTGTTTCAACACATCGAGCGTCAACTGCCATACCCACGGCCATCATCCTCAAGCATCTCGAACTGATACAAGGCAATGACCTCCTCAGATTGGTGGTGTCTTATTGTAGTGTGAGGCATTTCTCGTGTTCTTTTGCTCGCATATCTCCCAAGGCGACATACATCTAATCTCTCGGATCACATAGCGTCTGCCAAACGATCAACCCTACCCGCAAGGGCTTGCGCTACAAAGAAAGTTTGTGAAGTCATGCAAGAGATGCTTTCCAGCACTCGAATGCGGTACTATCTGTATCCGGATCGAAGCGACCCTTTATTAGTTTACAGGAGGCATACTATGGCTAAGTCGAACGACAAGCAGAAAAAGACCAACAAGAAGCAAGCCCAGAAAACCCTCAAAGAGAAGCGTGCCGAGAAAAAAGCCAAGAAATCTCAGAAGATCTGAACAACTTGAAGTGGTAGACACTGCCAATCGCCAATCGAGAGCAAGCAACGCATTCTAATCAAGCTGCGTGATCTCCACCTCGAAAACCGCACGAGGAATGAGATCACACGGGACCTTGTTGCCCCAATCAGGCTGTTGTTTTGCATCATCACTCATTGATGATACGAGAGGCACCCGTTACGAGATTCCTAGCTAATGAGCGAAAGCATCGGTCACAGAGAATTACAGCTCGCATTCCATCGTTCTCTGCTACTTTGCAGCCGTTTTCTGTTCCAGCTCTTCCCAACGCGCGAAGAGATTATCCAGCTTGTGCTGCGCCTGATTGCGTGCTTCGTACACCTGCTGCAGCTTCTCATGGTCGCTGACGACTTCCGGGTCGTCAAGCTCTGTCCCCAGGCGCTCCACGTCTTCTTCGGCAGCGAGGATGCGTTCCTCCATCCCTTCCCATTCTTTCTTCTCAAGATACGTCAACCCTGAGCGCTTTGGACGGACCACTTGTTTGCGATTAGCCGGCTCCTCTGTTGTGCGTGATATCTTCTCCGTGCTGCGTGTCTCCGCCTTCTGCCACTGGGCGACGCTCGCGTAGTTTCCGCAACTCCCATCACCGTGCAGACCAATGATGTCAGTGCAGACGCGATCGAGCATGTGGCGATCGTGGGTGATCAGCACGACGGCGCCGGGAAAGTCGATCAGCGCACGTTCGAGGACCTCTATCGACTGGATGTCGAGATCGTTCGTCGGCTCGTCGAGCATGAGTACGTCCACCGGCTCGCGCAACATCATCGCCATCAAGACCCGCGCCTGTTCTCCACCAGAGAGGTCGCCGACCGGCGTCTCCAACTGATCGGGCCGAAAGCCAAAGCGCATCGCCCAGGGGATGATGTGCGTGCTACGGCCGAGGTAGCAGACCGTGTCGCCGCTTGGAGCGAGCGCCCGTCGTAGCCGCTCTTTCTTATCGAGCTGCTCGCGCTGCTGATCGAACAGGGCAATGTGAAGATCCGAAGCGTGTTTCACCGTCCCCTTATCGGGCAGAAGGTCTTCTGCGAGCACGCGCAGCAGAGTGGTCTTGCCGGAGGCGTTGTTCCCGGCGATTCCTAACCGCGAGTCGCGAGTTACAAACACGTCAAGATCGCGGAATAAGATCTCCCCTCCAAGTGTCTTCGCAATCCCTTTGGCGATGATCAGATCATGCGTCCGGCGACCGGTAGACCGAAAGCCAATTTCCAGATCATTCGCTTTCTGTTGACGTCGCTGTGCCTCGGAGAGCCGTTCGATCTTCTCGTGCGCTGCGTCAACACGATAAGAAGCCTTTGTTCCGCGTGCCTTGGGACCGCGCCGCAGCCACTCCACCTCGCGGCGAACCTCGCCAGCAAGCGATCGCCGTTCCTCGCTCTCAGTATGCAGGAACGCCTGTCTCTTTTCGAGGAAATCACTGTAGTGCCCGCGCACGTTGAAGAAGCCGTCGCGGTAGCGGGGGTTGATCTCCACAATGCGGTCCGTGACTCGCTCCAGGAAATAGCGGTCGTGGGTGGTGACAACGAACGAGATCCGCGCACGTCCCAGAAAGCGCTCCAGCCAATCGATCCCCTGCAGATCGAGGTGATTCGTCGGCTCATCCATCAGCAAAAGATCCGGCTCCTGGACAAGCTGGCATCCGATGGCAAGTCTCTTGCGCCAACCGCCGGAGAGGCTCTCCACATGTGTGCTGCCGTTCTCAAAGCCGAGGCGGCGGAGCATCTTGCGAGCGCGCACCGCTGGCTCGTAGTCCTCCATCGGCAGGTGAGCGAGCGCTGTGAGGAGCGCTCCCTCTACCGTCACCCCATGCGGGAAGACATCGATCTGAGGAAGGTAGGCGATGTGAGCGTCGTTAGCGCGATCGACCGATCCGGAATCCGCTGGCTCAATGCCGGCGAGGATGCGCAAGAGCGTGGTCTTCCCCGCTCCATTTGGACCAATCAACCCCACGCGATCCTCTTCGTGAAAAGTGAGCGACAGCTGATCGAACAGATCGTGCGAGGCATACGTCTTACTCAGATCACGCACCGCAAGTATCGCTTTCACTGGCTCTCCTTTCTCGAAGCTCTTAGTTTTGATTCATCGGAGGTATCTTCCATCCCTTATCGTACGCAATTTGCAGTGAGCTTGCCTGCATTCTTGCCACGATGCCGATCCTGGACTATGATAAGATTATGAGAGCATCTATTCGCGTGGGCACCTCGGGCTACAGCTTCAAGGATTGGCTGGGCACAGTCTATCCAGCCAAAATGCAGGCGGGAGACTTCCTTTCTTACTACGCCAAGATGTTCGACTCTGCAGAGATCAACTTCACCTACTATCGCGTGCCCTCGCCATCCATGTTCGCCAACATGCTGAAGAAGGTCCCGCCGGACTTCACTTTTATCGTCAAAGTACCAAGAGAGATGACGCACAATCGGGAGAAGATGCCATCAGTCGTATCGCCGTTCATCAAAGGCATTGCCCCCCTTGTCGAAGCCGGTCAGTTGGGGGGGTTGCTTGCACAGTTTCCATACTCCTTCAAGACAACATCAGAGGGGATCGATCATCTTAAGCGCCTAGCCAACGTGTTTATCGATCGGGGCATTCCGCTAAACGTTGAGTTCCGCCACGATAGCTGGTACAAAGAAAATGTCTATTCGACACTGAAGGAACTCGGTTTAGGATTTGTCAATGTGGATCTTCCGTCTCTTCCCGATCTTCCCAGCGCGAGCAATGTTGTCACATCGGATGTCGCCTACTACCGCCTGCATGGGAGGAACGCGAAGATGTGGTGGCATCATCCAACTCCAAGTCATCGTTATGATTATCTGTACAACGACGACCAGCTTGAGAAATGGGCGACGCGCGTCGAAAAGGCTGCTCCTAAGGCAAAGACAAGCTACATCTTCAACAACAACTGTCACCTCGGGCAGAGCGTGGTGAATGCTCTCCACCTGCATCAGCGGCTGGGTCTCCCCAAGCCGACGCTACCTCCCGGCCTCGCACCGGAGATGTTTGAGCCATCCACCGACGAACTGATCGCTCAGATCAAAGCAAGGATCGTGCAGAAGCAAGCAGAAGAGACGATGCCCTGAGTGTCTTCTGATCTAGGGATGCGCAATCCCCGATTACGATGGTTGACAAGCGGCGGTCCATCCTGTAAAGTGAGATCACTATGCTGGAAAACATCATTCTTGGGAGGTATGTTTGGGGATGCTAACCTCAAACTATCCTCTGTCTGCCGAAACTGCTTGCTAGTCCCTCCTTTTGAACCTTGGTGGCGTCGCTAACGTACTTCCTATCGTTGTCCGAGTAAACAAGCATCCAAGATCAAGAAAGGAGACGTCACTATGCAGAGAATCTTTAATTTGAATCAACAGGAACTTCCAACTCGTTGGTATAACGTACAGGCCGATCTCGATCGGCCGCTCGATCCACCACTCGATCCGCGCACACAGGAACCACTATCTCCGGAGGCATTGACAGCGCTCTTTGCCAAGACGTGCGTTGAGCAAGAGGTATCAACCGATCGGTTCATCGATATCCCGCCCGCGGTGCAGGAGACCTACCGCTTGTGGAGGCCCACGCCTCTATACCGCGCTACGAACCTGGAGCGTGCACTCGATACTCCAGCTCACATTTACTACAAGTACGAAGGGGCGAGTCCAACCGGGTCTCATAAGACGAACACCGCGGTCCCTCAAGCCTACTACAACAAGGTCGAGGGAACCATGCGCCTCACGACCGAAACCGGAGCTGGGCAGTGGGGAAGCGCGCTTTCATTTGCCTGTCAGGCTCTGGGGATCGATCTGACCGTATTCATGGTCAAGATTTCCTACCAGCAGAAGCCATACCGCAAAGCGATGATCGAGCTCTACGGCGGTGAGATCCTCGCGTCTCCATCCGAACGGACAAACGCGGGACGGAAGATACTCAAAGATAATCCTGATTCACCGGGATCGTTGGGTATGGCCATCTCTGAGGCAATCGAGGAGGCGATGAGCACCGGTGCCAAGTACTCGCTTGGTAGCGTTTTGAACCACGTCCTCCTTCACCAGACAGTGATCGGACAGGAGTCACTCTCCCAAATGGAGCTTGCTGGAGAATACCCCGATGCCGTCGTTGGTTGTGTTGGAGGGGGTTCCAACTTCGCTGGGTTGATGCTACCCATCCTGTACGATTCAAGGAATCGCGGCCGGAAGGTGAGATTTATCGCCACCGAGCCTACCGCCTGCCCAACGATTACCAAAGGTGAAGTAAGGTATGACTTTTGCGACGAGGCAGAGATGACACCGCTTCTGCGCATGCACACGCTAGGACACAAATTTGTTCCACCTCCAATCCACGCTGGTGGCCTGCGCTACCATGGCATGGCCCCAATCATCACTCGGCTGGTCGAGGACCACGTGATCGAGCCGAAGGCATACGATCAGGTCGATGTGTTTAGCGATGCGGTCCTATTTGCCCGCACGGAGGGGATCATCCCCGCTCCGGAAACCGCGCATGCCGTGCACGCGGCGATGGACCTTGCCCGCGATTGCGCGGGTAGCGACGAGAAACAAGTGATCCTAATCGGGTTCTCCGGCCATGGTCACTTCGACATGTCTGCCTACACCGCCTATCTGGCGGGGCAGTTGGTGCGTACAAGTTAGATACGCGGTTTACGAACTGCGCCTCCTACACGTAGGAGCATTTGATAGGGGCGACCGGGTGGTCGCCCCCTATGCATATCATGCTTGTCTCCCCTGCGAAATACCACCTCGCTTGATGCTCAGCTTGCATGAGACAACTCCAGTAGTTGACATTCCCAGTTTATTGTGATAGCGTCAAGGTTAGGGATCGATTATGAGGGGGAAAACAATGCGTAAACAGATCCTATTTGCTCTGGGTGCAGTGGTTGTTGTCATCGGAATCGTCATCGGCTGGTATCTTATCACGCAGCGGCACGTCGGGCGATTAGTGGCACAGGGAAAGCGGACGGATATCCTGGTATTGGGCCTCGATAAGGTAGGAAGCACGAGCCGTAGCGATACGATGATGCTCCTCAGCATGGCACCGGAGGAGGATGTTGTCCTCATTTCAATCCCGCGCGACTTGCAGGTGCGCCTTGAGGATGGTGAGCTTCACAAGCTGAATGCCGCCTACGCGAAGGGTGGAGCAACTCAGGCCCGGAAGACGGTGGTTAGCCTGCTGGGAATCGATGTTCCGTTCTACATCGCGCTCGACTACGCCGGCTTCGAACATCTGATTGATCACCTGGGTGGCGTAACGATCACCGTTGATGAGGCAATGAAATACGACGACGAGCGAGCCGACCCACCACTACATATCGACATTCAACCGGGCACGCAGACGTTCGATGGTAAATCCGCTTTGGAGTACGTTCGTTACCGTGGGGAGGAGGGAGATCTGGGAAGGATTCACAGGCAGCAGGAGCTACTGAGCGCAATCCTGCAAGAAGGTTTCCTGAACAGCGATTACGACAGCATGCGCAAGCTGGTGCGTACGATCAACCCATACCTGCAAACGAACCTATCCCTTGTCGATCTCTACGATTTAGCGAAGATCGTACGCGGGGTGGACATGGAGCACATACAGATGGCGACAATTCCCGGTACTCCGGTTACAATAGATGACGTCAGCTATCTCGAACCGCAAGTGGCAGGCATGGAGCGGATAATCGCCCACATGATTAGGGGGATCGATCTCCTGACACCAAGCGAGATCAGCGTAGCCGTGTTCAACGGGAACGGCACAAGAATGGTAGCAAGCAGGACAGCAGACTACCTGAGGGCACGTGACTTCGAGGTGGATAAAGTCGCCAATGCAGAAACATTCGACTACGACAAGACCTACATCATCATGCTGACCAACATGGCAAAGGCACAGATCCTGCAGGCCACTCTTCCACAACCATCACAGGCGACAATCGTCTCCCCGGACGAATTGTCGGCACACTACACCGCTCTCCAGTCGTACATCCCCAAGGGGACCGATCTCATACTCGTCGCCGGGAAAGGATTTGATGTTAGTGAATAGCGAGAGTCATATGCTCGACACGATCATCGACCTCATCGAGGAGAGAAAAGGGACTCGCACTGTGGTCATCGACTTGCGTGACGCACCTATTCCCACGGAGTACTTCGTCATTGCCGAGGGAGAGAACCCTGTACACGTGAAGGCGATCATCTCCGCGCTGCGGTCAAACCTCCCCCACAAGCCGCTCCACCGCGAAGGTGTGAGCGAGCAGCGGTGGGTGGTCCTCGACTATGGCGATATCGTCGTGCATGTCTTCACTAAAGAGGCACGCGATTTCTACGACATCGAATCTCTGTGGGCGGATCACATAATGAAGTAACCGTATCCTCATCGCTTGCATCTCTGCCTTCTCACCGCGCATCACTCTTTACTCGTCACGGTTCCTTGTCGTTTCAAGTGCGTAGTGACTTCTAATTGCAGTTGCACAGGACGGATGTCAATGATAATTCACCACGAAGAGCGCGAAAGACACGAAGAGTAGAGTTAGATCAGCCTTAGAATCGGACAAGACCAAGAACCGCGTGCAGGATTGTTGGACTCAAATATATGCGCAGTACGTCTCACCCTTCGTGCTCTTCGTGTCCTTCGTGGTGAAAGAGTCTCCTACCTCTGTGAGATCCTTGCTCTCCGACTTCTTTTTCTTTGCTTGCAAACTCTAAACGACAGGCGACCATCATTACTGATCCTTCCAACCCATCCCGAATGCTTTGACGGGGAAGCTGGTAGCGGATAGAATCACGGTATCGAGCCAGAGTGGCGGAATTGGCAGACGCGCGGGACTCAAAATCCCGTGGCCTTCGGGTCGTGTGGGTTCAACTCCCACCTCTGGCATTTAGCTTTCAGTATTCAGCTTACAAAGGAACCAATATCTGCCTTCGTGTCATCTCTCAAGATCGCCTGATCAAGTAACGCTCTGTTCGACATGTTGCGAAGCATGATCAATCCTAAAGGCCAGAGTAGCGCCTCAATCCGCTACCTAGCACACAAGGCGACCCACCTGGGAACAACAGCCGTTTGGCGGGCGCTACGCCGCCTGAGAGGAGCTCGTCTCATCGCTATCGCTTCTCCCAGCCATGGATCCCGGGAAACTGTTTGGCAACTACGCTGGAGAAGCCCGCTGGCGAGTTTTCCACAGGTTAGTGTTCCCCTAGCCCCTATAAGGAGTAATACCAGAGATTTAGAAGCTTTTAGCCCTAACGGGACTGACAGTCCATCAGACTCAAACGGCCCCAGCAAACGCTCCCTGGCGTGGGCAATGGCTCAACTGCGAAACGAACTGGGCACAGGCTACGATATGTCCAACGAACGTCGGCGAAATCTATGCACAGGCATCGGTGCAAGTATTTGGCGGGCAATGAACCGCGGTGAAGTGCAAGCGGGTCCAAGTTTAGCGGTGTTTGTGCAGGACGTTGTTTTCAGACTGCGAGAGGCGAAAAGCGTGCAAGAGTCCCAGCGAGCGTGGTGTTCGTGGGGTGGCTGGGCTGTGCGCTGCGTGATCGATGATGCACGCGTCAAACATGCGAGAGATGAGGCTTCGACGCGCCTTATCGCTCAGATCCACCGCGAGAAAGACGAGGCAAGGGGAAGTGTTGACGCGTTTCTATCTGAGGTTGGCGCAGGAAACCTGCGGGAGTACATTCAACGATGCTGT
>Ga0208279_1001317_pt1 | contig 13911 bp, 17 predicted proteins | sample AntAceMetag02UKM_FD_184766 | JGI IMG/M metagenome (GOLD analysis project Ga0208279, IMG submission 184766) | Saline lake microbial communities from Ace Lake, Antarctica - Antarctic Ace Lake Metagenome 02UKM (SPAdes) (version 2) | ecosystem: Environmental > Aquatic > Non-marine Saline and... | reverse complement strand
CTTCTGGAAGATACAATCTCGCATCAATCAAGGTTCGATATGATTCGTTCACGTATCCAAGGAAAACTCCTACCTGGCAACTATCAACTTTTCCAAGATTACCATTGTACTGACGCTTTACGCCCACGGAACATTTGCCACTTTTGGACATACCTGACTCGTCTAGATGAAGAGATCCATTGTTCACGTCACCAATAAGAGCATTTATATCAGCTTGAATTTGGTCGATCAAAGGCAAATGGTGCCATGGCGAGTCAGAAATAAAATGGTTAAGTGACTGACTGTTGCAGTTCGGTACTTTCTCGGAATAGAGACTTATGTTACCACACCCCACGTTAAGGAGAAGACCATCAAGGTATTGACGTGACTGGACCTCAACGCTGTGCGTTGTATTACGGAAGTACGGTGTATAATTATTATACAACCTCTTTAAATTAATTAATGCGGCGGGCAGGTCTCCTAGACCCAAATCAAATTTGAATTCTATTGGCCTCATCATGATTTTAACGGATCGGACAAAAGATGTATTTCACTGAAAAGAGAGAAACGGAATTGCCAAGGTAATCTGACAAAGTCAAGCTACATAGTCATGGGGCTAAACAGCGGTTCGATCAATGGAGAGCTCCCTCTCGTGGCCCTCATAGCGATTGCCAGGACGTTTCTGATTGGTGGGATGGGGTTTACCTGGTGGCAAAAGCGCTGCGCATTCCCCGCCCAAGAAATATCACCTACACCCTGCTTTGATCTTTTAAGAATCTCGGTCCATTGGTGATCGGTTAAGGAATTTGAGCCACATAATCACCCCATTTTTCACACGATTTATGCGCCATATAAATGGCATCCACTCTGAAAAAGAGCATACGACGCCCCCTTCTATCAATCAAACTATGTTAAAGTTGCTACCCCACTCCCTCAGTACACCCAGTTTTCGTCTTAACCGATCACCAATGAAACGGCGACCTCATGGAGATCTGAAATCGGCCGACTCCGCTTTCCAAGTTTTGGTTTTTGCACATGTTTGTCGGATCGTTTTAAATTCGCTTGTATTAACTCTAATTGATTTGATTTAAACCAAAATCTTAATACATATAACGTTCTCCTTCATCTCATGCCCAAATCCGAACAGATCCCTATTCGGAGGCACATGAGCCTCGAGGAGCTCAATGGGAGGATAAGGGTTCTGGAGAGGTATACAAAGGTTTTGAAGAGGCTATATTTCATAAAATGTCGATATCATGGGATGAGCGTTGAAGCAGCAGCTCAACATGTTGGTATCACAAGAAGTGTAGCATATACCTGGCAGAGAAGATGGAATGAGGACGGATATGAAGGGCTAGCCCCCAGACACTCTGGAGGAAGACCCTCAAAGCTTTCAGATTTGCAAAAAGAGCGATTGAAGGCATCTCTCGGCTTTAAAGATAATTGGACCACCTCTGAGGTCAGAGATCTAATATTTCACGAATTTGGTGTGGAATATACCCTCAAACAGGTGCGCATTATCCTGAAGAATCTTGGAAAGGATCAATCCGAATCCTACGGCCGTGTCCAACTCGACCCAATGGGTGAAAACTCGTGTCGACCAGCAACGAACTGAGAAAAATCTCGGCTAAGCTTGAGGACGAACCGGTCTTGCGCCGACCACGAGTGGAAGACGGCGCAAAGATCCACCAACTGGTGAAGTCTTGCAAGCCACTGGACCTGAACTCGGTCTACAGCTACTTGTTGCTCTGCCAGCACTTTGCTGAGACTTGCGTTGTTGCCGATGTGGATGGGCAAGTTGTAGCCTTTCTATCAGGATACGTTCCGCCCTCGAAAAAGAACGTCTTTTTCGTCTGGCAAGTTGCAGTAGATGGAAAAGCGAGGGAGCAAGGTTGTGGCAAACGTCTGCTGAGAGAGGTGTTGCAAAGGCCGTACTGTCGAGATTGTCGCTTTCTGGAAACTACGATAACTCCTTCAAATCATGCTTCTCAAAACCTGTTCAGATCTTTTGCCAAAGATCTTGATGCTCCATGTGAAGTGAGCATCTGCTTTTCTGATGGCGATTTTGGGCAAAAACGTCACGAAGCGGAATATCTGTTCCGCATAGGACCGTTTGATGCCAATCAGGTGAAATGATTTATGAATGATTTTAGTACCATCGATCGTCTTGAATCAAAGGTTCGTAGCTACTGCAGATCTTTCCCCGTGGTTTTCAAAAGATCTCAGGGAGCCGTTCTGGAAGACGAGGAAGGTAAAAAGTACATCGATTTCCTCGCAGGCGCTGGCACCCTGAACTACGGACACAACAACCCGATTTTGAAAAAGGAGCTGCTAAAGTACATCGAATCGGATGGTATCACCCATGGCCTAGATATGGCCACAAAAGCGAAGCGAGAGTTTTTGGAGACCTTCGAGTCTCAGATCCTGCAACCTAGAAACATGAACTACAAGTTTCAGTTCACAGGTCCCACCGGGACGAACGCGGTGGAAGCTGCCATGAAGATCGCCCGCAAAGTGACCGGGCGCCAGACCATAGTCTCATTTACCAATGGCTTTCATGGCGTAACTCTCGGATCTGTCGCTGCCACGGCAAACAGTTATTTCCGAGAAGGTTGCGGCATATTGCCCCAGGGAACTGCCTTCATGCCCTACGATGGTTACCTCGGAGAGGGCGTCGATACCACCGAATACTTGGACAAGATGCTGACCGACGGGAGCAGCGGATTGGACCGTCCTGCAGCCGTGATAGTTGAGACGGTCCAAGGCGAAGGCGGAATAAACGTGGCAAGTTTCGAGTGGCTGCGCTCTCTGGAGGAGATATGCCTCAAGCACGACATACTCTTGATCGTAGACGACATTCAGATGGGTTGCGGTCGCACCGGGACCTTCTTCAGCTTTGAGCAGGCGGGAATATCCCCTGACATCATCACTCTATCTAAGTCCTTAAGCGGCTATGGTTTGCCCTTGGCCATGGTGCTGATTAAACCAGAACTGGACCAATGGAAGCCCGGTGAGCATAACGGCACTTTTCGGGGCAATAACTTAGCCTTCGTCACCGCCAAGGCCACGATAGAAAATTATTGGAGCAACGACTCTTTCTCCAGAGAGGTCGAGAAGAAGGGCAGGATTGTGCGGGTGCGGTTAAACAGAATCGTCCGCGAAGATGAGAGCGGGACCCTTTCTGCCCGTGGTCGCGGCATGATTCAGGCCATAGACTGCCAGAGTGGTGAGCTGTCCCGCAGGATTACAGCTAAGGCTTTCGAGAAGGGCCTCGTCATCGAGACTTCTGGCTCTGACGACCAGGTCATAAAATGTCTCATACCGCTGACCATCAGCTACGAAGAGCTGGTCCAGGGGCTGGACATTCTGGAAGAGAGCATCACAGATGTGGTGGCTGACATATCTGAGGAGACCTCTGGCAAGAACGTCTCCGAGATGGAGGTTCTGGCATGATCATGAGGACTCTTCAGGAGGCTGAAGAGACAGAACGTCGAGTTGTGGCAGAGAACTGGGAGAGCACGCGTTTGCTCCTCAAGGGTGATAACATGGATTTTTCGTTCCACATCACCACCATTTATCCGGGGACCGAGACCCATATCTGGTACCAAAATCACCTGGAGTCAGTTTATTGCATCGAAGGTGAAGGCGAGGTCGAGACGCTCGATGGGAGTGATGCTAAAATCTATCCCATCAAGCCTGGAGCCATTTACATCTTGGATCAACACGATCGCCACCTTTTGAGGGCGAAGAGCCCGTTGAAACTGGCCTGTGTTTTCAACCCTCCCCTCAGCGGAAAGGAGGTTCACGACGAAAACGGCGCCTACCCCCTGGAAGCAGAAGAGATCGTTGACTGATCTGTGCGGCCAAACCGCCACCACTGTAAAACACGAGCATGAGATCCCCCTACAGGGGTCTCTTCCATCCGATATTTTATCACATCATTACTTCGGGAGCGCGGAGGGTCACGAATACCCCGTCCTTTAGGGCGGGGTGGGCCGCATGCAATTTGATTTTTTACATAAATCCGCTGAATCTTCGTTTTACAACTGCCGAATAGACGTATTCTATCATGGTGATGTAGTCGAAGACGGGCAGATGAACTGCATCTTGCACGGCTGCACCGTAAGGTGGCAAACAGCTGCATTCGAGCAGGAGGGCTTTGACTTTCGGCTCTTCTGCCGCCATTTGTCGGGCTTTAGATACGACTTCTTCTTCGATGGCGTAAGGGTCTAGCGTTTCCTCTTCTTCTATGACGGCCTTGAAGAAATTATCTTGATCTTGAAGCCCTCTTATTTCCAGATCTTCTGTGGATTCAAAACCCAGGCTTTCGAAGAGCGGAGCGTCAAGACTTCTCGAATCAGCGGTGATTATCCCCAGTTTGTTATCTTCGCCTATGATGCTTGAGATGAAAGGGATCTGAAGGAGGCTTGATAGGAAGACCGGTACGTCCAAAATTTTGGCCAGCTCGCGTTGATGAATTGCCATAAAACCACAATCTCCGGTGACGGCCCGAACTCCTTGATTTTCGAGCTCTCTTGAAGCTTCCAGAAGATCTTCAAATATCGAAGGATCTTTTTCGAGGGCTCGTTTAGTTGTGAAACCCCCCACCTTTTAGAACCTGACCGGAAAGCTGTAGGTGGAAGCATTGGCCACGTCGCCGGGTATGAAGGGCGTAAAGGAGTCAAGCAGAAGAATGCCTATAGCTTCTCCGTAACTGGCCTGCCCTGGTCTGGCTTTGTAGATCATGTCCTCATCCCGTTTTTAAGTCTGTCGCGGACTCGTTTAGCCTTAAACGAGCAGATCGGCTCGTTTTTGATCTCAGACCATCTCTGTTCGATTCGCAGGACATATAACCTGACGTGGAAGCGGTGGTGAAATCGAACTTGCAGATGGTTGATACGACCGCTGCTGTTCTCTGGCGAAGCTGGATGAACGCTTACCAGCTCACCTCTTGCCCGAGCCCAGATCTCTGTGCATTTTTCAAGGCGGGCGCTGCTGCAACAGCATCTTGCACAGCTACGCCCACAGATTTAACTTGCGGGAGTGGAAAGGGCAGAGCGGGAAGTCCCTTGTCTTTAGGCCGAGGATGAAAGCAGAGCCCTCCCCTTTGTTTCTGGCCATCGATAACGGTTTAAGGCAATGATGATATACACTAAATACGCCCGTTTGACCTATTGGTTTACCTACCTTGCCATCGAAACAGTATCGGTGGTGTTAATGTCCCTGGAAGTCTCGAAAGAATATCTATCAACCTTTAACCGTCAGATACAAACGCAGCTTTACAACGAACTCCGGCAGGATTACTCATTTCCTCGTGCAGTATGCCGTTCACTATCAGATCTTTTCGGCTCTTACCTCGATCTATACTACAGTAGTCAACGGAAGGAAGGGCAGGTAATCATCCATGCAGTTTCAAAAGAGGTTCCCCCTGGCGTACCAGTAGAAGAGATGCATCTTGTCCCAGTTAGGCTGACCCTCTACGAACCCGATGACTGCACAAACCAAAAGCCAACAAGAGTTGCTGGATAAACACATCATCCGCATCAGTAGCGAAGCACATCAACAGGGTGCACTACTCACTCAGGCAGATATCGCCATCCTCCTCGGAGAGAGCACGAAAATTCTTCGTAAGTTACATGCCGTTGAATATGGACTTCCTCTGACCTGGGCATAACATGGGGTTGGACTCATATGTGTTAAATCTATGGTATATGACTACAAATGAATCCATTGGTGATCGGTTAAGACGAAAACCGGGTGTATTGAGGGATTGGGGTAGCAACTCTAACATAGTTTGATTGATAGAAAGGGGCGTCGTATGCTCTTTTTCAGAGTGGATGCCATTTATATGGCGCATAAATCGTGTGAAAAATGGGGTAATTATGTGGCTCAAAATCCTTAACCGATCACCAATGAATCTTGGTCTAACCGTCACTGTGGCGCTCTTGCTCTTTGGACCCAGGGCGGGACTGCCTGCCGCTTTTTGCATCCTTGCCGAAACCTCCTTTTACATGCTCTTATCCTTGCTTGCGAAGCGAAGTTGTGAGGATTTATAGTCGAGAACCAATTAGGCGAGTCGTACGTGTTTAGCCCCCCAGAATTGGGTCGTGGGTGCCGATAATTGAAGAAAATCTGAAAGATGGACACGGAAAGCCCATTTTGTGATGTTATCCATTCGGTCGCATGTTGGTGATTTTCAATGATTCACGGACACGACCAGAAACGGAATCGCCAAGGTAATCTGACAACGTCAAACTGGCGGCGACGCACCCCGCTGCAAGAAGCAGCGGGGCATGATTCGCGCCGCCGCCCAGTTAAGCCGATAGACCGCAAATGGAGGCATTCTTAAGCCAGTCATATGTCACCCCGATCCACAATATTCAGATTATCCGTGGATCGATTCAAACTGTTAAGTTGGTTTGGTGACCATCCCAACCGCAGCAAGCTGCAGGGTATTCATTTCAAAATCAAGTTAAAAAAGGTACTGGGGATCCGTTTCCGAGTCCAACCCCATTTATGGAGTGCATAACTCGTGTGAACAACTGGTCGATTATGTAGCTCAAAATCCTTAACCGATGACCGATGGATGAAGCTGAGGAAACGCTGCGCTGCGCCGAAAGTGGCGTCCCTGCAGAGCCCGAGGAGCTGAGGCGTCTGTGGACCCCAGGGCGAGAGCCGTCCTTGCCGTCTTCATGGGGAAAGATAGCATCAAGACCTCGGACGTGGCCGAGGCCTTGGGCCTATCAGACCGCATGGCTCGGGTTCTGCTCAAAAAGTGGGTAGAGGAGGGCCTGCTGGTAGTGGACGATCCTTCGAAGCGTGGCTGAACCTACGAGTTATCGGCAATTTATCGGCAATACATCGGCAATACATCGGCAGCTTATCGGCAATGCCTGGGGTCGAAGAATAACTGGTACTACTGGGCTCATACTTGGTGGAGGGAGGGCGTGGACGCGCGCCAGACACCCCCAAATTATGCCAGTGTGACCCTTTGATCCAAATATTGTAATAATTCATCACAAAATATATTTAGTATATGAGTTAAACTTGTAAAAACCGTCCGATAAGACCGATATGATTATATCCCGAGATCGACAACCCCAGAATCATGTCTTGGATGAAGGACAAGAAGTTCTGCGACGAGGAAAGGGAGAAACTGGAGAAAGGAAGCGGTTTTGACAAGCTCATAACCATGATCTGCAACTGGTTCTATCGAGTCATGTCCTGGTAAACTTCAGAGAGCTAGTGCACCTTTTTCGAAGGTGTGCGCTTCTTCTCTGCAAAAGTTCCATCACACTTTGCCGATCTTCTCCAATGGCCAAGATAGATATGAGAGGATCGCCTTTCTCTGCGATCGATCCAGTTTTGGGCACGTCGGCGACCCATCTGGTGACCTTCCGAAGATCTTCTTCTATTTTTATCTTATCATCTGCAAAGAGAATGGCCCTTCCCGCAGACCTTTGTAGCTTGGGCCTTTCGGGTAAAATTCCCTCAAAAGAGAGATGGTGAGCCGAAAATAGGTTTATTTCGCAAGATAACTCTACCGAATCTAGACTTCCTTGAAACCTTGGGTTCACCTCTAAAACGACCGGCCCCTTTTTCGTGATCAAGAAGTCGACTCCATTGGATCCGACCAGTCCCAGTCCCGAAGTTATCGATTCTGCCATCTCCATCATCTCAGCGGTGAGGCTGTTTTGCTCAAGAGGCGTTAAGTTTCCACAGTACCTAAAACCAGTGGCTCCAAGCCAAGGTTCACCTATGAGCTGCTCGTTTGCAACCAAAGCAGTCGCCTCTTTTCCAGTTCCCACCACAGAGACGCTTGCAGGTTTGCCTTCAGCCCATTCTTGAACTATGAGCTCATCTCCTTTGGCTTGCCCACCGGCCTTTTTTATATCTTCTTTTGTCCAGGCCAGACGATTCATCCAGCCGCCAGCCCCTTTCCGAGGCTTGACCATAACAGGCCACTCATCAAACACATCCTGGTCCGATGATGCTAGATCCGATAGCGGCTCGGATTTCAAGAATGGATAACCCTCTTTCTCAAGCCAGCGAGCCAGCCAGAGCTTGTCGGAGACCTGGGCGATCTTCTCTGGGGGGTTGTTTAAGATGCGGGGCCCTACAACGCTCATCTCCTCAAGACCCGGGCCCAAGACCACCACGTCGGGCGAGTACGAGTCAAAAGCATTTTTGATCAGATCTTTGGCCGCTCTTACCAGATCTCCTGATTTTTGAGGATCGCAATCCAGCCGTACCGCCTTTGGGACCGATTCTTTAAGGTCGAGGTCGCAATAACAGTCTGCTGCCAGGACCTCGTGCCCGGCCTTCCTGGCCGAAGATGCGATGTGCCTTACATCATAACCTATGACGAATGCTTTCATGACTTTCCTCACATTCTTCTCCAAATGACTCCTATGTCCACTATTCTGGTGAGATTCAATTGGTTTTATCGGACTGGTTCTTGATCATGATCTATCCGACCTGGAATCTTTGTATAGTGTTTAACTATACCTCTCGGACAAATGTCGAGCTCGTGAGAGTTCGATATTTTGGCCTAATAGTATCGTTAAACACTATTCTGGCGAGAACCAATTTGTCTCATCTAATTGGTTCTTGACTATAATCACCTGTTCGATAGTTCCCGCACCTGAAGGTCAATCAGAAGTATCAGAAGTATCGGAAATATCAAAAGTGGGCGGCCGCCCGATTATCTGTTTTCCTCTCTTGCCAGGAACGATCTTGATCTTGCCATCAAAGCTCTTTTCCAGCTCTTTGCCTTCTTGGACCCGGTCCAGAAAGATGGCCAAGGCAGCCACTTCAGAATGAGGCTGGTTTCCTATCCCCACGTTCCAGTCGGCGAGCTGATAGATCTCAGCAGGAACCTTCTCGGCCCCGACCACCACCATGATGCTCTCGGAAGACCGAATATCTTCGATGACGTCTGGAAGGTTGGACCCGTACATGGTGAGATGAACTACTTGTCCACCCGCCTTTTTCCATTTTCGGACCTCGTGCCTCCATTTGACCCCTTCCTTCACCCGAAAGTCTCCGCCCCACCGTTCGGTCACGTCTCTTAGGCCCAAGACCAACTTATCGTCTCTGCCTGCAAGAATCATCTCTTCGGCTCCGAAGGCTCGCGCCACCAATCCCACGTGAGTTGTGATCCTTTTGTCCCGTTCTGGCCGATGGCCCAGCCTCAGAACCACGATTCGCATGACACCGGAAAGATTGGACATGATATTTATCTTCGTTGGGAGCGCAAAGTGGGGAGATAAAATAACCCAGCTTTAGGCCGTGGTAGTTGCCCTCCCTCCAAAATCGATAAATCCCTTGGGCGTGCTCTCCACCAGGATGAAACTGTGCGAGAAATGTGGAGGCAAAGGTTACAGAGTGGTGGGCGAGAAGACCTGCCCCAACTGTAAAGGGACTGGCAAGATCGAGTCCGTAAGCCTCGGTGAGGTAGACGCTGGCGATATCGCCGACCTCGTAAAGGAAGGCGCCACCAAGTGTCCTGTCTGTCATGGGTCTGGAACCATCGCCGTGACCGAGGCTTGTGACGCTTGTGGCGGTCTGGGTCGGGATTATTTCTGTGTGGTCTGCGGATCTAAGCTTGCGACAAAGAGCGAAGTCTGTGAAAAATGCGCCAAAAAGTCGCTGGTCTACGTTCTAGACAACATCTGCAACACCAAAGACTTGGTTGTCGGAGAAGTGTATAAGGGCACTGTTTCTGGTATCGCCAATTTTGGGGCTTTCGTCGACCTTAACAGTCAGGTCAGAGGATTGGCCCACAACAAGTTCTTGACGTACACTCCTGAAGTGGGCGATGGGATATTTGTTCGGGTGAGAAATGTCGCCCCCAACGGAAACATCGAGCTTGAACCGGTATCTTTGAGCGAGTACCACACGGTCGAGGTGACAAAGGACATTCCCCTCTCAACTGTGGGCGAGCTTCCAAACCTGGTCGGAAAATTGGTCTGCATCGAAGGACTTGTGATCCAGGTGAAACAGACCGGCGGTCCAACGATATTCACGGTCTCTGACGAAGACGGTATGGTCTTTTGTGCCGCGTTCGAGCGGGCTGGGGAAAGAGCTTATTCAGATATAGACAGCGACATGATCGTGAGGGTGATGGGCGATGCGGGTCTTAGAAACGGCCAGATCCAGATCGAAGTCAAGTCGATGAAACAGCTTTGGGGTGGCGACGCTTCAAACGTTGAAGAAAGGATCGAAACGGCCATCGACAAGAGGGCCGAGCCACACGATGTATCCCTCCTCATAGAAAGCGACGTGATAACCAAGCTCAAGCCGAAGATGATGGATGTAGCCAAAGAGATCAGGCGAGCCATCTTCAAGTCTCAACCCATCGTGGTAAGGCATCACGCCGATGCCGATGGGATATCTTCGGCTGTGGCGATCGAGACTGCCATCCTCCCTCTGATCAAGGAGACGGGAGGTACTGACGCTGAGCATTATAACTACCGTCGAGCACCTTCCAAGGCGCCTTTCTACGAGCTAGAAGATGTGACCAAGGATCTGACTTATGCCCTTGAGGACCAAAGACGGCACGACCAGAAGATGCCACTCATTGTCCTGATGGACAACGGCTCGACCGAGGAAGACGTTCCCGCAATGAAACAGGCTCAGATCTACGGACTCAACATGATCGTGGTGGATCATCACCATCCCGACGATGAGGTGGACCCATATCTGATCTGTCACGTAAATCCGGCTCATGTAGGCGGCGATTTCGGGGTCACCACCGGGATGCTCGGAACCGAGATTGCAAGAATGATCAACCCCGACGTGACCGAGAAGATCAAGCACTTTCCGGCAGTGTCTGCCGTTGGTGATCGGAGCGAAGCACCTGAAGCTGAACGATATATCAAGCTGGTTGAAGACCGGTTCAGTCTTGAAGACCTGAAGAACGCTGCCCTTGCCCTGGATTACGAAGCGTTCTGGCTCAGGTTCAACGAAGGTAGAGGTCTCATCAACGACATTTTGTGTCTTGGCAGGTTAGATCGGCATCGTAAAATCGTCCAGCTTTTATGCGATCAAGCCAACGCGGCAATCGACGAGCAGCTCGATGTGACTCTTGCTCACGTTAAGGCCCAGAAGCTTCCCAACGGGGCGATCATGAACGTCCTAGATGTGGAAAACTTCGCCCACAAGTTCACATTCCCACCGCCTGGAAAGACGTCTGGTGAGGTTCACGATCGGCTCTGCAAGAAGTACGATGGATTGCCCGTAGTCACCCTTGGTTACGGCCCTGACTTTGCTGTGATCAGGAGCAGAGGCGTCTTGATGAACATTCCTCAAATGGTTCGCGAGCTGAGAGCAGAGATCCAAAATGGGGGCGTCAATGGCGGGGGTCATCTTGTCGTAGGCTCGATCAAGTTCGTGGGCGGCATGAGAAAAGAAGTGCTGGCAAAGCTTGCCGAGAAGATAGGGCTTTATTCTGTGGAGAAGGTCCCTCGATCCGATTCGGACGCTGAAGCGAGTTGAAACTGGCGCAAGAATCGGGGGCACGGGTCCCCTCCTCTAACCAAGCTTTTCGATGCGGGGATCATATATGCCAATCATTGAAATGGGTCGCGCATTCTGCAGGTGAAATTCTGCAATATAGACATTTTTCCGTACCACTCTTTAAGCACTATGTTACCGGCATCTATTTTTCCATAATCGGGACTATCTTCATGGCAGCGCGAATAACTCGATAGATCGATATTTTGAGACATGATATCTATTATATGTGGTCATAATATATATATACATATGGATTTTCAATAATCCGTACCTTTGGCCTGAAAGGGTAAATCAAACAACATCTTTTTTGCAGAAGAAGATTGTAAGAAGTAATTCATGAACATGAAAAAGTTGATTATTCCTGCCTCTTTGGTCCTTGTGGTCTTGGCTTTGGCCTTCACCGGCTGCATGGAAAAATCTGGCGAGGAAGGTGTGGAAACCGGTGCAGTTTTAGATGAAGAAGCGGTTCACGCTGAAGAGGGCGCCACAGGTTCTGAAGATGAAATTGTCAACATCACCGAAGAGGCTTGCGAAGATCGGCCCATAAAATTGACCACCTGTCCACCAGAGCCAGAACTTCTCGGATCTCATGAGTCATGAGGCCCAGAAATCTGGCAAAGAAGCCGGAGGCCAGTCAAATTGTGGTGGTGCACCTTGTTTGTAGCAGCGGTACGTGACTTGTGCCACCGCTTAAGGTTGCCTTGGATGATAGGATTTTGTAAGCGGCCTTTAGTTATTTAACCTTGAAGAGCGAATACCTTCACATGAAATGCAGCGAACCTTGCCAGGACTTTTGCAGATGGATAAAGACGCTGCCACATCACAAAAAGTACGTTCTCAATAAAGAGGACTACCCAGCGCTGCCCAAATGTTTCAAAGAGACTCTCATGGGCGAATCAGTCCTAGGGTCTCTGCGCCAGTTCAGAGGGCCTTTCAGCGCCCATGTCCATGAGTTCGAAGACAGATGGGTTCTCCACAGGGACATAGTGGACGCTGAAAAAGATCCCTTGGGCCATCTCGTAAACGATGCGCCAGAGTACGTCTTGTCAGCGCTGGCAGGCCTTGCCACATGTCTGATCGCTAAAAATAAGAGAGACAACAAAAACGCACTTCTTGCAGGCTGGGCCATGAGCTCTTTTCTGCTCCTGCTCGGAAAGATGACAAAGGCCGTCACCGAAGACGGAAGCGAGAACGAAGCAAAAGCACCCCGGTTCACTTAATCGGGGCAAGAACAAAACGGCGTGCGGGTTTTTCGAAAACTTGAGGGGACTATGGACAACGTTGTCAACAATCTGGCATTTTTCGTTTACACTTTGACGTCGATATTCGTCATAGTAAATCCGGTGGGTGCGACCATGGTTTTCATCCCCCTAACTTCGGGTGCCACTATCAAGGAACAATCCAAGATCTGCCTTCGCGCAACCTCGGTGGCTTACGTTATCGCCCTCATCTTCGCCCTGAGCGGTGACTTGGTTCTTCGGTTCTTTGGAGCTTCCGTGGACTCTCTTCGAGTCGCTGGAGGAATCCTTTTATTCGTGATGGCGATGGAGATGCTAAAGGCCAAACCGCGGATGAAGGTCACCAAAGCCGAGATGGTGGACGCAAATGAGCGAGACGACGTCTCTGTATTTCCGCTGGCAATGCCACTTCTTACAGGGGCAGGTACCATCACCACGGTGATAGTCCACATGGGTGCTGCTACAGGCCCCCTTCAGAAAGGGATCGTCCTTCTGGCCACCACCGCAACTTTCGTTGCGGCCTATGGTATACTCAGAGTTTCAGAAGAGATCGGTGAAATACTGGGCGTCACCGGCATTCTGGTCATGACCAGGATCATGGGCTTGATCCTCGGCGCTATCGCCGTAAACTTCGTGGCCACAGGTGCCTGGAACCTCTACCTGATTCTGTCTCAGTAGCTCAAACCCTCCAAAAACGTGGGTGTTCGTCCCCTTCTAAAAAAAGAGATTTCTACGATGCAGAACGACGGACCTTGAAACGTCGTTCTGGCAAAGAGCCAATAGGTGCTAATCGGTACTATCCTTGGTTGTTGCCCTCAATCGCCTTTGCGACCAATTCCACCAGGTCGAGGACTTGGCTACCGGCATCTTTCAGGTTTCGGATGCAGAGCGGGCAGCAGGTCGTGACTATGAACTCTGCACTTTCTGGAACGTCCTTTAGCCTTCGTTTTGCGATCTTGAGCGAAAGATCTCCATAACCTGTGCGAACGCCGCCACCGCCACCACAACACCTCGCGTTTTCGCGATTTGTTTTCATCTCTTCAAGGTTAGGACTTACGCAGTTGACCGGAATATTTTTATGCCATTTGATGCATTCAAATTTAGATATGTATGGGGGTGCCGTATTAAATTGAATCCACCTAAATGCCGCGACTTGGACTACATCCACTTTCTG
>Ga0208279_1001315_pt1 | contig 13929 bp, 15 predicted proteins | sample AntAceMetag02UKM_FD_184766 | JGI IMG/M metagenome (GOLD analysis project Ga0208279, IMG submission 184766) | Saline lake microbial communities from Ace Lake, Antarctica - Antarctic Ace Lake Metagenome 02UKM (SPAdes) (version 2) | ecosystem: Environmental > Aquatic > Non-marine Saline and... | reverse complement strand
GCCCATACCTCCGGCAATAATGACACTTACGCCTTTTTTGTTCAAGAATTGAGGTAAAAACCCTGGATGATGGCCAGGATTATCTATTGTTTCTCTGCCGATTACTTTGTCACCTTCGACTTCTATGATAGTAAAAGAAGGACACCGACCAAAGTGAGCAGATATAGTATTCCCATCAGTAGAAATTGCTATTTTCATTTCTTCTCCTAGTTACAGCCTTAAGCGCTTCTTATCTTTTATTTTCAGTTCCTTTGTCGGTATCTAATTCTTTTATCCGATCGTTTATGGCACTAATTTCTCCCTGCATAGCCTTAGCCTGCTCTTTTAGCATCTGGGCTTCTTGCTGAGGATTAACTTCTGACCCATAATATGGCGCTGCAAGATAAGGGTCTCCATAATTCGGATTCCCGTAAGCATAAGCTGCTCCTCGGAAACCAAAGCCTCTACCGCGACCTCTACCTAATCCACGTCCTCCGCCACGTCCATAGCCAAAACCACCGCGTCCGGAAACTGGATTCACATAACCGGGTACTGAATAACCAGCACAATAGCCGGCTGCTCGACCGGTCATCGGACCCATACCCATAGGACCTGTTCTGTCTCCACCTGGCATTTTAATCACCTCCTACTTATTTTCCTTACACCTATCACATAATCCATAAAACTGGATTACATGATTTACTATTTTAAAATTATATTTTTTAGAAAGTCCCTTTTCAGTCTTCTTAACTAACTCTATCTCTTGATCAATAAAATCAGCATAATCGACAACTCTTTTACAATTAGTACACACCAAATGGTGATGATGATCCCTTCCTTGGAAATCCTTAATTAATTCATATCTTGCCCGACCATCTCCAAAATCAAACCTAAATACTACTCCCATTTGAACAAGTATTTCTAAGGTTCGATAGACTGTAGTAAGGCCAATTGATGGATAAATCTTACCTACGGTTAAGTATACCTCTTCAGCACTTAGGTGTTTTGAAGTTTTACTCAAAGTATCCAAAATAACCTGTCTAGGCACAGTTATTCTATACCCACCCCCTTTTAACCTACCTTGCCACCAGCCTAACCCTTTTCTTCCCGGCATCAGTCTCTCCTTAGTTATTGATAATGGTTTCCATTACCAATATAACCCATAAAAATAGCTTTGTCAAGGCTACTTTCTAAAATTCTTTTAATACCTTAAAAGTTTTATTTAAGACTGTATCTAACTGAGAAGCTGTTATAGACAAAGGCAGATAAAGGTAAACAATACTACCTAGAGGGCGCAAAATAAGGCCTTCCTCTAATCCTTTTTTGTAAACTTTTAACCCTATTCTTTCTTTAAGACTAAAAGGTTTTTTTGTTCTCTTATTTTTTACTAACTCTATTGCCCCAATCATGCCAATAGATCTTACATCACCAACCAAAGGAAGATCTCTAAAAGTTTCTAATCTTTTATGAAATACAGGAATAAGTTTATTAATATTTACTAAAGTATTCTCCTGCTTATACACCTTTAGACTAGCTAAAGCTGCAGCACAAGAAATAGGATTGGCTGTATAAGTGTGGCCATGGTAAAAAGTCTTCCTCTTTTGGTAATCTGCATAAAATGCACTGTAAATTTTACCAGTAGTTAATGTAGCTGCGAAAGGAAGATACCCCGATGTTATCCCTTTCGAAAGACAAATAAAATCTGGTTTTACTTTTGCATGTTCACAAGCAAACATCTTTCCGGTTCTGCCAAAACCACTGGCTACTTCATCTAAAATTAAATGAATATTATACTTCTTAGCTAGCCAGGCAGCTTTCTTAAGATAGTTAGAAGGATAAATAATCATACCTCCGGCAGCCATAACTAGTGGCTCTAAAATTAAAGCAGCGATTTCTTTACTTTTTTTCTTTAATATAGCTTCCAAATAATTTATACACTCTATGCTACAGCTAGACCTACTCTTACCTACCGGACATCTATAGCAATAAGGTGAAGGGACTTTAAAGCTTTTAAAAAATAATGGTGAGAAAACCTTATTAAATAAGTCTATCCCGCTTACACTCATAGCCCCGATAGTGTCACCATGGTAACCGGAATCTAAAGACAGGAATTTTGTCTTTTTCTTTTTTCCAATATTCTGCCAATATTGGAATGACATCTTCAATGCCACCTCAACTGCTGTTGAGCCATTGTCAGAAAAGAAAACTTTAGTCAAATTATCAGGAGTGATATTAACTAGTTGCTCGGCTAGTTTAATTGCCGGCTTATGGGTGAAACCGGCAAATAAAACATGCTCAAAAGAATTTAGTTGCTCTTTAATGGCCTTATTTATCTCAGGGTGGCTATGGCCGTGGATATTACACCACCAGCTGGATATAGTATCATAATAACAATTCCCCTTATTATCATAGAGCTTTATTCCCTTTGCTTTCTCTATCAAAATCGGAGGAAACTTCTTACAATCCTTCATCTGAGTATAGGGATGCCAAATGTATTTTAGGTCTTTTTTAATCCACTTATCCATTCTTTAATTATTAGTTTAGATTAGATAAAATATTCTTACCTATTTTTCTAAAACTTTTATGTAATTTATCTCTATCTTTAGACCAAGGCAAACTCCCTAAAATCTTTTGACCGCTTATTGCCTTTATTATCTTAGGATTATCTTTTAAAATTATATCGTTTCCTTTATCCTTTAAATTATTAAATACAACTCCAACTATTTTAATTTTTCTAGTCTTAAGTGCTTCTATAGTAAGAAGGGTGTGATTAATCGCTCCTAACTTATTGCCAACTACAACCAACACCGAAAGATTTAATTCTTTAGCTATATCTATTACTAGTTTTCTTTTAGTTAAGGGGACTAAGACTCCACCTACTCCTTCAACTACCACAAAATCAAAAGACTTTGTCAAAGATTCAAAACTATTTTTTATTCTTTCTATACTTATCTTTCTTTTCTCTAGACTTGAGGCAAGATGCGGTGAAGATGGAAATTTAAAGGTGTAAGGAGAAACGTCGGCCAAATGATTCTTTAGCTCTTGCTTTCTCTTATTGATTAACTTTAAATGAAGACTAACATCTTTGGAAAACCCCACAGAACCAGTCTCAACCCACTTCTGAGTTATGACTTTATAGCCCTTATTATCCAAGAACTTAGCTAATAAACCGGTTACAATGGTTTTACCTATACTAGTATCAGTTCCGGTAACAAAAATCCCTCTCATTTAACACCTCGACAAAAAAACATCTGATATGTAGCTACTATACTTTTAAATCTCTTCTTATAAATCTCCTCTATTGAGGCTATCGTCCGAGGAGTCCAAAAGATTTCTCTTCTTAAACCGTTACCTCTTGTCCCGGTACATCTTAAGCTTTCCAGTAACTCTAATAGTGACTTATAATCCTGGTTACAAATCTCTTCTTTCACCTCAACCTCTTTAAAAACACCTTTTAATATCTCCTTTACTTCTTTCTTGTTAAGGAAATTGCTGGCACTTATTGAAAGAGGCTTGCCGAAAAACTCCTCTAGACAACTATGCAACTGGAAAAAAGTCTTAGGCCCAAAAGTAGAAAATAAAATAAAGCCTCCTCGCCTAAGAGCTTCCTTGTATCTTATTAAATCTGACTCTAAATCCTGGAACCACTGAAAACTAGCATTAGAGCTAATAAGATCAAATTCTTCTTCTAAGCTAAGATTTTCAGCATCAGCAACAATTAATTCTACTCTTTTATCCCCTAGCTTCTTCTTTGCAACTTTAACCATCTCCTCGGATATATCTACAGCCTTTATCTTAGCTTCTGGGAATTTATCTCTTAGAAGCTTGGTATAATTTCCTGTTCCACAGCCAATATCTAAAATATTCGAAAATTCATCACCATTAATTTCTTTAATAAGTATAGAAGCACAGATGTTCTGAACCCTTGAATGCTGATCATAATCCCGAGCATACTTTGAAAAGTTCTCTTTTATTATTTTTTTATTTACCATATGTATTTACCTAAATCAGCTTCTAAAAAAGGAATGTGGCCGGAATCTTTAATAATTATTAATTCAGAATTAGCTATAGCCTCTTGAACCTCTCTAGCCTCATTAATAGGTGCTATTCTGTCACTATCTCCGTGTACAACCTTGATTCTTTCTATCCCGGATAACCTTTCAGTATTTATCTTTGCTTTTGCCAAATAATCTAAAGTTTTGAGTAAATAGTTTAAATTACAATCTTGACAATAAGTTTTAAGTAAGTTTTTCTTAAACCAACTTAAGCTTATCTTTTTAGAAAAACACTGCCCATAGAATTTATAAAGATAACCTTTCTTGCTTTTTTTGAGAAGTTCTCCTATCCCCGATATATCCTCCTCTTTATACTTCTTCCTTATGCTTACCAAGATAAGCTCCTCAACTAAATTAGGATATTTTGTAGCAAATTCAGCTGCCAGGAATCCGCCCAAAGACCAACCCAATAAAGAAATCCTATCTATACCCTTCTCTCCTAAAGCATTAAGAATGTCTTCTTCAAAGGTAAAAGGAGAAAAATCAAGGGGTAATAAATAATTAAATTTTAGATTTAAAGAGTCAAAAATCCTATAGTCAGTGGCCCAACCCGGAATAAGTACAATACTTCTTTTATAACCCTTATCCAAATACTTAAACATAAAATTTACCCATATGAAATATAATTTATGTCTATAATTTTTAAAGAGAAATAGCCCCGCATTGGCGGGGCGTAGCCTGCTGATTTTGATGAAAAAATTAAAGATATAAATTTAAATACAAGCATAAATTTCATAGAAATCTTTAATTAGTTTTTCTAATATTTCTTTTGAATGGTGATAAGTTAAAGAAAATCTTAACCGAGCCTCGCCTACTGGCACAGTAGGCGGCCGTATCGGAAGAACCCAGTAACCTTTCCTTTGCAACTCTTCGCTAATCTTAATTACCTTCTGGTTATCACCAATAATCACCGGCACTATCTGGGATGATCCCTTTACTTTAAATCCTGCTGCTTTTAATCCTTTGCGAAAATAATCAGCATTATTGATAAGGTCAATTCTGCGTTCTGGTTCCTCTTCTACTAATTCTAAACTAGCTAGATTAGTTGCAATTACCGAAGGCGGAAGAGCAGTAGAATATATAAAGCTTCTAGCAGTATTTACTAAGTAATCAACTGCCATTTTTGAACAAGCAACATAACCGCCAAAACTTCCCAAAGCCTTACCAAAAGTTCCGATTATTAAATCTATTCTTTTAATCAGTCCTTCTTCTTCAACTACTCCTGAACCATTCTTACCAAATATACCGGTTGCATGAGCCTCGTCTACCAGTAATTTACAATTGTATTTTTCTTTCAAGTTAATTAACTCTTTTAATTCCGGCTTATCGCCATCCATACTAAATACACTCTCAGTTATTATTAAGGCTTCTTTGAACTTATGTCTTTGTTCTTTTAACAATTGTTCTAGACGGTTTGAGTCACAATGTGCGAAACGAAAAAATTTTGCACCGGATAAAACTATGCCATCTATTATGCTGGCATGATTTAGCTTATCGGAAAAGATAACATCACCATGGCTATAAAAAGCACTTATTATGCCAACATTAGCCTGATAACCGGAGTTAAAAACTAAGGCTTTTTCTTTACCTTTAAATCGAGCAGTTTTCTCTTCTAGCTTATGATAAATATCTAAATCTCCGCTTAAAAGTCTAGAAGCTGATGAGCCTACACCTAATCTTTCTACCACCTCTTTTGCAGTTTGCTTTAGCTTATAATGGGTTGAAAAGCCTAAGTAATCATTAGAAGATAAATCAATGTATTCTTTACCCTCTGAAATTCTTAGACCCTGACCCCGAGAAGTTGCCGGCTTTAAAGTCCTTAACAAATTATTCTTTTCCCTTTTTTTTAAGAATTCTTCTATTCTTCCCATAATTTTTTTACTTCTTCTATAAGCTTATAGTCAGCCTCGAGCTCTCTCCCTTTAACGGTTAAATAGCCTCCGATAAGCATTCCATTAGCTCCAGCCATAAAACCTAAGCCTTGGAAATCTCCTAAAGTACTCTCTCTTCCGGCTGCTATCTTTATAGGTTTATTCTTTAAAATTACTCTAAAAATACATAAAGTTTTAATAACATCTTTACAGGAAACTGGCTTTAAATTTTCTAGAAGAGTTCCTTTTATTGGAACTAGGATATTTATTGGTACTGAATCTACATCTAACTCTTTTAAGAGTAAAGCCATATCAATTCTATCTTGCCAAGTCTCACCCATCCCAATTATTCCACCACTACAAACCTCTAGGCCAACTGCTTTGGCAGCTCCTACTGTATCAACTCTCTCCTTAAAATTATGGGTTGAAACAATTTGTTTGTAAAATCGTGGGGAAGTTTCAATATTATGATGATAACGAGTGAGGCCGGCGTCTTTTAATCTCTTAAGATCTTCCCCCTCTAAGGCGCCTAAAGAAGCACAAACATCAAAACCAATATCTTTTTTAATTTTAGAAACTGCCAAAGCTACTTCTTCTAGCTCCTTAGAATTTAGGCGATTGCCACTAGTAACAATGCCAAAACTTTCAGCGCCAATATCTTTTGCCCTCTTAGCAGCTTCCAAGATTTCTTCTTTTTGCTTTAAAGAATAAGTAGCTATGTTGGCAGAGTGACGGCTAGACTGAGCGCAGAATTTACAATCTTCGCCACAATAGCCTGATTTAGCATTTATAATGCTGCATAGTTCAAGCTTGGAGCCTAAATAATCTTTTCGAGTCTTATTGGCTAAAGAGAGTAGTTCTGGTAAGGGTAAGTTTAGTAAAGAATTAATCTCCATTGTCACCCATTTTAACACTAAAGGTTTACAATTTCAAAAGGAAAGATTTGACTTAATTTTGGACAGGTTAGTTTACGTTTAGCTTGGTAACATCTCCGGCAGATACCTTCTCTATTAAACCGTTATCTTTACGCAAAAGTAAGTACCCTCTCTCATCTATCCCGGCAGCTTCGCCTTCTACTTTTTTATTAAAGACCTTTACTTTTACTCTCTTACCCCAGAGAAGGCAAAACTGACCCCACTCTTTAAGTAGATTAGAAAATCCTTCGTGTTGAGCCTGGCGATAACACGCTTCTATCTCTTCGAGTATTCTTTTGGCAATTTCTACTCGTGATGATTTCTTCTTTAAATAAAGGAATAAAGACGTAGCTTGAGATGGTAGGTCTTTTGAATTAACATTAATCCCTATCCCGACCACAACAAAATGAATCCTATCCATTTCGGCATTTATCTCACAAAGTATTCCGCCCAATTTTTTCCCTTTGAGATAAATATCATTCGGCCATTTCACCGAACACTCTACCCCGGTTGCTTTTTTTATCCCGCGAAGACAGCCTAAGACAATAAGAAGGGCAATTTGAGGAACTTCTTGAATCAGGAGAAAGTGTGGTTTCAGAAGTAAAGAAAAATAAATTCCCCCGCGAGGAGAAATCCATTGCCGTTCTAGCCGGCCTCTACCCTTTTTTTGAGTCTCAGCAAATACTACCGTGCCTTCAGCTGCCCCTTCTAGCCCCAATTGCCAAGCAACATTTTGAGTAGAATCTGTAACCTCCTCATGTTGAATCTCTTTGCCAATAAAACTGGTATTTAGTTCATGTTGAACTTCCCAAGGATAGAATTTATCGGGGCAGGATTGGAGCTTATACCCTAGATGAGGAGTAGCTGAGATATCATAACCTTTATCAGTAAGTTTACCAATATGTTTCCATAGAGCCTGGCGGCTAATCTTTAACTTAGCGGCTAACTCCTCTCCGGAAGTATAGCCATCATTTTCTTTTAATTTTTTAAGAATTACATAATCTAAATCTTTCTCTGGCTTTACCATCCTTTTGTTGCTCAAAATTTTATTGTCATGGCTTTATAGGGACAGGCTCCTACGCATGCTCCACAAGCAATACACTTCTCCTGGTGGAAAATAATTTCTCTACTTTTTTGGTCAACCTCAAAAGCCTCTGTCGGACAAACTCCCACACATAAACCGCAATGAACACACTTTTTTTCATCACGGATTACATCTTGAGATAAAATCTGTACCTTAACTGCTGAGTCTTTTAGGTATTTTATGGCTTTTTTATATTCCTCTTCATCACCTTTTAATTCTAAAACCATCAAGCCCTCTTCTTCGGGATTTACAACTGCCTTTAAGATATTGAACTCCAAATCAAAGTCCTTAGTTAATTTGTAAATTATTGGTTTATCCACAAGGGTATAAGGGAAATGGAGAACTATTTTTTGTGAATACATAATCACTCACCTCCCTTAATTTCTCTGGTCTTAAGGGGTTTAAACTTATACCCGGAATCTGGACCCGGAAAAGACGCTACAGCTTCTGAAAGGAGAAAATCACCTTCAATTATTTTCTCTTTTAATTCAGTAGCAATCTCTACTGCCTTAGAATAACTAGATATTCCGGCAGTAGAAACTTCTTTGCCGGAAATCTTGATCTTTCCTGATTTTAACTCTGCATAGCTTACCCTACCCAAGCTTTCCGTTGCTCCTTGAGGATAAGCCTTGCTATAATCAACTATATTAGTAAAAATCTCACTATCACTTACTGCGGTATATCCAGCTATTTCTTGATTAAGTACAGGTATTGGCACACCTATACCTAAAGCAAGAGAAGTGCCATAACCCTGAAAACTTACTCCTTTAATCCACTTTGGGCTCATTTCTTTTAGATCTCCAATTACTGCAGCTGTTCCGGCAGGAGATAGAGGGACACCGCCTTCGGATCTCTTAACTCCAGGGTTATGTTGAGTCCCCCACCAAGCAATATAACCAATACCGCCACCTAAAAGTATTCTCGTTCCAATACCAATAGTCTTATAGAAAGGGTCATTAAGCAGAGGCGATAGTTGACCAGCGCTACAATAATTAGCATTCCCTAGATTCGACATTAATGTTCCCATGTAGGTATAGAGTGTTCTGTCAGATAGATTCACAGCGACATTATAATTCTGATATAAATTTCTGGGATTAAACAAAATTGCTTCGTTAATATCCTTTATGTTGATAAAAGTATTTACTTTCTTGGAAGGGTAACAATCTGTACCATAAGTTGTTGCTTTTAATTTTACATCTTTGCCTTTAACTAAGTCTTCTATCACATGACCGCCGCCATATTTAAATTCTCCAGGGAAAACCTTATTCTTGGGATCTTCTTCAGGCAAAGCAGTCGCCCCAATACAGATATCTACTGCAGCAAAACCAGCATAGACCTCTACACCATTAAGAGTAGTCCTTCCCCCTCCCAATTTTATCTTAGGTTTAGTATGACCTAAGTTAAGATAGGCACCTGAGGAACACATCGGGCCAAAAGTAGCTGTAGTTACCACATCTACCTTTTCAGCTGCGGCGGCAGCTCCGTCATTTTTAACAATCTGAATCATCTCTTCAGCTGTAACAACAACCGCCTCTCCTTTCTTAATTTTTTCATTTATTTGGGCTACTGTTTTTGCCATCTCTTTTCTCCCCCTTACAATATTTTCTTTATTTTCTCAGCTACTTTTTTACCGGATAAAAGCATTCCTCCAAATATCGGCCCCATCCGTGGAGTACCAAATACAGCATTTGCAGCCATCCCACAAACATAGAGCCCAGAACAAACCTCTTTAGTGTTGGCCACAACGGTCTTTTCTGCCACCTCAGCCCACATAGACTTTTCACCTAACATTTTCCCTGTTTTTGTCCTTAATTTCAAGCCTGATTTATTTTGAACAACTTTTACAACTTCGCAAGGATGACCAGTTGAATCAACAACAATTTTTGCTCTTATGGTTAAAGGATCAACATGTAAATTAGCCATCTCAACAGTAGTCCAGTTAATCACTAAACCACAAACTCTATTCCTTTTAACCATAACATCTTCAACCATAACAGCATTAATTACGGTTGCCCCGCTATTAACAGCATGGTAAGCTAACGAACTTATACATTCTACCGAATCAGCCAAGTAATAACCCTTCTTATATTTTTTAGTTCGTATAAAAAATTTATCCAAAAGCTTTTTTGCTTCTTCTTGAACTACTATTTCATTAAAAAGCATTCCTCCACCCCACATACCACCACCAATAGAAAGTTTCTTCTCGAAAATAACAACTCTCTTACCGGCCTTGGCTAAATAGTAAGCACAAACCAGACCGGCCGGGCCTGCACCGGCAATAGCAACATCAACATCTAAACAGTTTACTAACTTATCCTTGTACGACTCAATAATAGCCTTTGAAATTATTACCTCATCTAACATAACTACTCCTTTTCTTCTAAACTACAAGGAAAGATATCGCTCTCCTGTATCTGGTATTATTACTACTATTAATTTACCCTTATTTTCTTCTCTTTTTGCAACTTCTACAGCTGCCGATACAGCTGCACCGCTTGAAATCCCAGCCAAAATACCTTCCTTCTTGGCTAAAGAATCAGCCACGGCTATAGCATCTTTATATTCTACACAGATTATCTCATCAAGCAAATCTTTCCTTAAGACCTCAGGAATAAACCCCACACCAATACCTTGAATCCCATGGGGACCGGGTCCTCCTCCAGAAAGAACTGCAGAATCTTTAGGTTCAACAGCAATAATCCGAATACCGGGTTTTTTACTCTTTAAGGCTAAAGCCACACCAGTAATCGTACCTCCGGTTCCTACTCCTGATACTAAAATATCTATCTTACCTTCAGTATCTTCCCATATTTCTCGGGCTGTTGTATTTTGATGTACTTTAGGATTAGCTGGATTCTTAAACTGTTGAGGTATAAAAGAATTTTTGTTCTCTTTAGCAAGCTCTTCCGCTTTCTCTATTGCTCCTTTCATACCTTTATCGCTAGGAGTTAAAACTACTTCAGCGCCTAACAACGTCACTAGTTTTCTTCTTTCAATTGACATATTCTCTGGCATAGTAAGAATTAATCTATACCCTCTCTGAGCACAAACAAAAGCTAAACCGATTCCGGTATTACCACTAGTAGGTTCAATGACTACGCTACCTTTGTTGATAAGCCCTTTTCTCTCGGCGTCTTCAATCATCGCTAAACTAATTCTATCTTTTACACTCCCGCAAGGATTAAAAAACTCAAGCTTGCCTACTAAATCAGCTCTTAAATCTTTGCCTACTTTAGTTAGCCTCACCAAAGGAGTACCCCCTATCGTTTGAGTAATATTATTTGCTATTTTCATCTTTTAACCCCTTGTTTTAAAGCAATCATACTATCCACTCTTTGAGCTGTCTCTCGTCCACACCTTTTGCAGATATTAATTCTCCATTCTTTCTAGAAACAGTCCGGCATACAACTTCTACCTCTAAATCTAGAGAAGTATACCTGGCTATGATTCTAGCAGCTATATCTTTTAACTCTTCGCCAGCAAGACCCCTGCCTATTCCGGTTGGCCCAGGTAAGTTCTTTGGTTCAAATAATAAATCTTCTTTCTTAGCTAAAGAAAAAAGTTTTTCATTCTCCTCTTTATCCCTGCCTACAATTAATTTAAAATCTGGGGTTATCCGAAAATGTCGACCCAACTTTAATAATTCTATATCTTCAATGGATAATTTATCATATTTTAACAAATCTTTAAGCCGTCTACAAAAATGAGAGTCAGTCAAAAGACACCCTCCGCCAGGCCAGGGATATTCTTCTACCCCCCACTCTTTAGCTAAATCTATTTGCCGTCTACGCCCCCTTCCCTGAATATTAAATAAAAATTCTTCTCTAAGCCACCCCTTTTCTTGAGGAATAGTCGAAGCCAAAAGCAAAGCTGATAAAGGTCTGACCAGTAATCCCTTTAACCCGCTCTCCTCTTCAATCCTTTTTAATGATTGTCTTTGTTGAGACATTGGCCTTTGTCCTAAAACTTCACCAGTAGCAATAAACGAAGCTTTGACTTCTGTCATAATATTCTTAGCCTGCTTTAACATTAATATCTTGCAATCAATACAAGGATTAAAGTTCTTTCCATACCCATGCTTAGGGTTCTTTAGCATCTCTAAATAATCATCGGTAAGTGCAATAATTTTGAATTCGCAGCCTAGCTGTTCAGCAATCCTTTTAGCAAAAAAACTATGGCTATTTGGTAAATCGTATTTTAAAAAAGGTATCAAAAAGTTTATTGCTAAAACTTCAATTCCTTGATTCTGAATAGCTTTTATTGCTAACGAACTATCTAATCCACCAGAAATTAATACTACAACCTTCATGAGTCAGAATAAGAAGAAATAAAGAAATTTACCTTATTATTTTAACATAATTAAATAAGGATTAAAAACTTTCTTTGGGAAGATTAAAATAGCCATGTTTTAAGGTAGGAAATTCCTTCTTTATCGTATCTAAAAGACAAAGAACTCCTTGGGGTTTTAGCTTCTTACAGGGAATATTCTTTAGGTAATAATCAGGGTCTATATTCAAGTTACGCCACTGAATCATATCAATACCGGTATTTTTTACAAACCTAACCAAAGATCTTATCTGTTGCGACGAATCAGAGAATCCCGGAAAAACAAATAAATTTATTGAAACAAATTTTTTATACTTCTTAGCTATTGCTATTGATTTTATAAGATCAGAAAATTGATAACCTCTAGGCCGAAAGTAGAGATTGTAGAATTCCTCATCAGGGCTATTTAGACTAACTCGAAAAGAATCCATACCGGCCTGAGCTAGCATCTCTATTTTCTTGGGAATACTAGCATTTGTGTTGATATTTATTGTGCCTCTCTTAACGCTCTCTCTTACCTTTATTATACTCTTGGTAATTAAATCAGTCTCAAGTAAAGGTTCTCCTTCACAACCTTGACCAAAACTAACTATTGCTTCTCTGGCTACTTTCAAATGATTAACCATAACTTCAGACACCTCATCCACCTTAGGCCTAAAACTTATCCTCTGATGTGATGAGACACAATCTGACTCTTGATAGCTAAGACACCCAATACAACTAGCATTACAATATTGTGCTGTAGGCAAAGGTGCTTCCCATCTTTGAAGAAAAAGATTCTTTGCTGCTAAACAATTATAATTAAGGGCACAGTTAGCTAAATGTTTATAAAGTCTATTGCCAGGGTATTTCTTGAAAAATAATCTGACTTGTTTATTAACTAACTTATTATCGTAAAACCGAGGACTTTGACGAATTCTTCCATCTATTCTCTTAGCTGCTATATAGAAATTACCCCTATAGTAACCGCAAGCTGTATAAGCCCAAAGAGGAAGCGTCTTTGTTGCCCTGGTAGTTACACAGGCTGGGTTATATAACCTCAAGAATGCTGGAATAGGAAACGCCGAGACTGCAAAGACCTCTTTACCTTGAAACTTATCTAATACTTCGAACTGCTTTTTTCTGGAGTCAAAGCCTATTGCTTGTCGCTGAGGAAGATAAAAAAGAGTACTCCCCACAGGTAATTTAATTAACTCGGCTTCTTTAGGCAGATTAACTTTCTCCAAAGACGAAACACTCATCCTTAAATAAGGATGGTGATAAATTTTTCCTTTTTTATCAGAAAAGACTAAGTAAGGTAAATTCATCAGGAAAGTATTTAACTTAAAAACACTATAAAAATACCTAAACAAAAAAAGACTACAGCCATTAAGATCTTTACCTTGCCTAAATTCTTCTTTAAAAAGGAGTTAAATTTTGCTGAACTAACCCCGACCAAGGAAAGGAAAAAAATAATTATTAGAGGAAAGATAAACATAAAATTATAGAGAATCAAATAAGTAGCTGCTTTTATTTTTAAATCTGTATTTTTCAAGATAAAAACAATAGTAGGAAGATAAACTTGCCCCGTGCATACTGCTTCTAATAGAGAGACTAAAAAACCAACAACAAAAGAGCTAATGCATAAACCCCATATTCCGCCTTTTTTCTTCCGCATCCTTGATCCAATGACAATATTTATCCTTTTCTTTAAGAATTTT
>Ga0208279_1001313_pt1 | contig 13947 bp, 23 predicted proteins | sample AntAceMetag02UKM_FD_184766 | JGI IMG/M metagenome (GOLD analysis project Ga0208279, IMG submission 184766) | Saline lake microbial communities from Ace Lake, Antarctica - Antarctic Ace Lake Metagenome 02UKM (SPAdes) (version 2) | ecosystem: Environmental > Aquatic > Non-marine Saline and... | reverse complement strand
AAGTGTCAGGTACGTTCAGGACTATGGAAGGTGCAGAGCGATTCTGTGCTATTCGCGGATACATATCCACTGCACGGAAGAATGGATACCGTGTTCTTGACGCTATTCAAAATGCGTTTATGGGAACCCCTTTCATACCCGCTGTCTGCCCTGTCAAAGAGTCCTATAGCTGAGTAGTTACACCTTTTCTTGCAATAAACTGCCGTAAAACTTAAAATAATCCATTCATATAAAAATCAATGGCGCCAACCAGAGACGTCGCCCCATGGTCTGCTTCGTGGGGCCAAAATCCTGGATATGCCTCTTTGGCTATCTTCAGCTATCACCATCCGATCTTTCTACCGTTTAATCTCGCGAAGTTATAGGTCGAATAATAGAGATTCACAAGCCGAACCCCCCCAAAGCGAACCCCCCCAAAGTTGGCGTTTCGGGTAAAAGCACTAACTTTTAATAAGTTCTGGACCACTCATTCTCCCAGTATTCTGATGAATAAGCGGGGATGCAGTAATCCGAGCGACCTTTTCTTAATGACTTGCTAGCCGCCGGTTTTTGGGCGGGAATCCGATAACAGAGGTGAATAATAATTGCTACAAAATTACAACAATAACTAAAATTTAAAGATTGTTAATTGGTCAGATTCGTTGTAGCCATCTGGATCATCGATCTCTCTAGAAGAACGGTCAGATTTTATTTCACCTGCATGGATCTCTTCTCTACCATTGAGGGCCGCTCTGAGAGATAAAATGTACACAATAATTGAAAAATATATAAGAAGTTTACCGAATGCAGAATTTTTGTTCCTTTCATTTTCCAATCCTTGATATTTATTTATTCGATTGGTAGCGTCCTCTATATATTCAGATGCAATTTCATTTTCATTTAATACATGCGCGTCTACTGCAAGTATATAATGTATCTCTGCTATATCGGTATTTTGATTTATAGCTACAGTATAGATATCACTAATAAAACAAAAATAAAATGATGCGGCAGCTAAAAGTGTTCCAAAACACATAAGTATATTAGCCCATTTCATTTATATTCATCACCGCATCTATTTGTGGTATCTAATTTTAATCAGTGAACCACCCAATGAACTTCCTAAATATACCCCATGCGAACTCAACTAAAGACGGGGCATCTAATGGCTCTGAAGTCTCTTGCACCATTTTGTTTGAAGCCGTATCCGCTTCAACCCATAGGATTTTTATTTTTGCTTCATTAGGTGGCTCCTTCTGGGCCAGAGCGATCTCTACCGTAGCCTTATCTACTGGATCGGTCTTTACTAAAGCGTACTCTACTTGATCGTTGTTACTAGTGCTTTGTCTACTGGAATGGTCTCTATTGAGTGAAGCCTCATCTACTGGTGACTCATCCAATGGTGACTCATCCAATGGTGACTCATCCAATGGCGCATCATCCAATGGTGACTCATCCAATGGTGAACTCATCCAATGGTGACTCATCAGATCCATCTCCTGGTGATGTAGATTCATCAGATCCATCTCCTGGTGACTCATCATCTCTTGGTGACTCATCATCAGTAGCAGTTTGATGCGTTGCACTTATTGATCCTATTACGAATGTGCATTTTCCTGTATCTGGATTTTCGACATATCTTCCTGGGTTCACATTTGAAGTGAAGTGACTTGCGGTTTGTGCACCTTGTATATTTGCCTGAGCCGAAGCCTCAAAATATGTAGGTTGGCTTGTAGCCTGAACCGAAATGGGTAGCTGCAAGGCTAATACTAGCATTAAAACAAGAACAAGCCCTAGTGAGAATAACCTGGAAGATAAAATCACTTTAGGGACCCTCCTACAGCCCTTTTGCTCACTCCATTTTATAACGTTATGTGATATGCAAGTTTCGCTTTACTTTACTGAGTTTAAAAGTATCTATGATTCTATAAAAGATAGAACAATAATTATTATTGATCATAGCCACTTCGTCTGTAGCTGATGTCGGCCTTCAGGTAGATCGGCTGTCTTCAGGTCAAAGTGATCAAGAACTGCGTCAGGAATATCCAGCCCAAATGTACTCAGTCAGTACTGCATACTCCCACAAAGACCTGTCATGGGGTTCCCAGTTATGTGGTGGTTGAGATACAAATGCTAGTGCGCTAAAGTAGAATGAATCTTTTGCCGATATTTTCTGTGATATTTGCTAACAGGGATACGTCGACTTTTGGATGCCGTTGCCCAGCTTGAAGAACAGCCCAAATAGGAAGATTATAACCAGGCTGGAACCGAGCATGTGGTCGAGGCAGGCGCCGTATCCATAAGATATCCAAGCTATCCAATATTTGATCTTGGGTACGTGTTTAGCCCCCCAAAATGAATTGCTCGATGTTGATTTTAGTCGGTGAACGCACGTCGATCAACAACTTGTGCCAGATTGGAAACCAATATCAGCAGCCGAAATTGCTTGGAATCAGCTCTTCGGAACAGATCACACGAGCCATCACGAAATGGGTTTACTGATGCCGATTGAAGAGAGCTAAACACATACGATCTTGGTAGGACTTACGCAGTTACTACATGTGGTAACACGTAATATGGAGATGTTATGTAATCACGTATTGCTCCGCGCGTAATTTCCCTTTTACTTTCAAACCAACTCTGTCCTGTTCTACATCTTTCCGTCCGTATTTGGAGGAATTCTCTGCAAAAGGCGAGTGTATGAATCATGTGAAGGACTTAGGGGCCGCGAAGAAATAACCTTGTCATATGAGTGCTGCGTAATTATTATACTGAATCCACTTCATGTCGGTTTTGTATAATGGGTGTACACGTATATGCGCAAGTTATTTCGCTACGGGCCCTTAAGTCACCGAGTGGATGGCATCGGGCAGCTTCGGTACAAGTGAAAATTGAATAAGAAGCAATCAGAAATTGGATATAATCTTCCACACTGCATCTCGGCAGATTCAAAGTATTGCTCTACCTCCCGGCACAATATACGAGTTTTAATATGTGTCAATTTATATCAACCTATCGGTCAACTGCGTAAGTCCTAAAGTCAAAATACTTGAAATTAGCTATTTGGAACAGGTTGCACAAGCCATCACGAAATAGGTTTACAGATGCCGATTGAAGTGAGCTAAACACATACCATAGTAAAACAGCGCCGAGGGGGAGATTCGAACTCCCGCGACCCTTATGGATCACAAGCTATCAGTCATTGATTCCAGGCTTGCGCCTTACCACTAGACTACCTCGGCACACTTGAATGCGACCAACCTCTGGGATAAGTCCCAGGATCCATGATCACTCGCGAAGTCTTGGCGACGATGCCAGACTGGGCTTCTGCCATACCTTCGCTTGCCATGGTCACAGTGGCCACGGCAACAGCTTCTCCCTTCAGAGTATAAATAGCTACCTTTTCGCCTTCGGATATGTCTGACTCGAGCCGAAGAAGGCCGGGTGCTGCCAAAGGCGCGCCATGACATATAGCATCCACTGCCATATCGCCTACCACGAGAGATGGCAGATGCCTCAGCGCCTCTTCTACAGGACGAATTACGTGCCGCAACTCGGTTTCGTCACCGGTACTGATCCAGACCTCGTGAGCGTCCTTGAGATTGTGCAAAGTTGCCAACGTCTCATCTTCGCGAAAAGGCCCGCTTTTGGTCCTGCGAAGCTCTTCCATATGAGCGCCAGTCCCAAGTGCAATCCCTATATCGTGACAGAGCTTTCGTAAGTAAGTTCCAGCTTCACAGCCCACCCTCATCAGGACACGAGGACCGTCTATCTCCATGACATCGAGGTAATATATCTCCCTAATCCGAAGCACTCTCTTGATGTTGGACTTGATGGGCGGCTTTTGATATATCTTGCACTCGAACTCGCCACAAACCTCGATGATCTTCTTTCTGGGCACGGTAGAGTGAATCCTCATGAGACAGACGTACTCCTTGCCTGCGCTAAGCAAGGTATCCATGATCTTGGTCGAGTCACCTAACATCACCGGCAGTATGCCAGTCACCCTAGGATCTAAAGTCCCGCTATGACCAGCTCGATCCAGGTCCAGAATCGATTTCACCCAGGCCACGACCTCGTGACTGGAAGGACCCGAAGTTTTGTCCAGGTTGATCGCCCCGAACCTGATGTACTGATCCAATGGCCTATCTTTTGGATAGGATCCATAATTGGGATTGGGCTCACCCGACTTTTTGAGAAGAACGTTTCTTTCGCGCTCAGAGGGAAGTTTCAGCTTTCGGGCCATGTTTCTAAAGCCTCCACTGCAGCAATGACGATCTCAACTACACCCAACTCATCCCAAGTATCGGTGCTTATGACAAGATCATAAACGGAATAATCGTTGATGTCGATGTTGTAATACTTCTCGTATCGGCGAGCTTCACACTGTTCTCTTGCCCTGCACTCAACTAGAGCCTCTTCAGCCAATGCCTCCTCACGAGACGCAATCCTCTCGGACCGGACTATGACATCTGCCTTGAGGAGAACTTTCAAGTCGGCATCTAGAAGGTGACCTGATAGTCTTCCTTCAAAGACGCCGCTGCCCTCCTCGGCCAACTTCCTTTGGGCATCGTCTATGAGATAATCGATCTCGGAACCCTTTTCGGCAAGCTTACCCAGCTCCTCGATCGAGATGTTCCTATCGCTGGCAATCTTACGAAACAGCTCGCCCGAGTTGATCCAACGCAACCCCAGCAGTCGAGAGACTTCCTTAGAAAGTGTGCTAGTCCCCGTCCCAGGAGATCCGCTTACCGTGATTATCATCACGTACCGCCGACGTTGAGAGCTTTGCGTATTACTTGCGACACAGGTATCGAACAGACGAAGTACCAATAAAACCAGTAGAATATGGGCCCAATAACGGTGCCAGAAAGGCTCTGTTCCCCCCAGAAGGGAAAGACCATCATGAGACCAGAAGGATGTTGCTCAATGTATAGATAAGCCCACATGAAGAGAGGTATAGAGATCACCCCGATGTAGAGCATGGGCTTCATCTGCATCTTCATCATCTTGCCTTGGTCACCCATCATAGTTTTCTGCTCGTTCTGGAGCTGTTGTTGCCGAGCTTTATCTCCCGACAGCTGAGCTTCTCGAAACTCTCGCTGGAACAACTTCATCTTCTCTTGCTGAACCCGAAGGTAACTCCAATCCATCTTGTATTTCTGGATGAGGGTCGCATAAAGACCCGTCACTGCCGCAAGGACAAAGAGCACCATGTAAAAAGGAAGATAATCAGGGAGCCAACCGATCAAGTAGTCCATCGAAACACCCACCTGATGCCTGAACTGCTGGCTGACCATTATCCCGATCATAAGGGCTGCGCCCACCCCCAAAACAAAGGAATCGATGGACTTGAGCGGGTTCGCGCTCGTGCCCTTTTTGCCTTTAATGCTCTTGAGGTCCTTGATGCCCGTCATGACATGTCACCAAAGAACTTGCGCATCATCGGGTACATTTCTTGGATCTGTTCGCTCGCAACCTGCTCATAGAGCCTGTAAACTATGCTCACGGCAAGGAGAAGACCTGTACCACCAGCGCCGCCCAAAGTTCCCATGAGGCTTGCAACCAAAGTGAGAAGCCCTATTATAGCACCGCCAATGATCGTGACTTTGGGAATATATCTTCCCAAAACCTTTTCGATACTGGCAGGGTTTCTCCTGTGACCGGGAACTTGAAGACCTGAAGCGTGAATCTTGGCAGCCACGCTCTTAGCACCCATTCCTGTCGTCTCGATCCAGAATATGGCAAAGATTATGCCGCCCACAATCAGAACAGTAGCATCGGAGAATACGTGAAGCCATATCTGCCAAGATGCGATGGGTGACAATCCCAAAAGTTCCATTCCAGGGGTGCTCTGGGAAACCAAACTTGGTATCCAATCATAAGGGCTGTTGATGGGCGAAAGGTAATACATCAACCCCGATACGGGCTGGGGTGATGTGGTGCTCACCAACGCATCCGTCACCATGTCCGTCTTCGTCGTGGATATGAACGTTCCCAACAAACTGGAATAAGATGTGTGGATTATGTTGACACCAGAAGCTGCATCTGTGGTGGTCACCACGTTTTGAGTTCCGATTTTCCCGGAAAGAAGCGTTCCTATCATCTGGATGTTAGCCTGAAGCGCCCTCACCAAGATCATGGGCAGAACGCTGGCATAGACCAGTTTTACAGGGAAACGACCTCTTGCACCTCTCACTGCGCTGTGAGCGAGAGGGATCTCTATTCTGGTGCTCTCCACCAAGACTACGAAGAGGATGATGGCAACTGTCGACAGAAGGGCGAGTATTCCACCGTCTATGAATATTCGTTCGATACCAGAGGTGGTGAAAACATCTTCCAAGCCCAATACGTCGTGGGTGAATATGTAGACCCACTTGGGAATTATGCCTATGGGCAGACCCTTATCCCCGATAGTCCAATTGAATATACCGGTGATAAGCTGCTGGCTGACTCCTGCCACGATGAAAAGCCCAACGCCAGACCCAACACCCCACTTGCTCACCACTTCGTCCATGAAAAGGATGAGGACGCCGCCAACACATATTTGGATGAATATTATGAAAGATATCACGGCCAAAGACACGCCCAGTGCAGTGGACAACGCGGAATCTGGAAGAAGATATCCGCCAGTCACCTGGGGCAATGCCTCAACGATGATCATGACGAAGACCAAGAGCTTTTGAGTCCCCTGGAAGATTGCCTGATCACGTGGATCTTGCAAGTTCAGCTTTATTATGTCAGCCCCAACCAGTAGTTGGAGCACGATAGACGCGGTCACTATGGGCCCTATGCCCAAAAGCATAAGGGACCCAAAAGATCCTGCAAAGAAAGCACGATACATCCCGAACAGGTCAATTGAAGCGGGAGAAAGGCCAAAGAGGGGGACGTTGGAGAGGGCAAAGTAAAGGATCAGTATGCCCACGGTCCAGCTGAGCTTCTTCTTGAAGTGGACGTGCCCCTCAGGCCTCTGCACCGCCGGGAGCCTTCTAACGAAAGGCTCTATAGCGTAGAAGAAGCTGTGTTGATTCATGCTACCACTACTTCACCGCCGACAGCTGTGATCTTCTCCTTTGCAGTCACAGAGAAACCGGCTGCACTGACTGTGAGCTTTTTGGACAGCTTGCCCTTTCCTAAGACTTTCACCAAGCCAAGGTCGACGTGCCCATTTTCGTCTGTCATTCTTTCAAGGTCGCCCACATTTATGAAGTCCATCTTCACGGTAGTGGGCCTGTGAAATCCATAATTGCCCAACAATTGACCCCTCATACGGGCCCTGATTATGTGGTGTTTAAAGGATCCAGCATTCCCACGGCCGCCATGGGAACCTGCACCTCTCCTGTTTTTGTGGGTGCCGCCGCCGCAAGTCCTGGTCCCCCTAAACTTCTTCACACTCTTTTTAGGCATGATACTACCTCATCTTCCAGATAAGATCTGCAATGGCTTCGTGATAACCCAGAACGCCACCTTCCTTGACGGTCTTTTTTATCCCGCTTGTCCCACGGTGTCCTTTTCTGGGTGGGTGGAGCCTGAAAACCGGCTTTATGCCAGCATCCTTCAAACTGATCGCGCCCTGACACATCGCTGAAGCAAATTCCTTCAGATCTTTGTAGGAAGTGTTCTCACGGATATACTGCTCATTCAGCCGCTTGTTGCCGCTCAATTTACCTCTATGCCCCAAAAGGGTGGCAAGAACGGTTTCATCGACCTCGCCCCAAGCCACGTAATCTTTCACCTTCTGAATCATACCTTTGTAATGGACATTTTCAGGGACGACGACACAGTGGTTTATTCTGTGGAGGTTGAGCATCTTGAGGGTGTCTTTGATCCCGGGCTTGGTATTGACGGTTCCTCTAAGTCGCACTATCGCATACATCGTCTATACCTTCATGGCAATGACATTTTGCAGCGCATTGTACGTGGCTTTGGCGAAGTTAAGCGTGGTTCTGGTGTTGCCCGAAGACCTAGTCCAGACATCCTGTATCCCAGCCATCTCCATGACTTTCTTCGCAGTCGCTCCAGCCGCAATTCCAAGGCCTTTGGGTGCTGGGATCAGGTGAATCTCAACGCTTCCGGCTTTTCCCATGATCTCAAAAGGAACGGTATGTTCATCGCCGCAACCGCACTCCCAGCTGCCACAACCTCGCTGTATCTTTATGATATTCAGCTTGGCCACATCGATTCCTTTTCTGATGGCAGGGCCTACTTGGTTATCTCGACCTTGGCCTAAGCCTATGTAGCCGTTTCTGTTCCCCACGATGACCGTAGCCCTGAACTTCACCCTCCGACCAGAGTCAGTCATCCTCTGGACCATGTTTATGTCCAGAACTTCGTCCTCAAGGCCGGGAAGGAGAGTGTCCACGATCTCAGGCTCTTTGATGGGGAGCCTGGAACGCAACGCCTCGTCGAGGGTAGTGACCTGACCCTCGTAAACGAGCCTGCCCAGCTTGGTCTTGGGGACCCATTCTTCTCCGTATCTTCTCACAATATCACCCCAATATTTTCTCTCGAGCAGCCTCAAACTGGGTTGCGACGTCCACGCCTCGATAGGAACTTATGTGTTCTCCCCGAATCCTTTCTTCGTCAGGGAAGATCTCAGGACTGTGAGGCACTTCTATTCCGGCATCGACAACTCCCTTCAGGGCCGAGTAAACTCTGCTACCCTTGGTACTGGCTTGAATCCCTATGTCCAAGATGGCTTCGGTATAGCCCAAAGATTTCATCTTTTTTCCGAATAGGAGTCCGGTCAGGTATGCAGCCGGAATGTTGCCAGTGCTGGAATTGTACCCGAACTTCTTGATCTCTCGGGAATTGACGGTAAGATGCGTCTCGTCGCCGATCAGCTTTGCTGTTACCAGTTGCAAGGAAATATTCCCGTTGCCTTTCCTGATAACCAGCCTTGGTTTTTTGGACAACAGGAGCTTGTATCTGAAATGGTAGTTCGTTCTGCCCTCTCTTCGCCTTCTAAAGGGCACTTTATATCGTGGTCCGGTTGCCATCAGTCACTCCTCATTAGACCTTTTGACTTGATGTAAGCGTTAAGATGAGCCGTGCTGCGGTACTCGCCACCTTTTGCCTTTCTGTAGAGCATCCGATAATCATGGCGGTCAATCTGACTGCTACTTCTCAGCTCTCTCAGGTTTCGGCGAAGTGCCCGAATCTTGGCCATCCACCTCTTTTTGGAGGGGGTTCTGGCCCCTTTGGCACCTTTTCTCCGACCGTAGCCTTTCTTGTGGCCGTAGTTTCTCTTGGCCGCCCTTATTTTGAATCTGGCACGACTGTTGCCTTTCTTGGGCTTGGCCTTTATGTTACCCGCTTCGACCTGAGCGCGAATATCGTCTCTGGTTATGGCCTCTGCGATTTCGCTGGCAACGTCTGGATCTGGATTAACCCAGATCCTGCTCTTGCCAGCCTTCATAACGCTTGCAGCCAGTCTCTTCTGCGTCGCAAAGTCAGGCATCTCACTTGCCTCCAGTCTTGGGGTTGAGGATCTTTAGATCCATCTCACGGGCCATAGCTTCTATCTCAACCCTCTTCTTCATGCCCACAGCCGACGCAATCCTGACTGCGCAGCCCTCTGCATTTTCTAGATCGGCAGCACACTTGACCAAAATTTCCTTCATACCGCAGGGGTGATACCCTCTAACGGATGCAGGACTGCCGTATCCGGCCTTGACCAATTTGCCTTTGGCCGAAATCTGGCGACGCAATTTGTTGTGCAGTCCTCGAGGTTTCCTCCAGCTGGTGGAAACTCTCTTTTTCTTGTGAGAATCACAACGGTTGAACTCAGGCTTCTTTCTTTTCTGCCTCGACCTGACCTTTAGCAGTCTCTCAGTCTCGGAACTCACCTGTATCACCTCTTGTCCACCAGGTATATTCCGTCCTGGAAGACTCTGATATCAAAGCCTCGGACCCGGGTCGCCTGTTCGATGTTGGCCATGGTTTGGCCAACATCTTCTTTGTTAATCCCAGTAATTACGACTTCGTCGCCTCGAACCTCGACTTTGGAATCGCCCAAGATCCTAGCAGTACGGGGCTTCCTCTCTCCCAGAAAGTTGCTGATTACGAGCTCATCTTTGGTGGTCTTCAGCTGTATGGGGAAATGAGAGTAAACGGCCTTCATATTGTACTCGAAACCGTCAGTTACTCCTTCCATCATGTTGGCCAGATGAGCGCTGAGCGTCCCTGCCATGGCACGATGCTGTTTGCGGGAGATTCGAGAGTCCAAGACCAGATCTGATTCCTCTTTTCTTATATCGATACCGGGATGCCAGAGGCGCCTGGAGACCGTGCCCAAGGGACCGGTTACTTTGACCACGAAGTCGTCGCTGATATCCACCTCGACGTCCTCTGGAATTGCCAATCTTCGTGCTAACTCCTTGACCATTGCCACCACCTAGTATACGTAAGCCAGCAGCTGGCCACCAATGTCCAGATCCCGAGCCTCGACGTGAGACATGACGCCTTGGCTGGTGCTGATCATCAGAACACCGAAGTTCCTGGCAGGAAGGAATCGTTTCTCCCATTTCTCAAACTCAGACACTTTTGTAGAGAACCTGGGCTTGATAACGCCACATTTGTTGATTTTTCCCAGCAATTTTACGTTGAACATGCCGGACTTGCCATCGTCCAGAAACTCAAACTCACCAATATATCCCAGATCAGTCATCACTTTCAGGGTATTACCGATCAGTTTGGAGGCAGGATGGATGAAGCAATCGCTCTTGCCCACGCTCTCTGCGTTCTTTATGGTGGACATGGCATCAGCAAGTGGATCCAATAGAACCATATTACATCACCTCATGCGTATTTATCGAATCCCATATCTCGGGCGACCTCTCTGAAACACTGCCTGCAGAGATATATGCCGTATTTTCTGATTAAACCCGGCTTTCTACCGCAGCGCTTGCAGGCGTTCGCACCTCGGCCGAACTTTTTCTTGCTATTCGTCATGCCGCCTCCACGATGTCTACACCATACTTGCTTTTGACAAACTCCATGGCCTCTTCTTTCTGGATCCTGTGACGCGTGGCTATCTTCGCTCTGGCTACACGCCTTCTGGCCACGCGGTACCCAGCTCTCTTGAGAGCCACTGAAACGTCCATCCCGAAGATGCCTATATCTGGGTCGTACCTCATGCCCGGAAAGTCGGTGTGTTCCTCTACGCCAAAGGAGAAGTTTCCGGTATCATCGAACTGAGTCATCCGAAGAACTTTACCTGCGACTTCCAAAGCGACTTGGAGGAACTCTTCGGCGTCTTTTCCTCTTAAAGTCAGCCTGCAACCGATGGGTTCGTCTTTCTTAATCCCAAATGCGGGAATGGTCTTCTTGGAGACTGATCTGACCGAGACCCTATGAGTAACCTCGTTTAGAATAGTCTCAGCGTTAACCAACCTCTGACCGCCCTCGCCTACGCCGATGTGGACGGTCAACTTGTCTATACGAGGATCCAACATTGGGTTGTTCATATCTCAGCCCCCATCTTGATCGCGGGCTTCTCTCGTCCAATCATGAAGACATGATCGACGGTGGTCTCGAAGTCCACTTTGCCTGATATGATGATCCTATTAGGCCTTGAACTCCGGACGGTCGTGATTTCCTTGATTGTGCCGATCTCACCGGAATGAGATCCGCCCACCGCCATAGCCAGATTGCCTTCTTTGAACTCGATCCTGTCTTCAATCTCTTTTCCAGGGATTGAAAGGATGATCGAATCGCGAGTCTGGTACTCGCCTTCGACGACCTTGTTGGTCCCGTCGTTGAGGTTGAGCTGGATCTTACCACCGTTCAAAGTGGTCTTGTTCTCAATCCTGTTGAGCTTTCTGACCTCGCCGGATTCGAGCTCGTGAAGGTTAAACCTGCCCTTAGCGTCCTGCAACACCCTGTGCTGTTTGTTTAGGGAAGGAACCGATATCACGTCGAAGATCCCTACCGGAAACCTGTGATCCTTCCTGATGGTCCCGTCCACCAAGACGCCACCCTCGTGAAGAACCCGCTTTGTTTCTCTCACGTTGTCGGCCAATTTCAAGAAGTCCCTGACCACGAACAGGAGGGGAATGCTCTCCTCAGCAGAGTGGGGACCTGGCCGGGTCTTTGCAGCCCATTTTTGGGTTTTTCTGGGGATGGGCCAGCTCCTAGGACTTGCAATCCTCTTCTGATGTCTGCTCACCTAAATCACCTTGAAAAGATTTCCTTGCGCTTTTCGTCATCTAGCTCTATCTTGGTGATGAGCACGTTGGAGGGTTGAACAGCTCTTGGAACTTCCGTTCCATCGGCGCGGAAGACGCTCACTCCTGCGACGTTGATGACGCCCTTTTTCAGGTCCACCTTCTCGACCTCGCCCTCGACTTCGGCGTGATCTCCGCGCATCATCTTGACGGTATCGCCCTTCTTCAACTGAGCGCTGCGCGTTTTCAGCTTCTCTCGGAGCTCCTTGATTAAGGGGGCATGCATATACTTCTGCCGTTTATGGAGGGGGGCAGTGAACCTTTCTTTCCGTTGTTTGCCTGGTTGTTTGCTCTTCATGGCAATCACACTATTATCGACGCGGCCGAGGCGATCTTTCCGTACATCTCCGCCACCTCTCTGGCCACTGGCCCTTTTATCTCCGATCCCTTGGGAATTCCGTCGTCATCCGTGATGACCGCAGCATTTCCATCGAACTTCACCCTAAGGCCGTCTGGCCTTCGGAACTCCTTTTTCTGCCGGATGATAACTGCTCGGAATATCTGTTTCTTCATCCCAGGGGTACCCTTCTTGACTGAAACCACGACCATGTCACCGATTCCGGCACGAGGCATCCTGTTCTTTACGCCACGATACCTTTTGACCGATATGATCTCGAGTACTCGGGCCCCTGTGTTGTCGACACATTCTAGGCGCGCGCCTGCGTTGAGCGCACGGGGGATTGTTGCTTTTTTCCCCTTCATCGTGCGACCTCCACCACCACGAAGGACTTTGTCTTACTGAGCGGCCTGCACTCAGCTATCTTGACCACATCACCCTCTTTTGCATTTATGCATGGGGGGTTGTGGGCGTGAACTTTGGACCGCCTCTTCTCATACCTTTCATACTTAGGCACTTTCTTCTCGAACTCGCGCAGAACAACTACGGTGTCGGTCATCTCGTCACTGATTACGACACCGTCGAACACCTGCCCGCGTACGGGAAGTTTTCCGTGAAAGGGACATTTGGGATCGTCACATGCCTCTTTGGGCGGTGTGACGTCCAGTCCGATATCCCTCATAGCTTCCACCTCGATCTACGTATCCTTTTGTGAATTCGATTTTCGGGTTGTGAGACCAATACAGCACCTTCGACCCTCACTTTTTGACCAGGAAGGTTGAAGACAAAGCCGGTGTGAGACTTGGGAACGCATTTTTCTCCGCGTTCGGTCTCGATCAAGAACACGTTCCGGGTTTCATCTACCACCCGGCCTGATATGCCCACTGTGGAGGGATTTGCACTTTCAACAACCTCCACTGGCAAGCCTATTAGTTCGTGCCTGACGAGATTTTCTGGAGTAATTATCACGCCATACGCTCCCGCTGAATTGTCTTGATCCTGGCGGTGGACCTTTTCAGCTCCTTGATCCTTCCAGGATTCTCAGGAGCGCCACCTGCAACGACGATCCCTCTTTCCCGAATGAGCTCGTCTTGGAGATTAAAAAGCTCCTCTGACAACTCTTCGGGACTCATATTTCGAAGTTCATCGACCTTGAATATCGCCATGTCAAGTCACACTCACGTCTCACGCTTTGTCACCCGGCTGTTCTTCGCTCGCTTCCGAAGATTGCGCCTCAGTGTCGATCTCCTCGACGGCTTCTTCAGATGCCTCTTCGACGATCTCCTCGACGGCTTCTTCAGATGCCTCTTCGACGATCTCCTCGACGGCTTCTTCAGATGCCTCTTCGACGATCTCCTCGACGGCTTCTTCAGATGCCTCTTCGACGATCTCCTCGACGGCTTC
>Ga0208279_1001312_pt1 | contig 13961 bp, 7 predicted proteins | sample AntAceMetag02UKM_FD_184766 | JGI IMG/M metagenome (GOLD analysis project Ga0208279, IMG submission 184766) | Saline lake microbial communities from Ace Lake, Antarctica - Antarctic Ace Lake Metagenome 02UKM (SPAdes) (version 2) | ecosystem: Environmental > Aquatic > Non-marine Saline and Alkaline... | reverse complement strand
AAAAAAGGGTGTAAATTTCACCCAATCAATTTTTACATCCTTTAGATACTGTGTTAAAATCCAAATTTTATTTAAAATATTTTTTTTATTTTTACACAAGCAGAAAGAAGGCATTGGTCAATGTTTTGTACTGATGTCTATCTTGTATAGTGGGACTTTGTCCCACTATCTTTTTTTGCAAAGCAGAAAGAAGGTCATTAATCTGCTGCATTACCTGATATCTACCAATATTTCAAGCTGCTTGTGTAGTTTTATAATTTTCTATATACACAGAGTCATTTTTCCATAATGTAAAAATTAAACCTAGAATTTTTCGCTGAACAGCTACAGCAGCAATCATAGATTTTTCTTTTCTTTGTCGTATTCGTTCATAAAAAGTACTGTACGTATTTGAATATTTAATTGATGAATATGCCGGCCAATATAAGGCTTTTCTTATATGAACATTTCCTGTTTTAGAGATTTTTGATTTTCCCTTCCACTTTCCAGATTCACGTACCTTTACATCTAAGCCTGCATAAGCTGTAATTTGCTTGATACTTTTAATCAATGCAAAACCGTCTGTTTCAGCAATAATTGTTATTGCAGTTAAAAACCCTACGCCTGGGATTGTAATAATTTTCTTAAGCTTTTCTTTGAGTAATACATCCCCGTTTACAGTGTTTTCAATGTCGTTCTCAATTTTTTTTATTTGTTCAGAAAATTCTTTTATCAAATACTTATGCCTGTTGATTGACTTTTTGTTTGGATGTGCAGAGTTTTCCATTGCTTCCAACTGGTTATTAACCATTGTTCTTAGTTTTAGTATTGCACTGCGTTCCCGTGTTAGAATTTTCAACTTACGATAAATGGGGAAATCAGGTCTCCATACATCTAAGTTTCTTTCCACTCCAAGTCTGCCAAGTGCTTTGGAATCCAATTTGTCTGTTTTAGAATTGGGGGCAAGGCTTTCAGCATATCTCTTTGCTTTTTTTGTTAATACTACATGTACTTGATAATTCATAGAACTAAGAAAATACACAAAGTTTTCATGGTAAATTCCTGTAGGTTCCAGTGTGAAATGTAAAGACAAAGATGATTCTTTTTTATTTTCTACCCATTTTATTAATTCAGTAAAACCTGATTGGTTATTACTGAACTTACGTGTGCCTCGAATAATCATACTCAAATCTTCATATAAAACAATGAAACAAACTACTAATTCTTGTTTTGAAAGGTTATGTTTTAGAATAATGTAGATTATTTTGTATCTTTGTTTCAAACTATATATTTATGCAAATACAAGAAATACTCAACGGGCTTGATTTATCAGAAAAGAAAAAGTTATACGATCTTCTGAAAAAAGATATGGGATTCATTCCTGAATTAGATAAAATAAAAAAGGATCTTAATAAAGATCAAAAAGTCTTATGTCCTCATTGTCTAAGTGCAGAGATATTTGGTCATGGGTCATATAAAGGGCGTAAGCGATACAAGTGCAAACAATGTAAAAAAACGTTTAATGACTTTACTGGGACAGCAATTTCTGGCATTAAGAAGGTTGAAAAGTTTCAAGAATATTTGGAACTCACCATTGAAAGCATTACAATTAGAAAGGCCGCTAAAAAGATAGGTGTCAACATGAAAACAATATTTGATTGGAGACACAAGTTATTATCATCTATTGCAACAATGAATGGTTCATCTTTTTCTGGTATAGTTGAATGTGATGATAAACAACTAGACGTAAACGAAAAAGGCAAAAGAAATTTAAACAGAGATGCATACAAAAGACCTAGTGATAGAGCAACAAAACGAGGAGTTAGTAATGATAAAGTATCGATAATGGTTGCTTCAGATCGGAAAGGAAATCCTGTAATGCGAGTAGCTAAAATGGGAAGAATAGATACTGAAAGCATAGAGAAAACAATAGGCAATTTAATAAGTGATAAAAATGTACTTTGCTCAGATTCTCATCCATCAATTATTTCATGGGCATCGAATAGGGAGTTAGAGCACCATACCTTCGTAGCGTCAAAACAGCATGTCAAGAATAAATGCTATCATGTTCAGCATGTAAACTCTATGGATAATTTGTACGAAAGATGGATAAAACCTTTTTATGGAGTTGCGACAAAATATTTACCACAGTATCTCAATTGGTTTGTATTCTTGGAAAGGGTGAAGAATTCAAAGAATCCTATTATGGATTTGGCAAGAGCAGTTATGTCAAATACTAGTGCTATTAAATCTTTTAGAGAAATTGAAAATGTATATCTGGAATTAGATGTTCCACATTATCTTAAAACATAACCAAAGTTTTTTATAATTTAAAATTTAAAAATATGAAAAATATAAAATTTATTTTAATAATTATTTTTTTATGTTCATTTGGAAGTGTATTTTCACAATGGCAACTTTTCTTTTTACCAAATACTTCTGATAATTTTATTGCAACTGGAACGATTACAAATACCGGATGTGATACTCGGGAATATTGCGATCAAGCATGGGATATGGATGTAATGGTTTGGGATCAAAGTGGTGCCAATAATGGTATGCTTGCTTGGAATTGTCCAAATAGCGATGGTGACTTTGCATTAGATGGGGGAACAGATGTGGAAGATCCTGATGTTGTTTTAGGGCCAGGTAATGAAACTTTATATGCATTAGTAGTATATGAAATAAGTGGTAATATTTATTACGAAACATGGTATTACGATGATGATAATAGCAATTGGGTAAATCAGATTTCAAGCACAGCTATTACATCATCAGGAGATTGTGATAATCCTAATGTGGATGTTGACCAAAATGGAGATGTTGTTGCTGTGTGGGAAGATAATGGTGTAATGAAAGGCTATCTGCGGCGATGTTATAAATGGTTTAAATTCAGCAGCAACAGTTTATTCAACAGGCACTAATAAATTTCCCGATGTTTGTATCCATACAAATGATAATGGTACAAATGTTGGATTTACTTTTATAAAGGATGATGGTACTGATTATCATCTTGAAATGCAGGATGAAGACTATTCGGATGTTGATGCAGGTACTATGAATCAAAATCCTGTCAATTTAAAAAAAGCTATTCAAGCTAGTTCCCAATCATTTGGAAGACCTCGAATTGCTGCTCCTACCAATATTGGAAATGTGCAATTAGGAGACCATGAGATAGTTGTCAAATTTATACGATATAGTGGCTTCGTACCGTATTGTGAGATTTATGGATATAATGTTTATCAAGGAAATGGTAATTCGGAGTTGATCAATTTTCAGTACCCTCCGACTGCAGGGGATTTAACTGGTGAATACAATTCAGAACCAGTAGTAGCTTACCATCGTGAGCAGGAATATATTATTGTTGCATGGACATATTATGATTATTACGGAAAATATGGTTCTTATAATACTTATGATATAATAGTCAGACATCTTACATTTGATGGAAGTCTTACAGTTGGACCTTTTTCGGACCCTTGGTATACAATTCTCAATTACACGGAATTGGGGACACAAAAAACACCATCTATTGCTCAAAGATTTGGCTTTGGTGGAAATGAGATGCTTTTTGTTTATGATGATTATACTAACGGCTTGGCTTATAAGAAATGTCAATCAGAGAGCTATGTATTTAGAAAAAAGAATCCGGAATTAAATGATATTGAGGATGTAAGTCCATTTCATTATTCAATGTATCCTAATCCAAATTCATCAGGTAGTTTGACAATTGATTTAAGTACTTATGATGCACAGACAAAAGTATTAATCTTTGATTCTCAAGGTAGGAAGATTATTAATGAAAAAATAGTAAACGAATCATCTGTCATTGAACTTAATGGTTTATCATCGGGATTGTATATCATAAAATTATTTGCCAATAATCAAATTTATACTGAAAAAATATCAGTAATCGAATAAATATTTGTAATTTTGGGGTAGGTTTTATCAAAACCTACCCTTTTAAAAGACTTAGCCATGAAAAAAATCCTATTTGCTGTCTTTTTAATAATGTCTCAAACTATTTTTGCCCAACTCTCCGGCACTTATACAATTGGCTCAACAGGAAATTACACAACCGTAACTTCAGCAGTTTCCGCCCTAATTACTAATGGAGTATCAGGTCCGGTAGTTTTTAATATTGATTCAGGAACTTATTACGGACAAATTATTATAACTGATATTGCAGGGACATCAACTACTAACACTGTAACATTTCAAAGCACAACATCTGAAGCTGATGATGTAATATTAAGTTTTTCTTCTACTTGTGATACAAACAATTATGTAATTTTTGTAAAAGGTGCTGATTATATAAGATTTAGAAATATTTCAATAAAACCTACTGGTCTCAATTATGCACATTGTGTACATATAGGCTATGTTTCAGTTGATATTTTGTTTTATGGATGCAAATTTATTGGCAATCAATATCCCGATGCAAATTTTTCCTGGAGATTTTCACACACTATGAGCAGACATAGCCAAAACCAGATTCATTCTGATTCCTTAATAGTCTTTGATTCAAATGAATTTTTATATGGTAGTGATGGAGTTGCTTTATGTGGTAAAACATCATCAAATAAGTGTCTCGAAGAAGTTTATTTTATTAATAATACATTTAACGTAAACGGAGGATTTTTTGGTTTTTTAAATGCCAGGAATATAACAATTCATAATAATAAGATGAATATTATCAATCAAAATTCACAGAATTTTGGCGGGATTTTATCAAATGTATCAGGAACAAATCGTATAACTAATAATATTTTTAATGTCGGTAATGCCGGTCAATTTGGGTTGAAAATTAGCAATTGCCAATCCCCGATATATGAACCTTCGATTATTGCAAATAATTTCTTAACATTAAATCCTGTCTCAAATTATTGTTATAGTTTGAGTATAAGTGGGTGTCAGAATTATAGGATTTATTATAATAGTGTAAACGTTTTGGGAAATCTTAATTTATCAACTGCGTGTATGATAGGTGCTCCATCATTAAATATCGAAGTGAAAAATAATATTTTTTCAAATTATGCAAATGGTATGGCTATTTCAACTGATAATAATCCTTCCTCATATCTTTCCTCTGATTATAATAATTGCTATTCAAATGGAACTTATTTATTTTCAGAGCAACTTACATTCATTACAAGTTTAACTGCATGGCAGACAGCAACCGGACTTGATAGCAATTCAATTAATGTAATCCCCGGATTTAAAACAAATACCGATTTGCATATATCCAATAGCCAACTTGATTCTGCAGGCACACCCTTATACCAGATTTATAATGATATTGATGGAGATATACGTAATCCCTTATTCCCCGATATTGGAGCTGATGAATTTAATATGTATCCTATTGATGTTTCGTTGAATTCAATAAATCATATGCCCCAAGATAGTTGCTGTTTTTCTGCAAGTGAACCTTTGTATATCAAAATTCAGAATGCCGGTATTGACACCATTGATTTCAGTCAGGATACTGCTTATATTCATTGTTTTTCAACAGGGTCTAACCCATTGGTTTTTCCAGTAGTTATATTAGATAGTGGTTTGCTTTCAGTTGGTGATACAATGGATGTGTTAATAAGCAATAGTTTTAATATGTACATTTTGGGATATTATAAATTTGAAGCCTACCTTTCAATGGCTGCCGACCTAAATCATCTTAATGATACGATAATTAGTGATAGCATTCAGGTTCTTCAAATTGACACATTCCCTTATAAAGAAGATTTTGAAACTTATTCACCGGGCTTTATTAACAAAGAATGGAAATCCAATTTAGGTAATGTAAACACTTCCTGGCAAATTAACAGTGGTTCTCAATCCAATCCATGGAATAAACCTAAACCTTTATACGACCATACTTTAGGTACTTCTTTGGGGAAATATGCATATATAATTTCAGTTCCGGACAACATACTTATTCCTGTGTTTTTCAGTCCATGTTTTAATCTTGATTCTTTGCCAGTTAAATCCATTAGCTTTTGGTATCATATATTTGGTGATGGACTTGGCGAATTGCATCTTGATATCAATACCGGATGTAGCTGGACTAACAGTATTTGGGTGAAAAGCGGTACTCAGCAAGATAGTGCTAATACTGCTTGGAAAAAAGCAATTGTTGACATATCACAGTTTTCGGGTCAGGTCAGATTTAGGTTCAGAACTGATAATGCTGGTAATCCTGTTAATGCAGGTCCATTACTTTCGTATGCTGTTGATGATATTGAACTTGGTAATCAGGTTCCAAATGATGCAGGAGTACGGGATATAGTAAAACCAGATTCTATTGCATTAACAGGAACACAAGCTGTTAATCTAAATATCAGAAATTTTGGTTCTAATACTCTTAACTCTGCTCAAGTTCATTATAGTGTAAACGGCATACTTCAACCAATAACAACTTGGTCAGGTTCTGTTTTACCCATGCATATTTCAGATACTATTCTTGCAGGAAATTTCAATTTTTCACAGGGAGCAGCTACCATAAAATCATGGACAACTTTGCCGAATGGAACAGCAGATACGGTTAATACCAATGATACTTTAATAAAGGATATTTACGTTTGCAATGAAATACTTAAAGGAATATATATTATTGGTGGTTCCAATGCCGATTTTCTCACTTTCTCTGATGCAGTGTTTACCCTTGAACATTGTGGTGTTGATAGTGCAGTTATTTTTCTGGTAAATGCAGGAAACTATAACGAACAAATTGTCATCCATGAAATTCCTGGAGCATCATCATTGAATACAATCACATTTCAATCAATGAATTCTAATCCTAATTCAGTCTCACTTTCCTACAATTCAACGTCACAAAATCAAAATTATGTAATTCGACTTGATGGTGCAGATTTCATTAGATTTGAAAACATCTCCATAACTGCATCCAATATTGATTACGCACATGCTATTGAGTTTTCAGGTAACGCGACCTTTAATGTGTTTACAGGAAATATTATTAGCGGTTCACAGAAACAATCGAATTCTGAATTATTGGCGGTTGTTTATTGTAAGTCCACTCCTATAAATATTGATAGCGCTGTTTCTTTTATTAATAATACTATTAATTATGGTTCTTACGGTATTTATGCTTTTTTACAAAATTCTACAAATTTACAAAAAACCGGATGGTTGATTAAAGGCAATACATTTAACAGCCAAGTTTATATTGGCTGCCATATTAGAAGAGACAGGTTCACTATTATTGATTCAAATTACTTTAGTGCATCTAACTATTGGTCTGGTAAAAGTGCTATCCAACTTGATTATATTAGAGGAAACTACCAAATTACGAAAAACCAAATATTTTACAGCCAGGGAGGAACTGGCATTAAATTAAGCGATAACAATTCTGCATCAACAAAAAAATCTATTGTTGCAAATAATTTTATTCAGATGGATGGAATAAACTATAGTATTGGTATTTCGCTTTTTGATTCAAATGTATTGATTTGTTATAATACTATTCATTCCAAAGGAAGTCATCCAACAAGGTCCATTGGTTTCTATAACTGGAGTGCTGATTCAGTAATCTTTAAAAACAATATTATTGCTCATACAGGGCAAGGATATCTGATATATCATCAATATCCAATACAGCCCGGTTTTATTATGGATTATAATAATTATTACTATACAGGAAGTACATTTGGGAAATTAAGTAATTCTATAATTTCTACATTTTCAAGTTGGAAAACCACTTCCGGCAAGGATTCCAACTCATTGAATGTTAATCCTATGTTTTTCAGCCCATCAGATCTGCATACCGGTAATATACTTCTAAAGGGAATGGCAACGCCAATTAATTTAATAACTGATGATATTGATGGTGATATTAGGGATAGTATTGCACCAGATATAGGTGCAGATGAGTTTACTCTCCAAGCCGTTGATGCCGGCATTTACGAACTTGTAACACCTTCCTTATCAACTTCAATTGGCAATAATCCTGTTACCGTAAAAATCAAAAATTATGGACTTACTACATTAACAAGTTCAACCATCAACTGGGAATTTAATAATATTGTTCAAACACCTTTTAACTGGACAGGAAATCTTAGTTCAGGAATACTGTCTTCTTCAATTTCTCTTGGGAATATTAATATTAACTTGGGTTATAATATGCTAAAGATATGGACTTCCAATCCTAATAATACTATTGACCCGATTCCAATAAATGACACAATTAAAGTAAATATCTTTGGTTGTAATGGTCCAATGTCTGGTTCTTATACTATTGGAGGCGGTTCAGCATCCTTCCAAACAATAGGAGAAGCAGTGTCAGCTTTGCAAAAATGTGGTATTGGAGGTGCCGTAATATTCAATATTAACTCTGGCATTTATGATGAACAGATTTTTATCAATAATATAGCAGGACTTTCTGCAACAAATAATATTGTTTTTCAATCAGCCAACGGCGACAGTACATCAGTTGTAATTCAGTTTGATCCTCCAACAACCTATTTTGATTATGTTCTAAGAATGGAAAATGTGAAATTTATTAAATTCTCTAAACTCACAATAAAAGCTTATGGAACAAATTACGGTAGGGTGTTTGATATTGCCGATAGCACCGAAAATATTACAATAGAAAATTGTGTGATTGAAGGACTTCAAACAAATCAATCCAACAATTACTGGGCTTGTTGTTATAGCAGCAATGAAAATATCAAAAGCTTGTTTATCCACAACAATCTAATTAAGTATGGCACTTATGGTTTTTCTACAATCTTTGGCATGTCTAATCAAAAATCAGATTCAATAATTATTTCAAATAATTATTTTCAGGATTGCAAACAAGGCATTTATGCAAGCAATTGCAATGCTATCCGTATCACATCCAATGTCATTGATAACCAAACTGTAAATACTTCATCAGGGATTCGTCTGCAAAGTTGTGATAGCTCAATTTACATTAGCAAAAATAAAATTCTGTCAAAGAAATACGGAATAAAACTTTCTAATTGTGATGGAGTTTTAAATGCTAAAGGAGAAATTTCCAATAATATGATTTCTTTGGATAATTATTCTTATTTGGAAGAAGGAATTAGCCTGGAATTATCGGATTATCAACGACTTTATTATAATTCTGTTGGGATATTTGACAATGCGGCAAGTAAATGTGTTTCGATTTCTAGTTGTATTGGTTTTGAAATTTTCAATAATAATTTTGCACATTTTGCCGGTGGTTTGGCTTTAAATAGTTCATCTTTACCTGATACTGCCGATTACAACAATTACTTTACAACCGGCATTATGTTGGCTCAAGTTGGCAACAACGGCTATTCTAATTTATCCCAACTCCAACAAGGAACTGGAAAAGATATTCATTCAATTTCTGTTGACCCTGATTTTATCTCACAAACTAATCTTCATCTAAACAGTTCTGCCCTTGATGGAAAAGCAAGTCCAATTGCAAATATTTCTGATGATATTGACGGCGATATAAGAAATCCTGTAGCTCCCGATATTGGAGCTGATGAATTTGCTCCATTTTTATCAGATATCGGATCTATTGCAATTGTTCAACCTACTGTTAATTACTCTTCTACAGGAGTTTTAATCACCGTTGAAGCAACAATTAAAAACTTTGGTTCTGACACTGTTTTTTCTTTTAATCTTGGATATATTGCAGGAAATCTAAGCCCGCTTACAGCAATATGTACAGATACTATTTATCCGGGTGCAACTATCGATTATCAATTTACAAGCACATTTGCTGCTCCTTCAGGTCAAATAAATCTATGTGTTTTCACCAATTTAACTAATGATGGAAATTTATTAAACGATACAATTTGTAAGACTTTTACAGGGCTTCCAATAGTTACTGTTGCCTGGTCAGATAATTTTGATACAGTACCAAATTATTGGGTAAATCCGGATGGAATTATGCAATGGGAACATGGTATTCCTTCGGCAAGCAAAATTAATAATGCTTACAGCAATCCTAATGTCTGGGCAACAAATTTGGATGGACAATATTCAGGTAATAATTATGATAATCTCTACGGTCCATTTTTTGATTTCTCACAAGCTCAAGGTGCAAGCTTAACATTTCGTCATTGGATAGAAACACAATCCGGTGACGGTGGAAATGTCCAGGTGTCAACTGATGGTGGCAATTCGTGGTCTGTTCTTGGAAATACATCTAATCCCAACTGGTACACAAATAATATCGCAGGCATAGATTGTTGGAACGGAACAAGTTCAGGATGGCAATTATCCACATATAATCTGGATACTTTCGACTATCACCCCACCCCAATTCAGTTTAGATTTCATTTCTTTAGCAGTCCATCAGGAAATGATGATGGTTGGGCTATTGATGATTTTGCTATTGTTTTGCCTAAAATACCTAAAGATGCCGGTATTGTTGATATTATTACTCCTACTAACTCTACTGCGATTGGAAGCAATGTTAGTGTTCAAGTTACTATTAAAAACTTTGGAACAGATACTCTAAACTCTATTCCTGTTAATTTTAAAATTACTGGACAAACTGCAACATCAGAAGTATGGACAGGTTTATTATTGCCCGATTCTACTGTTAACTATACTTTTTCAACAACTTACATTGCACCAAATACTAATTATGACTTGTGTACATGGACAAGTTTAATAAACGATATCTATAGCAATAATGACTCTATATGTAAAAATATTAGTACTGCTCCCGCTGCAAATGATGTTGGATTTATTTCTATTATTCAGCCGGATAGTTTCACCTTAATCAATTCGAATATAGTTGTTACAGCTAAAATTCAAAACTTCGGCACAAATACAATTACAAGCATTCCTCTTGAATATGAATGTGGAATTAATCTCGCACAAGAAACATGGACAGGAAATTTGCTGCCCGATTCTACCGAAAGCTATACATTTGCAACGACTTATTTCTCTCCCACAGGAAACTATTCTTTATGTGTTAGGACAAAACTTCCCAGTGATATTAATTTAACAAATGATGAAATTTGTGAAAGTTTGAATGGAACTATTAGTATTGATGAATATGACGACAGTAAATTTATTCTCTTACAAAATATTCCAAATCCGACAAAGGGAATTACTACTATCGGCTACATTGTTCCTAAAGCTGGAAAAATTAAGTTTGAAGTAATTAACTTGCTCGGGAAAACAATCTATTCCGAAGATAAAAATGTCCTCTCCGGAAAACATCAAATTGATTTAAATGTTAAAAACTTAGCTAATGGAATTTATTATTATTCCGTTGTTTTTGATGGAAAAAAACTTGTCAAGAAAATGCTTGTTAATTAATCACTAAAAATATTTCCTTGAGTTTGTCCTGATTATTATTAACAACTATAAATTTCATTAATTCATTTTCTTTAAAATGTACTTTTGTTTGAGTCTTGGCATTAAATAAAAATCCTATTCTTTGATAATATTCAAATATCCATTAATTTTGACAAATAAATAAATTAAAATGAATTCTATTTTTAAAATTATAATTAATGCTCTATTAATTTTTACAATTATAGGCTGCTCATCAAATCAAAAAAACAATCATCAAGAGCAACAGCAAGCAAAAGAAGAAAATACTCAGGAATCCTTTCAAACAGGAATTTTAATTGAAGACATCAAATGCAAACAAAATTCAGCTTATTCTTTTTCACTTTATTTGCCAAAGGTTTATTCCATTGATAAAAAATTTCCGACAATTTATATTTTTGATTCCCATGCCCGAGGCAAAATGCCTGTCGAACTTTATAAAGATCTTGCAGAAAAATATGGTTATATTCTCATTGCATCAAACAATTCGAAGAATGGTCTTTCACCGGAAGTCTCAAAAAATATTACTTCAACATTATTAAGTGAATGCAGCATACGATTTTCAATTGATTCACGACAAGTTTACACGATGGGGTTTTCGGGTGGTGCAAGAGTTGCCGGTTCAATTGCAATAAATCAGGGAGGAATTGCAGGGGTTATTGCTTGCGGAGCAGGATTGCCGTCTAATGCCAATTTTGCCAATAAAAACTTTCATTTTATGGTAATGGTTGGAAACAAAGATTTTAATTATCTCGAAATTCTTAATGTAGAACAGCAACTAAGTTCTTTGAACATTAAAAATAATATTTGTGTATTCGATGGTAAACACGAATGGCCCAAAAAAGAAACAATGGAAGAAGTTTTTCGATGGTTGGAACTGAATTCCATGAAAAATACTTTCAAAATAATTGATTATTCTTTAGTTGATAAAGTGAAAGAATTTATTGATGTGAAAATAAAAAATGCTTCCGACAATAAACAAATAATCGAAGAATATGATTACAATAAAAAAGCAATTAATTTTCTCGATGGATTAACAGATATTACAAAATACGAATCAAGAATTCTTAATATTGAAACTTCTGAAGAATATTTAAATGCAAAACAAAATCAAAATAATAATTTCAGTTTGGAAACCGGTTTGCAACAAAAATACAGTCAGGCATTTCAAACACAGAATACTAAATGGTGGCAAAACGAAATTAATCAAATAAACAAATTCATAAAGATTAATAAAAACCCCAAACAAAGTTTAGTTTACGAGAGAGTTAAAAGCTACTTAAGCCTAATTGCTTTTATGTATTCCGACAAAACTGTTAAGATGAATAATTTTGCAAATGCAGAAAAATTTCTCCAAATCTATCAAATGGTTGACCCAACAAATTCTGAAGTTTACTACCTAAAAGCAACCATTTTTAATAAACAGGGAAACAAACAAAAGACTTTCGAAAATCTAAATTTTGCAATTGATAATGGTTTTGAAGATTTACAAAGATTGAATGAAGATATTGAATTTTCATCCATCAGACAGACAAAAGAATTCAAACAACTAATTGAAAAACTTGAATAAAAATTTTGTTTTTATAAAATATGCGGGAGTAGCTCAGCGGTAGAGCATCAGCTTCCCAAGCTGAGGGTCGCGGGTTCGAACCCCGTTTCCCGCTTTTTTTTAAATTCATTCATTTAATTATGGCAAACTCCTCGGATAAAATATTTCAATTTTTTATTCGTCCTGCAGAAAAATATGTTTTTGACCAATATGGCTCATCCAAGTCCGAAATAATCACTCCCTTTTTGGTAGTAGAATGCACAAATTTATTATTTGAAATATAAATGCCTACATGTGAATATTTGTTTTCAGAAGTTTTGAAAAAAACTAAATCTCCTTCAAGAATATTTTTTCTTTTAACTTTAATACTGTTTTTCAAAATATCAATCGAACGTCTGTTTAAATCAATTCCATAAACATCCTGATAAATCATTTTCACCAAACACGAACAATCTGTTCCTTTTTTATCGCAACCACCGTATTTATAAGGAACTCCAAGCCATCCTGAAATTGTTGTTACTAATTTTTTATTTTCAGTACCATTAAGTTTATAAGCAAATATTTCTGAATACTTTTGATAGAAATCTTTTTCTGAGATAAATTCTGTTTTTTCCTGAACCTTTTTTGGTCTTTGCAAAATCTTGCATGAAGGCATTGAAAGAATTAGAACTAATACAGAAATCAATAAAAAGAATATCTTATTATTTTTCAACATTGTTTTTTTCTTTTATACAAAAGTAATTATTAAACACAAAAAAAGGAGACATTTTCTAATGCCTCCCTTTTGTTATTAATTTCAATTTAGGAAATTTTTATTTCTTTATTTAGCTTCAATTTTGCTTCGGCTTTCTTTGGTAATTTGATTTTAAGAATTCCGTTTTCATATTCTGCATTAATTTTTTCAGTTTCAATAGTTTCCGGTAAAGTAAACGAACGACTGAAAGCACTGTAAACAAATTCTCTTCTTGTAAAATTTTTGTTTTCTTCTTTTTCTTCCTTTTCCTTTTCAATTGAAATTGTTAACAAATCTTTTTCAAGATTAATTTTAAAATCTTTTTTATTCATCCCTGGTACAGCAATATCAACTTCAAAAGCATCTTTTTCTTCAATTATGTTTGCTGCAGGA
>Ga0208279_1001311_pt1 | contig 13962 bp, 15 predicted proteins | sample AntAceMetag02UKM_FD_184766 | JGI IMG/M metagenome (GOLD analysis project Ga0208279, IMG submission 184766) | Saline lake microbial communities from Ace Lake, Antarctica - Antarctic Ace Lake Metagenome 02UKM (SPAdes) (version 2) | ecosystem: Environmental > Aquatic > Non-marine Saline and... | reverse complement strand
GTGCTTTACCATAAAGTTTTTGCATCAACAAGTTAATCCCCTGAAAAACATCATCACTAACCCAAGCCCAATGATTGGCTGAATCCGGAGTCATGGCGTTAATTTTATAACCAATCGGAAGATCATACTCAAAAGCTCCCTTATATCCTCCAGCAGGCAAAATACCATAACCCTGAAATGTACCCATGTGATAAATCGGTTTGCGGGGAAAAACTTTTCGGTAAATTTCCGCCCCCTTATAAACATACTCCCGCCAATGACCGCCAAAATTAATTTTACCCCTAAAACTACACCCGGCCCAATTTTTAGTATCTATCAACTCACCATCAATCCCACTACAAATCGACACCGCCGTTAATCTTGGATCATCGCCAAATTTTTCACCAAAAGCCCTCACCATGGCATAATACGCCTGACGCCAATTGACACTGTCATATTTCGGCACCACCGCCGTTTTCCCACAACTTGGATCCTCGACAATATGACCATGACCGCCTCCGTAAACCCAACTTGGAGTCAGGTCTTTGAACATATCCCAACTGGCACCGGCCGGAGGCTCTCCCGTGCCATAAACCCCAATACAAACTGACACCGGCTTGGAAATAACCTCACCGGAACGAAGATATACCTTCTGTTTACTGGCAGTATCCAGATACTCTTCTACCGCCGTCCAATTATACCCACCAGCACTGGGATTAACCTTGTACCAAGAAATCTCCTTAACATCCGAACCGATCGGTCCGTATTCCGGATACATTTGAGCATAGTCTGTATTAGCCCAATCACTTTGACCATGCGGAATAGAAACGGGAGTAGGATATCCTTCGGGAATTCCCGGAAAAGCAAAAACAGGTCCCGTAAGCAACGTAATCAATAACAAAAACAAAAAAACAATCAGCATTACTCTAATCTACCTAAAGTTAAACCCATTTACAATAAGACTAACACCAACTGGTAAACCCAAAGAAAATCCTTTAGAATTAAATCAGTAAAAAAAAATATCCAAAATGTGGCAAATTCTTAATTACCTTAAAAAGGGAGACCGTCCTCAAAAACTGACCGTTTTCACCAAAAAAAAGAAAGTATATCTGCTAATTCGCTTTAAAAAAGAAACCCAACTGGCTATCTCAACGGACGGATTGAGTTTTAAAAAAACCAAAATACCACCCAAAATACTGAAATACTTTTCAAAAAACGAGAAAAGAAGAGCCGTTGAGAGATATGTTTACCAGTCAAGCCTGGCCTCAGGAAGCGAAGTCATCAATATTCATGACTTGGTAGTCGAAAAGGCCACCAAAACAAAAGATGGCACCTTGGTTTTCTATCACCACCGTCGAGACGGAAAAATTGAAGTCGGAACCTTAATCACCGACACCACCGATCCGGGAAAAATAAAATGGAGACACGGCCAACCGGTCTGGAAAAGCCCCGACAGCTGGAGAGGCAAAAACCCAGCCTTCATCAACCTAATCAAAACCCCAAAAAGATATATTGCCTACTGGTGGTTAAAAAAAACCGGTCTTTTTGCCATAGTTTACCCCCAATATAAAATTAAAAAACAAATTAAAATAAGACACCAACATCATTTACATAAAATTTCCAATAACCCCATCATCGCCCCAAAAGAGAAAAACAGCTGGGAAGCCTTCACCACCTTTAACCCCGCCGCCATTTATGAAAGTGGCAAAGTTCACATCTTATACCGGGCCCAAGGTTTTGACTACAAGTCCATTTTGGGATACGCCAATAGTACTAACGGCACCCATATTACCCAAAGAACCAATCAGCCTGCCTACATCCCTCATCAAGCCTTCGAAAAAAAACCAAAGGGGCAAACAGCCAAACAACAATACATGTCCGGTGGTGGCTGTGAAGGTTGCGAAGATCCCAGGATCACCAGAATTGGAAACACCATCTATATGACCTATGTGGCCTTTAATGGATACACCCCTCCCAGAATAGCCCTAACCTCAATAAAGCTGGAAGATTTTTTGGCCCAAAGATGGTTATGGGAAAAACCGATATTAATCTCTCCTCCCAACGTAATAGACAAAAGTGCCTGTATCCTACCGGAAAAAATTAATAACAAATATGTGATTTTCCATCGAATTTTTCCCAATATTTTAATTGATTTTGCTGACGACCTTGAATTCAAAAAGGGAGAATATCTGAAAGGGGAGTATAAAATAACCCCCCGAAGTCCCATGTGGTGGGACAGTCGCAAAATAGGCGTCGGCGCCCCTCCTCTAAAAACCGAACAAGGCTGGCTTTTGGTTTATCAAGCAGTCGATGATAAAGATAGTGGCCATTACAAAGTCGGTGCTATGTTACTGGACCTAAAAAATCCAACCAAAGTGCTCTATCGATCTCGCTATCCCATCATCGAACCAAACCAATGGTACGAAAACGATGGCTTCAAAGCAGGAGTAGTCTACCCCTGTGGAGCCGTCACTATAAAAGACCAACTTTTTGTTTATTACGGTGGATCCGATTCTTACGTTTGCGTCGCTACCGCCAACCTAAATCAATTTTTACAACAACTAAAAAAAGGCAAGTGTAGTAAACTGGAATCTACATATATGGGACAAGTGGCATGAAGCGTTTTGATAAAAATCCAATTTTAATCCCAACCAACAAAACCTGGGAAAAAATCGCCTGTTTTAATCCCAGCGTAATAAAACAACCGAAAAAATATCTGATGCTTTACCGAGCCATATCCGAAGAAATGGACTATCAAGGCATCAGGCTAAACCTATCAACTATCGCCAAAGCCGAAAGTCAAGATGGTTTAACCTTTACCAATCGCCAACAATTCATAAAACCGGAATTCGACTGGGAAAAATACGGCTGCGAAGATCCGCGAATTTGTCGTATTGATAACAACTATTTTATCTTCTATACCGCTATTTCCTGCTGGCCACCAAAACCGGAAGGCATCAAACTGGCGGTGGCCATCAGTCCTGACCTAAAAACCATCAGCCAAAAACATCTGGTAACACCCTTTAACGCCAAGGCCGGAGCTCTCTTTCCCCAAAAAATCAATGGTAAATACACCATGATCCTAACTGCCGACACAGACATCCCTCCCACCCAACCCACTCTCGCCATGGCTTATTTTTCCCAAAAAGAAGATATTTGGTCAGAAAAATACTGGCAACAATGGTACGAAAAGAAAGATAAACACAAAATAAACCTATTACGATTAAGTTCAGATCAAGTAGAAGTCGGCGCCCCTCCCATCAAAACCGAAGAAGGCTGGCTGTTAATTTATGCTCACATTCAAAACTACTTTGATAACAACAAAAAAATATTTGGCATAGAAGCAGTCTTGTTGGATATGAACAATCCCACCAAAATTTTAGCCAGAACTGCCGACCCCCTGCTGACACCGAAAATGGAATACGAAAAAAAGGGACAAGTAAAAAATGTCATCTTCCCATCGGCAGCCATAATAAAAAACGACAAGTTACAAGTATATTATGGTGCCACCGATAACTTCTGCGCCACCGCCCAAACTAACTTACCCGAACTAATGACCTCAATGAAGTCCAATCCCACTAAGCAAGTATTTAAATTAAAAAAATACTCCAAAAACCCGATTCTGCAAAGACAAGAAGATAACGTCTGGGAGAGCATGGCCGTCTTTAATCCGGCCATGGTTTATGAAGATCAAAAATTTCACTTGATTTATCGGGCCATGGACCAAAACAAAGTCTCTCGCCTGGGTTGTGCCATCTCCAAAGACGGTCTGAACTTTTATTGGCGGTTGATCGACCCCATTTATGTCCCCCGCATGGACTTTGAACAGAAAAAAAATGTCAGTAGTTATTCCGGTTGCGAAGATCCCCGAATCACCAAAATCAATAATAAATTCTATTTGTGTTACACCGCCTATGACGGCATCAACCCTCCTCGAGTGGCCCTAAGTTGGATAAAATCAGAAGACTTCTTAAATCATGACTGGTTGTGGAGCAAACCGATACTTATCTCTCCCCCGGGGATAGATAACAAAAACGCTTGTTTATTTCCGGAAAAAATCAATGACAAGTATCTCCTTTTACACCGAGTCGGAGGAAAAGACATAGCCCTAGACTGGTTAAACGATCTGGCTCATTTTAACGGCATAAATTGGCTGGAAAAAGAAGCCTCCATTTCCCCTCGACCCCACAACTGGGACGGAAAAAAGATCGGCATTACCGGCCCTCCCATAAAAACGGAAAAAGGCTGGTTGCTCTTATATCACGGCGTCAGTGACATAGACCATCATTATCGCATTGGCATGATGTTATTGGATCTAAATGATCCCAGCCAAGTATTACACCGATCTAAATATCCCATTTTAGAGCCAACCGAACACTTTGAAAAAGAGGGCATGGTCAACAATGTTGTCTTCCCTTGTGGCACGGCTTTAGTCGATAAAACCCTATATGTCTATTACGGCGGAGCCGACCAAGCCATCGGCGTCGCTACCGCCAACATCGACCGACTCTTGAAAAACCTCCTCACTAACTAAAAATACTAACCCCTGATCCTTTTACAAACCAATGATACCTTGCCCGCATACTTTGTGTGAAGTGTTACCGGCAAGTCAGAACATATTTTAAAGAGTTTTAACAAGGAGCTCACCGCTGGGGCCAGCTCCCGCACCGCCGGCCCTTGGCGCTTCGCATTATCCATATTTTCTTGATGCGCGATTTTATTTATTCTTATTCACTCAATTAAGTTTTAATCGTAAAATATCGTGAAATATCCATGTTATAATGAAAACAACCACAATAAATCGAAAATCAAACACGAAACACAAATGATTTAATGTGAAAAAAGGAAAAGTATCTTTCTGTTTTTTTTGATTTTGATCTAACGACCAGTCGTTTTTGGTTACCCAAAAATACCATTGGAAGGAAAAAGGAGACTTCATGGCACAAAAGTGTTTATTCTAAGTCGACTGGAATATAAAACCTATCAAAATGAATTAGGAATAGAGACAAAAAATGAAAATCATTACATTACCCACTCCAAAAAATTTAAAAGATGTAATATCGAAATTAAATCCAGAATATAAATGGACTACCGGTCATTTAAAAAATATAGAAATATGTATAAAAAACAAAAAAATAAAAATTTCACATAAAAAAACTGATTTAAAAAACTACGATTTTATCTGGCTTTCTTCCTCTTGGCCATCGCGAGACACCGCCTACATCGTAAAAAAATATCTCGAGTATTCCAACATTCCTCACTCTTTTGTAGAAAAAGCCGGATCAAAACTTGTCGATTGTATGCTCTTTGCCATAAACAACATTCCTCTCCCAAACACATTCTATTGTGCCAAAACAAAATTAAAACAAAACATAAAACAACTCGAAGACTGCTGTTCTTACCCATTAATTATCAAAGACACCAAAGGATATGGTGGCAAGTTATCCCAGTTAATCTATAATCGTCGACAATTCTTAAAAGCAACTCTCAATCTACCAAATCACAAAAAGTTTATCTACCAAAAATTCATTCCAAATGAATACGACTGGGGAATTCTTATTAACAATAATCAAGTAGTCGCAGCAGAAAAAAGTTACCCGAAAAAGGGAGAGTTTAGAAACAACGCCTGTAATGGAGCTAAGGAAATTTTTGTAAATACAAAACAAGTACCACAAGAAATAAAAAATATCGCCATTAGGGCCAATAAAGTTCTTGGGCTGGAATGGTCAAGATCAGACATTATGGTAGACAAAAATACCCAAAAACCATATCTTCTTGAGGTAAACAGATTTCCGGGCATCAGCAAGGGCACAAATGAAGTAAAAGCCGCCCATCAATTCTTAAGCTCAAAGTTAAAAACAATTACCACTTCCAAAACACCTAATCCTTAACATGTCAAAGTTGCCAAACACTTACTCTGTGTGAGCTGTTATCAACAAATCAGAACTTATTTTAAAGATTTGTAACAAGGAGCTCACCGCTGGGGCCAGTTCCCGCACAACTGGCCCTTGGCGGTTCGCATTATCCATATTTTCTTCCCCGACTGTCGTCGGGGTTTGCGGGCTTCGCCCGCTGATGCGCGATTTTATTACTCACCCCGCTCTCGCAAAACAAGACAAAACAAGCATTTTTTTCTATACTTAAACCAGTGAAATTAAAAAAACTAGCCATAACTACTTTAATCATCATGGTTCCCAGTCTAGCCACTGCTATTCATTTCACTCAAAAAAATCAAGTCGGCGATAGAGTAGTCCAAATTATTGATGGCGACACCTTCAAACTTCAAAACAAACAAACCATTCGTCTTTCTTCTCTTGACGCCCCGGCCTTGGATAAATGTATGGGTGAAGAATCAAAAAAGGCTTTATCAAAACTTGTTTTACGAAAAAGAGTTATTCTTCTCGAGCCTTATGCCGACAGATACGGTCGCATCATCGCTTTGGTTATAAGTGATGGCCGAATAATAAATGAGATTATGATCAGAAATGGCTATGCCGTTGACACTGGTGATAATTCTGCGGCCAAAAAAGCTCTTCGAGACGCCAATGACTATGCCAGAGAAAACAAACTTGGCATTTTTAACTCAAAATGCTCCCAAACTGTTCCTCTCAACCCCGATTGTGTCATCAAGGGCAATCATAATCAGCGCCAAGACCGTCCTCTCTATTCCTATCCTGGTTGCGCTAACTACAACCGAACTATAATTGATGTTTGGAAAGATGACGAATGGTTTTGTTCTGAAACCGAAGCCCTCAAAGCAGGTTACACCAAATCCGGTGATTGCAACACGGATTATCCCTATTTGCCACAATAGTCTTTAGAATTTGAACACAATTACATATCTTGTTCTTAGTAAGTCTTTTATAGCCAAAACCATTTTCTTTAATCCCACTACCAGCATCTTTAATACTCGCCATACCACAAATACTGTCAGTCCTGCCAAAAAGAAAAGCATATAGGTCGTCACGTTTTCTTCTCTCATCACCACCGCGCCCCAAAAAAACACCCCATACAACACCGCCGTTATTTTTAACCACTTCTTAAGCCAACTACTCACTTATTTTTCATAAGCCTTAATCTCTTTTCGATAGGCACAATGCTCACAATCTTCTCCCGCCTTCGGTATCTCATCCGAATCCAAACACTTTTTCATTTCCATTATTGCCGGCTCCACCCACCCATCGTCACCTTTATAGGGGATTAATGTCACCTCAAAATTCAGCTTACCGTCAAATTTGGGTAAATTTTTATCAGCATTGGCAAATACAAAATAGCCAGTGGGGGACACCTTAAATCCTAATTGTCGAAAAATCCACTGATAAATTTCCATCTGTCTCTTATATCCCCGCTTATACTCATCCTCCAAAGAAATTTCTTTACTAGTCGAGGTTGCTTTGTAATCCACAATTATCAATTCTTCGTCTTTATTGATCCACACGTCATCCACAATCCCACAGATTTCCAAATTGGTCGGTTTATGTAATATCTTGGCTCCTTCATAATGATAAATATCATCTCTCCAAATCGGTAAATCTTTATGTTGATAGGGGATGGCATCAACCCCATATTTTTTCATTAGTTCATGAGCCTGCCCTTTCTCTCTTAACAAATCAAATTCTTTTTTTAGCAATGTATCCACCGCCGAATTCAAAGACCATCCCGGTATACTCGGCCTACCAAACCCCAACCGTCTGTCCAGATAAAAACATCTGGGACATTTCACAAACATATCAATCTTCCCCCGGCTTAATTTAAAAGGATTCGAATCCTTTGGGTCATAAATATTTCTTTGTCGTCGTTTATATCTTCCCATGTCCTTATTTTACATCACCCCCAACTTTTTGTCATCTCACTTGACAAAAACATCTTTTCCTCTATAATAATGTCAGTTCGAAATGAACTTGCTCCTTCACACCTTTAGCTTTTAGCAGATGTCCATTATTTTACTGATGACGTTCTCCAAAAAGAACGTTGCAAGGTAACACCTTGCTTACTGCCTCCGGCCACTATCTGAGATACTGATACAACTTTGTTTAAAAGTAAGCAAAGATATATTTTTTACCAGAGGTTAACGGGACAGCAGTTTAAAAGAGTTAGGTAAAAGCTCAGTTTTTTTACAAGGTTTACATTCTGCTGACAGCACGGCGTAAACCAAAATTAGTGTCTACGCCATTTATAAAGGAGGGTAAAATGTCGCGAAAAAAAATAAATCGCCATTTATCTTTACTTGTCGAACTGGCAAGGAGCGAAAAACTGAGCCAAGGTCAAAGAACCTTACTCAAGAAAAGTATTAAAAATTTGTATCGAGGGATAGCGACCAATAACAAAAAAGTCGTTGTCAAAGAAATCGGTAGAATTTCCAAAATACTACTTGAGATAATAAATTGATCGACCTAGCTTCTTTTTATAAGAACCATCTTGTGATTTTTATAAAAAGAAAAAATGAAATATAGCAAAGCCTTCAAAATCATTAGGGCTGTTAAGGAACTTTCTCAGCAAGAATTCGCCCAAAATATTGGCGTGGACCCTAGCCTGATATCTCATATTGAATCAGGCAGGAGAGAACCAACAAAAAAAACTGTTCAATTAATATCAAAAAAATTTTCCATACCCCTTAAATTAATTGAGTTATTGTCTAAAGAAAGAAACGAAATTGTTTTTGACGGCGTTAAGATAAATAGACTAGGAATAGATTTACTTAAACTTTTGTTTCGATACGACAGTGAGAAAAAATTCTTCCTTGCCAAGTGACTGGGACTGTATTCTCTCCACTAACAAATTATGCTATCTTCTTGGATACAAAACGACGCATGTTAAAATTATTGCTAATAATTTCAAAAAATTTTACTATGAAAACCCTAAGAAAATTAAAGAAAAAATCAGAAATTTTGAATGTACAAGGGGTGATTTCAAGATAATACAAGAGAAAATTCATAAGATTCTTTCGATATATCCCTTCCCAAAATACATGTTAGGCATAGCCCGTGGCAAATCTATAAACGACAATGCCAACGTTCATCTTGGGGGCAAGACGTTAGTGACCATTGATATCAAAAATTGTTTTCCCAATACCAGCGACCAAAAAGTTTTTGATATGTTCAGAAACCAGCTTGGTTACTCCCCAAAAGTTTCTAGTCTGTTGACACGATTGACTACATATAATCACCATGTTCCCCAAGGGACTCCGTGTAGCTCAGTGGTGGTTGCCCTATGTCTATTGCCTCTTTGTTTTGATGTTAACAAATTATGCCAAGAAAATGGCCTCGAATTTAGCATTTGGGTTGACGATATAACCATGTCAGGAAATAAAGTCGAATGTTATATCCAACGAGTTATAAACTTATTTAAAAAACACGGCTATGCCTGCCGAGCTAAAAAGATAAAAGTTCAAAGAGGTGGCAACAAGATAAAAAATATAACAGGCATTGGCATCAAAAATAATCGTTTGACTGTTAGTAAAGACAGAGTCGAAGAATGCATGAAAATCATCATTAGTCTGGCTAACAATCCTAACAAAAACTACCATCAGAAAATTCGATCTCTTAAAGGAAAAATTAGTTTCATCCAAAATCTAGATAGAAAAAAAAGTAACAAAATAAAATCATTTGCCACCAAACTCGGAATAAAACTGTAATCTAATTTTTATACAATTGCACCGCTAACCCTGTTTATTGCTCCTTTTATATCCTTTGCGATTTCATGCTCCCAAATTCGGATTATTTTCCATTCTATTTTTTCGTAATGCCTATTTACCTCTTTGTCTCTTTTTTTATTTCTCTCTATCTTTCCAATCCAATACTTCTTGTTAGCTTCAGGCATCCGACAATGTTTCGAACAACCATGCCAAAAACAAGAGTCAATAAAAATCACTATCTCGAATTTTTTTAAAACCAAATCTGGTTTTCCAAAATAACTAACTACATTTTTTCGATATCTAAAGCCCGCCTTCCACAATGCTTTTCTAAATTGAATTTCTAATTTTGTATCCTTACTCTTAACCGCTCGCATTGTCTGACTTCTTTTCTTTTTTGTTACCTTATCTGTCATCAGTCATCAAAAAGCAAAACCGGATTTATCTTGAACTGAAGCATTTTTGCCGTTTCTCTTCCACCATCCCCACCCTTTCTTTGCATTGTTATCTGACCAATTTTCAAACTTCCCTGTGGTGTTACGGAAACCTTTCCTTTCGCAAAGACATTCATAGCATGGTTTATCGACTTTAACACCCACCTAGTTTCACTTTTAAGTTTTAAAGCCACCAACATCCATCCAGCCGAAAATTTACCGCGACCTTTTAAAATATCCGACACAATTAAAATTTTATTTTTTCTAAAAAACCCAACGATCTTTCTTTGTTCCTTTTTAGTCATTTCGGTTAGGAACATTCTCCTTGGATCCCGCAAACCAGAGATCATCGGCTTTTTCTTTCCAGTGAAAAATTTTAACAAATTACCAACACTCTTTGGTATGTCCCACATCTCAATGTATTTTTTTACCCACCTCTTATCTATTTGATTAAAACCTCTTGGATTACTTACAAGTTTAATAGATAAATTTTCAGCAGAAATTGCCTCCTTAAAATAAATTGTTATTTGAACTTGAACATCGGTTTTATATCCGTGAAGCTTAATCGCCTTCACTTTCTCAATTTTCTTAAGCAAATAACCCATTATTTTTAACCATTCTTGTGCGTCTTTATCTTCTTTCCATTTATTAAATTTCTTTACGATGTCGTCCTCGTTTTCAAAACCTTTTTTTGCGGTTCGGGAACCAATTTTTACTAATTTTCGATTATTCTTCATTGTCTTCTAATGTTTTTATAATTTGTCCAAATATTTTTTTGAGTACGGGTATAGCCACACTGTTGCCAAATTGTTTATAAGCCGCCGTCTTTAAAACAGGAATCTTAAAATCATCCGGAAACCCCATTATTCTAGCACATTCCCTTGGTGCTAATTTTCTAACCTTTCCGTTTACTAAATACGCCCCTGTTTTACTAGCCGCTCCGCCACCATAAGCCGACAATGTAATGGCGTGCCCCAAAGGACTGTAGATTCTTTCTCCTTGCCCTCCGTGGTTAATCGTTCCCACCCGTATTGGCTTGCTTGGGTAATTGCCAAACATGTCCGGATTTATCTTTTTATTGGTCAACCTAATATCATCCCTGTTTATTACACAATCTTTAGTTTTCTTATCGTCCAATAAATAATCTATCAATTTAACCGACTCATTTGTTGGTTCAGGAAAAAGAAATTTTTTTATCTTTAAATCATTCCTAAAACACACAAAATATATTCTTTGTCTCGAAGTTGGCACCCCATAATGGCTAGCATTAAGCACTTTATAAAACACATCATACCCAATATTTTTAAGAGTTTCTCTAACTACTTGCAAAGTTTTTCCATCGTCATGTTTTTCAAAGTTCCTTACATTTTCCAAAAAAAGTATTTCCGGTTTATGATGTTTTACTATTCTGGTCACATCAAAAAACAATGTCCCTCTTGTATCTCTAAAACCTCGTTGTTTACCTGAAATACTAAATGCCTGACAGGGGAACCCTGCACATATCACATTGTGTTTTGGTATATCCTTTTCATCAATTTTTGTTATATCACCTTTCGGTTTTTCTCCAAAATTAGCTTTATAAGTTTCTTTGGCGTGTTTATCCCATTCTGAGGTAAAAACGCACTTAAGACCATAAGATTCTAAGGCAATTCTGAATCCACCAATCCCGGCAAATAAATCAATGAAAATTAGTTTTTTAGTATTCGTCATTTTATAAAACTACTCAACACCATCTTAATTATACGATAGTACCTAGAAGGTTTTATTAATGATGAGTTCGCAAACGAAATGCACCACCTGATGTAAAATCAGGCTTATGCAAATACAACCTAATGAAAGAGATAAAATAGCTGTTTGGTTTAGTAAGGGACTGTCAATTAGAGAAATTGGTCGTCGTTTGGGTCGCCATCATACCGTCATTAGCAGAGAATTGAAGAGAAATCGATTCAAGAACAACTATGTGGCCATCCATGCCCAAAGAGTATCCGGTCAACGAAAAAGTAGAACCAATAAGACTCATCCACAAAAGTCACCATGGATTTATTCATATGTTTTAGAAAAGCTGGGACAGGGTTGGTCTCCGGAACAGATAAGTGGTCGACTAAAATTGAAACACGGTCGGTCAATCATCCACTGGGAGACAATTTATCGTTGGATTTATGACCCAAAACTAAAGGATAAAAGACTCTGGGAATACTTGCCCCGGAAACAAAAGAAGAGAAAGAAGAAGTATGGAAGGAAAGCTCAGCGGACCAGGATACCCTGTCGTGTTTCTATTCATCTCAGGCACAAATCAATTGAAAAAAGGAAAAGCTTCGGACACTGGGAAGGAGACAGTATCATTGGTAGACAAACCAAGAGTAAGGCCATTCATACTGAAGTAGAAAGAAAAACCAGATATCTCCTAGCTCAAATTATTGCTTCCAAATCAGCTCTTGATACCATTGAGGCTCAAAAGAAAATCTTTAGTTTGTTCCCGGCCAAAACAGTCACTTTAGACAATGGTCTTGAGTTTGCTAAACATCAACAGTTAAACCAACTGGGAATTAAAACCTACTTTGCTGATCCTTACTGTTCCGGTCAACGTGGCACTAATGAAAACACTAACGGACTTATCAGAAGATACCTACCCAAGAAAACAAGCTTTGAGGATCTCACCCAAGAAGATCTGGATGACATTGTTTGGGAAATCAACAACCGACCCAAAAAAGTATTACAATTCAGTACCCCTTTCGAAGCACTTCAGAAAGAGTTATTAATTAAAGGTGGTGCGTTTCGAATGCGAATGTAGCTATACTAAATAGTATTTTTTTCATATGTTTATATTTTTTTGTTCACCTCCTTGTATTAATTTGTTAATTAATAATAACTAAAAAACCCCGCGGTGGCGGGGTTGATATAAATTCAATAGGAATGTAGAGAATATGCATGTATTTGCATGTATGCTGATGATATGTTTGAAGAGCGTGTTTGTCAACATAAAATAACTTATAATTTTTTAAGAATAACCGCAAGGAAACAAGAAGAGTGGAAGCTTAGAGATATTTTTTAATCAAACTTATTTTGATAAGTTTCTTAATAAGAATAATGCCTATAGCTATACCGATAAGGTCGATAAGAGTGTCGACGAATTTACCTTCGCGACCAGGGATAAAGGCTTGGTGAAGTTCGTCGGAAAGAGCATAGCAATAAGCAATTATGGCCGATTGGGATTTTTTTCTTAAAGCAAAAAAGAGAAAAATAAAAAGGATGGCGTATTCGATTAAGTGGAACGATTTTAGAATGAGAAAACGATCGGTTTTGGTTTGACCGATACCAATGGTTGACCGAGAAGAAAGATAAAAAATAAAAGACATCCACAGTAGGGCGGGGATGAGGCGGATTATTTTTTTCAACATTTTTTAATTTTAGTAATAAGGACGGGAACAAGCAAGAACAAGGTTCCCAAGCCAATAAAAATCTTGGGGATAAGATTGGTGGGCTTGGATTTTTTGGATGAGGTAGTGGAGTCAGCGTTGATGTCTTGATCACCGAGAATTGATGGATCAGAGTCGGAAGAAATGGTGTCAATGCCGGCGGGGGTTGGTGAGGGAGTAGTGCTGGGAGATGGGGTGGGAGTTTTTGTTTTAGTTGGAGTAATTTTTTTTGTCAGAGTTGGTGTTTTGGTGACGGTGGGATTAGAGTCAGGGGCAAAAATAGAAATCTCTCTCGCTTCACTTTCTTTTTCCTGGCTACCGTCGACTTCTTTAAATTTTATTTTAAGCTGATATTGGCCAGTTTCTTGATCTGGCTTAGCACGAACAGTTAGAGACGATTGAAGGTGGCCGTTGTTGTCGGTGGTAAATTGAGAGAAAGAACTCCACGGGCTGTTGAAATTGTACCAGTCGTTGTTGGATTGGGTTTGAATGGAATAATTGT
>Ga0208279_1001304_pt1 | contig 14024 bp, 9 predicted proteins | sample AntAceMetag02UKM_FD_184766 | JGI IMG/M metagenome (GOLD analysis project Ga0208279, IMG submission 184766) | Saline lake microbial communities from Ace Lake, Antarctica - Antarctic Ace Lake Metagenome 02UKM (SPAdes) (version 2) | ecosystem: Environmental > Aquatic > Non-marine Saline and Alkaline... | reverse complement strand
AGATCGCTCACCGCACTGCAATCCTTTGTATTCTCGGCAACCTCAGCTATCTCCTCGGACGCAAACTGGTTTTCGATGGACAACAGCAGATGGTCGTCGGCGACGACCAGGCAAACCGGCTTCTCGGCACGCCCCAACGGCATCCGTATCATCTCTAGCCTGCAAGTCGCCCAAATTGGGATTTGTGAGATTTGCGCTGGGCCGGTCGGATAAACCGGTACGAACCGTCTTGTATGTATCTTGAGTTTCGCAGGCAGAAAGGCAGCAACAGACAGATGGCATATTGTGTTTGTATGCCGTCAGCGAGGATGAGACAGGATGGTCTCTAAGGCAGGAGGCGATTTCGGCTCCATTGGCAGGATCTTACTTGTGGCTAATATCACGAAGCTCGTAACAGTTGTGCTCTGGCTATCGTCGTCCTTCTTCATGATTGGATGCAGGAACGATAGACCACTGCGACACCCAGCCCTTCCGCTGAATCCGCCGCGTCATGGTGGTATTTACGTCATTGCCCATCGCGGGGCGCATAACGGCATTCCGGAGAACTCGTTACCAGCTTATCAAAAAGCAATCGACCTCGGAGCGGATTTTGTAGAGATTGACGTAAGAACAACCAGGGACGGCCATTTCATCAGTATTCATAATTCAACAGTGGGTGCCTATGTCGAGGGCATTACGGGCAGCGTTTCGGACTTAACTCTCGCGGAAATGCGTCAGCTCGATATTGGCACAAAGATAGGACCTGAATGGGAGGGGACGCGAGTACCGACATTTGATGAGATCCTAGATTTGTGTAAAGGAAGAATTGGCATCTATCTTGATCTCAAAGATGCCCCAATTCTGCCACTTGTCGAGCTCATAAAGGAGCGAGGCATGGAAAGGGAAATCGTTTGGTGTCTGGGGGGAAGAAACGAATTGCGGACGGTTGTTGATTGTTGTGCCGATTGCCTACTGATGCCCGATCCCGGAGATCTTGAGGAATTTGCACTCATCCTTGACGAGTTTTCTCCGTATGTCGTCGCTCCCGTGTGGAGAGAGTTCACCTGGGAATTTGTCAAAATGAGTCATGAGGCAGGCGCATTGGTATTTGTTGATGAGCAAAACGAGACCTCGTGGCCGCACGCACTGGATTGGGGCGCGGATGGCATTCAAACGGATCATCCTGCAGAGCTTATTGAGTATCTTAAGAATAGAGATCAAGACTAGTATCATTCCCTGGGAGTCTGTGTCGTAGGATGTACAAGATCGCCCAAGCCCAATGTGAGTAATTCCAGAAAATGGGTATCCGAATTGAAGTCGATGATGAGGTGATGGGGGGGAGTCATTTCGGGCCGTGTGTTCCTGAGACCGGCTGAGATTGAGTGTTTCTGATGCAGAGGCTGCATCGAGCGCGCACAATCCTCATCTAGGAGCTACGTCGGCGTATCAAGCTGCCTTGTGGTGGCAGGATCCCCGCCAACCTGAACCTCTTGGGATTGTTCGGAAGAATGCGCTTGTTCTCTTCGTACTGTTCCTGCAAGAACGGATCTTCGCATCGTGGATGTCCGGCGAGACTGTGAATGAACTGAAGGCTGAGTCGGTGACACAGCGATTTCTTGCTTGAGTAGTGCCCGGTAGTTGATAAGACTATTGTGAAGATTGAAGGAGTGACTTATGAAACGAAGACGATTTCTTACTTTGGGCGCAAGCGCGGGCATTGCTACAGCCGTGACCAGTTCGTGTACCACGTCATCACCAGAGACTCATCTCTCGCCTTATCAAATGCCCCGTTCGAGAGAAAGCAAGCGTTTGGCTCGCGAGCTGTCCGCAGATATCGTGATTGTTGGTGGTGGCGTGGGAGGATGCGCAGCGGCGCTGGCGGCGACGCGAATGGGAGCGCGCGTTATTCTCACCGAAGAAACGGACTGGCTCGGAGGGCAACTCACCCAGCAAGCCGTCCCTCCCGACGAGAATCCATGGATTGAATCACATGGCGGAACGAGATCGTATCTTCAATATCGGGCCATGGTGCGGGATTACTATCGAAACCACTATCCGCTCGCGCAAAGAATGCGCGATGATAAGACCTTCAACCCAGGCGGTGGAAGCGTTTCAAGACTCTGCCACGAACCGCGCATAAGTGTTGCCGTCTTGGAGGCTATGCTGGCGTCTGCGGTTAGTTTCGACCAACTCGTTGTTCTTATGGAGCATCATCCCGTCGATGCTGAAGTGTCCGGCGACCGGGTCGAAAGCGTCGTCGTTCAAAACAAGTGCGGCGATCGAATCAGGCTACAAGCATCCTACTTTCTCGACGCCACCGAGCAAGGCGACCTGTTGCCCTTGACGGGAACGGAATACGTCACCGGATTCGAATCGCAAAAGGACACCGGTGAAGCGCACGCCCCGTCTGAAGCGCAGCCGAAGAATATCCAGGCAGTCACATGGTGTTTTCCCGTAGAGTATCTCGACGGAGAAGATCACACCATCGACAAGCCAGAGCAGTATGATTTCTGGCGCGATTACGTTCCGTCGCTTGATCCTCCCTGGTCGGGCAAGCTATTAGATCTGGCGATGAGTCATCCGCATACTCTGGAGTATCGGCCGATGGGATTCAACCCGCTCGGCGATACTCCCGAAGGGCTTTATAATCTCTTTCTCTATCGCAAGATAGCCCAAAGGAGCAATTTCACCGGTCCAACCTACCGAGGCGACATTACCTTGATTAATTGGCCGCAAAACGATTACATGCTGGGGAATTTCCACGCCGTTTCGGAAAAGGAGTTGGCGAAAAACATCAAAGGCGCACGCCAATTGAGCCTGTCCTTACTTTATTGGCTTCAAACGGAGGCACCTCGACCGGACGGAGGCGCGGGATGGAAAGGACTGCGCCTGCGCCCTGACCTGGTTGGGACGGAGGATGGACTTGCCAAGCGTCCCTACATACGCGAATCGCGACGCATCCGCGCCGACTTCACAGTTGTGGCGCACCACATTGCGAAAGAGGCAAGAGAGGAATTCGCCAAGAAGACTGGCGGAGAAGCATCCGCAGAGCACTTCGAAGATAGCGTGGGCATTGGTTACTATCGACTCGATCTTCATCCTTCAACGGGAGGAGACAACTACATTGATATGGCGGCGATGCCATTTCAGATTCCCCTTGGCGCTCTTCTTCCACGCCGCATGGAAAACCTGCTGCCGGCGTGCAAGAATCTCGGCGTCACACATTTAACGAATGGCTGCTATCGCCTGCATCCGGTTGAGTGGAATATCGGAGAATCGGCTGGCGCCCTCGCGGCGTTCTGTCTTCGCGAAAGGGAACCTCCGCGGCAAATTCGCAGAGACAAGCGACGGCTTGCGGGATTCCAGAAGTTTCTCAGCGAGACAATCGGTGTTAGGCTTCGATGGGAAGACGCATGAGACCGAAGCATGCGTAGGGTACAGAAACTTACCCGGACCCAGCTCGAGTGATTTCAAGGTGTTGGCATTGGAGCCTCTGCTCGGAATAGAGCGGTAGGGGGGGCAGTGTCTTAGGCCAAGTAGCCAATGGCAGGCTTGGATGCTGCCTGGCCTTCATCCTCTGGGCCCATGGGTTCACGTGCTAAGCGACGCTTGCCCTACGCTTGCCGGTACGTACCAATATGTCACAATTTGCCGCAATCTGCCACCCTTTGAGATGATGCTATCTTCGTAAGTCTGATGGAGATAAGGGATTGTGATGTTTTGTTGGTTCTGGCCCAAAACCCGGAGGTCGGAGGTTCGCCATCACGAAGAAACAGATCTTCCGCAGGACCCCGTCCATCTTTACCAGAGCGTGGCCGAAATCCACCTGCGCTTCGCCGGGCGGATGCGTCAGTGGCATATACACTTCTTTACGGGTTCGCTTCAGTTCCCGAACCGCATCCTTGACGATGGTGTAACCGCCGGTGAATCCTTCTTCCTGGAGACGCTCCCAGATACGCTTGGCCGTGTGACGTTGCTTGTGATGGACCTGCTTGTCGGCTTCCAGAATCTCGGCAATCCGATCGAGATAGGGATCGATCTTCGGCTTCTTGACTGATTGGCTCCGGCGGTATCCTGGAGGGCTGGGGTGCTCGAGGATCTTCTTGAGCGTCTCCCAGTGCATCCCCGTCTCTCGCAGGATCTGTCGTTTGCTGACGCCTTCTCGCAAGACTCTTCGGCGAATCTCAAGCCACTGTTCCATGTCCATATACACTTCCTTTCCTTCCCGTCGAAAACCCGTCGGTTCCCACAACATCCGCAGCTGTGAAAAACCACGTATTCTCGCAGAAAATCTTCGGAAGTGTCACAGTATTACGCCGCCCCGCCAGGCGCTACAGTTTCGCTCCGCCCTTCACAAACTACGTTGCCACGCTTCCGGATGGGCAAGAGTTGCTTTTCACAGATCGATTCACTTCCAAGAAATGGAACAGAGTGCGAGAACGGGTCAAGATGCCCAAGCTGAAGTTCCATGATTTGCGGAAGACTTTCGCATCTCTACTGGCTCAACGGGGAGTGTCAACTGCCGTAACCCAGCGGTTGCTGGAACACTCCACTCCGCAACTGACAAACGAGGTCTATACTAATGTTGACCCTGTCTTGCGTCGGGCGGTCGACCGACTTCCGGTACGGGAATGGCTATGATTTCTAAACAGCACGATCTGACTCGGTATCTATTACGGATCGGATTAAACCCGGCCAGTGATGATCGGGTCAAGACCAGCCAGCGTTCATTTTTTGGTTCGTACCCGTTGGGCCTTCGCCATGCAAGTTTATTCGTGATGCCCATGCCGCCCGATTGGAGACGGACGTAGGTCTGGATCGCTCGAACGGGCGGGCGGGCGAGAATGGGCCTCCACCGATGACGTACGGGGAAACAGATCTCCTCGACCACGTGCAGGGCCGTCAGCAGGATGCGTTTCTGATGGCAGGAGTGGCAGGTGGCTGAACCGGATCGGTTACGGTGTGGCTGACAGTGGACTCGTGCTTTGACCTAGTGTACAATTCGGCCGGTGCCTACCTGCCCGGTTCCCAGTCCGAATGGATTAGGGGATTGGTTCACTGAATATTCCACAGTATTTCTATCTCCTCCAGGCTTTTCCCTTTGGTCTCCGGAACGAAGTTCCAGAAAAACAGGGTGGCAATCAGGCAGATGCCGGCAAAGGTAAAAAATCCCACGTGCATACCCAGGGTTGCCACATACCAGGGGAACAACTGGGCGCTCACGGCATTGGTACCCCAGTTGGACAGGGTCGCAATAGACATGGCCTTGCCTCTGACCCGCGTTGGAAAGATCTCCGGGGTGAGAACCCAGATTACCGCACAGATCGATACGGCTACAGAGGCGATGTAGGCACCCAGGACTAATACGATCAGCAATCCTGGCGTGTTGCCGAGACTGAACAAGACTCCCGCAGTCCCCAAGGTCAGTACCACAGCAGTCATGCCACCAATGAGTAAGGGGCGTCGTCCCAGGTGATCGATCACACTGAGGGCGATGAGTGTGAAGATCAGGTTGACAATCCCCAGGGCCACCTGATACTGCAGAGCGCTGCCCAGTTCCAGACCGGCCTGTTTGAGGATGCTGGGACCGTAGTAGATGACGATGTTGACACCGGTCATTTGGCCGAAGACCGACAGGCCGACACCCACCATCAGGGCCTTACGCAGACCCGGCCGAAAGAGTTCCTTGATAGAGGTCGTATCATGGAGTAAGGAAGAATTAATGTCATCGTATTCCTTTTGCGCAGTCACAGCACCACTGATCCTAGTCAGTATGCTCATGCCTTTCTCCCCCATGCCGGCATTGATGAGCCACCGAGGGCTCTCGGGCACCAGGAATAGCAGCAGGAAAAAGAGACCCGCAGGGATCATCTCCGCACCAAACATGCTACGCCATACCTGGGCAATCATGACGTGATGCAAGAATCCGTCTCCGGAAAATGCCTCGCTATGACCTTGCGCGTGGTGTTGCAGCATGAAGTTGGAGAAGTAGGCCGCCAGAATGCCTATCACAATGGAGAGTTGATACATGGCCACCAGGCGACCGCGTATGCGCGGTGGTGAAAACTCAGAGATATACAGCGGCGCCAATACAGACGCCATGCCGACTCCGATACCCCCAAGGACACGCGCTATGACTAAAAGTCTAAAACTCGGGGGTACGGCGGACCCCAGGGCCGAGATGAAAAACAGCATGGCACTGACAATCAACACGGGTTTTCGGCCGAAGCGATCCCCAATCCAACCGGCCACCAGTGCACCGGCAATACAACCCACAATCGCGGAACTGGTAAACCAACCGGACTGCAAATCCGTTAAACCGAATTGCGTGGTGACCATGTCAACGGTTCCGGAAATAACCGCAGTGTCAAAGCCAAACAAGAGTCCTCCCAGGGATGCCACCAGACAGACTAACATCAAATAGCACAAATCACCTTTTTCTATGGAGTGATCGTATTGATCGGTGTCTTTCAGATTGCTCATTGAGTATTCCCCAGGCTCTGAACTTCACATTTCATACTTTACACATCTATTCCCCGACAGGCACGTGTCATGGCCTGCAAGTTTTCCAAGGGGGTCATCTGTGGTACACCACACCCTGCTGAAACAATGAGTCTGTCCTGGATGCCAGATTCGGTGATCATCGTCTGCGTGGCTCGATAGATCTCTTCATCGCTCGAATCTCGTAGAGTCATGGTATCGAGGTTGCCCTTGATGACACATTGCGTCAAAGCCTGTCCTGCTCTAGCTAAGGGGACCATGGTATCTACTTCGAACACCTGTACATTCAATGCTTTTAGTTGAGGCAGGAGGTGATGGTGAAAAGCGCCAGATAGGGAGCCAGGAGAAGCGCCTAAAAGGGGGCCACCTAAGTCACAAACAATAGCGTCGGATAGGACGCTGTCAACAAGATCCTCCAGACTCACCCTTAAGGGTGATCGGTCCCATAATCTCTACTGTGGTTTGCCCTTGCCCTTCTGCAGGCTAGCCTTGAGCCGATAGCTGTCGGCGAGGATCTCCAGGATGTACACGTGATGGGTCAGCCTGTCCAGCAAGGCGCCGGCCAGGCGCTCATCGTCAGCGAACACCTGGGGCCAATCGGCAAAGGGCAGATTCGTCGTCACAACCAGACTGGTCTGTTCGTAGCACTGGCTGAAGAAGCCGAACAGATGCTCGGCCCCCATTCGATCCAGCGGGACATAGCCCAACTCATCGACCACGATCAGGTCGCAACGTCGAATGGTCTTCTCCAGCTTCAGGATCGTCCGTTCCTGTCGGGCTTCGAGATACGTGTTGACCAGGCCGGACGCCGTGAAGAATCTCACCTGGTAACCTCGCCGGCACGCCTCCCGACCGAAGGCAATGGCCAAATGGGTCTTGCCCACCCCCGGTGGGCCGGTCAGGACGAGATTCGTTTTGCTCTCGATGAACTGACACCGAGACAGGTCCAGGACATGTTTCTTGTTTAGTTTCGGCACATCGGCGAACCGGTAAGATGCCATCTCTTTGACCATGGGGAACTCGGCCTGTTTGAGCCTCCGCTCAATCGCCAGGGCCGTCCGACGCTGCACCTCCAGTTCCGCCAACGTTTGCAGGAAATCTTCATAGGCCGCATCGGCTTGACTGCATTGGCGGGCGATGGCCGTGTATTCAGCACGCATGGTGGGCAATTTCAGCGTCTTGAGATAGCTGTCCAGCAAGAGCCTCTCGGTGCTCATAGCAACACCGCCTCTCTGGCCTTGAGCCGATCGTAGATCCCGGTATCCCGGACCCCGTTGCCCCGGGTGATCAGATCCGGTCGGCCCGATAGATCCAGGCGGCTTCGCTGAGGCAAGGGCTTGTTACGCAGGACGTTCAAAACGGCCTCTTCGCTGAACGCCCGGCGGCGAACGCATAGTTCAACCGCGGCCTTGACCTGAGCCTCCGGATACTCGGTGAACAACATCAGGACGTTGATATAGCGTAAGGTCCCGTCCCGCTGATAGCGGTATTGCAGTTCGGCCCGCATCATGTCGAACGCGTCGCCCCAGGGCTGGCCCTTGAAGGCACGAGCATTGTCCAGGCTGCCCGGCTTGCGTTGGAGCAGCTTGAGGTAATGGAAAGGCTCCAGGACGAATTGTCCGGGGCTGTAACAACGCCGATGAACGGCGACCACCTGGTGATCGCACCGGATGCAGACCCGATCCACGAAGGCTTCGATCACACAGGGATGATAGGCCCAGGCCACTGGCACCGAGTAACGCACGTTGTCCACGCGAACCAGGGCATGGCTATCGACAAAGGTAGACCGGCGACGGCAGGCGGCAAAACGTTCGGACTGTAAGGGCAGAAGGCAAGGTCGCTCCTCTGTGAGCAGCTCTCCCACGCTCTTACCGCCGTGGACCTCCGGGCCTGGGCGTTTCAGGTCATTCTGACAGTCGTCAAAGAGCTTAACGGCCAATTGGCTCAGTCCATCGACGTGCGGCGGAGGGGACAGATACGTTCGCTCGCTGCGCTTGCAGGCGTTCTCCACATCTCCCTTCTCGTTGCCCTTGGCGACATTGCAGAACCGCGTCTCGAACAGATACCATGCCCGCAGTTCTTTGAACCGCTTGGTGAGTCGCCGGTTTTTGCCCTTACCCACCTGGATGACGGCGCACTTGAGGTTGTCGTAGGCGATTCGTCGGGGCACCCCGCCAAAGTACTCAAAGGCCCGCACGTGACCATCCAGGAAGGATTCGAGGTTCGCCTTTTCGTACGGATAGACGAAGGTGGCCTTGGAATAACACAGCTTCATGACGAAGAACTGGCACTTCCGCTCGATGCCGTTCTCGAAGATCCAACCTTCATGCCAATCGACCTGGGCCTCTTCGCCCGGCTCAAACTGCAGAGGCATGAATACCTCTTTCTGATGATGAGCCGCCTGTTTCACATACCGTTGCACCGTCCCGTAATGGCCCGTGAAACCATACTCCTCTCGCAGACGATCATAGATCCTCCGGGCCGTTTGACGCTGCTTGGGCCGGGTCTTGGTGTTCTGTTCGAGCCAGGCGTCGATCATCGGCTTGACCGGATCCAGAACTGGCCGGGGGCGGGCCTGACCGAGCCGATAACCTGGCGGAAGCCGCTGGGCCAAGGCCTTGGCTACCGTCTTACGGGAGTGCCCCAGTGCCTTGGCTGTGACGCGCTGACTAAGCCCCTCGATCAAGACCTTACGCCGAATGAGTTCATAATGCTCCACCGTCAACATCCCTTCTGACCCCTTCTGTATCTGGAACCATCTCCAGATACTAAAGATCGGTCAAATGCGGTGGTCCCCGATTCGGCGCTTATTGCATCTCCAAGTCCTTCAACTCCTGGCTCCCTATTTGGCGCTTTTCACCACAAGACGTATCAATCGGTCAATAGCACCCGCCCAAACATCATCGCCAGACTCAATCTCGTCTACATTCAAGAACTCGTCACGCACATAAACTGCAAAATACCCAACATGATTACCGTTATCAACCTCTAGCCTAGGGCCACCCCAGTCACCTACACTCATTATCCGTCCAGTTAGCCCACTTGGGTCTGACGCGAACAGATAGGATTCTAACTCGACATCGAAGTGACATTGCCCATTTTCGACAAAGCTATTCTGGAGAAAGCCTGACCGGATGGGGTGATACACATACTGTGTATTGTCACTTCTTTCCACAAATAGAATGACACAGCGTTCTTCGTCAAGCGTCTCTTTTGAGAGCACATCCATAAGCTCAGGGTGTATGTAGTTAGACCGACTGTTGCACGAATACCGATATCTATTGGAATGCCCCGCAGGCAGGTGCATAGTATTTAGCACATTCTTTCTATACAACTCCCTATAACCAGAATTGAACAGCAATATCATGCTCACCCTGCTTTCTGCATCCCTAACATTAAGAGAAGAGATGGCAAATTAGTCTCAGGTACCTCACATTCAGGCCTAGGCTTTGTACGCGTTCTATTCCGTTCGTTTCAATAGAGCCACTTCTCATGACGCACGGGCAGTTGATTGAGTTGATCCCGCCGATGCTGCCAGTTCGGCATGAATTGATCCATCAGGGCCACGAAGCGTGCGTTGTGGGTTGGCTCCAGTATGTGCACCATTTCATGCACGATGAGGTACTCAAGGCATTCACGCGGCTTTCTGGCGAGATCCGTGTTGAGTCGGATGCTTTGCCTCTCGGGGTTACAGCTGCCCCACTTGGTTTTCATTCGCCGCACGTAGAACCGATCAACAGTCACGTTAATTCGCGGTTCCCACTTGGCGATCAGCGTTTTCGCCTCGGCCTTCAGTTGCTCTCGATACCAGTTCTCAATGATCTCCTGTCGCTTGTCGCCGCTGGTTTGCGGACGAATCTCCAACATCATCTTCTTACCTTTGAGGGTGACCGACGGTGCCTGGTCGCCCTCAATCATGTTCAGCAAATATCGCTTGCCCCATACGTAGTGACTCTCGCGGTCCAGGAAGTCTCGTGGCGTCTCCCGCTCCTGTGCCTGAAGCTTCGCCTGCTGTTTCTTGATCCAGCCAAGCTTTGAGATGGCAAACACGCGGATGGTGTCCATACTCATTCGCTTCGGGGCCGAGATGCGTACACGACCTGTAGGCGGATAGACACTGAGATGGATGTTCTTGATGTCCTTCAGGACCACATCTACCGAGATATCACCGAGCTTGATCTGCGCCACCATCAATACTCTTTCTGTGCCTTAATGATCAGGAAGATGCGTTCCACCTCGACTTCATCCTGCAGAATCTCGTTCAACGCCCGCTTGATGCCTTGCTCACGGGCCTGAACCCCTCGCCAGCCATCATGCCTGACCCGCTTCACTGCTGTATCAAGCCTTTCCGCCAGATCCAGCACCGAGTCCCCGGAGACCGTGCCTTCACTAGGCGTCCCGCTGGCCTTCTTCAAGTTGTTGTAGAGCGCGCGGAGGGCCGGACTTTTCCTCAACTGTTCAGGTGCATCCTCAGCCACCCCAGCGTCCACCTTCTTTGCCAGTTCCGCAATACGCTTCAGGTATTCCTCGTACTCAATGGCCTTGGCTTTCCTGGCCGCGATGATCTCGTCCAGCAGGGCCGACATCTTCTCGTAGTAGGCCGGGTCGCTCAGGTGTTCCTTGATGATCTTGCGGCGGACGTTGTTCTCGATGGTCTCGGCAACAGCGTTCTTGTTGCCCTTTAGGCCACCGAGCTGTGAAGTGATGGCGTCCGCAATGCCAGTCTTCACAATCAGCTCCAGCAGACCCATTTTATCGAAGGGTGAAATCTTCCTCGGCTCGTCGGCCTCGATGTAGGTATCGATGAGGTGCCGCATGTCGGCCTCGTAGGCTTTGAGGTCGAGCGTCTCGCCGCTGGCCTTGCGGATGATCTCACGCAACTTCAGATAATGGTCAAGCTCCCGCTTGATGCGGCTGATGTCGGCACTGCTGTATCCAGCCGGTTCCAGTTCATCGGCGATATTGGCATACGCGCGTATCAGGGCCACCGTCGCTTTGTAGAGCGTGGCCCGCTGCGGTTCCCGGTCCTGCAGATCCGCCGGGATCTCCGTATTGCCACAGAAGTAGTGGATGTGCTCCAGTTCGCCTTTGGGCGGCTCCACTGGCTCGCACAGTAACGCAAGGGCCTCCAACGCGTTGTCGAGCCGCTCCTTCCCTTTCTTCAGACGGTCCTGAAGCAGCACCTCCGGATCAGCCCCTCCCGCACTGTGATCAAGCTCCGAGGTGTAGACCTGGAGAGCCCCAGTCCCTTTTTCATTGACCAGGTTCTTGAACAGATCCTTGTAGTCCACGATGTACCCGAAGTCCTTATCATCGCCGTCCAGCCGATTGACGCGACAGATAGCCTGGAACAGCCCGTGGTCCTGCATCGACTTGTCGATGTAGAGGTAGGTACAAGGCGGTGCGTCAAAGCCGGTGAGCAGCTTATACACCACCACGAGCAGCTTCATGTTCGCCGGTTCCTTCTTGAACAGGTCTTTTGCCCATTCCTCGTAGGTTTCCGTCTTGCTCATATTCGGCTTGGCATCAACATCCTTCAGCAACTCGGTGTAGGTGTTGTAGATGACCTGCTTGTCCGTCTCGTTGTTGGCGCCGGTCTCCTCCAGCGTCACATCCCCGGCCATGGGGTTGTAAGACGTCACCACCGCACATTTGCCCTTAAAGGGTGTCTTCTGGAACAGCGAAAAATACTTGCACGCCTCATAGATGCTGGAGGCCACCAGGATGGCATTGCCCCGCTCACTGGCCAAACGCGGCTTGACGCTGAAATCGAAGACGATATCGCTCACCACGCGGTCCATGCGGGACTTCGAGCTGAGCACATTCTGCATGGTGCCCCATTTGCTCTTCAACTCGTCCTTCTGCCAGTCGTTCAATGCCTTGGTCTTGGCCTCAAACCAGGCGTCGATCTTGTCCTGCGAGCCAAGCCGCTGATCGATATCCCGGGCCTCATAGATCAAATCCAGTACCACCTCGTCTTCCACGGCCTCGCTGAACTTGTAGGTGTGGATGTAGCTGCCAAAGACCTCCAGGCTGGTCTTCTTGTCCTTCTTGAGCAGGGGCGTGCCTGTAAAGCCCATGAATACTGCGTTGGGCATCATGGCCTTCATCACGCTGTTCAGCCTGCCGTTCTGGGTGCGATGGCACTCATCCACAAACACGAACACCTCGCCTACGGTCTGGCTGGGTGCTGACTCCAACCCCTCAATGAACTGGCGAAACTCCCCATCGGTTTTCTTCTTGCCCTTGGGTCCAAACTTGTGCACCAGCGAGCAGAGCAGACGCGGTGTGGCCTGGCCGAGTTGACTCATCAGGTCACGACCGCTACTGGTGCGTTTGATGGCTTCGCCTGCCTCAGTAAAGACCCGCTCGATCTGCTTGTCCAGTTCATCGCGGTCCGTAATCAAAGCAACACGCGCGTTCGGGTTGTTCTCCAGAATCCACTTGGCCAGCAGCACCATTACAATGCTCTTGCCGCTGCCCTGGGTATGCCATATGATGCCGCCTTTTCGCCTGCTGACATATCCCTGTGCGGCCTTAACGCCAAAGTATTGATGCACGCGAGGCACCTTCTTGATCCCACCATCAAAGAGTACGAAGTCGTGCATCAGCTCAATCAGGCGGTCCTTGTTGCACATCTTGAGCAGGTACTTGTCCGGCTTGAAGCGAGTATCGTCCGCTTCGTCTTCCTTCCACTTCAGGAAGTACTTCTCCGGCGTGCCAATCGTGCCATATTGAAGCCCCTCGGAATCATTGCCGGCAAAGATGAACTGCACCGTACTGAAGAACCATTCGTTGAACTCCGGCTGCTGATTGGAGAGATTCTGCCGGATGCCGTCTCCGATGGACACACGGCTGTTCTTCAACTCAATCACGCCCACAGCAATGCCATTCACGTACAGCACCAGGTCAGGTCGCCGCTCGTGATTGCCCTTGAGTGTAACCTCCTCGGCAACGGCAAAGTCGTTCTGCTCTGGCTCATCCCAATTGATCAGGTGGACAGTCTCAGTGACCTTGCCCGCCTCAGTCTTGACGGGCACACCGTAACGCAGCAGATTGTACACGGCCTGATTGTTCCCATAGAGCGAGCGACTGTGGTTGTCCGCCTCCGTGTGGAGCTTGTGCAGTGCTACGCTGATTTGCGGAGGCGTAGTGCCTTGCTTGGTCAGCCAGGCTGAGAGAAATCTGTCTTCAATGTTGCTGTTACTGTCACGGTCGGTCCAGTCGCCAAGATAGCGATACTTAAGCTCATCGTGGAACAGAGTGATAACGCGGTTCTGGGTGACGCGTTCCGGTTTGCCGACGTCGCTCATCGATGACCTTCCCAATATCTTTCAATCTTCCAGAGGGGTTCATTCGGCTGTAGAACCTGCCGGATGAGGTCAATTACGCTTTGATATACTTCAGAATCATACTTCGACCACCGCTGCTGCTCGAATCGATTCCATTGCCTTTTCAATCCACCGACATTCTGCCTTGCCAGCGCTTTCAGTAGCAGTGCATGTGAAGGGCGGAGCGAAAGTGTAGCGCCTGGCGGGGCGGCG
>Ga0208279_1001303_pt1 | contig 14025 bp, 9 predicted proteins | sample AntAceMetag02UKM_FD_184766 | JGI IMG/M metagenome (GOLD analysis project Ga0208279, IMG submission 184766) | Saline lake microbial communities from Ace Lake, Antarctica - Antarctic Ace Lake Metagenome 02UKM (SPAdes) (version 2) | ecosystem: Environmental > Aquatic > Non-marine Saline and Alkaline... | reverse complement strand
TGATTATGAGCCGCTGGGCTTGCTAGATGATACGCATTTACATTTTTACACTCGGGATGGCTTAATCTCAATGTTAATGCAAGCGGGTTATATCTGTTGTGATATTAGCTATAGCATACAAGATTTAGCCGATGAAGCGATTGACCAGCATTTGGCAAATATGGGCTTGAAATCATCTGCTAAGGCGCGTGAATTATTGCATGCTCCTGACGCTGTTGCTTATCAGTTTATTATTGAAGCGCGACCGGCTCTAGAAGAATTAGTGCGGCATTTGCCTCAACCTTTAGCTCCCAAACCTTTAGTAAGTTCAGAAGTATTTTATAGTGAAAAACAAGAAAGGATAGTTGTTTTAGAGCAACAATTAGCCGCCAAAAATGTGCATGATAAACATCAACAAGAATATATTCGTCAGCTTAAAGAGCATATAGAGCAAAAATTAGCAGCGGAAAAAGAACATAATAAAAAACATTTGGCAGAGATTCATGCCTGGCAGGATACAACACAGGTATTAGATAATGCTCTATTTGATTTGCACGCACAGCTACAGCAAGAGCGTGAGAAAAATAGCCAATTATCAGTACAAGTCACGTCATTACAGGATAGAGTCAGTGAATTATCAGATGAAAACCAGCATCTGCAACAGGTTTTACAACGGGTACATAGTAAAACGATATATCGCGTGGTGCGTGGAATAAAGAATACGCCGAAAAAAATAACCGGGCTTTTGCGCAAGACAGAAAAAATTTCAGTAGATGAGCCTGTTGATTTTTTTGATTATGATGCCTGGCTTGCAGTGCAGGCCAATTTGGATAAGCAAGTATTATCGATTATTAAGGAAGAAATCAACGCCTGGCAAACCCCTCCTAAAATTGCGATATTAATGCCGGTATATAACCCAGAGAAAGCCTATCTGGTCAAAGCCATTGAGTCTGTTTTACAGCAGTCCTATGGCAACTTTGAATTATGCATTGCTGATGACGCCTCCACGGCCAGTTATGTAAGTGAGCTGTTGCAATCTTATATGCAGAAAGATCAGCGGATTAAAGTGATCTTCCGTGAGCACAACGGACATATTTCTGCGGCATCTAATAGCGCCTTGTCATTAGTTGAGGCGGATTATGTGGCCTTAATGGATCATGATGATTTATTGACACCCGATGCATTGTACTGGGTAGCAAAAACCATACAACAGCACCCTGATGCGCAGCTGATTTATTCTGATGAAGATAAAATAGATTTGCAGGGAAAGCGTTATGCGCCATATTTTAAGCCGGACTGGAATCCTGAATTATTGTTAGCGCATAATTTTATTTGCCATTTAGGCGTTTATAAAACTGAACGGTTAAAAGCTTTAGATGGATTTGATTCCGCATTCGATGGTGCGCAGGATTATGATCTGGTATTGCGCTATGTAACAGAGTTACAGGCACAGCAAATTGTGCATATTCCCCACGTGTTATACCATTGGCGTGCTGTTGCTGGTAGTACTGCAAACGGCGTGCAGGAAAAACCTTATGCTGAAGCCCGGATTTTAAAAGCTGTAGCGAGTGCATTAGAGCGTCAGCACCGTCCTGCAGAGGTCTCTGCACATAAGCAGTTGCCAGGCGTGGTACGAGTACGTTATTTATTACCTGAAGTATTACCGCTAGTCAGTATAGTGATGCCGACACGCAACGGTTTCCATTTATTACACCGTAGTGTGGAGAGTATTTTTGCCAAAACCACTTATCCTAATTATGAATTAATCATTATTGATAATGGCAGTGATGACTTGGTGTCGCTCAGATATTTACAGCGTCTTCAGGAAAAGCCACAAGTAAGGATTATTCGTGATGATAGTCCATTTAATTATGCAGCCTTAAATAATCAGGCCGTCGCAGAAGCCAAAGGCGAAGTCATCGCTTTATTGAATAATGACCTGGAAGTGATTAATGCTGACTGGCTGGATGAAATGGTCAGTCATGTACTGCATCCTGAGGTGGGCGCAGTCGGCGCCAAGCTTTATTACCCTGATGATACTATTCAACATGCAGGGGTTATTGTTGGTCTGGGTGGGGTTGCGGGGCACTCGCATAAACATTCTCCAAGGGATAACCCCGGTTATTGCGGGCGATTATTGCTAGCTCAGAATTTATCAGCGGTAACAGCTGCCTGCCTAGTGGTTAGAAAAGAGGTGTTTGATGCAGTGGGTGGTTTTGATCAACAGAATCTGTCGGTTGCTTTTAATGATGTAGATTTATGTTTACGTATTCAGGAAGCAGGCTTTTATAATGTCTGGACGCCTTATGCGGAAATGTATCATTATGAGTCGGCCAGTCGGGGTTATGAGGATACACCTGAGAAACAGGCGCGTTTTAATAAAGAAGTCGCTTATATGAAACAGCGCTGGGGGCAGGGCTTGTTAAGAGATCCTGCTTATAACCCTAATTTAACTCTGGATCGAGAAGATTTTTCTTTTGCCTGGCCGCATAGTAATCACATATAAGGTTCTCGTTGTCGGCTGGTTTGTTTGTATCTCGACTTTCATTGGATTATTTAAAGACCTATTCAACCATTAGCGGATCGGCAGAAAATATACTTGCCTGCTGATGTTCTGGTTTTTTCAGCTTAGTTAAGTGTAGAATTCTTGTATGATGATTAAATGTTCTTTTGGTTTCCCATTGGTTTTTTGAGCTGGGGCTGAAAGCTTTACAAACGCTATCCTGCTTTGGTAATAATCATTTATTAAACAGTCCCCATGCTTTTCGACTACAGACAGGCGATTTTTGCGTTGCTTGTTTATAGCCTGAAAGTCTGAGTATTAATCTCGAACTTTTAATTGATAAGAGTCAAGTGGTAATGATTCCTGGATTCAACTTATAAGAGCGATTCATTTTATTAAATTGAAACAACCAGTTAGAGTATTTTTCAGGAAAAATATTTTATATTTCAAGCATATGTCAAGAAATACCATTTTTTATATTCTGCAACTTATTGTTGTAGCAATTCCAGCGTCGTTAATTTTTTATTATGCAATCCATTCTGGAGGGCTCCCTGATAATGATTACTGGGGAGAAATTGGGCAAATTATTAACCAGAAAAACGGTGAGTTATCCGCTAACTTGCTGGACTGGCTTCAGCGCAGTAATGAACATTACACATTATTGCCAAAAGTAGTCTATGCCGCTAATTTAGTTATCACCGGGGGGAATAATGTAGGCCTGAGTTTATTTTCCTGGTTTATGGCTCTGCTACAAGTGCTGCTACTCTATCAGTTATTGCCAGTTAAAAATAAGCAATCACCTGTTTTGTTTACGCTCCTTTTATTTGTAATTGCAGCTTTTATATTTAGCCCGAGGCAAGCCCATAACTGGATTTTAGGCATGAGTGGCGTAGCCTGGATTATGGCTAACTTTTTTTGTATTGCTGCTATAGTCGCCCTGCAACATTATGCAATTAGTAGAAACAGATCTGGTTTCTACTTGATTTTTGGCCTAAGTCTATGTGCTGTTGCTACCTACAGCACCAGTCTGGCATTATTTCCAGTGCTGATTATTACGGCATTTTTATATAAATTAAGTCGTCAAGATCAGCTTTCGATAGCTATATTTGGCATGAGTATTTTAGGCCTTTATTTATTGACTTATAGCACGCCTGCTAATCATCCTGCCATCCAGCAATCACTGCTTGTGCTGGCAACCTATATATTCAGTTTTATTGGTGCTTTATTTACATTGGAAATCAATTACGCGTTGATCAGCGGTATTTTTGGCATAATAAGTTCGCTAGTTATGATTGCCTATATTTATCATAAAAAAACACACTGGTCTGTAATTATTCCATGGATTAGTATTCAACTTTATGTCTGCGGCAATGCTGCGATGGCTGCACTTGCTCGTTCTGGCTTCGGTTTAGAACAGGTATTCGCTTCTCGTTATGGAAGCTTGCCAGCATTATTCTGGATGGCCTGGATTATCATTGGGCTGACTTTTTGTTGGCAGCAACGTGCAACTTATCGACAGTTTTCTCTGGTTATTTTATTAGGTATCAGTAGTCTCCTTATTTTTAACACATATCAGGTCGGACAACTTGTTGCCGAGCCTTTATTGCACCGTGCTGAGCAGAAGTCATTGTCACTTGCCTCTATATACTCGCATGCTATTGATATTGAATTGATTAATGCAACAGGTCTGCCACTTGTTACATATCAGAAAATGGAATTGATTACCAGAAGGCTCGCCGCTGCTGAGCATATTCCCTTTAATGGTTTATTTAAGCAGTGTCCTGAAATAGGTGTCAAGATTAACAATATTCAGTCCGCTAGTGCTGGTACTGAACAATTCCTGGGTGCTTTTGATGAGATAAGATTGCGCAATGATCAGATTATTGAAGCTAAAGGCTGGGCTTATAATAATGGCTCTGATCCAGGCTGTATAGTATTAACCAATCAGGATAATATCGTAAGAGGTATCGCTAGTTATGGGCTTGATCGTCCTGATATTGCTCAGGCTATTATACTCACTATAAGTACAAATCATACCGGCTGGCAAGGCTACGGAAAAGTGCATAAGCATGATAGTATGGTTAAAGTTTATATGCTGACAGCAAAGGAATATTGGTTACCATTAAACGGCAGTTTTCAAATACACCGCCAACCTCTTGAGTTTCAAAAAATATAAGTCCTACATGAAGTCATCAAATAGCAGTATATTATTTTTAAGCTTTGTCATTCCCGTCAAGGATGAAGCGCAGACCCTGGCAGTTTTATATCAAGGAATCAGCGATACATTAAAACAAACCGATAAAGACTTTCGTTTTGAAGTTATTTTTATTGACGATGGCAGTACTGATGATTCCTGGGCAGAAATGTCTCGCTTGACAGAGCAATACCCTGACGCAATTAAAGCAATAAAACTACGCCGTAATTTTGGTAAAGCTTTCGCCTTATCAACTGGTTTCAGTGAATCTAAAGGCGATATAATTTTTACTATGGATGCTGATTTTCAAGATGACCCAGCAGAAATTCCCAAATTTCTGGATAAAATTGCTGAAGGTTATGACGTGGTGTCAGGCTGGAAAAGTAATCGCCAGGATCCTTTATCTAAAACCCTGCCGTCTAAATTTTTTAATAAAATAACTGCAAAATTGACCGGAGTTGCATTGCATGATTTTAATTGCGGATTTAAAGCCTATAAAAAAGAAGTCTTAAAGGGTATTAAAATTTATGGTGAATTACATCGATATATTCCAGTTCTAGCGCATGAACTAGGCTTTATCAGCGCAGAAGTCAGTATTAAGCACAATAAACGGGAATTTGGCGTTTCCAAATATGGCTGGGAGCGTTATGCGCGAGGCCTGGTTGATTTGCTGACCGTATTAGCGACTACTCGTTATCTAAAGAAACCGGGCCATTTGTTTGGTGGGCTAGTAGTGTTATCAGGGATTGTAGGTACAATTATTCTGAGTTATCTGGGAATACACTGGTTGATTGATGATAGCCCTATTGGTACTCGTCCTCTTTTTGCTGTCGGTATTTTAATGGTTATTCTTTCTATCCAAATGGTTTCTCTCGGGGTGTTAGCAGAACTGATTACCCGGCATAACGACTCGGGACCAAGCGATAGTGCGATAGCCGATAAGCGAGGCTGTAACTAATGGCAAAAATACCCATTATTGAAGAAGGTCTGGTTGTGGGGACTGGCTCAGATAAATACGAAACTAAAAATCCTTTAGCACAATATCTTTTGCGTCAATTTGATAATAGTATTGCCGAACTGGTCAATATGGCCAAGCCCGGTACTATTCTAGAAGTTGGTTGTGGGGAAGGGCATGTAACAGATATTTTATTAAAAAATTCTACAGCAAGTATTCAGGCAATGGATATTTCGCAAACTATTGTTGATATTGCCAAGCAATCAATTGATTCGACTCGCGTTGATTTTCAACAATTTAATATTTACGATCTGGCCGAGAAAGATATCGCCGATTTAGTAGTTTGTTGTGAGGTTTTAGAGCATTTGGAAACCCCGGAAACTGGTTTGCTGCGGCTTGCAGAGAAAGCAGCGCCTTATGCCATTATCAGTGTGCCTCGTGAACCGTTGTGGCGTCTGCTAAACTTTTTTCGTGGTGCGCATGTAAAATGTTTAGGGAATAGCCCAGGGCATATACAACACTGGTCACAAAAAGCATTTATACAATTTGTCGAGACCCAGTTTGAAATTGTCAGCATCAGAGCACCACTTCCGTGGACGGTATTGTTGCTCAAATCCAGACAATTTAATAATTCCTGAAACATTGCTAAAGAAAATACTTACCACTCTTGGCTCAGTTGTGGCCATTATTTCCCTGGGTTTTGTTGGGCTGCAATTATCGCAAAACTGGGATAAAGTCGCTGCCTATCAATTCACTTTTGCATCACTAGCTGTTCTATTGTTTGGCGCGATTGCCTATGCTGGCGCCTGTTTTTTTCTGTCTTCCGCCTGGTATCAGATACTCAGTTCAATAAGTTCGCATTCATTACCGGTAAAATCTTTACGTTCGATCTATGCGCGTAGTCAGATTGCGAAGTATATCCCAGGTAATATTATGCATATTGCAAGTCGGCATGTGATGCTCAATCGTCTGGGAGTAGCTCATAAGCCGCTTGCTGTGGCCAGTTTGGCTGAAATGATAGGTTTAGTATCCGCCTCTGTTACCTTTGCCATCATTGGTGGTGCATTATTCGATGTATGGGGAGAATATTTTAAGCCGCAACTGCTTTATAACAGTCTGACAGCCGTTGCAATGCTTCTTGTGTTAATGCCTTTAATTCGCATTGCATGCCTGAAGTTTATTCCTGCAAGCCATGAGCTGTTAAAAACACCACGTGTACAATGGGCATTGTTTCGAGCTTATCTGGAATACTTGTTGTTTTTTGCGCTTGCTGGTGCGATTCTGGTGGCTCTGGTTTTTCAAATAGATGGCTATGTCAGCGCAAATAGTGTCTTTGCTATTATTGCCAGTTTTGCTATTTCTTGGCTGGCTGGATTTATTACTCCAGGAGCACCTTCTGGTATCGGTATTCGAGAAACCATTCTGGTAGTGTCTTTAGATAAAATTTTACTCGCCGGAAACGGGGCATTAATTGCGATTTTATTCAGGCTTGTTACCGTGAGTGGGGATGTGTTGTTTTTTGTTATTGCTGGCGGGCGTAAGTAAAATAATAAGAGCCTTACTGTGTGAACTAGGGAATAATCTTTGTATAATGCTTTTTGTAGAAAAATTAACAACATAATCAGGAATTTGATGTGGAATTGACGATTTTAATGCCTTGCTTGAATGAGGCCGAAACACTCGCCATTTGTATACAAAAGGCACACTCTTTTATTAAGCAAAATAATATTGTTGGTGAAGTTGTCATTGCTGATAATGGAAGCACCGATGGCTCGATAGACATTGCAGAGTCTCTAGGCGCTAGAGTCGTGCATGTTCCTACCCGAGGTTATGGTGCGGCTTTACAAAGAGGCATAGAAGAAGCAAAAGGTGAGTTTGTCATCATGGGTGATTCCGATGATAGCTACGATTTTAGTAATTTGATGCCTTATGTAGAACAGTTGCGTGCGGGTTATGATCTGGTTATGGGTAATCGCTTCAAAGGGGGTATTGCTAAAGGGGCAATGCCTTTTTTACATAAATATTTAGGCAATCCGGTACTCAGTTTTCTGGGGCGTTTGTTTTTTAAAATTCCAGTAGGTGATTTTCATTGTGGCTTACGCGGTTTTCGACGTGATTCTGCACTTTCATTAGGTCTGACTACCCCGGGAATGGAATATGCCAGTGAACTAGTCGTGAGAATGGCTTTAGCAGGTGGCTCGATTAAAGAAGTCCCGACAACCTTATCCCCAGATGGACGTAGTCGTCCGCCGCATTTAAATACCTGGCAAGATGGTTGGCGTCATTTGCGATTTTTACTGATGTTCAGTCCTCGCTGGCTGTTTTTTTATCCTTCTCTTTTTATTCTATTGCTTGGAGTTATATTAACAGTTTTATTGGCGCCAGGGGCGGTTAGTATTACACCTAATATTACCCTGGATATTCATAGTATGATTGTCGGTTGCTTTTGTGTGCTGGTAGGCGTGCAAGGCGTTTCTTTTGCCATTGTGGCCAGGCGCTATGCTGCTTTACGTGGCTTTTTGCCGTTTACCAGTCAAGTTCGGTATCTGGTCGATGCGGTAACACTGGAGCGCGTATTGATTGTGGCGGCTGTATTTTTCATCGGTGGCCTGGGTGGTTTAGCCTATTGTGTTAGTAACTGGTTTTCCGTGCACCTTGGGGCACTCGAATACGGAAGTCTGGTGCGCGTATTGATGCTTTCGGGGACTTCTGTTGCGATTGCAGTGCAATTAGCATTCACTTCCTTTCTAGCTGAAATTCTGGAAATTAAAAGTAATAATCAATCTTAGAAAGATAACTGAGTGATTGAATTAAGCAGGAAAACACTACGTTTTATTGTGGTAGGCATTTTGGGTGCACTGGTCTATTTTATATGCAGCTATCTGTTTTTGACCTATACCCAATTGCCGGCCTTTTTAGCAAGCTTGTTTGCTTACGCCTGTTCATTTGGATTTGCCTATCTAGGTCAGAAAATATGGGCATTCCGTTCCGTTTCTCCTCATAAGGTAACCTTATTTCGTTATGCAGTATTACAATTTTGTTGTGCTACATTCGCCGCCACTTTTACGCAGGTATTTGTCTCTTATACTGAGTTGTCGCCTTTGTTGTTATCAGGCCTGGCTACGTTAATGACCAGTGGTATAAGCTATATCGTCTCTTCTTGCTGGGTGTTTGCCGATGCTTCAGAACAGGAAGTTGCAAAAAGCGAATCGTCTGACAAACCAGGATATAAATCAGTGTCGTTGGTATTTCTTATACAAAATCACCGGCGAGTACTGCTATTTATATCGCTATGGTTAGTCGCTTGTACTCTCTATAGCTATTTGTATTATTACATGCCCTGGGGAGTCAATTTATACGCCGGGCATGATGATGCATTGTTTGTTGGTCTGGCTAAATCTTTAGTTGCAGGGCATTGGTTAGGTCCTTATTCACAATATACTTTAATGAAAGGCCCTGGGTATCCTTTATTTTTGGCATTGACTCATATACTAGGCTTACCTTTATATTTATTAGTAGCTATTTTACATTGCATTACGGTCAGTTTTTTTGCTTGGACTTTGTATCGACTTAGTCAGTCGCGGGTCTTGTCCATACTACTCTTTATCTTGTTATTATTACTGCCATTAATTATTTCCAGTGGCCGGATTATTCGGGATCAGATTTATCCCGATCAATTTTTATTAGGTTTTTCGGCATTAATTTTTAGTTTATTTATTGCTAATACCTTTGCTAAACGGAGCAGCACTGCGTTAATCGCCGGACTGATGCTTGCCTGGCTTTGGCTGACGCGTGAAGAGGGCGTGTGGATTCTACCTTCGGTTGCTTTACTGACAGCTTTTGCGATTTGGCAATTCTGGCGTAATAAAAGCCTGAAACAAGGCATAATAAGTACTCTGTTAGTCTTTGTTTTGAGTTTTTTCAGTGTACATATTGCTTTTCAGTTTATAAATTTGCGGGCTTATGATCGTTTTATAGGACTTGATATCAAGGAAAAAAACTTTAAGGCGGCATTATCTGCATTGCAAAGTGTACGTGTTGGTGAGACTATTTCTCATGTGCCAGTTTCTCAGGCGGCAATACAAGCTATTTATACCGTCAGTCCTGGTTTTTCGGAATTGCGACAATTTTTTGACGTAGACGGAGTTGGATGGCGCGATCATGGCTGTGGATTTTATCCGTGGGCTTGTGGTGAGATTGCTGGTGGCTGGTTTATCTGGGCATTAAGGGAGGCTGCTGCGAGTAAAGGTTATTATCAGGCTCCCACAAAGGCAGCGGATTTTTTTGCTAAAATTGCCCGAGAAATTAATCAAGCCTGTGCTGATCAGCGATTGAGCTGTAGCAAAAGTCTCACCGCTTATATGCCTGAGATTTCCCAGCGAGATATTGATAAAGTTCCTGAAACTTTAGAGCAGTTACTTGATATGTTGCTACTGAGTAATTTTTCTGCAAATAACATGCGTTTACACTCGGGTATTGAGGGGGACTTTTCAGGTAAGCGATCGATACTGGATTTTTTACATAGTCAGGATCGTTTTTTCTTGGATGAGGAAGGTGTTGAAATTTTTGGCCGATATGCCGTTGTTAATGAGAATATTGAAGATTTAGACTTTTTTATAGCAGATAAACAAGAGAAATCTTATTCCTATACCCTGAAGCAGTTGTCTTCTAGAACAGATATGCATGGGTTCTACCCTTTTGTCATTGCAACGCCATGCCTGGAGGGATGCAGTCTTTCGATCAATATAGGTGGACAGGAAAAATTTAATGCGTTTATTCCTGATCATGATCAAGTATTTAAACAAGCGCAAGCGATTACACTGGGCAACTTGCAGGTTTTTTTTGATAAGGTAGTGAGTGGGAAAAGACAATATACAGCTGTCGTAGGTGCAGGGGAAAGGACAACACTTAAGTTTCGACAGCTGTTGTTTGAGGCTTTTAAGTTGATATTTCCAATATTACTATGTTTGGGCTTAATCACTTTTTTTGTGCTGACATTGGTGGCTTTTAAGCAGCGACATTTTTCGGTATTATTTGTAATCAGTGCCGCACTATGGGGTGCTGTAATGGCTCGATTAACTATTTTATTTTTAGTGCATGTCAGCTCATTTCCGGCTTTGGAAAAATTATATTTTATGCCAGTTTACAGTCTGGTAATCATCGCTTCGGTGATCAGTTTATATTTATTGATTCAGTGGCTACGAACACTTCCCGAGTCAGAAACAGTCACTTGAAAAAAGTCGTACTTATTCCATGAGCGGTGAGTCGCTATTTTTGCGAAAGTGTTGGTGTAATATAGATGGCCATGTCATTCTAGATGAATTTGTAGCAATTCATTGCTCCATTAAATCCAGGCAAGTCAAAAAAACTAACGTTGATTTTTAGCCTCTAATTCTGCAATTACTGTATCTAACGAGCCAGAATCTTTGATCATTTGGCTAAATGTTTCGCGATTGCTGATCACTAAACTGATGCCTTCTACTTTCAGGTCATAGATTTTCCATTCACCGTTACGTAATACCATCGAATAATCAATTTTTGCGTCGGCTTTTCCCGGTTGTGAAACAATGGTTTTAACGGTAATGTTTGTATCAGTATCTTTTAGTGTTAGAGGTAAATACCGTAGCGTCCAGTTATCAAATTGTTCGCTAAAGGTGGTTGAATAGGTGTTGATTAGTAAATTTTTAAATGCGGCGATAAATTGTTTTTTCTGTTCTGTGCTAGCCGTGCGCCAGTGTTTACCCAGCACCAGCGCTGACATACGCACAGTATCAACATTGGGAAAAATAGCTGTATCGACAAAGGTTCGGATTTCGCTTTTATTACTGGCAAAGCCGGGGTTTTTCAATTTGCCCAGTAAAGCTTCAGAGGTGTTTTCAATCACTTGCTGCGGCGGTAATAATTTCTCTATTGCAGCCGATGCATTGGTGCATATTAATAAGATGAATCCTAGAAAAAAATAACGTGGTAAAAATTGTGTGCTCATAGTGGCTAGTGTTTTAGTAAAGTTTGTGTTTTCTGTACAATGTAAGTTCAGGGCTAATTATATAAGTGATCTTTAAATTTTATAAATATACGGTATGAATAATAGCATTAATTTTCCAGCAACACGTATGCGTCGTATGCGCTATCATGGTTTTTCCAGACGAATGATGGCGGAGAACCAGCTTTCATGCAATGATTTGATTTACCCTTTGTTTGTTATTGAAGGTGAAAATAATCATGAATCCGTCGCCTCTATGCCGGGGGTAGAGCGTCTATCGATTGATCTCTTAGTGCAAGAGGCTAAAGAGTGCTATGCCTTGGGTATTCCTATGATAGCTTTATTTCCGGTGACACCTGCCAGTGTGAAATCAGACGATGCTGCTGAAGCGTATAATCCTGATGGTTTGGCGCAACGCGCTGTGCGTGCTATAAAAGCCGCTTGTCCAGATCTGGGGGTGATGACCGATGTTGCTTTAGATCCATTTACCTCGCATGGTCAGGATGGATTGATTAATGAACACGGCTATGTGATGAATGATGAAACCGTGGCAGTATTGGTCAAGCAGGCGCTGTCACATGCTCAGGCGGGGGCCGATGTGGTCGCTCCTTCGGATATGATGGATGGTCGGATCGGTGCGATTCGTGAAGCACTCGAATCAGCAGGTTATATTAATAAGCAGATATTGGCGTATTCAGCCAAATACGCCTCTAGTTTTTATGGACCTTTCAGGGATGCAGTCAGGTCTGCGGGCAATTTAGGTAAAGGCAATAAGTTCAGTTACCAGATGGATCCGGCTAATTCGGATGAAGCTTTACGCGAAGTGCAGCTGGATTTACAAGAAGGCGCAGATATGATCATGGTAAAGCCAGGTATGCCCTATTTAGACATTATTCGTCGGGTTAAAGACGAGTTTGGCGTCCCTGTATTTGCCTACCAGGTCAGTGGTGAATATGCCATGCTTAAAGCGGCGAGCCTTAATGGCTGGTTAGATGAAAAACAGGTGGTTTTAGAGTCTTTGTTATCCTTTAAACGTGCGGGAAGTGATGCGATTTTGACTTATTATGCCAAATCGGTTGCGCAGTGGTTAAACGAGCAACAGGCATGAGTCAAGTAGATCAATATGCGGTTTTTGGCTCTCCGATTGAGCATAGTAAATCGCCGCGCATTCATAAGCTATTTGCCGAGCAAACACAGCAAGTGATGGAATATAGCGCAGAGTTAGTGTCTGCCGAGCAATTTGCCACAGCGGTTAAAGATTTTTTTGCTCAAGGTGGCTGCGGTTTAAATTGTACTGTTCCCTTAAAAGAACTAGCCTGGGAATATGCTGACTCAAGAACGGAACGAGCGGAATTAGCTAAAGCTGTTAATACGCTTGCCTTGCAAGATGATGGACGCATTCTAGGGGATAATACCGATGGTATCGGTTTAGTAACCGATTTACAAAACAATCATGAGATTGCTTTAAGGCAAAAAAAGATTCTTATCCTGGGAGCCGGTGGCGCAAGTCGGGGAATTATCCTGCCTATTATGGACCAAGCTCCTCTATCAATTACGATTGCTAACCGTACTGTAGCAAAAGCATTGACCCTGGCTGGCGAATTTAATCATAAAGGAAGAATCTACGCTTGTGGTTATGAGGATTTAAAAGACCAGTCGTTTGACTTAATTTTAAATGCCACTTCAGCCAGTTTGAGTGATGAATTACCGCCTTTAGCCACAGGATTATTGGCTGAGCAAGGGAGCTGTTATGATCTAGCCTATGCGAATAAGGCAACTGCTTTTGTACGTTGGGCGCGTGAGCAACAAGCCAGTAAAAGCCTTGACGGCTTAGGGATGTTAGTAGAGCAAGCGGCAGAAGCATTTTATCTCTGGCGGGGCATACGTCCTACAACAGCACCGGTTATTCAAATGCTGGAAGCTGAGCGAAGTATATGATTAACAGCAGTAAAAAAGCTTCAGCTATTTCTGCTACAACAATTGCTGTCGCTATTGCACTCCAGTTTTAATGTAAATAATAAGCAAGAGTATCCAAGTGACAGAGTTTTTTAATACCGGCCTGAGTCAACAGCAATTTTTGCAGCAGTATTGGCAGAAAAAGCCTTTGTTGATTCGTCAGGCATTTCCTGAATTTGAGTCACCTATTTCAGCTGAAGAATTAGCCGGTCTGGCTTGTGAGCCTGAGATTGAATCTCGATTGATTGAAGAATATGGGCACGATGGCAGAGTCTGGCAAGTTACCTCTGGTCCGCTGTCAGAAGGCGACTTTTCTCGCTTGCCTGAAACACACTGGACAATACTGGTGCAAGATGTTGATAAGCATTTGCCTGAGTTAGGGGGCTTACTCGACCCGTTTAGCTTTATACCCGAATGGCGTCGAGACGATCTGATGATTAGTTATGCACCTGAGT
>Ga0208279_1001301_pt1 | contig 14038 bp, 9 predicted proteins | sample AntAceMetag02UKM_FD_184766 | JGI IMG/M metagenome (GOLD analysis project Ga0208279, IMG submission 184766) | Saline lake microbial communities from Ace Lake, Antarctica - Antarctic Ace Lake Metagenome 02UKM (SPAdes) (version 2) | ecosystem: Environmental > Aquatic > Non-marine Saline and Alkaline... | reverse complement strand
TCTATCATCGGGAGCTCTTCATGAGCCGGCGAAACGGATTTACGCTGATCGAACTGCTTGTCGTGATCGCGATTATCGCGATCTTGATGGCCATTCTAATGCCGGCTCTGAAGAGAGCCCGTGAACAGGGCCAACGCGCCGTGTGCCTGGGCAACCTCAAGCAACTGCAACTGTCCTGGATTCTTTACGCCGACGACAAACTCGTCAGTTGTGAGGCCGGCGGCACGTGGAGAACGGGGACAGCCACCTATTAGAGGTCGTGACATTGTGCTCAAGTAGGTTTAAGTAGGTGACTGTCACCATATCCCCATTATCCGCCGCGCGGCGTTTCGATTCCTCAAGGAGATCAAGACCCACAACAACAAGCCCTGGTTCGAGGCGCACCGTAACGAGTACGAGCAACACCTGCTGCAACCGCTGCGCGACCTGGTGACGGACCTGGGCGACTTCATGCTCGGGATCGACCTGTCCTTCGAGATCGCCCCGGCGGTCAACGGAACGATCTCGCGGATCTATCGCGACACGCGGTTCAGCAAGGACAAATCGCCCTTCCGCGACTGCCTGTGGATCACGTTCAAGGGAGCGGGCAAGGACTGGGCCCGCTGGAGTATCGGCTACTTCCTGGAGATCAACGCAACGTGGTACCGCTATGGGTTGGGCTTCTACGACGCCGCCCCGGACATCATGGCCCAGTTCCGCACCCAACTCGACGACGAGCCCGAAAAGTTCCTCAAGGCGATCGACTTCTTTGACAAGCAGAACACGTTCGCGCTGGAGGGCGAGAAATACAAACGCCCCAAGGGCGCCGACAAGCCCGAACCGATCCACACCTGGTACAACCACAAGAGTTTTTATCTCTGCTGCAAGCGTAAGAACGACAAGGCCATCCGCAGCGGGCAACTCGTCGATGACCTCCAGGCCGGCTTCGGCGTCACCGCCCCGCTCTACCACTACCTCCTCGACACCATCACCCGCACCAAACAACCGACGCGGTAGCTCCCGTCTACGAAGCCGTTCGCTTTCTGGCGGGTCGCTTGGGAGGCAGCGAAATGAGTCGTTCGCGATGCTGCTGCTCCCGCTCACGCAGATCGGCGGCAATAGCGTTCAGATCATAGTCGAACTGTTCGGCATGTTGCTGGCGAATCGATCGAACTTCATCGACAATTGGATCGGAGACCATGCTCAATCCTCCATCAACTCTTCCGGCGTACAGATAACCGGGCACCTATAACCTGCTTCTTCCACCACGCCCTCGATCATCGTACGATGGGCCGCATTCGCCAGATGCTGGCAGTTCCAAGTCAGCAGGTAATCAACACCGTTGACCGCCGCGATAGGACTGCTTCGTTCTATGGCGCTGTCTTGATGCCCAGTTCCTTGAACCTGGACCCTTTCACGTATTCCACGTGCCCATCCAGAAACGCGATGGCGACCTCGTCTGCCGCACCGGATTCCGGCCGGCAATAGGCCAGGGGCTTTCCGGAGGCCTGCGGCCCACCGACCGCCTTGAGGCCCTTGCCCACATACTCGACGTTCTCGCGCGCCCACGCCCGTAGGGTCTTGTCACGGCCCAGGTAAGGCTCAAAGGTCTTGAGGCTATCCGGAAAGACATCGTCGTTCTCGCCGGCGTACAGGATAGCGGCCAGCGCCAGTTGCTTGAGGTTGCTCAACACCGCCAGCCGAGCCTGAATCGCAGGGTCTATCTCGGGCGCTTCGGCCGATTTCGGTACGGGCTTGATACCGAGTTTTTCCAGCACCTTGGGCGTCTCGAAAGCCAGGTGAGAATCCAGATACAGAACATGCGTGCCGCCTCCTTTCGCCAGCAGCATCTCGTCGTAGGCCAGCACACGGGCGGGATGATCCCGCACGGGCGAGACTCCCTTGCCCAGATATGTCACATTCTCCTGCAACCAGGACATGCCCACCTTGATCTCGCCCCGAAGACCCGACAACGTCTCCGGGAATTCATCGTCGTGATCGTTGGCGTAGATCAGCAGCGCCTTGCCCAAATCCGACAGCCGCATCCGCGATACGGCCCGAACCTGGATCGCAGCTTCCTCCTGAACCACGTCCGCCGATTTCGGCGGGGGCTTGATGCCAAGTTCCTCAAGGCGCGTGGGGCTCTCGAAAGCCACGTGGGAATCCAGGTACAGAACGTTGGTGCCGGCCCCGCTCTGGATGAGCGTCTTGTCGTAAGCAATCGGCCGCACGGGATTGTCTCGTGTGGTCATGCCCTGGCCCAGATACGCCACGTTCTCCGTCAACCACCACATCGCCATTCTGACATCGTCCCGCACGTCCTCGATCTTCTCGGGCAGTTTGCCGTCATGATCGACGGTATAGAACAGCACCACCTTGCCCAAATCCGACAGCCGCGTCTGCGAGGCCACCCGCGCCTCCAGATCGGGCACGTCATCTCGTGGGGTGCCGTCCGATCTTTCGGCCTCTTGGGGCTTTTTCCGGTGGATGACGATCTGCCGGACCTTGTCCCCCTCGAACCAGAACAGCAGGCCGTGCTGGCGATAGAATATTTTACTGTTCTTCGCTGGGCTCAGTATGCTGCCCCGCTTGTACCACACCTGATTGTCGAAGTGCTTGGTCAAGTCGCGAACCGTCTTCTCTTCGAGGGGCTTGCCGTAGGTCCGGAACACATCGGCGCGCGTCGAGGCCATGGATATGCCCGAACGCAGGCGACCCTTGAATCCTTCGTTACAGCGTATCTCCCCCAACGAACCGGTCTTCAGATTCAACCAGAAATCCAGGCCGTACGGCTTCGTATAGTCGAGCCACCAGCCGGTCTTTTTGCTCTTCAGTTCCTCCTCGGGCTCGCCCAGTTTGGACTTGATCCGTGCGGCTGTGCAGTTGGCGTCGCCAACGACCAAACCATCAAAACCGACACCTTCTTCGATCACGACGCAAGCGTAGTCCATCCTCTCCACCGGAGCCTCTCTAGTACCGCGGGCCTCCGGATTCGCGGGACCACCCGTCCCTGCACCGGCATCCTGGTCTGGAACCGCTCCCGTTGGCAACGCCACAGTGACAAGCATGGGTCCGCGATCCTCACGCGGGGGCCCACTCATGACCACTTGCTCGTAGCCATCGAAGTCGCGCTGGACCGCCTCAACGTCTCCGACCCAATGGCGTCTCAAACCCAAGGGCTGGTCCACACGAACGATGAGCCGCACGCACGAATCCGCCCAGGAACTGAGCACGAGGGTTCTCTCGCGGCCATCCCGAGACCACAGATCTCGGTGCTCTGCGAGACGGTGCCGATGGATCAGGCCGACGCGTTCATCTTCGCCCACGACACGGCCGACGTTCACGCGGATGTCCTTCATCCCATTGCCTCTCTTGCTCCAACGCGATGATAAGGGCGTACCGTCCGGGAGGTAGTACATGCCCGTCGCGCTGACCAACATGCTCGATCCCCAACTGACCTCATCTTCTCGACAGTCCTTACCGTGACCCCCAAGCTCTTGATAAGACCAGACCGTGACCTGACCTTGGGCATCCACATGATACAGGGTGGGACCGCCCACCACATACGTCATCTGGTCGGGGAACCGCTCCTTCACCTCCTTGACCATATCGAACACTTGCTGAACGAGACTTCGCTCCAGACTCGTCAGCGGAGACGCCAAGACACGGTTACTCCCGCGAGGCGCCGGACGCGGCGAAGGTGTCGCTGCCCCTGAGTCCTTTGTGACGGCAGGCTCGCTTCGTCTCTGGGCACGTGCCATCGGCAATAACACGGTGCCGATGACGATAACGGCCAGCACACCCAATACTCCTACTCTCGCGGTTCTTGGTTTCGGTCGTGTCATCATGTGTCTAATCCTCCCTTGTAGTGCCTTTTTGGATTCCGCAATCCCGATTAGACGCAGGCCGACGGTCGGCCTGTGAAATGTCATTTCCGCCAGATCGATCAGGGTGGTGCTGTAGCGCTCGGCCTCCGCATCGAGCGCCACGAGCACCGTTTCGTCCACGGCCTGCTCGCGCAATCGCCGGACGATCGCGTTGACCAACCACAGCAGAGGGTGATAGAAATACGCGACCAGCAGCATCGTCTGAACGAAGTTGATCCACAAATCGGCGCGCTTGATGTGGGCCAGTTCGTGTACGAGAACCGTCTTTAGCCGGTCCTCGCTCACCTTCTCCGTCAGCGTGGTTGGCATCAGTATGACAGGTGACAGCAGTCGGCACACCACCGGCCCGGGGGCGTCGTCCGACAACCTCAGTTGGGGACACCGGCGCAGCCCTAACGTTGCTGCACACTGGCTCAGCACGTCCTGCAACGGGTCAGGCGCAGGGGTGCTCTCGATGACCAGTTTGCGAACATACTGAAACCGTCTCGCCAAGCAGATACACAGAGCCAGCACCCCCGCCAGCCAACTGAGAAAGACCCAAGCCTGCCAACTCATAGCGGGCCGGGCAATAGCAGGCGAGACCGGTGCAACCGCCCCGCTGTCGCGCGGTGCAATTGTCCGCGTCGCTTCGATCGTACCGGCGGTCTGTGCCGCGACTGAAGCCGGCAGCAACTCGACCCTTGGGAGAGGCCTGGTGGCTTCCTTCTCCACGACGACGGGGCCATGGCTCTCTTGAAGCGTCGCCGTCTGATGCGGCCAGTAGTATCCGATGCCCGTCGGCAACGACAGCGTCGGAGGCAGTATGAGTTTGGCGAAGACGAGCATCCAGACCGAATACCTCACCACCGCGCGCACGCGCTTTCGCAGGAGAAGGTCCAGGACCAGGAGCACGACGATGAGGACACTCGATTGGAGGAACGCACTCCAGGCATGAACGCAAAACGTATGCCCCATGGCATTGAACAGGTTGATTCCGCTATCGACAATGCGATCCATTTTGCGACCTCCGCAATGTTCACTTGTCCTTGCGAGATGGCTTCTTGCCCGTGCCGGTCTTACTGACGAGTTGGCGCAACTGAGCCGCTTCGTCCTTCGAGAGCCCTTCATGCTCGATCAGGAACTGCATCATGGGCGTCAGCGCCCCATCGAAAGCGCGCTTGAGCATCTTGCGAAACTCGGCGCGCTTGGCCTCCACCTCGCTGATGGTCGAACGAAACAGTTGCAGGTTCCTGATCTTCTCAATAGCCAGAAATCCCTTGTCCGCCATCCGGTCCATCGTGGTCTTGACGGTGCTGTAGGCCCAGGCTCGCGTATCAGCCAAGGTCTCCTGCACCGTCCCGGCCGTACAGGGCCCCTGCTCCCAGACCACTCGCATAATGGCCCACTCGACCTCGGTCAATTCCTCAGGCGTCCGCTTCCGCCTGCCCTTCCGCGTCTTCTCAGGCTTGCCCATCGCGTGGCTCCTCATTCGACATACATCGATAGTATTCGACACAAATAGAATACACAAGAGAAAAATCAGATTTGTGGCCATTTTTTGGTAGGACCGCACAGAAACACGCTGTCATCCTGAGACAACGCCGAAGGATCTGGCGGGCAAAACAAAGATCACTTGGGGGCGCAGCCCAGATCCTTCACTTCATCCAGGATGACATGACCAAGGCGAAGCAACTGATCCGATTGCACGCTATTTGACGAGCTTGGCGATGGGCTTGAATTGGGGGTGCTTGGCGGTCTTGAGTAACTCGAAGAGGACCATTTCGGTGCTGGCGATCGTTGCGCCTTCGGCGGCGAGGCGATCCAGGGCGATCTGCTTGTTCTGGGCGGTCCGCGATGAGACGGCGTCGGCAATGACGGCCACCTCCCGGTCCTGTGCGAGCAAATCCATGGCGGTCTGGTAAATGCAGACGTGCGTCTCGATACCGCAAAGGAGAATCTGCTGGCGGCCCAGGGCGTCGAGCTTGGCGGCGAACTGCTCATCCCCACAGCAACTGAAACTGACCTTGTCGATCGGTGCCTCGGCAGTCAGCAACTCAGCGATCTCAGGCACCGTCGGACCTAGGGCCTTGGGGACCTGCTGGCACCAAAGGATGGGGATCTCCAGGATCTTGGCGGCCTGGATGAGGATCTTGACGTTCTTGAAGAGGGTCTCTTTGTCGGCCATCAACTGGGCGAGCTTGCCCTGGACATCGACGACGACGAGGGTGCATGCGGGGATTTCGAGCATTCCGTTGCTCTCCAGAGGTCGACCGGCCGGAAGAAAGCGCCTCCATGCGCCACTTGCCGGTCATTGGGTGTTAAGGAGGACTATGATCAAACTTGCCTTCACTTTCCCTTCCGGGGGAGCTAATGTTCTTCTTGTCGCCGGGTCGGCGGAGGTAAACACGGGTCTGGGGATTCGCGGCAACGGCACCGTCGTACTCAGAGCGTCATCCGTCGTCGAGAGGATCTCCCGGCCCGGCATCTCGCGGGCGAAACGGTTCAAGACAGCGACGTCTTCCGCCACTGCGACACAGGCGTCAGCGCTGTCCTGATTGATGATCTGGGCGGTCTGCTGCAATGTCACCGGCTCAATCACAACCGGGTCGGCAAAGCGCTCCGTATCCACGCTCAAGGTCGCCGACTGGAAGTTCTGCCAAATCGTGCCCAGATCGGCAACCAAACGATTGGCGCCCTCGCGGCTGCAATCGACGCGATAGACACGCGCCCCGTCGACCGTCTCCGATTCGGAGAAGTCCGACAAGCCATTGTCTTCGATCCGCGCCTTGACGAAGGCGTCGGCCTGGGCGAACGCCGCCGTGCGCAGTTCCAACCGTCCGGAGAAACCCGCCACCGGTTCGATCGCCACATTCAACGTCGGATCGTTTGCGGTCGCGACAAAAACGCCCGGTCCGGGGGGTGAAACGGGCGCCAAGATTTGGTACACGACCGCCGCCAGTCCACCCACCAACGCGATCATCGCCGCGGCGGCGACAAACCGGCGAATCTTCAGATGCCGCGCCCCGGCGCGGGAGGCCGAGGACATCGGACGATCTTCCAGTAGCGTGCGCCGTTCAAGCGACACTCGGATCTGTTCCAACATCTCACCAGGGGCTTCGGCCCGAGGCAAGACGCTGACAAGGTTTTTACAGTTCTGAAGCTGCCGAAGGCGTTGAGCCACCTCCGGGTCACGGGCCACTAGGCGCTGCACCTCCGTCTGCTGTCGGAGGGGCAATTCTCCGTCAATGAAACTGCACAGCAGTTCATCGGTTTCTCGGTTCGCCTTCATTTCTGCATGGCCTCCAAAATCTCTCTCAGATGGCTCCTGGCACGACTGAGCCGGCTGCGGACCGTTCCCAGTTCAATGTTCAGAACGTCCGCGATCTGGGCATAATTCATCCCTTCGATATCCCGGAGCACCATCACCGCCCGCTGGGGCTCTTCGAGTTCCAGCAGCGACTTCATGGCCAGGTCGCACAATTCCCGGCGTTGGGCCAGCACGGCCGGATCGATCGCACTGGCATCGCTGAGAAAGTCCTTCAGACCCTGCCCTGTCTGGCTCTCGGATTCCATTTCCTCGGCATCCAGCGACCGCGTCGCCCGCTTGGCGCTGCGCTGACAATGGTTCAGCGTCAAGTTGACGGCAATTCGGAACAGCCACGTGTAAAAACCGCTCCGTCCTTTGAACTTATCGATGCTCTCTATAACTTTGACAAACGTCTCCTGGGTTAGTTCCGCCGCATCGTCGGCATTTCCGCACATTTTCATGATCACGTTGTAGATGCGGTTCTGGTACTTGAGGATCAGCCTCTCCATGGCCATCGTATCGCCGGCCTGCGACTGCTGAACCAGCGCCGAGTCATCGATATTGATGCTTGCCATTCTCAAAGACACCGTATTCCTCTCATTGCCACCGTACGACCGATAAATAACGCTATCGCAATAAGCCCGTGCAAAGGTTCGCCATCATCGCAGATTCCCCATTCCTGGTCAATCGAATTCAGTCCCGCAGACCCCGGCCCCGCCCGGGACGCCCCTATCCGGAGCCCTTGTCTCAACGCGAAATACGCCGGGCCGCTTGACCCGACCGAGAGGTGATAAAAGAAATGGCAGGGCAACATCTCATCGCCCTGCCATTGGGTTGTACATCACTTCTACAGATACGTACGCTTATGACGCCGCGACAACTCGGCCGCTACGCCATCATCTGTACCGCCCAGTCAAAACGGCTTGTACAACGATGTGGTTCGGCCGGCCAGACCCATCGCTTCGCCGTAGGACAGGACGCGATTGTAGAACCGAACGTCGTCGATCTGCCCGGTCAGGGCACGCTCCAGGTTCGCACCGTTGAGCCAGATGCCCAGGTGTCCCTCGCCAAAAATGAAACTCTCGGGAGCTGCCGTTGGAATGCGCAGATCCTCCTGGACGCCATTGACGTACAGACTTGCTTCGGAGGGCGAAACCGTGACGGTGATGTTATACCACTCGTCGACCTCGGGCGCCGTCGCACTCCGCAGATCGCCTCCGCTCAAGCCGTTGACGCCGGCGCTGAAAGTGCCGGGGTCGCTGACGTGCATGTGAATGTCGCCGGCGGCCCAACCATCGTTGTGGTAGAGAGAGAAGAACCCGCTGGTCCAGGCGATATCGGTGTTCATCCAAAGGGAAATGGTTGCTTCTGCAGCCGTGCCATCGCCGATCGCCGGCACCTGGATGCCATCGCCCAGACCATCCAGGCTGGCAATGCCACCCCGCGTCGGATCGTTGGCGATAGCGGCATCACCCACGACCTGGCCGTGGTTGCCGTTGCCCGAGCTGTCCTGGAAATCATTATCGAGCAGGTAGTGAACCATCAGACCCGCCGGGTCGGGCTCGGCCGGTTCGACCATCTCGACTTCCTGTGGGTACAGGCGAATGTCATCGATATACACGACGCCCGAGGCGCCGGCGCCTTCGACACCGATCGCCAGGGTAGTGACATTGCTGACATTGCCCAGAGCGGAGATGTCAATCGTCCAGGCCAGCCAGCCGGAAACTTCCAGATCGTCGGCCGCGCCGCCGTAGACCACCTTGACGCCGTTGACCTTGAGGTACAGTTGACCGACAACGTTAGCCGCATCGCCGGCGAACGCCAGTGATAGCGACTTGATGCCATGCGCCGTCCAGTCCATCGGGACATCAAGGGTCCGCTCGGCCTCCGAGACCGTGACACCACCAGCGTTGTCGAAGAACAGGGGCATCGACTGGCCGCCGCCATGGACGATGGTCGTCTCGGCGAACGGTGCTTCGAGGTGACCGACCGTCGAGCCGTTGTCATTTATCTCGTAGCCGTCGATCCAGGCCAGGAAGATGGCTTCGCCCGCTTCGATGTCGTCGGTGTAACTCTCGAAGTCCTCGACAACGATATAGGCTTCCGTGGAGAAGCTCCAGACGGCGCCTGCCCAGGTGCTGATCGCCTGGGTCTCGTTGACTTCGTCGATCCGCCAGTAGTAGGTCGCTCCCAATTCCAGGGCGCCGGGGTCTACCGTGGTTGCACTGGTCGTATCGATTCGTTCCAGGACCTCGGGATCGGTGCTCAGATACACCTCGTGCGAGACCGCTTCGCGACCGGCCCGCCAAGTCAAATCGGTGTCCGGCGCCATGTCCACAGCGCCGTCGGCCGGTTGGGGCTCGCGCGCCTGGACCGGGATGTACAGGAAACGCACCTCACTCAAGCCGTACTGGCCCAATGCGCCGTAAGCGCCGTTAACGGTGATCTTAACGTACTGGGCCGCCACACCGCCCAGATCAACGGTCGTGTTGGCCGTGTAATCCGACTTGGTCGTTCCCTGGTTGAACACCACATCACCCAGAACCGCCCAGTCGGCGCCGTTCTCGGAGTACTCGATCGTGACGTCCTTGGCTCCGAAGCCGAGCAGTAGTTCGACCGCCACGTTGTAATTCCAGATAAGCATTTCGTGCAGCTTGTACACCTGGTCGAACTCGAACGCGATGGTCAGGGGCTCATCACCGACGGGCTTGGCCAGCCACATATCGGCGCTGTCCGCCGAGTGTTCGTCGTTCTCGTTCAGGCCGGAACCGTCAACCAAGCGTTCAGGAACCGCGCCACTCTGTGGGGCGCCGTTGCTCGTGGCGACAACGTTCTCGATGGGATAGGCGAAAGGCTCCGTAGTGAAACTCCAAACGTCGCCCTTGAAGATCGTGTTGTCCGGCGCGCCATTGACCTCATCGATCCGCCAGTAGTAGGTCTGGCTGTACTCGATGCGACCGGGATCGAAGCTGTTGACATTCTGAGCCTGACTGACGAGAACGCCAAGTGGATTGTCCCGGCTGGCGTCATTGACATCTTCGAAGACGGATCCGAAATAGACATCGTGCGCGACAGCAAAATCACCGGGATTCCAGCGCAGTGTCGTCGACATCGGATCGGCTATTTCGCCATCGCGTGGCTGCGGGGCAGAGGCGGCGTTGGGTGATCCAGGCCCTTCGGGAAGGACAAAATCAGTGTCGGGGTCAAATGTACCTGTGAAGGTTGAAAACGCGATCATGTCCATATCCAACGGCATCCCGCGGTCCGCTCCGCTGGGATGGGGTTCGGCGGCAAACATCATCCCCCATGCAGCCGTTCCGCCTGCAGCCGTGGTATTGACCAGGGTATCACCAAACTGGACCGCGTCTACATAATACGACAGCTTGCATTCTGTTTCACTGACATATTCGTACACCAATGCATAATGCACCATATCCGTATCGGAAACCGGCTGGCCAACACCGTTGACAACGGCCCAACCTGTAGATGTTGGGCCATGCGTCCAATATTGCGTGGCAGTGACAGGATTGTAACGATAGCCCACCGATCCTTGGACACAGAAGAACGTTTGAAGATTCGTTGAGATAGCGGCATTGAGCCTGCCAATCCCTTCGATCACAAAGTTGGTGGTGGTTATGTCTTCATCTTCGCCATTCTTACCGGCCAGGCTATCGGTCGGCATAAAATGAAGCCCCTCCTGACCGCCGGCAGTGGTGAGGATTCCGCCGTCCAGAACTTCAGTACCGTTCTTGAGACTCACGGTACCATTGATTATTTCACCGGGACCAGCAACATAGTTACTGCCCGACAGGGATCCATCAAAAGTTACATAGAGCTGTGGCGTAATATCTGCGGCATTGGCAATCCCCGCGAATAGCGATAAGAGCGCTGTAAGCGCAAAGAAATGCATCAGTCTCTTAGACATGATTGTCCTCCTCTTGGCATTGTTGGTGACTGGAACGATATGAACACAAGCCAATTTCGACCTTCCGTCCTCCTTTCTGCCATTCGGCCTTGGAGAGCCAATTCCCAAGCAGGTTGGGCAATAGGGCCTGGTCGCAAATTGCAGTGCCGTCGCCAAGCCCTTCTCTGTCATGAGTTGGCGGGTTTTCCCATCTGATTTCAGAAACGGGACTTCAGCCTACCACACTCTCTAGAATACCACAATACCCAGTCAGGTCTCAACACTTCTGAATATCGATATAGCAGTTATTAATGAGAAAGGGGCCGTGAGCGATGCCCACGACCCCTTTTGATCTTCTTTGCTGCGTCCCGTGTTGAAACGCATGTCATTGTACGGCTGCCTCAGAATGGCTTGTACAACGATGTGGTCCGGCCGGCCAGGCCCATCGCTTCGCCATAACTGAGGACGCGATTGTAGAACCGTACGTCGTCGATCTGCCCGGTGAGGGCGCGCTCCAGGTTCGCACCGTTCAGCCAGGCGCCCACATGCCCCTCGCCAAAGATGAAACTCTCGGGAGCTGCCGTCGGAATGCGCAAATCCTCCTGGATGCCATTGACGTACAGACTCGCCTCGGAGGGCGAAACCGTGACGGTGATGTTATACCACTCGTCGACCTCGGGCGCCGTCGCACTCCGCAGATCGCCTCCGCTCAGACCGTTGACGCCGGCGCTGAAAGTGCCGGGGTCGCTGACGTGCATGTGGATATCGCCGGCGGCCCAACCATCGTTGTGGTAGAGAGAGAAGAACCCGCTGGTCCAGGCGATATCGGTGTTCATCCAAAGGGAAATGGTTGCTTCCGCAGCCGTCCCATCGCCAATCACCGGGACTTGGATGGCGTCACCCAGACCATCCAGGCTGGCAATGCCACCCCGCGTCGGATCGTTGGCGATAGCGGCATCGCCCACGACCTGGCCGTGGTTGCCGTTGCCCGAGCTGTCCTGGAAATCATTATCGAGCAGGTAGTGAACCATCAGACCCGCCGGGTCGGGCTCGGCCGGCTCGACCATTTCGACTTCCTGTGGGTACAGGCGAATGTCATCGATATACACGACACCCGAGGCGCCGGCGCCTTCGATACCGATCACCAAGGTGGTGACATTGCTCACGTTACCCAGAGCGGAGATGTCAATCGTCCAGGCCAGCCAGCCGGAGACTTTCAAGTCGTCGGCCGCGCCGCCGTAGACCACCTTGACGCCGTTGACCTTGACGTACAGTTGACCGACAACGTTAGCCGCATCGCCGGCGAACGCCAGTGATAGCGACTTGATGCCATGCGCCGTCCAGTTCATCGGGACATCGAGAGTCCGCTCGGCCTCCGAGACCGTGACACCGCCAGCGTTGTCGAAGAACAAGGGCATCGACTGAGCGCCGCCGTGGACGATGGTCTGCTCGGCGAACGGCGCTTCGAGGTGACCGACCGTCGAACCGTTGTCGTTCGCCTCGTAGCCGTCGATCCAGGCCAGGAAGATGGCTTCGCCCGCGTCGATATCGTCGGTGTAGCTCTCGAAATCCTCGACGACGATATAGGCCTCCGTGGAGAAACTCCAGACGGCGCCTGCCCAGGTGCTGATCGCCTCGGCGTCGTTGACCTCGTTGATCTGCCAGTAGTAGGCCGTCGCCAAGTCCAGAGCGCCGGGATCGACGGTGGTCGTACTGGTCGTCTCGATCAATTCCAGGGCGTTGGGATCGGTGCTCAGATAGACCTCGTGCGAGACCGCTTCGCGACCGGCCCGCCAACTCAGATCGGCGTCCGCCGCGACATTCACAGCGCCATCGGCCGGTTGGGGCTCGCGGCCCTGGACCGGGATGTACAGGAAACGCACTTCACTCAAGCCGTACTGGCCCATTGCGCCGTAAGCGCCGTTGACGGTGATCTTGACGTACTGGGCCGCCACACCAGCGAAATCAACGGTCGTGTTGGCCTTGTAATCCGCTTTCGTCGTGGCCTGGTTGAACACCGCATCGCCCAGGACCGCCCAGTCGGCGCCATTCTCGGAGTATTCGATCGTGACTTCCTTGATTCCGAAACCGAGCAACAGTTCGACCTGCACGTTGTAGTTCCAGATAAGCATTTCGTGCAGCTTGTACACACCATCGAACTCGAACTCGATGGTCAGGGGCTCATCACCGACGGGCTTGGCCAGCCACATGTCGGAACTCTCCACGGAGTGTTCATCGTTCGCGTTGAGTCCGGAACCGTCGATCATGCTTTCAGGAACCGCGCCGCTCTGCGGGGCGCCGTTGCTTGTGGCGACAACGTTCTCAACGGGGTAGGCCAATGGCTCAACCGTGAAGCTCCAGGTATCGCCCTTGAAGATCGTGTTGTCCGGTGCGGCATTGACTTCATCCACGCGCCAATAGTAGGTCTGGCCATATTCGAGGACACCGTCGGAAGCATAGGCCGTGGCGGCCTGATTCTGACTGACCAGCACGCCCCTGTCATCGACACGACCGGCGTCGTTGACGTCATCGAACACAGTGCCAAAAAAGACATCATGCGTCGCGGCGAACTCACCGGCTTCCCAGCCAAGGACCGTGTCACGAGGCACATTGATGGCTTCATCCGCAGGACTGGGGTTGGCCGCCAATTCGGCACCGCCAATACCCGCCATGGCCGCTTTGACTTCTGCGTCCGTCAACGCATGGTCAAAGACCGCCACGTCGTCGATCGTTCCGACGAAGAAGTAGTTGCCGCCACCCTCGGTAGCGCCGGCGCCAATGCGGAGCACCTGTGCTGCATTGATTTCCATCGTGGCATTACCCTCGGCGACCACCTCGCCATTGACGTAGAGCTTCTTATCACCGTTGGCATAGGTTATGGCCACGTGGGTCCACTCGCCCAGGTTCACAGCGGGGCCCGCCAGGTTGTCCCACCCAGGACCGGTCCAGAACTGCCAAGTGTTGCCCGGCTGTGAACCTGGG
>Ga0208279_1001292_pt1 | contig 14101 bp, 12 predicted proteins | sample AntAceMetag02UKM_FD_184766 | JGI IMG/M metagenome (GOLD analysis project Ga0208279, IMG submission 184766) | Saline lake microbial communities from Ace Lake, Antarctica - Antarctic Ace Lake Metagenome 02UKM (SPAdes) (version 2) | ecosystem: Environmental > Aquatic > Non-marine Saline and... | reverse complement strand
GTACAGATAGAGATCATGCCCCCCGTCCTGAACGTGCCCCGCCATTGAAAACCCCATGACGCCTGTGCCTATCCATCCGATTTTCATAGTCTTATCTCTCCCTCAAACAGTAAAATACTTTCCCAGCGAATTTTCCACTGATGTATCAGATGAGAGGAAAAACATCAATCTATTTTAAGATCCTCTTGATTTTGGAAAGAGCTTCATATACTCAAATCATCATGCGAAGAAAGATTCTCCTGATAAATCCCTGGATACATGATTTCGCGGCTTATGACCTCTGGGCCAAACCGATGGGCCTCCTTTACCTCGCCTCTACACTGAAAAAAAATGGATATGATGTAAACCTGATTGATTGTCTGGATCCTTTTCACCCCGATCTGGAAAGGGAAACCGGAACAAAGGCTCCAAAGAGGCTTCCGTCGGGACGGGGCAGTTTTTTCAAAGAAAGCATTCCGAAACCGGAGGCATTAAAAGATTTTCCGAGAAGATACGGCCGGTATGGCATAACTCCCCGCATGTTCGAAAACGAGCTGCTGCGCGCTAAGAAACCGGATGCAATATTTGTAACATCTATGATGACCTACTGGTATCCGGGTGTCTTCGAGACCATAGATATTCTCCGGCGCGTTATTCCCAAAGTACCGATTGTTTTGGGAGGAAACTATGCCACACTTTGCAAAGATCACGCGGCAAGACACTCCGGCGCCGACATTATAGTGAAAGGAGAAGGAGAAAAGGCCCTTGCAGGAATCTTAAAGGATCTCTTTAGCGATGACCTGCAATTCCTTCCGGACAAAGACGATCTCGATTCATATCCCTATCCCGCTTTCGAGCTTTTCTCCCACACGGAACACGTTCCCATCATGACATCGAGGGGGTGTCCCTTCAACTGTTCCTACTGCGCCTCACATCGCCTCAACGATGGATTCAGAACCAGAGACCCCATAAGGGTTGTTGATGAAATAGAGTTCTGGAACAGAAAGTTCGGTATTGTGAACTTCCCTTTTTACGATGATGCCCTCCTCGTTGACCGGGAAAGGCATGTGATACCCATGCTGGAGGAAGTATTGAGAAGAGGCCTGGATTGTGTCTTCCACTGCCCCAACGGTCTTCACCTGAGAGAGATAGATGCGCCTCTGAGCAGATTGATGTTCAGGGCGGGTTTCAGAACAATACGTTTCGGCTTTGAGACCGCAAGTACGCGCCGGCAAACCGACACCGGAGGAAAAATAACCAATGATGAAACAAAGTCCGCGGTCGCTCATCTGCTCGAGGCCGGCTACAATGGGAACGACATAGGAATGTACATCCTGTGCGGACTACCGGATCAGAGCGCCTCCGAAGTGCGAGACAGTATAAACTTTATCAGATCGTGCGGGGCCAGACCTGTCATCGCGGAATTCTCACCCATACCGGGCACGCCGATATGGGAAGAAGCGGTTAAAGCATCCCCTTATGATATAGAAAAAGAGCCGCTCTACCACAACAACACCCTCCTGCCCTGCCGCGGAAAGGACTTTACCTATGGGATGTACAGGGAATTAATAAATATGGCGAGAAAACCTATATAACTCTCAGAACAACCGGTAGCTCGTATACCACAAATTCCTTGTCACCCAGCTTACCGCGAAGCGCTTCCATCGCGGTGACCAGTTCGTCCTTCATGGGGTTTTCGGCCGCCACGACGACCTTGGGATCTCCCCTTTATTCGGTCACAGTTATACTCCTTAATAAGCTCCTCGCCTAAAGGGCGGGGCATGTTCCAAGCCAAAGCAACGAGATTATACGTGCTAAATGCTTTAAATGATAAGCTCATTTCCGGTGCACTTTCAAGAATAATGATTGGACTTATTGATAAATTTGTGTATGAATACAGTATATTTGTTAGATGAGTTTTTATCTGGTGGAAAAAATCAGGTAATACTTATATTAAATGTTCTGCCAATGGAAATGAAATGGAATTTCAAAAGTTTATTGAAGGAGGTATTGCAGGACTATCGGTAATTGTTGCCATTTTTGCAATCATTGGTGCAATGCGCTCTGGAGTCCTGAAAAGGCTCCGCTTTGGTTCTATCGAAATCGAAGCTAACCCTCAAGAACAGGAGCAAATACGTGCTTTGGTACGATCAGTATCTAATGACTCAGTCTCTGTTCCTTTCGAAACAGAACAACTTGCACTCTATTACGGCCAAATACTCTCTCAGTCGAAAATAAGCTTTTGGTTCAGCCTTGTTTTTGCATCCCTTGGGTTCGTCATCTTAGTAATTGCGGTATTCCTATACTCAACCAATTCTGTTGGAACAACAGTGGCGCAATTTATTGCAGGCACAATAATGGATGCTGTAGCGGCACTGTTTTTTGTCCAGTCTCGCAATGCCCAAAAATCAATGGGTGAATTCTTTGATAAGCTTAGACGTGATCGAAATCATCTGGAGTCAAGACAGCTTTGTAAAAACATTGAAGATAAGCTTGCAAGAGATGCTTTAAGAATCCAGCTCTCACTTCACTATGCTGAGGTTCCGAATGCATACGATGTTTCGAAGTCTATAATTGATTCAAGCCTTCCTCGGTATAGGGAGGGCTAACAAGGGCATGCACTCAGATCCCAAAAGGCTGCCGGCTCTTGGTCCAGGTGATGCCTGGCGTTAGGAGAAAATTAAAATGGCATATGCTAATGGTGACACAACAAGAACCCAAATGCACGACACATTAAAACTTCTCCATGGAACAATTCTTAAACAAATTAAAGCCGCTAACAGGCAGTCAAATATTATGATTGGACTTACCGTTGCTCTTTTAATCTTTACTGTTGCCCTTTTCTATGTCGCGTACAAAACGGCTACGGTCGATAAATTGATAAATACACCAAACTATTCCCAAGAAACAAATACCAATCATCGAATAACAGAAAAGGATGTCAATCTTAAGCCAAGCATCCAGGTCGTTCCACCTGTGGTAAAGGATGGGAATATCTGAAAACATTAATAAAAACCTCCTAACCAGCCAATCAACCCGGCCTCCTAAAGTCGGCGGGTTATTTCGGTGTTGGGCCACATGTATAAGGAAAAACACTTATGTCCCTCGTAATAAACAATTTTAATAACTGCCAACAGTGTGGGGATTGCTGTAAAACACCTTGTGATTTGATTCCATCTGACCTGCCCGATTTATTAAAACATTTTGGCACTTCCTTGACTGAATTTTTCAAACGGAATCTTATTGCATTAATTATAGCTTCCCCAAACTATTCAGACGAAGTTCTGATGATGGTGCCAGTTAGAATCGGGCTCTCTGGAAACAGGACAAAAAAATTTCTCGCGGATTCTGCATATCTTAACACTCAAGGCAAATGCATTTTTCTTGTTGATAACAAATGTAGTATTAACAACCTAAAACCATTTGGGGGGCGGTTCCTTCAATGTCCTAAAATAACAGGGAGCGTGGCAATACAACTTCGTAAGTCTCAATACTTCGCCTATTGGGTTAACAATCAGCACTTATTTGAATTGGTTTGCCCCGGATTTTCGACGATATTTAATGAATTGAAGACGATTTTTAAAAGGAAAAATGAAATACTCGAGAAACAGAAGGTCAAAACTGACGAATACAATCAGTTGCACCAAGCACAGGTTGATATTATTACGAAGAAATTGTTTCCGTTGTTCAACAACAGTGAACCCGAAAATGGCTTCTCTGTCTTGTGTGATTAAAAAAAAATAATAATAAAGGGGACAGATTTATTTTTTCACAAGTTCCCTTGCTTCGCTCGGCTGCAGTTTATCCCGATCGTAAGCTTATAACTGATACAGGACCCTAAATGATATGGAACACTTGGAAAGTGATTATGATCGGGCTGAGTTTTTTCAGAACACCTTGATCGGTCATGCAACGCAGGATGGTTGTGGTGGAACTAATGAAGATTACGTACAGTTGAGAAAATATTTTTTCGACAACCCTTCTACCAAAGACATAGTACCAAGATGGATTAGGGTAAATCGAAACACATCTCAGTTCTGGCAGTTTATTAAGTACAAGTTTGGTACATATGCTGAAAGAAGAAAATTTATCTGGGAGGAAATGAATCCGCTTTTAGAATACTGTGAAGGAAAACAGACTTTCCCTGCAGAAAAATCTATTAGTGACGTTCTCCAAGAATTTGATGACGCCGGCATAAATAGAGTTTGGCAGAAAGCATTAGAAAGAAAATCCAACGATCCAGAAGGGGCTATAACAATTTCAAGGACAATCTTAGAAAGTGTTTGCAAGCACATACTTGATGAAAGAGGCATTGAATACGATGCAAATAAAATTGAGCTTCCTGAGCTTTATAAGAAAACTGCCAAAGAACTGAATTTGTCCCCTTCCCAACATACAGAAGAGATATTTAAACAAATACTCGGTGGTTGCTCAGGAATTATAAACGGACTTGGAACGCTCAGAAATAAACTTGGTGATGCGCATGGGAAAGGGAAAAAACGCATAAAACCGGCGCCTCGACATGCAGAACTTGCAGTTAATTTATCTGGATCAATGGCGCTATATTTGATCGAAACATTTAATGTAAATAAAAGATAGTGGGAGTTCCGGGAAAACGAGGGACAGCGCCCATTATTTATAACCAGCGGCTCTACATGGACCGCCAGGGCCTGCGGACCTTCCGGCCAGTGAGCCAAAACGTTTTGGGCTATATAAATCAACTTCTAATATTAGTTTTTTTGTGAAATTGAAAACAGACATATGAAAGTAAATATATTTTATTCTTGGCAGGCAGATCTTCCAAACAACACAAATAGAGGCTTTATTGAATCAGTTATTAGCAAGTCCATATCATCAATAAGTAGAGATGAAACATTTGAATTGGAACTTTGTCTTGAACGAGACACACAAGGAGCACCAGGCTCCCCAAATATTGTAAAAACAATTTTAGAAAAAATTTCTACATGCGATATCTTTATAGCAGATATTTCTATAGTTACTGATGGGGGTGGTAATGGGCAACGCCCATCTCCAAATCCGAATGTGCTTTTTGAGCTTGGTTATGCCGTGAGTTGTTTAAGTTGGGATAGGATTGTACTTTTCTATAATGAAGGATATGGAACTGATGAAAAACTTCCATTTGATATCCAGCAACATAGACGGATTAATTACTTTTTAAAACCAGATGATATGAAGGCGCCAGTTCGTGATAACCTGACAAAAATTCTAAAGGATGGATTATTTGACATAACACAAAATCTCTATAAAACCTCAATTGTTAAAGCCCCTGAATTAATCCTTGATTGGACATACTTTGGTTATATTCATTCTAATAAGACGAGAAATGGCATTGAAAAAGAGATAAATAGAACGAATATGTTGTGTCTTACAAAAGCTATCCCTTCTAATGATACTCAAGTAATGTACAAAAAGGATATTGATGAAATCAAACAAGTAGATGGAAAAAATGACCCGAATTGGGATCAAAAAGTAAAAAAGTATATTAGTAAATATGATGATTTCATAACGAAATTGGACTCTGAGATAAACAAAAAAAATTTCCTAATTGGTCAGAACAGAATTCATGTAGTATCCATAACATTAGCATTAGAAAATACTGGCTTATTACCAGCTACAGATATTCGGGTAGAGGTTTTACTTCCCGATTGGCTTATAGCATTTGGAAAATGGCCTGAAAAGCATGATATCCCGGAGCAACCAGTTAAGCCAATTCCAACGCCACCTAAAATACACACTCAGAATTATGCTATCGGCCAAATTTTAGCCAAGCATTATGATATGCGGGTACCTGATATAACCTCATGGAATCATAAAAGAACATCTGCATGCTACATCAAAGATGATGCAGTGATTATGTGGGCAGACAAATTATTGCATAAACATGAGCTTACAATTGAAGATGATAACTTTTATTTGCTCGCTATGCCTAATTCAGAAATAGGTAACCATAAGATAACTGCTCGTATTTTTTGTGTTGAGTTTGATAACTGGAAAGACATTGAACTTTCAATCAAAATTGAGAATGAACAGCCCAACCAATAAATTCAGCGGACGCAAAAAGCCGCGCCGCTGATTAAATCGTTAGCTCTCATGATACTAATCAAGCAGCACATGAGTCATAGAAGAACTGAAAAGGTAGAAGATGGCGAATAAGAAAGCAGCACCTAAAAAACAAAAATCAATGGAAGAAACCCTCTGGGATTCTGCAAACAAACTCCGCGGAAAAGTTGAGTCGTCTGAGTATAAGCACGTTGTGCTCGGTTTGATATTCTTGAAATTTGCCAGTGATAAATTTGAGGAGCGGAAGACAGAACTCATTGCCGAAGGCAAAGAGAAATATGTGGATATGGTGGAGTTCTACACCATGAAAAACGTGTTCTTTCTCCCCGAAGAATCCCGATGGAAGTATCTGAAGAAGAACGCCAAGCAAAATGACATTGCCCTCAAAATCGATACTGCCCTTGCGACAGTTGAAAAGAATAACCCTTCGCTGAAGGGCGCGTTGCCGGATAACTACTACTCCCGCCTCGACCTCGACGTTGCCAAGCTTGCCTCACTTCTTGACACGATAAACAATATCGATACACTCCAGGACAAAGAGCAGGATATTGTCGGGCGTGTATACGAATATTTCCTGAGCAAATTCGCGCTGGCAGAAGGAAAAGGAAAAGGGGAATTCTATACGCCCAAGTGTATTGTAAATCTTTTGGCAGGAATGATTGAGCCATACGGTGGAACCATCTACGACCCCTGCTGCGGTTCTGGCGGTATGTTTGTTCAATCGGTAAAATTCATTGAAAGCCACCATGGCAACAAGAAGAACCTTTCCATTTATGGGCAGGAATACACCTCCACTACCTACAAGCTGGCTAAGATGAACCTTGCAATCAGGGGAATATCGGGTAATCTCGGTGATGTTGCCGAGAATACCTTCTTTCGTGACCAGCACAAAGACCTGAAAGCCGACTACATAATGGCGAATCCGCCATTTAACCAGAAGCAATGGCGCGCGGGTAATGAGTTGACAGATGATTCCCGTTGGGATGGTTACGAAGTACCACCCACCGGCAATGCCAACTATGCCTGGATTCTGCACATGGTTTCAAAACTTTCGGAAAACGGTGTTGCCGGGTTCATCTTAGCCAATGGAGCGCTTTCCGGCGGAAGTGATGAATACAAAATCAGGCGGAAGATGATTGAGAATAATCTTGTGGAAGCGATTTTGATTCTTCCGCAGAACATGTTCTATACCACAAATATCAGTGTAACAATCTGGATTCTGAACAAGAACAAAAAAGTGCGAACTGTTGAACACAATGGAACTATCAAGAAGTATCGCAACCGTGAGAAAGAAGTACTCTTTCTCGATTTGCGGGAAATGGGTTCGCCGTTTGAAAAGAAATACATCGAGTTGACGCAAGTTGATATTGATAAGGTCTCCCAAACATACCATGACTGGCAGCAAACCGGATTTGAAAAGACGTATGAAAACACAGCTGAATATTCCTACAGCGCAACATTTGATGAAATGAAGGCAAAGGATTTCTCGCTTGTTCCGAGTAAATACATCGAATTTGTTAATAGAGACGAGAACATAGATTACGATGAAAAAATGGCAGGACTCCAGACTGATTTCGCCAAGCTTTTGGAAGAAGAAGAGCAATCAAAAACAGACTTGTTGAAAGTGTTTAAAGAGCTGGGCTATGAAATCAAATTATAAACCGATAGGTGAATATATCCGGTTAGTGGACGAGCGAAATGTCGGCCTAAAGGTCACAACACTTTTGGGCCTGAGCATTTCCAAAGAGTTCATCCCTTCCGTAGCAAATACTATTGGCTCGGACATGGAAAATTACAAAATCATCAGGAGAAACCAATTTGCCTGTAGCCTAATGCAGGTGCGAAGAGATAAGAAAATTCCTGTTGCTCTGCTTCGCGATTTTGAAGAAGCCATAATTTCACAGGCGTATCCTGTTTTTGAGGTGATTGACAAAGATTTGTTGCTTCCAGAATATCTAATGATGTGGTTTAGCCGGTCAGAATTTGACAGAGAATCATGTTTTTATGCTGTTGGTGGTGTGCGCGGTAGCCTTGAGTGGGAAGATTTCTGCAATATGCAGCTCCCCATCCCGTCTCCCAAAAAACAAAAAGAAATTGTCGCCGAATACAACATCATCGTAGACCGCATAAAACTGAACGAACAGCTCAACCAGAAACTGGAAGAAACCGCACAGGCGATTTACAAGCAGTGGTTTGTGGATGTTGAATTCTCGGATAAGCAACGTAGCATTTTGGATGAGTACATCATGTTTAATCCAAAACACTCTATAAAAAAACATTCGCTGACAAGTTATGTTGAAATGGCGGATTTACAGGAGGATAAGCTCAGCATACGAAATGTGATTGCCCGCCCATTCACTGGGGGATCAAAATTTAAGCAGGGCGATACTTTGCTCGCAAGAATTACTCCATGTCTTGAAAATGGTAAAATTGCATTTGTGGACTGCTTGCGAGAGGATGATGTGGCGTATGGTTCAACCGAATTTATTGTAATGCGAGCACGAAAAGGTGTAAGCCCATACTGGGTTTACTGCTTAGCACGTGATGTGCAATTTAGAGATTACGCAATAAGTAGTATGGTTGGGTCATCCGGTCGACAACGAGTGCATAGTGATTACTTAAAAAAGTTCAATGTACCCAAAATAGAACTGGTTAAAATGAAAGAATTTAGTGAGACAGTAAAACCATTCTTTGATTCAATCAAAATACATTCAAGGGAAAATCAGCATCTGAAGTTACTCCTTGAAGTGTTACTTTCAAGTTTGGCCACAAAATGTGATGGTAGATAGATATGAAATTCACTGAAGAAAAACTTGAACAGGCAGTAATTGAGCTCTTCATTGAAGAAGGCTACAAACACCTTACCGGTGAACACATCCACAAAGAAATGCCGGATGTACTGCTTCGCGACGACATCAAGCACTACCTTCTCAACAGATATTCTTCGGAAGATATCACGCTGAATGAAATTTCATCCATCATCAGAAAACTTGAACTCTATCCCGCTTCTGCCCTCTACGAAAGCAACAAGGAAATCAACAAGCTTGTTGCAGACGGTTTCGTGCTTAAACGCGAAGACCGCACAAAGAAGGACCTCTACATTGAACTGATAGATTACAGCAATTTACCACCAACTCTGGTACCAAAGCCTAACGAAGTAGCAATGATCGTGGCAGAGAAACCTGCTGAATATGATTCAAGCCATAATATTTACAAGATTGTTAACCAGCTTGAAATTCAGGGATATGAAAAGCGCATACCAGACGCAATTGTCTACATCAACGGTATTCCCCTTGTTGTAATTGAATTCAAGAGCGCAATTAAAGAAAACACGACCATAAAAAATGCCTATGACCAGCTAACCATCCGCTATAGACGGGATATACCGGAACTTTTGAAATACAATGCCTTTTGCGTTATCAGCGACGGCGTAAACAATAGAGCCGGTTCGCTTTTTGCGCCTTATGATTTCTTCTATGGCTGGCGAAAGACAGACGGTTTCGAACTCAAAGAAGAAGACGGTATCAACTCCTTGTATACCATGGTCAAAGGGATGTTTAACAGGCAGCGCCTGGCCGATATAATTCGCAATTTCGTCTTCTTCCCTGATACCGCAAAGGAAGACATCAAGATTGTCTGCCGGTATCCGCAATACTACGCCGCAAGAAAACTGTTTCATTCCATAAAAGAAAATATGCGACCTGAAGGTGATGGTAAAGGCGGGACCTATTTCGGAGCCACAGGAAGCGGCAAGAGCTATGCAATGCTCTATCTCACCCGGCTTTTAATGAAAAGTACCCATTTCTCAAGCCCGACTATACTGCTTATTACCGACCGCACCGATCTGGACGACCAGCTTTCTGAACAGTTTACCAATGCCAAGAAATTCATCGGCGATGAAACGGTTATTAGTGTTGAAAGCCGGGAGGAACTGCGCAATTATCTTCAAGATAGAAATAGCGGCGGTGTGTTCCTGACGACTATTCAAAAATTCACTGAAGACATGAAACTTCTCACCGACCGGTCAAATGTTATCTGTATCTCAGATGAAGCCCACCGCTCCCAGATTAACCTTGACCAGAAAGTCAGAGTAACCGTTGACGGCGTAAAGAAAACATACGGCTTTGCAAAGTATCTGCACGACTCTCTTCCAAATGCCACTTATGTCGGATTTACTGGAACACCCATTGACGCAACACTTGATGTTTTTGGTAAGGTGGTAGATGCCTACACCATGAAAGAATCGGTTCAAGATAATATTACCGTGCGTATTGTCTATGAGGGACGGGCTGCCAAGGTGCTGTTGGATGAGAAGAAACTTCAGGAAATTGAAGAGTATTACGAGCAATGCGCTAACGAGGGTACAAATGATTACCAGATAGAAGAGAGCAAAAAGGCTGTCACCAACATGGAAGTCATTCTCGGCGACCCTGACCGCCTTGCAGAACTGGCGAAAGACTTTGTTACCCACTACGAGGAGCGAGTTGAAGAGGGTTCAACAGTTCTCGGTAAAATCATGCTTGTTTCATCAAGCAGACAGATAGCCTACGACCTTTACAAAGGAATCATCACATTGAGGCCGCAATGGGCCGAAATCCGGGAATGTGACGAAGGGGTAACGCTTTCAGAAAAAGAGCGCAAAGAAATAAAGCCGATGGAAAAAATCAAAATGGTGATGACCAGAGACAAGGACGACCCAAAAGAACTTTGGGAGATGCTAGGGACGAAAGATTACCGCAAAGAGCTTGACCGCCAGTTCAAGAATGCTAAATCGAATTTCAAGATTGCAATGGTTGTTGATATGTGGCTGACCGGTTTCGATGTGCCTTTCCTTGATACCATCTATATCGACAAGCCAATACAGCAACATTCTCTCATACAGACCATTTCCCGGGTTAATCGCGTATACGAAGGTAAAGAAGCCGGTCTGGTCGTCGATTATATCGGCATAAAGAGTAATATGAATGTGGCACTCAAAAAATACTCACAGGTCGAGGAAGATGATTTTGAAGATATTCACAAAGCGGTAATAATTGTCAAAGACCAACTGGATTTGCTCAGGAGGCTTTTCCTGAAGTTCGATTCAAAGCCCTATTTCACCGGGACACCTTTGCAACAACTTGAATGCCTGAATAAAGGTGCTGAATACGTTCAGATTACCAAAGAAGCCGAAACCCGCTTCATGGCGATGACAAAGCGGCTTCGTGGGGCATACAAAATCTGTTCAACAAGCGAAGAACTGAACCAGAAAGAGCGCGACCATATCCATTTCTATATGGCAATTGCTTCAATCGTGCACAAACTGACAAAAGGCAACGCTCCCGATACTGCCCAGATGAACGCAAATGTACGGGAGATGATTAAGGAAGCACTACTTAGCGATGGAGTAGAAGAAGTATTCAAACTGGGAGAAAATGAAGCCGACAAGGACATCGATATTTTCAGTGATGAATACATGGCAAGGATTGATAAAATCAAATTGCCGAATACCAAAATCAAATTACTCCAGCAATTGCTTAAAAGGGCAATTGATGAGTTCAAGAAGGTGAATCGGATAAAGGGAATAGATTTCACAAAAAGGTTCAAAGCTCTTTTAGACAAATACAACGAACGAAAAGAAGGACTCGCTTTCGCAAACGATGTTCTTGATGACATTGCTCAGCATTTTGCAGACCTTTTTAAAGACTTACAGAAAGAGAAATCTTCTTTTGAAGAAATGGGTATCAATTTCGAGGAAAAAGCATTCTATGACATTCTTAAAGCTGTCGCAGAAAAGCATGAATTCGAATACCCGCATGACAAATTGATTACGTTATCTCGTGCCGTAAAAATTGTCGTCGATGATAAAGCCAAATACACCGACTGGTCACAACGGGATGACATTAAAGCAGAATTGAAAGTTGATTTGATATTAATTCTGGCGGAGCATGGATATCCGCCAGTACCGAAGGATGAAGTATTCAAAGAGATATTTGAGCAGGCGGAGAATTTTAAGAAGTATATGGATGAATAAAGAAAAAACATTCTCTTATGGCATCTTGGTTCAAGCGGTTTCAGACGGGGTTAAGAAAAAAGGGCTAACAAATCGTTGCACCTGACATTTTTCCGCTGCGCTCCAAAATGCAGGTGAACTCAGGCGTTAGACTTGATGACCATGATTGCAACTGCAAAGGAGATAACCCATGTTTAGAATTATTCGAAACTCGGCCATGGTGTGTTTTGTAATAGCGTCATTGTTTTTCGTATTGGCTGGATGTACTGCCAGCATTAAAGATGTTGACATAAGCCAAGCAGATCCAGATTGTGCAAGGGAGTGTACTAAGGCTTATTCTTCATGCGTGTCAGTTACCGCGATTGGTGTGCCATATACACTACGAAGTGCGTGTAAAGAGTCCTTTGAAAAATGCATTCAGACCTGTCCTGCTAAGAAATAATAATCGTCATTTACTTTCAAAGCATAGGGTTATCGCTACAGCAATATTTGGAAGGGAAGTTATAATAGGTAATTCACTAAGTCTGCCTAATCATAGAATGAACTGGCCGCCTAAAGGCGAGCGGTTGTTCTGAACGTTATGTGTCAGCAGTAAATAGAGCATGAGGGGCTAGGTCGGCCAACCGATAGCCCTAATCCGCAAGGGTTGCCCCTTTTTTTCATGCGGCCATCTCGCGGAGGTGGGTATGAATGATATATTTTTTAAAATATTACCATTTTTGAAGGGTAGAATGTCTGAACGAACATCATTGTTATTTTCTGGATTTGCAATTTTGGCTTTGATTTTTTGGGGGCTATCCAAAACATTACCTCCTAGCTTTGAAGCTTCGACAAATACTCTTTATTATCTATTTCTTGTTTCCCTCTCTCTTGTCCCTATTTCATTTATTGCCTCATGGATTTTTGAGATTAAGCATGCTTGGGACATGAGAATGGTAGTAGTAGATGATATAGATCCAAGACTTAGTTCGTTACCTCAAAACGCTATTTATGCAAAAAAACAAGGATTTAAATTCAGGAAACCAACAAAAGAAGAAAAGGGGAAATGGATAAAAAAGCGAAAACTATCAACAAGGATTAAAGAACTAATGTTTATTACGCAGGGAGATTTAAAAGAGAAAAAAATAGAAGAGAACCTATACGACCCGGACACCCCAATTTCTGAGTTTATTAAAATCAGAAATGAACGAGAGAATATAGACTAAACCACATAATCGGGTAGCCGGGGGTTTTTCTCCCCCAGCCCCCACACCACCCGGCATGCGGGTCCGCACCGGGCGGTTCACAGAGATTACCGGGCCGTAGCCGGGTAGTGAATGTGAACCCACAGCTCTTTGACAGACAGAAGCCCTTGATCCTTGAGCCAATCGTTGGTCATGCCCGTTTGCGTTGCCAATGTCCTGGACAGTCGCCACGGCCCTTTGCGGCTGCGGGGCAATGTTAAGGGTCGGACCGAGCTAACTAATTGGAATAAAGAAAATAATACATCAAAAAACGCCTGATATTAACCTTACAACGTCAATATGGTTTTTATTGTTTTACGTGGGAGAACAGTTCCTGATCTAAAGCAAAAGAACGACAGGATATTCGAATGTTTAATTGGTTTACCGACCGTCGCCGAAATAAGATCATTCAGGCTCCCTTCCCTTCCGTATGGGAAGACATAATTCGCCGTAACGTTGCCCACTACTGCATGCTGGAAGATGCCGAGCGTGCCCACCTGCGTGCCTTAATCCAGGTGTTTATCGCCGAAAAACATTGGGAAGGCGCCGGGGGGCTAGAACTGACCGACGAAATCTGCGTCACTATTTCCGCTCAGGCCTGCCTGCTTCTTCTGGGCCTGCCCCACGACTATTACCGGAATGTCGAATCCATCATCGTCTATCCCTCTACCGTTGTTCCGCCTCAACGCAGGCCAGGTTTCTTTGAAAATACATTTGCACCGGTGGAACTGGAGCATCCCATTATCGGGCAGGCGTTCCAGCAGGGACCGATAATTATTATCTGGGATGCGGCCCTGCGCGGTGGCCGCCAACCTGAGTCCGGACA
>Ga0208279_1001283_pt1 | contig 14164 bp, 13 predicted proteins | sample AntAceMetag02UKM_FD_184766 | JGI IMG/M metagenome (GOLD analysis project Ga0208279, IMG submission 184766) | Saline lake microbial communities from Ace Lake, Antarctica - Antarctic Ace Lake Metagenome 02UKM (SPAdes) (version 2) | ecosystem: Environmental > Aquatic > Non-marine Saline and... | reverse complement strand
ATCATTTTCATTGACGAGCTCGACGCGGTCGGCCGCCACCGCGGCGCAGGGTTGGGCGGTTCCCACGACGAGCGGGAACAGACCCTCAACCAGATTCTCGTCGAAATGGACGGCTTCGACACCGACACCAACATCATCCTCCTCGCCGCCACCAATCGCCCTGACATCCTCGACCCCGCTCTCCTGCGGCCAGGCCGCTTCGACCGCAGAGTCATCCTCGACCGCCCCGATGTGCGGGGCCGCGAGGCCATCCTGGAGGTGCACGTGCGGGGCAAGCCCCTGGCGCCAGACGTGAACCTGTCCGTCTTGGCCAGGGGAACGCCAGGGTTAGTCGGTGCGGACATTGAGAACCTGGTCAACGAGGCCGCCATTCTAGCGGCGCGACGAGAGAAGAAGACTATCAGCATGGCCGAGTTCCAGGAGGCCATCGAGCGGGTGATCGCTGGGCCGGAACGGAGGAGCCGTTTGATCTCGGAAGAGGAGAAGGAGATCATCGCCTATCACGAAGCGGGGCATGCGTTGGTGCAGGCCAAGCTGCCCCTCTGCGATCCGGTGCACAAGGTGTCTATCGTCTCCCGCGGCATGGCCCTGGGCTACACGATCGTTTTGCCAGAACAGGACCGCAATCTCCAGAGCCAGGCCAAGTTTGAGGATGATTTGGCTGCCGCACTGGCCGGTCGGGCAGCGGAAGAGCTCGTGTTCGGCGACATCACCACGGGAGCGACCAATGACCTGGAGCGAGCCAGCAAGCTGGCGCGGCGGATGGTGACCGCATACGGGATGAGCAAGAAGCTGGGGCCGATGGTTTTTGGCCGGAAAGAGGAGTTGGTCTTCCTGGGCAGGGAAATCGGCGAACAGCGGAACTACAGCGAAGCAGTAGCACGACAGATCGATCGCGAAGTACGTCGCATTGTTGGGGAAGCATACACTCGAGCTAAGGACGTCCTTACCACTAACAGTGAAGCACACCGTCGGCTCGCGCGACGGTTGATCGAGGTGGAGACCATCGAAGGCGAGGAATTCGCCGCGATAATGGCTGGCCTGCCTGGGGACACAGCGAAGCTACCAACGTTAGCACGCTCCCGCTTTCCAGCGCAGGAAGAGCACACGGAGGGCGAGCCACTCGAGCCGCAGAAGGGCAGAATGCCACACCCAGCCCCGGTGCCCATCTAGCAGTCTGACAGGTATCCCTTGCTGTGTTGATGTCTTGCCCTCTTGACCCCCGTAGTCCGATGGCTGATCGTCGGGCAGTCAAGGGACGGAGTATCAATCCGCCTGGGGGAGGTTGCATGAGGCTCCAATACCTCCGAAACGACGAGCCACCGAGGTGACCGGTACCTCCTGAGGCTCAGGTGCTGGCTATCTTGTTTGAATAGCGTCGGCGTGGGTCTCTCCGGTGCTGCTGCATAATATGTCCGACACATACTCAAAGGATGGAGAATGAACAAACTGATTGATGAAAACCAGATGCTCAACGTAGCTGTCATCGGCGTAGGGTCCATGGGAGGCAATCACGCCCGTGTCTTCGCCACAATGCCCAACGTGAACCTGGTGGCTGTAGCTGATGTTGATCCCACGGCACTGTACAAAGTCGCACGCACCTATCGGGCCCGGCCCTATGCTGATTACAGGGCCATGTTGGATCAGGAGGCAGTGGACCTCGTCTCCCTGGTCGTACCTACAGCACTGCACCACCCCATGGCCAAGGAGGTGATTGATCGCGGCATCCACGTGTTCATCGAGAAACCCTTCACCCTGCGCGTTGCAGAGGGCAAGGAGTTGATCGCTGCCGCTTCGGAGAAGGGAATCAAGCTAGCCGTGGGACATATCGAGCGTTTCAATCCTGCCGTGGCGGAGATGAAGCGCCACCTGGAAGACGGGCAGCTTGGGCGGGTGTACCAGATTCACGCCCGTCGCGTGGGGCCGTTCCCGCCGCGAGTAGATGACGTGGGCGTGATCCTCGATCTGGCAACGCATGAGTTGGATATCATGGAATACATCACCAACTCCCCGATCTCGAGTCTTTACGCCGAGACAGAGCGAAAGATCCACGGGTCTCACGAAGACCTCCTTCTGGGTGTGCTGAAGTTCGAGAACGGTACCGTTGGCGTTTTGGACATAAACTGGCTGACCCCAACGAAGATCCGAGAGCTAGCACTTCTTGGAGAGAGAGGGATGTTCCTGGTCAATTACCTGACACAGGACTTCTATTTCTACGAGAATGCGTTCGCCAATGGCCAGTGGGAGGGGCTGTCGGCGATCATGGGCGTAAGCGAGGGTCGTCGGGTCAAGTACGAGGTGAAACGCCGCGAACCTCTACGGGTGGAGCTCGAAGACTTCGTCAACTGCGTATTGTACGACAGGCGACCAGAAGTCACCGGCGAGGAAGCGCTCAGGGCCATCTTCCTAGCAGAGAAGATGATCGAATCGGGAGATACGGGCCAGGTGGTCCACCTGCTGAACGGGAAAGAGACGCCATAAAACGGACGTGCGTTTGTCTTTCTTGAAGGAAATGAGCATCAGTGATATACTTGAGGCTGGAAACCGGAAGCTCATCACAGTCCGTGCTTTGATGGCGGGCATCAGGTCAAGGAGGTAATATCGTGCGTGTCTCCTGCTTGCAAGAGCATTTGGCCAAGGGTCTCTCTATCGTCGGTCGTGCCGTTTCTCACCGCAGCACGCTGCCGGTCCTGGGCAACATCTTGCTCAAGACTGACCGAGGGCGGCTGCGACTCTCGGCTACGAATCTGGAGATCGGCATTCACTGTTGGGTAGGGGCAAAGGTGGAGGATGAGGGAGCCACTACCGTACCAGCGCGCCTGTTGATGGACTTCGTCAACACCCTGCCCCCTGAACGGATTGATCTCAACCTTGTGGTGCGCACTCAAAGCCTGAACCTTAGATGTGTGCGTTATGAGGCGAATATCAAAGGGATTGATGCCAGCGAGTTCCCCATGATTCCCACGGTCGAATCGAAGGGGCTGGTCGAACTGGAGCCCGCGGGGCTGCGGCAGATGATAAACCAGGTTGCCTTCGCCGCCGCGACCGACGAGAGTCGCCCCACTCTGGCAGGGGTGAACGCCAGCTTCCGCGACGGGCTCTTCACCTTGGCTGCCACCGATGGCTATCGTCTGTCGGTGCGCGAAACCCAACTCGACCAACCGGTATCGGAACCTGTGTCGGTCATCATGCCCGCCCGCAGCATGATGGAACTGGCTCGTATCATCGGCCAACTTCCAGAGCGGGAGGAAGAGGAAGAAGCAGCCGTACAGGTTGCGTTCACACCGGCAGGCAATCAGACTCTCTTTCACATGCCCAACGTGGACCTGGTATCTCAGCTCATTGAAGGTACTTTCCCCGACTACACGGTCATCATTCCCAAGACGTACACGACGCGCGCGACGCTCGACACCAATGCCTTCCTGAAAGCCGTGCGGGTTGCGTCCCTCTTTGCCCGGGATGGCTCGAATATCGTGCAAGTGCAAGTCGCGCCCGGCGACGGTGGCGCTGCGCCTCCTGCTCGTGGCACCGTCACTCTGGCGGCAACTTCGGCGGATCTGGGAGATAACGTGAGTGAGATGGATGCCCTTGTAGAGGGAACTGGGATCGAGATTGCCTTCAGCGCCAAGTATCTCGCCGATGTCCTCTCGGTCATCGGCACAGAGCAAGTCGTGTTAGAGACGGAAGGTCCCACTAGTCCCGGGGTGCTGCGCCCCGTGGGGGCTGGCCGAGAGATTTTCACGCATGTGATCATGCCCATGCGGCCTCACTGAATCACCAAAGAAAGATGAGAGCGTGGAGCCGTCAGGAGGGCGTCTTGGTGCGAGCGAGTAGCGCGCAGCAGCGGTGCGTGGCCCTTGTCTGTTGGGAAGCGGTTGCTGTTTCCGGGGCGAGCCCTTATGCTGACGCGTAACGTGCGTATGCAAGCACCTTGGGAGCTTCATCTGGGCGACACTGTCCGATTGCGCAAGCCACATCCTTGCGGTAGTTATGAGTGGGAGATTGTGCGCGTGGGAGCGGACATCGGCATTCGCTGCTGCCAATGTGGCCGCCGGGTTCTCCTGACACGCCGTGCCTTCCGACGCAGGGTCAAAACTTTGATACCCGCGGCGAGCCAATTGCAGTAATCAGTGACCAGTGATCAGATAGCCCGATCACCGATACCTCTGCCGAGAGGGAGTTGTGCTCCCGACGGTGTCTGAGCGACTGCCTGGGAGACTAATGTCCATAGCGTCGAAGCGAGGCTTTGGCCCCGTACTCACCAACCGCCCCTTCCGCGCCCTCTGGATCGCTCAGACGTTGGCGCAAACCGCACAACATGCCATCCACTTCGTGCTGATGGTCCTGGTCGAAGAACTGACGGGGTCCAGCGCGCACATCGGGCTGGTGATTCTGGCCTTCACCCTGCCGGGTGTGCTGTTCAGTTCCTTGGCCGGTGTGATGGTGGACCTCTGGCCCAAGAAGGCCATCCTGATCGGCTCCAACGCGTTGCGGGTTGTGCTGGTGGGCGGCTATCTGCTGGTGCTGGGTGTCCTGCAGGGCTGGTGGCTGTTGCTGGGCATCTACGCTATCACCTTCGTCTCCTCAGCCGTCGGTCAGTTCTTTGCGCCTACCCAAGCCGCTACCATCCCCTTGCTGGTGGGCGAGGACCGTCTGCTGACTGCTAACTCCCTTTTCAGCCTCACGCTGGCCATTTCGCAGGTGGTAGGCATCATCATTTTGGGACCGCTGGCCACCAAGTTGGCCGGCACACGCGGGGCGTTTATGGCTATCGCCCTCATGTATCTGGGAGCCACGGTGGCGGTGACCAGGCTGCCCCGTGTGGCTTCGCCTGCCAGACCGATAACACCGTCCCTTTCGAGGTGGGAACGCACCAAGGCAGATGTGCGCGAAGGCTGGGCCTTCGTCATGGGGGAACGGAGGGTGCTCCTGGCGATGTCCCATCTGACTCTCATCGCTACGGTGATCATGATCATGGCCATGCTTGCCCCCGGCTTCGCCGCCCGTGTGTTGGGGAAAGCGCCTGAGGATGCGGTGTTCGTCTTCGCTCCTGCGGGTGTGGGCATGCTGCTGGCTACCGCTCTGATTGGCCGCTTCGGATACCGCGCACGCAAGGAGTGGCTGAGCAATGTCGGCCTGGTGATGGTGGGCCTGGGCTTCACCGCGCTGGGGCTGGTGACCCAAGGATACCGCATTCTGCCGGCGCCGCTGTTGCATCTCTACCCCCAGGCTGCCCTGAGTGTGACCACGGCAGTGATGGGCATCAGCCTGTTGTTGGGGCTGACTATGTCGAGCGTCAGCATCCTGGGGCAAACGATTCTGCAGGAGGCATCACCGCCGGCCATGCGGGGTCGCGTCTTCGCTGTGCAGTTCATGCTCAGCAATCTCATCGGCATCCCGCCCATGCTAACCATCGGCGGTCTGGCCGACTGGGTGGGCATCCCCCAGGTCATGCTCGGACTGGGCGGGGCGGTGTTTGTGATGGCCACCATCAGCGTTTACTTTACCTTGAGCCCGGATCGTCGTCGCTCTTTGAAGAGTTCTCTGCGCAGGACCGCTGCGGCAGTCAAACATCCCCGGGACTGGCTTGCCCGGTCCAGCAGACAACTCGTCCGCGTGGAGACGCTGGTCAGGCAGAGCATGAGGAGATGGCTGCGGACTTGGATTTCTGTCTGCAATCGGGTCCTCCGCGTCCGCTTCAGATTTGGATGGGGAACGGCGACGAGCAATCCCTCTCCCACCAACGAAGGAGACAGTAGTGCAGAGGAGCGCGCTGGTTCAGCACCTGAACAGCTACCTGAAAACCGAGGAGATTGAGGACGTTTCCAACAATGGCCTGCAGGTGGAAGGCGCTGCCGAAGTGCATCGGGTGGCTTTCGCCGTGGATGGTTGCCAGGCAGCCATTGAGGCGGCCATCGCTGCGGGCGCGCAGATGCTTGTAGTGCATCACGGCCTGTTCTGGGGTCGACCGTTGCCGCTGGCGGGGCCGCATCGTCGGCGTGTGAAGGCTCTCCTCGATGCGGATTGCTCGCTCTACGCCGTCCATCTGCCTCTGGATGGTCATCCAGAGGTAGGCAACAACGTGGAGTTAGCGCGGCAATTGGGTCTCAAGGTGACGGGGAGTTTCAGCGACGTGGGGGTGGAAGCTCAGGCGCCATCTGGATTGACACTGAGCGCGCTTGTCGAGCAAATTGAGGCAGAGCTGAGAGTCAGACCACGAGTGCAGGGCTGCGGCCCGGAGATAGTACGGCGTGTGGCCATCATGTCCGGTCGCGTTCCCCGCGAGATTGCCAGGGCCGCCCAGGCAGGCTGCGACACACTCATCACCGGCGAACCGCTGCACGACGTCTATCACGATCCTGCCGAATATGGCATCAACGTCATCTTTGCCGGTCACTACGCTACGGAGAAAGTGGGCTTGCAGGCGCTGGCTCGACACCTGGAAACGACGTTCGGTCTGGAAACGACGTTCGTTGACTTGCCGACGGGACTGTAGTCAGCGGATTAAGCCGGTTGAGCGGAGGGGGACTCGATTTGAAAGCCGCGCTGGTACACGATTGGCTCAATCAAATGGGCGGGGCGGAGAACGTGCTGGAGAGACTGGTGGAGCTCTTCCCTGAAGCCCCCGTCTACACCAGCATGTACGGGCCGGACTTGATGCCTCCGGACTATCGCTCGTGGGACATCCGCACTTCCTTCATGCAGCACCTCCCCGGGGTGATGAGTCATCACCAGGTGTACATGCCCCTGTATCCGCCGGCCTTTCGTTCCTTCGATCTCCGTGGCTACGACCTGGTGTTGAGCAACAAGAGCGGCTTCTGTCACGGGGTACGCACGGAGCCAGGTACGGTGCACATCTGCTACTGCCTGACGCCGACCCGCTTCCTCTGGATGTACGACAGCTATCGGCAGCGGGAAAACATCAGGCCGCTGGCCGACGCGACAATGCGGTGCCTGCTGTCCCTGTTGCGGCGCTGGGACTACGCTGCCGCCCAGCGGGTGCACCACTTCATCGCCATTTCCACCGCTGTGCAGGAGCGCATCCGCCGCTTCTATGGCCGGTTGAGCGCGATCATCTATCCGCCGGTGGACACCGAGCGCTACACGCCCTCAGGCGAACCGCTGGGGGACTACTATCTGGTTGTCGGCCGGTTGATCCCCTATAAGCGCATAGACCTGGCGGTGCGCGCCTTCACGCAACTGGGGCTACCGTTGGTGGTGGTGGGGGATGGGCGGGACAGGGCGAAGCTGGAGGCCATGGCTGGCCCCAACGTCATCTTTCGAGGCCGCTTGGCCTACGGCCAGGAGTTGTTGTCGCTCTACCGGCGCTGCCGGGCCTTCATCTTCCCTGGCCTTGAGGATTTTGGCATCGCGCCGGTGGAGGCGCAGGCGGCGGGCCGCCCGGTCATCGCCTACGGCGGTGGTGGTGCTCTGGACACCGTGCAGGAGGGCAGCACAGGGACTTTCTTCCACGAGCAGACACCGGAAGCGCTGGCTGCCGCCGTGCGGGCTTTCGATCCTGCCGACTACGATCCCGTAGCCTGCCGCGCCAGCGCCGAGCGGTTCAGCGTGGAGGAGTTCAAGCGGAAGTTGCTGACCTTCGTCGAGGAAAACCGCTGAGGCCCGGACATGACCTACGAGGTGGACCAGAGTAACAAGATCGAGAGCGGCGGGGAGGCTTCTTCAGCCTATTTGTCAGGGAGAGAGCGTCCGGCGAAGGATAGCTGCGCCACTGGCCATCCGCTGGACACAGTATGCCAAATGTGATTTCATCTGTCAAATCTGCTTTCATAATCAGCAACGATACCAGATGACACCATGGGAGAGCGGCTTTTGGTGTGCCGCCCGCTGCTGTCCAGCATACCGTCCGGTTAGGCATGGGAGCGGGTACGGCTTCTCGTAGTCGTAACTGTACCACGTCAGCGGAAGAGCGGAAGGAATGGAAGGCTTCCCACAACTCGTTGCGCTAGTTCGGTTGAGAGGGAGTTGCACTCCCGACGATGGCAGTACAACTGCCTGGGAATTGCTGGCTTGCACAACAGGCGACAGGCGACACTAATCCGAGGTTGCGCTGGTTCGGTTGAGAGGGAGTTGCACTCCCGATGGCGGCAGTACAACTGCCTGGGAATTGCTGGCTTGCACAACAGGCGACAGGCGACACGAATCCGGGGTTGCGCTGGTTCGGTTGAGAGGGAGTTGCACTCCCGACGGCGGCAGTACAACTGCCATGGAACTACTGCCCTACACAACAGGCAAGACGCAACACGAATACGAGGTTTTCATCATGGAACTACGCGAATACTACCACATCATCCGCCGCCGTTGGTGGCTGCCCGTGGCCCTGGTGGTCATCGTGGCCCTGGCTTGGCTGGTCACGCAGAAGCCGTGGCAGCCGCGGCCGCCCGTCTATGCCACCTCGCTCAGCTTCAGCGTGGGCATCCGCCCCGAACAAGCGGGGGACGGTGAGGAGAACTACTACGTCGCCCTGACGTCAGAGTATCTCATCGACGACTTGGCCGAGGTGGTGCGGGGGAGCGAGTTCGCCGCTGCCGTCAGCGAGCGGCTGGCCGCGCAGGGGATCGCCGTGCCTGCGGGGGCCATCCAGGGTAGCACGCAGACGGGCAAACTCCACCGCATCCTCACCGTTTCCGTCACCTGGGGCAACGCCGCGGAATTGGCGGCCATTGCCGAGGCGGTGACCGCTACTCTGCAGGAGGAGAGCGTGCGTTTTATGCCCCGCCTCTTCGCCCAGAATGGGGCTGCCTACCTTATCCACCGGGGTGGCATCGGGCTGGTGGGGACGGGACTGCGGGAGCGGCTGGATCTGCCGCTGCGGCTGGCGCTGGCAGTGGTGGCGGGAGTGGCCCTCTGCTTCCTCTGGAACTACCTGGACTCCAGCCTGCGTGATCGGGCAGACCTTGAGGAAATGGGACTCGCTGTGCTGGGGGAGATACCCCGTGAGCGGTAGACTGGTAGATTGGTCAGCAACCCCAATTTACCAATCTACCAATGTACCATTTGGTCATTGAGCATTGTCAGTGTACAATAGCGAGCGTTGATGGAGGGAACAGATTCATGGAACTGCGAGACTATTTTCGAATCCTGCGCCAACGGGGTTGGATCATTCTGTTGGTGGCGGTACTGACAGCCGCCGCAGCACTGGGTGTGAGCAAACTGCAGACACCCATCTACAAGGCTAGCGTCAAGCTGAGCGTCGTGCCTGCCCGCCCAGACTGGGGAGGCAGTCAGTCCACGAAAGACTTGTTGAGCAACTTTGTGATCAACATCAAGACGCACACTATGGCCGACCGGGTCATTGACCAAGCGCAGTTGGACATGAGCTCCTACGATTTGCTGGAGAAGGTAGAAGTCAGCGCCGAGCTCTCCAACTTCACCATCGACATCGCCGCCAGGGATCCCGACCCCAGTGTCGCCATGCAGATCGTTCAGACGATGGCCGAGATCTTCGCCGACGACCGGGAGGAGTGGAGCCAGCGGCAAGACAAGCAAGACCGCATTGATGTTCACATTGTCGACGATGCGCGGGACGCGCCACTGTTCAAGCCCAAGATGCTGATGAACGGCATCGCCGGCGGCATCCTGGGTGCGCTGATCGGCTTGCTGATCGTCTACCTGCTGGAGTGGATGGAGGCAGACATCCTGCGCACGCCGCAAGTGGTGGAAAGGGCCATAGATGTGCCTGTACTGGGAAGCATCCCGGCCAGTACGGAACACGCAACACTAAGCACGCACAGATCACAGAGGTTAACTCGATGACAACCGGTTTGATCACCATCACAGACCCCCGCTCTCCCGTCGCTGAGGCCTACCGCCGGCTGCGCACAAACCTGGAATTTGCCAGTCTGGATAGCTCTTTGCGCACCCTGCTGGTTACCTCCGCTGGGCCGGATGAGGGCAAGTCAACCACGTTGTCCAATCTGGCGGTATCCATCGCCCAGGCTGGCCGGCGGGTGATCCTGGTGGACGGCGATCTGCGGCACCCCCGCCTGCACGAACTCTTTGGCCTGGACAATCGTCAGGGGTTGACCACCGTCGTAAGCCAGGCCAGCGGAGACATCCCGTTGCAGGAAAGCGGCGTGAACGGCTTGCGCGTGCTGGCTGCCGGGCCATTGCCCGATATTCCTGCCGATCTAATCGCCTCGCCTGCTGTGGAGGCATTGATCGCCACGCTGCGCGAGCAGGCAGACATCGTCCTTTTCGACGCGCCTCCGGTGGTCGCCGTGACCGACGCGGCGGTGTTGGCATCCAAGGTGGACGGTGTATTGCTAGTGATTAACGCCGGGCGTACCAGGCGAGAGTATGCGCAGCGAGCCAAGGCCCTGTTGGCGCAGGTGCACGCCCGCGTGGTAGGCGCCGTACTGACCAACGCGCCGCACGAGTCCGCGCTGCTGTAAATGTGAAGGGGCGAGACATTCCCCTGCGGAGGCCAAGTTCACCATGAAGGGTCTGATACTCAGCGGCGGAAAGGGGACACGTCTCCGCCCAATCACGTACACCAGCGCCAAACAGTTGGTGCCCGTGGCCAACAAGCCCGTGCTGTTCCGAGTTATCGAAGCCATCCGTGATGCAGGCATCACCGAGATCGGCATCATCGTCGGCGATACGGGGGAAGAGATCAAGCGGGCCGTGGGGCGGGGTGGGCGCTGGGGCGCCAAGGTCACCTACATTGAACAGGAGGTCCCCCTGGGGCTGGCGCACGCGGTGAAGATCAGCCAGCAATTCCTCGCTGACGAGCGCTTTGTGATGTTTCTGGGAGATAACGTCATTCAGGGTGGCATCAGCGAGCTGGTTCGCCAGTTCTCCGAGAGTGAGTGGAACTCGCAGATTGTGCTGAAGCGGGTTGAACATCCGCAGCAGTACGGCGTAGCCGAATTGGATGAGCAGGGTCGCATCGTGCGGTTGATGGAGAAGCCCAAAGAGCCGCCCAGCGACCTGGCGTTGGTGGGCATCTACATGTTCGACCATCACGTGTTCGAGGCGGTCAACGCCATCACCCCGTCCTGGCGGGGCGAACTGGAGATCACCGACGCCATCCAGTGGCTAGTGGAGCGTGGCTATGCCGTCTGTCCCCACATCCATCGGGGATGGTGGATAGATACCGGCAAGATGGAGGACCTGCTAGAGGCCAACAGCTTGGTGTTGGACGAGTTGGAGCACCACATCGCTGGTTATGTGGATAGGGACTCTCAGATCAACGGGAAAGTCACCATTGAAAAAGGGGCGGAGATCATCAACAGTCGTATCCGCGGCCCGGCCATCATCGGCGAGGACACTCGCATCGTCAACTCCTACGTGGGGCCCTTCACCTCCATCTACCATCACGTGCGTATCGAAGACAGCGAGATCGAGCATAGTATCATCCTGGAAAACAGTCAGATCCTCGACATCCCTCACCGCATTGAGGATAGCCTCATCGGCCGCAACGTGCTGATCAAGCGCTCCCCTATCAAGCCCAAGGCCTACAAGCTCACGCTGGGCGACAACAGCCGTGTGGGCATTCTGTGATGTGAGATGGCGAATCTCCTCGCCGGGCGCAGACTGGGCGTCGCCATCGCCGCACTGGCGGTGATCGCTCTCCTCGTCTGGCTTGCCGCGCTGCAACTTCCCGATGGACAACTTCACGTGGCCTTCCTTGATGTGGGACAGGGAGATGCCATCCTCATCACCACCCCCGACGGACAGCAGGTGCTCGTAGATGGCGGCCCCAGCCCCACGCAACTCGCTTGGGCACTGGGGCGGCAGATGCCCTTCTGGGACCGATCCCTTGATCTCGTTGTCCTCACCCACCCCGACGATGACCACATGACAGGACTGATCCCGCTGTTCGGCCGCTACCGCGTGGAGCGGGCGCTGACAGCAGCGCGGACTCTGGACGCTGAGGAAGCGCTTCACTGGCGCGAGGCGGCAGACGCGGCAGGACTGCCCATCGTGGTAGCTGAACGGGGAATGCAGATTGACCTGGGCCGCGGCGTGTGGCTGGACGTGCTGCATCCCGAGGCCGCTCCCTTACCCAGCAGAGCGGCCGACGACAACAACAACTCCGTCGTTCTGCGTCTTACCTACGGCGCGACCTCGTTCCTGCTCACAGGTGATCTGGAGGCCGAAGGCGAACAGGTGCTGCTGACTTCGGGGCAGTCGCTAGCAGCACAGGTGCTCAAGGTAGCGCATCACGGCAGCGGCAGGGGTACGACGGCCGAGTTCCTGTGCGCTGTGATGCCGCAACTGGCCATCATCCAGGTGGGCGCCGACAATCATTTTGGTCATCCGTCTCCCGAGCTACTGGAACGGTTGGCGGTGGCGAGCGTTCAAGTGCAACGCACCGACCAGCACGGCACCATTGAGATCGTCAGCGACGGCCAGCGACTGCATGTGCTGACGGCGAAACGTCAGCATCAGGGCTGACAGGAGGAGGGGGAACCATGCACATCCTCGTCATTCACCCAGACCCACGCTTCTACCGCGAACTTTTGCCGCTTCTGTCTTTGCACGAAGCAAGCAGCGCTTTTGCCCGCACTCTGTCTGCTGCCTGTGATCAGATCGAGGCCCAGTCTCCTGATGTGATTGTCCTCTGCAGTCCCTCCTTACAGGAACAGGAGAGGAGCGAGGCCTTTCTCGCCCTGCTAGGGACGGATGTTCGAGAGAGGGTACTCCTTCTTACCTCAGCCACGGGCGAACAGATCAGTACCGGGCCGGAGCGAGACCGGCTGGCGGCCATACTCGCGTGCCTGAGTGGAGGTCCACCCAGACGTCGGCTGCGCTACCAGCACGTGGGCGATCTGCGCATTGACCTGGCTCGACAGCGAGCAGCGCTCACCGATCAGTGGGTCCGGCTACCACGCATTCAGTTTCACATCCTGCGTTATCTGATGGAGCACTGCGGTGAGTTGGTGCCGTACCGTGAGTTGATGAAGGCCGTGTGGGGTTATGAAGGAGACCCCAGCGAGGCCCGAGAACTGCTGAAAGCGCACCTGCGCCAGATCAGGCTCAAGCTAGGGCCTGAGTTTCTCCCCTATTTGCAGATCGTACGCGGTGAGGGGTATGTGCTTGTCAATCCTGAAGAGGAAGCATAACGTAAGCGGGAGCCGCGTCTCGCTTGCTTGAACGAGTCTGGTCCTGTCCTCCAGCCTTCCCCAAACATCCACCAATTCTCTCCCAATCCTACACGAAATCCCCACCGATTGTACCCTTGACACTGCGGTGGAGGGGTGCTATGCTTTTATGCACAAGGTTTGAGGTGAGGTGTATTGGCACATAGTATGAACGTCTCTACCAACCTGGGCAGATTGCACCCACGCCAAAGCATGATCTTGGCCACAGGCGAATGGGAATGCATGCAGTGCGGTCATCACGAAGCTGGCGCAGTGGGTCGGGCTCCTAGACGATGCCCCGCTTGCGGGGCCAGATCGGATATGCTTGCCTTCTTCGACTATGTCGAAGACTACTATGTTCCAAGAGGAGGATTTCTCATGGCACAAGAACTGACGACGCAGGTTGAGGGAGAATGGGAATGCGATGAGTGCGGGTATGTGAGACGGGGTAAGGATGACAAGCCACCGATGAAACCCTGCCCGGAGTGTGGCGCGCCCGCCAGCAAGGTGACTTTCTACGAGTACCCAGACGACGACGGGGACGACGACTGGGACGACGAAGAGAACTTGTAGGTGGGAATAGCTCCCAGTTCTGAGGATGACGTCAGGTCCCCCATCTGACCAGACACCATTCCCCGTCTGATCAGCCCGAACCCCAGCGCCTAGTAGGCCTGGGGCTTCGTGGTATGATGCCAGAGTCCTTCAGTCCCCCCCCCGATGCGATACAGAGCCTCATACTTCTTGCTTGGCGCTTCGGCCAGCTTGTGGTACAATCACACTGCTTCTTGGGCACTTGTCGATCTGTGTACTTGTTTCCTGGGCATGACGGAGGTAGATGTGAATTCACTTCGCTCGTTGACGGAGCGCATGCGGCAGAATCATGCTGTGGAGCACGCGACCATCCACTTGCTCTCTCGTCGCCACCCATCGCTGCGCCTGGTGGGACGTACCACGGCCAGCGGTTTCCTGCTTGCCGGCCAGGTTGCCACCGAGACGGTGGTCGAGATGGTTATGGAAGCACTGGATCGTCTGCGCCACGGCGAAAGCGAACTGGC
>Ga0208279_1001280_pt1 | contig 14173 bp, 15 predicted proteins | sample AntAceMetag02UKM_FD_184766 | JGI IMG/M metagenome (GOLD analysis project Ga0208279, IMG submission 184766) | Saline lake microbial communities from Ace Lake, Antarctica - Antarctic Ace Lake Metagenome 02UKM (SPAdes) (version 2) | ecosystem: Environmental > Aquatic > Non-marine Saline and... | reverse complement strand
CCATCATCAGTTAAGAATGTTTCTACTCCTGTTCCGCCTACTAATTGAACAAATCCAGACGTTACTGTAAAATGAGACGAATCAAACGATGCTAACCCTTTAGTTGCAGCAAGTGCTGTTGCTCCAGATGTTGCATCTATTCCACTAACTGTTAAAGTTCCTCCAGCTCCAGAAGTTTGAATTCCTTCACCACCAAGAACTTCAAGAACATTTCCTATTGCTATCGCTGACCCAGCATCTGTTAAAAAACTTGTTGGAATCTGCGGATTAGCTGCTTCTATATCTATTAATCCTGATTGGCTCAAAATCTTGCTCCTTAACGTCTTTTGTTTTAAATGTATTCTTTTCTTATAGTTTTGTATATATCCTATCTATCAATGTATACAAATTTTCTATCTTTTTTTCATTAATAAAGACTGTTTTCTTCAGAACTTTTATTTCTCTTAATAAACCTTCATTATCTATCTTGTGCATTGATATTTGTTCTTCTAAATCTTTTTTTACTTTTAATGCTTCTGAAGGTAATGATAAAATCTCTTCTTTCATAATTTTAACAGATTTAATTATTCTATTAGTTAACCTTTGATCTTGGCTATCGCATACCTTTGCTAATACATTAATTGCTTTATTATTTAATGTAATATCTTCTTCTAATGAATCAATTCGCTTATCTGACTTTTGTTGGTTTCTATAAACCGTTTCAACAGATTGATCTATTGTCTCTATTTCATTATGATTTCTTGTATTTAAGTTAGATTGATCACTTTTTAGCTTTTTAAACTCGTCATATATACTGGAGAAACTTGAATGACAAACATCTACCTCTCTTTGAAGACAATCTATTCTATTCTGCATTTTAAGAAGTCTAGAATTAATTAACTTATGCTCAGAGTCTAGTTTTATGTTTAAATTATTTACTGCTAAATTAGAAGCGGATATAGCATTATTATGATTCTTTATCTCTTGTTGAACCACTAACCCAAACTCTTCTGCTAAATCACGTTTCTTTAACATTTTGCTCCTTTAAACTATGCATTCAACATACACATTTCCGCTTACTGGCGCTGTTATTTGTTTTACTGAAAATTGAGTGCCTACTTCCAATACAAATTTATCATCTTTCTTATTTATATTTGCTTGCAGATCATATAACCTAAAACTCCCTGCTGCCAAATACATTTCATCTTGTCCTGTATCTGTAGTGAAATATAAATTGCCTTCTGTATCATTAGAAACACAAAAAGCCTCTTACTGGATGGGTTGTAACTGCTCCTACATTTGCATATGCTGCACTTATTCCCGCAAATCCTAATGTCTTTATTGGCTCAAAAAAAGCTCTTGATGTCATAATTTCCTCCTTATTTATTTTTTAATTTTAAACTAGCAAGGGCTTCCTTCATGAGGACACTCTTCTTTTACTGCTTCTTCTGCTTTTTTTGCATCTTTAGCTCGAACAGCTTCTGTTGCTTCTTGTTCTTGTTTTTGTGCGGCAGAAATTAGTTCAACCGTATGCCCCTTAGCACTTAAAAGCTCATCATGTAATGTTCCAAGACTCACGTCATTGTCACATATTAAAATGATTTTACCATCTTCTGACATGAATTTTTGAGTTCCTATTTGTTTCATATTTACTCCTTTAAGATTATCTCTATTTAAAAATATGCCAGGCACTAGAGTTGTGCTTTTCGGAAGCTATCCTAGGCATATATGTTTTTAATTACTTACTAGCTTTGACCTATAACGACCCAGCTAAAGCTAGTTACATCCGTCGCTGCGGCTGCTCCTGTTACACCTATTGCATTAAATGTTATTGTAGCACCAGCTGCAATAGTATACACAATATGTCCTACTGCTGGAGATCCATTTAAAGCATAACGTGTGCAAACAATTAAATCAGTAGCAGCTATATTTGTATTAGCTACAACTACTTCTCCAGCTACGAAAGTGCTTTTTCCTGCGAAATCCGTCGCAGCTCCAGTGTTATAACTAAGTTTAGTAGCAACATTTGCTAACGATAAATCACCATAAACATTAACACCACCAGACCCTGCTTTAAGATCAAGAGTTGCTGTAGTGTTTTCTGTACCTACGGTTATAGCATTTGCTGCCGCACCAGTTCCAACATTAATAGTTTTGACGCCTGTAGAAGCTGCCACATTTATTGTCTGTATTCCAGTACCACCAAGTATTGTAGCTGCACCAGTGTTATTACCAGTTCCTCCAAAGTTGATAGTTCCAGAAGTTGTTGTCGGAGCAAATGTATAATCACTTGTTGCTGCACCATCTAAACTAAAGTTTCCTGTACCGCATATTAATGTAAGAGCTGCTGCTCCTGAAGCTGAACCAATAGTAACTAAGTTAGCTACTGCTCCTGTTGCTATTCCAACAACTTTAGCCGCTGTTGCTCCTCCTGCGATATTAACTGTTGTAGCACCCTCGCCACTTCCGATCTCAACAATGTTAATTCCATCAGAATCGCCTAGAGTCATAGTGCCAGTTTGGCTGGTTCCACCAATTGCTATAGTGCCTGTTGTAGTACTTGCTCCAAGTGTATAAGTTGAAGCTGCATTACCATCTAAGGTAAAGTTTCCTGTTCCAGCTTTAAGGTCTAATGAAGAAGCTCCTGTTGCATCACCTATAGTAATTACATCTGCGGAAGCAGCTGCACCGATATTAATTGTTTTAGCACCTGTACCACCACCAGCAATTTCTACTGTCCTAGCACCTGTTCCAGAAGCAAATTTACATGTTCCTGTATTTACGCCAGTTGAAGAAATCTCATAAGTAGAAGTTGTATCACCTTCTAAAGTGAAGTTTCCTGTTCCAACTAGTAGATCAAGAGAAGCCGCTCCTGATACAGTACCTATTGTTACTACGTTAGCTACAGCTCCATCCGCTATGTTGACTACATTAGCAGCTGTTGCTCCACCAGCAATTTCTACTGTTGTAGCGCCTTCCCCAGAACCGATTTGAACAATATTAATACCATCAGAATCGCCTAATGTAATAGTTCCTGTCTGAGAAGTACCACCTATATCAATTGTACCTGTAGTAGTAGTTGCTCCAACTGTGTATGTAGTAGCTCCTACGCCATCCAGTGCAAAGTTTCCTGTACCTGTATTTAGAACAATTGCTGTAGCTCCAATAACATTACCAAGAGTAAGTGTATGAGCTATTGCGTTTGTTCCTACGTCTAATGCACCTGTTCCGCAATCTACAACAACAGAACAAGCTCCATTAGAGTTTCCTAGAGTAATTGTTCTCTCACCATCTGTACCAAGGTTAATAGCTTGGTCAATATCGTCATTACCAATATTGATAGCTGCTGCACTTGAATTAAGATCAATTGTTCCTGCTGCATCTACTACGAATTTATCACTAGCATTTGCTGTTATATCTCCAGTAGTTGTTGACGCTAAAGTAATTCCGCCAGTTCCTGAATTAATTGTTACTGCGGTTGTTGTTGTAATATTCCCAATTGTAATCGCTCGTGCTGCTGCTCCAGTTCCACAATTTATAGCTCCTGTTCCTGCGTCAGCTCCTAAGGAAAGAGCTGCTGCACCTGTTACTATTGTTGCGGATGCTCCAAGAGTAGCTAATCCAGTAGTTGATGCAGTTGTAAATTCTGCTGCTGCTGGTGTTGTACTCCCGATTGCTGGTGGTACTGCAAAAATATCTGCCAATTTTAATGGTGTAATTGCTTTATTATCTAGGGTTACAGCTTGAGTTTCTGCTGTTGTTGCAACTTCTAAGATACCTTTCACTGTTTCTGAGGCGTCTGGCGCTCCAGCAATCGCAACTGCAGCAAGTCCTGCTGGTGTGTTAGCCACTGTGTCTAAGGCACCTGCGGTAGTTTCAGCCACCGTTGCCAGTCTAACAATACCCTTCTGAGTTGTAGTTCCATCTTGAATAAGTGACTCTATAGCACTGTCAAGCACGCTAGGATTAATCATTAAATCTGTTCTTTCTCCAGCCGCAGCTTCTGTCGCTGTTGCAAACCTAGCTTCGCCTGTTCTTTTATCAGTTGCCTTAGGTCCCATGTAGGAATTTGGGCGTTTATATTTTGGCATGGTTTCCTCCTATGCTTGGTTAACTTTATTTTTAAAGTAACCAACGTAAGTATAAATTTAAATATTTAATTGGATAACAATGAAGATTGGTATATACTTATATACATGACAAAAATGTATAAACGCACTACCATTTGGTTACCTATTGTTATACACACTCAAGCAAAGATGATGGCTTTATTAACAGACTCATCATTTTCTGACTTGCTACGTATAGCTTTGTTAAAAGAAATTAAATATTTAAAGGCACAGAATGATAAAAAAAACACTTACAAGATTAAATGAGTTATTCCACGTTGTGAATGATAAGAAAATTATAGGCCCTGCTCCTATGATGACTGGTGATTGCTCAAGCTTAATAGGTGATTGCTCAGAATTAAGTGGTAATTGCTCAAACTTATGGGGTAATTGCTCAAGCTTAATAGGTGATTGCTCAGAATTAAATGGTGATTGCTCAGAATTAAGGGGTGATTGCTCAAGCTTATTTGGGAATTGCTCAAACTTATGGGGTAATTGCTCAAGCTTAAGAGGTCATTGCTCAGAATTAAGGGGTGATTGCTCAAGCCTAAAGGGTGATTGCTCAAGCTTATTTGGGAATTGCTCAAGCTTATTTGGGAATTGCTCAAACTTAATAGGTGATTGCTCAGAATTAAATGGTGATTGCTCAAGCTTAATAGGTGATTGCTCAAGCTTAAGAGGTCATTGCTCAAGCTTAATAGGTGATTGCTCAAGCTTAATAGGTGATTGCTCAAGCTTAATAGGTGATTGCTCAAGCTTAAGAGGTCATTGCTCAGAATTAAGTGGTAATTGCTCAAGCCTAAGGGGTGATTGCTCAAACTTAATAGGTGATTGCTCAAGCTTAAGAGGTCATTGCTCAGAATTAAGTGGTAATTGCTCAAGCTTAAGAGGTCATTGCTCAGAATTAAGTGGTAATTGCTCAAGCTTAATAGGTGATTGCTCAAGCTTAAGAGGTCATTGCTCAAGCTTAAGAGGTGATTGCTCAGGCTTAAGTGGTTATTGCTCAAACTTAAGAGGTCATTGCTCAAGCTTAATAGGTGATCTAGACGAGGCAAACATTTCTAATGCCGAGAGACTCAATGGCATTGATATTAAAGACTTAATTAAGGATGAGGACACGATTTAACCCCTAAAACATTCCCTCAAAACAACCACTTAAACCTCTAAAACTCAACAACATAAAATGCCACTTTCTCTATTTACCCTAACGCGTTGCCCTAAGTACTTTACCCCAATTTCCCGATCGTTATTGATTTAAAGATGTAATAATAAGATAATATAGAAAAATACCTGGTTTTCTTAATTGGGTTTTTTCCTAAAGTCTACGTGTTAGCGCATGTAGGCTTTATTTTTGTCGTACGGGTCTTTAGAAAAATTCGGGTTTTTTAATTAAAATATTATCTGTAGTTTACTTATTTGTTACATTCCCATAGACTAGATGTTATAACTATATATAAGGCTACTCCATGAAATATCTATACATTTTATTGTTTATTTGGGGAATTCAAATCATTTTTAGAGACTGATTCTTGAGATTCTTTTCCTGCTATAAATCCAGTTTTATATAAATATCTAATTAATTGATCTGCTACTTGATTTGTCTCTTTTGATCCAGCGTTACGTTTCATTTTAAGCATAAAATTAATAGTTTTATCAATAGCTTCTGGATTTGTAATAAGTTGAGCTAACTTTCTTTTAGCTGCTGTTTTTACAAGTATTTTAAATAATGTCTTACCTCCAAAAATAGCCGCTTTTTTAGGGTTAAGAAGACTTAATAATCCATTCATTAGATTAACAAATTCGTTCATATGTTCTTTTTGCACTTGAGTATTCGATTGGTTAACAAAATAAGTAAATTTCTCTTTTACGTTTTTTGCTAAGTCCGCAAGCTTTTCTACTTTTGCAAATTGGGTTGGTGTTAATAGTTCTTTTAATAAGTTCCTTGAATTTTCTGATCTCATTAACTTGTTAATTGCATTTATAGATAAAGCATTTTGAAATATTTGTTGCGCTTTAAGCTGCTTGAGACCGTTAAATATTCTTACTCCATTTTTTGAATCTCCAAATAAGTTTTTAACAGTTCTAATTCCACTAACATTACTCATTTCATTTAATAAAGCTCTATTTGTATCTTCTGATAACATTGTTGATAAAAGACTTTTATTTAACTTATTTTGGTCTGATCTTATACCTTTTAACCTAGATGTTAATTCCTTAGATACTTCAGCTAAACTTGTTTGTTGTTCTTTTAATAAATCAATGTCTTCTTTCGTCTTTCTCTTGTTAGCTCTTAAATCTCTTTGTAGCGAAATCTTATCTTTTTTTAATTGTTCAATATCTTTTTTATTTTGACTGTCTGTAGCTTTTTGTAAAGCATCTTTTTGCGCTCTACCTGTTATATATTCAATTGGCAAATCAGCTTTAGACCTAAGCTCTCCAGCAACTTTCTCTAACTGAGAAGCAACTATTGGAGATAAGTTATTTCTATTTGTTTCTAAAAATCGTTCTATTACACCAAGTTGACTAGTAGCTACTTTTGCTTGTATCATTGGCATATTTTGTAAAGCAGAGAATTGAGCTTGCTCATTAGCCTTTAAGTATCTGTTAACATCAGCAATACGTTGTATCTTATGAAAAGTCATTTTACCTGGCTCTGGATGTCCTACTACCTTTTCAATAGAATGCCTTCTCAATGGATTTAGATCTTTTAATGGTATAAAGTTTTCTAAAGCTTGTATTGCATCTAAATTTAACGCTCTACCAGCTTCTTGAGGCGACATATACTTAACTCTACCATTTGTTCCTTGCTCTAAAGGTAAATATTTATTAATGAATGTTTCATTAGCAAATTCAAATTGTTCTAACAATCCAGCTTGTTTTAACATTCTCTTTAATTGAGAATCAAATTTATGATATTCATTTTTAAGAATCTTTTCACCAGGAAGAGAACTTTTCCAGTTAATTACTTGGCCTAAAGTTTTTCTAGTCTCCCACATCTTTAATAATGTAGGTATTTTTACTCTACCTTCCATTTCATCCCAATTTGATATAAATTCACCAGGCGTAGTAAAGTTATTTCTTAATGATTTAAGTTTATCAAGAGCTTTTTCTTGTGTTGGAGATAAAAATTCTAGCTGCTCTATTCCCTTAACCATGCGGTTTAGGTCAAACATCATTTTTTTAAATGGTACTTCTGGAACTACATATTTACTTTCTTCGGCTGCTTTATATAGATCACCGTATATTTTCTTTTTTTCTACTGACGCTTTCTTATAAGCTATGTCTCTTTGTTCTTTATACAGTTGTCCTGCTTCTGGGCTACCTATTCTTGGAGATATACTATCATAAATAGTTTCTGTTGCTGTTTGAGGAGCTTTTTCTGGTAAAGGAATACTATCTATAATTTCTGCTGCTTGTTGATCTTGTGGAGTTGATGCGTTTGCCTTTATTATATCACTTGCATTGCTTATTACAGACCCTTCTACACCTACTTCTGTGCTAGGTAGGCTTTGAGTCGATTCTTTTGTTATAGAGGCTATTTGAGGTTGTATTGATGGTTTGGATGGAGTTTCTGTGTCTTCTAATATCTGTCTTGTAGCTTCTGACTGATCTTCTTGTTGTGTTTGTAATGCTTTTTGTTGAATATCTAGTGCTTGTGATTTCTCACCTATCGCTGCTTGCTCTTTAGCAACCTGTTCTTCTGCTGTAGATAAATCTTGTCCTTTAACTTCTAATTCATTAGCAAGAAAGTTTTCTGCTTCATCTACTATTGAGTTATCAATTGCTACTATATTTAATAATGAATCACCAAATTCTTTATCTTGCCCAGCAATAAAATCTTTCATTATATTTTTTGTAGCAACGTTTTTTTGCATAATTCCTAATGCTATATCAGTTGCTGTTCCTTTAGATGCTGTTGCAAATGTTGGAACTATACCTGTTTCTGATACATTTTTTGCATTTTTTAATAAACTTTCTGTAGTTTTTTCTAATACATATATACCAGCTTTATCAAGCACTGATGGTATTACATTATAACCTAATGGAATACCTATTAAATCTGCTACTGGCTCTGGCACTCCCTTGCTTGTTAATCCCTTTGAAATTGCTGCTGCTGCTACAGGTTTAGCTGTTATCCCAAAAGCTATGTTAGCTCCTCTTACATAGGCTTCTTTTTGAGCCAGTCTTCTAGCTCCCATTTTAGCTGCTTGTAAAACTCCATGTCTAGCAACTTTTGTAGTTCCTAAAGAAGCTACATCAGATATTAAGAATGGTAAATCCATAATTGCAAATTCTGTAGCTTTCCAAGTAAGAGACTTTTGTATATTTTTAGGAATAGGTTTGCCTTTTTCAGCCATTTTTTGTGCATGAGATTTTCCAAAATAACTTGGGGCTACATCATATAAATTAGAACTTCCAATTAAAGAAGAATCCATACCTGTTATCACACCAGTTGCTTTAACTGCTTTTTGCATAACAGATAAATCTTTGCCTTCTTTTGGATTTGTGTAAGATGTATATGCTTTACCTAAAGAAGGTAATGTTGTTGTCAGATTTCTAGCTCCAGATATAGCAGCTTCTTTGACTGTAGAACCTTTCCATTCTTCAGCTTCTTTTTCATTTTGTCTATTAATTTGTTCTTTCGTTTGGTCTAAAACAAAACCTGGTGGTAATGGAGGTAATGATGTTTTATTTCCTTCTGATGATAGAGTAGAAGATGATTTTCCTTGTGGTTCATCTAAAACAAAACCTGGTGGTAATGGAGGCATTGTCATCGTACAGGTTCCCATTTTCCATTTTTTAAAATCAATTTATTTCCTGATGCATCAGTTGCGGTTGGTTGATGTTCCGTGTCTTCTATTCCACCTTCAAGAGCTTTTATTCTATCTGTTATCATTTTTTCCATACCTAAGATGTTTCCCTCTATTTCCTCTTGTGATAGCCTTGGATCATCTAACCCTTCTCTCATTGCTTTAAATTCATCCTTATTTCGAATATTTAAAGTTGTAGCTTGAGTAATCAAACCTCTTCCAATCCTAGCATATTCTGCTCTATCCAGATTTCCTTGACGAGAGAACATACTACCCCATTTAGCGCCTGTTTTTCCTACTCCAGCCCACTTTGAACCTAAATGCCCTCCCATCAATAACTCTTTTTGTCTTCTAACAGACTCTAAAGCTGCTTTTGCTAAAGCTATTTTTTCATTTTTAACTGCACTTTTTTTATCAACATTTTGTTTTACAATCTCTTTTTGCAATCCTATATCAAGATTAGCTATATTTGGATTCATTCCTTGAGATTGATAATATTGTGCTGCTTGTTGCTTTTGCTGTTGTTGTCTTTGTTGACTATATACATTCAATGCAGAAGTTTGATTTTCAGGACTAACTCTTGAAAAAATCTGTTGCATCACATCTTGAGATTTACTACCTATTTTTTGTGAATCTTTTAAAATCTGACCTAATGCTGATGCATCCTTATATTTTCTAAGTCCTTCAGATATAGCTAAGGATGTTTCCTTGCCTACTTGAAATGGATCATGTGATTGTGTCATAAATTACCTCATTATTCCTGTATACGGATTATAAACTTGAGATTCTTTTTCAAACCCTTTTCTTGCTGGTAAGAAAAGATCTTCTAAAGAGTTTAGATCTCTTGGATCTTTATAACTATCATTAGTTTTATTATCTGAATATAAAGATAATATATTACCTATATCTTTACCAAATGATCCTCCTAAATAACCTCCTGCTCCTTGTAGTGCTGCTTCATCACCTGACATTTGAGGCTGTACACCAGCTGGTTGGTCTAAAATATTAGACATAGCTCCTGCTCTTCTAGTCATAGCTGCTTGCTGTTGTTGCATATAAGCTTGATTCATTTGTTGGTTCATATCGACACCAGCTCTTGTTAAAGCATCGTTCATTCCAGAACCTCTTTCTTTTCCTGCTGCTATATAACTTTGTTGTATTTGTGGTGCTATTTGGGTATCAAACATTTGTTTCATTGGATTGACATATGATTGCTGAAATTGATTTTCATCCATCTTAAATAAATCAGCATAAGGTCCATTACCATCTATTGATGCCATTAATCTATCTATCATTTCTGATTGTTGTTCTTGAATATGTGTAGGTTTTTTTTGCCTATTTGCTATAATTGAACTAATAATACTTCCAGCTGCTGCAATCCCAGCTGGTATAATTGCTGCCATAATGACTTCCTTATAAAGTTTTCCATGTTACTGCTGTTGCTGTTCTAGCTACTAACATCTCAACTTTTTGAGTTAAATTGTTTAAGTTTATTGTTCCATTTGCTGAAAATGTATCAGTTACTTGTCCATCTATTTCTCTAACATTTATATCAGGCTTTTGATTAACTGCTAATGCTAATTGTTGATACATATCTTCAATTATTTCTAAAAGGTTTTCATTAGTTAAATTTTCTCTATTTCCGATGTTGTAATATTCTGGTAATCTAGCCATATTTCCTCTAATTACTTGTTATAGAGCCTGGACTACAATGTATTCTTATTGAACTAATAATAATAGGTTGTAATGCATTTTTTTTATGAATTCTTATATTTAAAAAGTTTGATTCTTGATCAACTATTGCTGTAATCCATTGTCTCTTTTTACTAGAATCAGGATCTGGTGAAAGTTGTACATCTTTTTTAAATGGTGTATCTTCTTCATCTTCAGAAAAATCAAGATATACAGAACCAGCTTTATTATTAATTAGAACTTCTATATGTGAAACAAAACAATTCATACCTTGATCTCTATAAGGATTAAAAGGTGCTAAAATTGCTTCAAAATTTATTATTTTAGTAATAAATCCACCGCTAGTATAAGCCGTATAATCAGTTGAATTTAAATTAACAGTTACAGCTGCTCCAGTTGCTGCTGAAACAGTTGCAATTTTCTCATTTATTTCTGTCATTCCTACGACATTTCTAATATAAACTTCATCTCCAATCTTAAATCCAGCTTCTGCTGCTATAACAGCACTAGCAGCTTGGTTAATAGCTGTTATTGGTGCTGCATAATCATCAAAATCAACATTTAATCTATAAACATATCCATCATCATCTCCAGCTAATGTCTTTTGAGTAGCTTCCCCTAAACCAATTTTATTCCAAATTTCATCTGTAGTATCCCATCTAGCCCAATCTGCTTCTACTGTTTCATCTATTTGATTCCATGCTAAATTTTTACCACTATATGTTTCTCCAAAAACACTAAATCGTTGATCATATATAGCCCATGTACTCTCTTCATAATTATATATTAATACTTGATCTTGAGTTTCATCAGCTAACGGTGATTCACTTTGTCTATATGCAAACATGAAGTGACCAGTATTTCGATCGAAACCACCATAAGTTAAGTCTATATACGGTTGTTCAATTTCATCAGTTGTAAAATTTGGTATTTTATTATCAAACCTTACTGATTTTCTACCATCTGTAGTTATTAATCCTGTTGAACCTAAAGATTTAACTTCATTACTCCATCCAACTAGAGAGAACGTAGCATCTGTACCTATTACTGATGGAATCTTTCTTGTTATATAAGGAATATTTGAATCACTAGTCTTTGTTAATGTCCAAACTGACTTTTGAAATTCCATTATTATTACATCGCCTAAAAAATGAGTTCCCTTCATTAACTCATATGTACTTACAGTTTCAAGACCTGAACCAACAACATTAAATTGATCACCTTTTCCTGTAGTATCTCTTGTACCAGAATATAGTACACTTTGATGGTATGAACTTCCACCTAATACAGGAACAAAGAAGTTTATTTTCCCATTAAACCAATGTACTTTAGTTGCTTTAGTTAAAGCTAATGCGTTATATGGTTTATAATCTGTATTATCTCCAATAATAGCAGCATTATCTGTGAAACCTTTTACATGTGTACCATCATAAAAATAAACGGCTTTCATCCCTTTTCCAGTAAAAACAAATCTTTTTGTACCATTTGCTGCAAAATAAGTCGTTCCTGAAACATATTCATCTCTACTAGCAATAGCAAATTCACCTGTTGGATCTAATGTTAATAAACGTGGACTAAAATGTATTTGAGTAAATATTTCTGTTACTGAATTATAACTATATAAATATTTAGTAGTTATTACAAGTAACTCTCTTGTTCCATCACCTGCTGGATCAATATTTTCAAAGATACCCATAACTCTAGTACCATCAGGAAAATCTGTTTTTTGATTCCCTAGTCTGTTTCCAAACTGCATGAATCCTTTTCTAGATTTCAACTCTTGTCTATAAATGAAACCGTTTCTTAAAACTTCAAATGCATCTGCTGGATCTAGAAAATTAACTCCCGAATTATCTAAACCTGTAACAAAACCAGCATTTTGACCTTTTGAAATTATCTCATAAATATCCATTTAGCCTCCAAAGCATATGAACCAACATTGTAATGGATTTACGTTTTGTTGAACCCCAGCTGTCAAAACATAAGTCCTAAAATTTACCAAATCAACTTTTTTAGAATTAGTTAACGGTCCACTATCAGATCCTTGTACGTTAAGATGCATGAAATCTTCTGTACTACCACTAAATACACCACCACCTAGTACAGCATAATTATTAGTTGGTAATGCAGTCGCAAATTTTGCTATGAATTTACCTGTAGCACCGCCTTGAAATGTAACCGGATTAGCAGCATCTAAATTATGGGAATACTGCATTACAATGGGACCACCAGCTACTGTAAAAACACCCATAGCTCTAATTCCTAATAGTTGCATTATTGCACTTGCATTTCTTATATATGGTTGAACATCTGCTCCTCCTGGAGCTTCTGCTGCTGTCTTAAGTCTTGCAAAATAAGCTAAATCTGCTGAACCAACTAATGTTGGACTAGTTGGAGTAGCTATTGCACCATCAGTATATTTAGGCATTTGAGCAAATTTATGATGTCCATCTTCATCTCCGCCAATGTTCCAAAAATGATCTTTATTCATTTCAGTTTCTGTATAAACAGTATTATCATTTAATGTTGATTCATTAGCTTTTACTGTATTTGTTCCTACTGGAGCTGTTTCATGCCAACCCATTGTTTACCTCCTTTTTTTATTTCTACTAGGAACCCCTATAGGTCCTTTTTTCTTTCCTTTGCCTAATCCTTTTCCTCTTCCCTTGGATCTTATTTTTCCACCTGGACATTTCTTTTTCATTGTTTGCCTCATTAAAAGCTTGGTTTTGCTCGATTATGTTTTGCTTGATTATATGTTCTCGTTAACAACAGCTTTCTCTCATGCGAAAACTCAACCTTAAGCTGGTTTAACGCATTAGTCTCAAACCTATAGTCTCTAGCATAATTTAAAGCTGCTCCATAGGCTATATATCTCATCCAGTAATCAAATGGTAATTCTTCTGTTATTGCTTCAAACTCAGAATTTATTTTATAACCATATATTGATACTGTATATTCTTGCTCAGGAATGGTTCTAAATACTAGTTCTGTTCCATAATAAAGCATCTGGGTTGGATAACCTGCTATTAAAATACCTGAATTGTTTATACCCCAGTAACCATAAAATTCACCTGGATCTTGATATATCTCTAAACGATTCCAAGATATCGACTCATCTGCTGGATCTGTTAATGTTATAAAGCCTTCAATAGATATATTAGTGAAATTATAATCGGCGCCTACATCATTAAAGGTGTAGACACCTGTTGTGTTTGTTTCGTCTATTGTAAACTCTAATGAACCATATTGTTCAAATAACTTAACGTCATCAGACATAGTCATAGACACAAAGTCATTTATGTACTTTCTTAGTGTTGTATCATCTGAATCTGTATCATTTTCGTTACGTCTGCCTATTGCTAAACGCATAATCCTTAAGCTATCTGAAACAAACTGTGCCATAATTAATCCTCGTATATTGTTCTTAATGCAAATCTAGGATCCATTGAGGCAACTCTGGTTTCTCTTGAACCATCTGCGTTATCATACCATTGCCAATTTGGAGTTCCTTTCTTTGCTAAATATGCCACTATACATCTAGGTAAATCATATGTTTTACCAGGAATTAAGGTCATATTA
>Ga0208279_1001277_pt1 | contig 14184 bp, 19 predicted proteins | sample AntAceMetag02UKM_FD_184766 | JGI IMG/M metagenome (GOLD analysis project Ga0208279, IMG submission 184766) | Saline lake microbial communities from Ace Lake, Antarctica - Antarctic Ace Lake Metagenome 02UKM (SPAdes) (version 2) | ecosystem: Environmental > Aquatic > Non-marine Saline and... | reverse complement strand
CCAGAACGGCCTCTGCATCACTTGCCCACATGCACGGCTCGCCGTCCATAATTGGACATGTCTGTATCCCAAACATCTCATCGAACACGTCCTGGCTCATGTTGGCAGCAGCCAGCGCTATGTTTACGTCATCAAAGCCCACTGCCCCGTCTATCATCTCTATGCCCAATTCCTTCAGGCGGGGGTAGTGCTCCATTTCCTCCTCGTGGTCCATCGCCCAGTCTCTGTATGCATTGCTCATAGCTATTCCTCTGCCCACGTCCTGCGGTTCCAGGCCGCTATGGTTTCCTCCTTCGCGCCCCCAAAGTCTATGCAGGCGAGGCACGTATCAACCGGGCAACCTACGATGTATCCGGTTGAGTTCTTTACACACACTGCTCTTGTCCCGCAGAACGGACACGGTTTTATGGTTGTTTTGCTCACGCCTCATCTCCTTTCGCTGGTTCGTACTTCCGCAACCGAAACTTGTCCACAGGATTACCCCACTGCCACTGAAAAAGCTCAACCCGTCCCTCGGCACGGTTCAGCGAACATCCTACCGTTGCAGACCAGTGCCCCGGTTTGTCTTCCATTTCGATTATCCATACGTGATGATTTTTCATCCCCTCCCCCTCTCGTTGATCTGCTTCTCTTTCATTTTCGTGTAGCCAACTTCTCTCGCCATATAGCCGCCCGCTCACTCGCTGCGGCAGCTTTGTCGCCCTGATTGAGGGCGGGTTCCTGATATATCCCCGAAGCGTTCTCATAGGCTTCAGCAGCAGACTCACAGGCGTCCTTGGCTGCGCCCCGGGCAGCGCCCTCACACTCTCCCGCATTCCTGAGCCGCTCGTTCATTTTGAGGCTTCTGAAGCTGCTCTTGGCTTTGTTCCAATTGCCCGCTGCCTTGTCGAGATTGCCCATGGCTGCTCCATACAGCGACCCGGCTTTGATGTGGGCATTGGCGGCTCTCAGCAAGAGCATGCTCCTGTCTGCCTGATTTGCGGCACTGTCACGTATGGCGTCCTGCGCCAGTTGGATGAGCAGGTCGGCTTCGCTCTGCTGATACGCAGCAGCACTCTCCCTGTTGAGACCGGCCTTCTCCCACTCCTCGGCACCATCCAGCCCGTCGCCAAGGACCACGCCAAGCAGCATACAGGCCGCAACTATCAAAGTGCTTCTCATGCTCCATCTCCGCCGTTGTCTCGCTCCCCCTCACTTCATCAATACAATACACAACCATAGCCTCGGGGTCAACCCCCAATCCGCACAATCTGGAGACTAAATTCGGAGGGCTTTTGAGAGGCTTCAGATGTGAGCAAATGAGGCCGAGTTTCCTCCCCCGCGTGTCACATGTGCGCGCGTGCCTATAAGGACGCGCACGCACAGAGGCACGTACGTGCACGCTTAATAAAACTACCTTATTAGCCTAGGCTTATAGGCTTAGGCTTATAGGCTGTACCGGGAGTCTTAGCAAGCCATTTGCTGTCGGAGGAACCTCTGCAAATAACTCACTAAGCCTCCCGTGCAACTCCCCGAAAACGGGTGTTGCATGATTTTGGGAGATTCTAAGAATCAGACATCAAAAGCCTTCCAAAGCCATTCTGCTCTGTGAAGAGACGGACATGCAAATATTATGCGACGTTGGACCTCTGAAGCATTTCTTCAGGGACAGGTGTTTTGTTGTTGACCTGAAGGCTATCAAATGTAATTATGTAATTGACGATAGGGACAGAGACGAGGTGTATCGCTGATGTACAGCAAGCAGTTGAAAGTCGTGATGAGTGACATAGCAGCAGCCACGGGACAGACCAAAGCCACCGTCTGGAGACATGCCAGAGACGGATGGTTTAGCATGGATGATTTCGAGTCTGTCGTTGTGTACACTGCCGGCCATCTACTGCTGTCAAAGGCGGAACCACAGAGAGAAAGACATGTCTGCCAAGAAGCATAGAACAGTCAGGAGCTGTGTTGATCTGATCGAGCAGGACGAGAGGGACAGGCGCGAGAGGGAAGACGCGGAGCGAGCATTGTCCAAGAGTCCTGATCCGGCGGTTGGGTTTGTGCAAAAACTGAGGTCGTTTGTATTAAGCTGCTGCGCATAAGGGAGGGCGAATGAGGACTGAGACGAATGTGCATCTTCGGATGACGCGAGCCGACAGGTATTACGCAAGGCCAAGTAGGCTCATGCCGTACAACGAGTGGGCGGAGTACAGGAACAAGATGCTCAGGATTTCCGGGTTCGACATGACCCGTCCCATCACAACGGCTGGTACAATTTTCGACTGTATCTACTCTCAGCCACATCTCGGAATCCACCTACCGATATGACCGACAAGAACGGCAACTGGACGCCACCAACGTCGAAGGACCCGAACGTATGGATGACAATGCAGCTCATTCCGCGACACAGGCAATATCTGGTCAGGGAACATCTCCGCACAATCACCATCTCGGAGAAGGCGGCAATCAGGGGCATCCTGAACATGCGCAAGAATCAGCCCTTCCCGAAATGCAGGGGCAGGGCCATGACGAAGGTGAGGAAGTTCGAGGCGGAAGGCGACTTCTCCCACTCGAAGAAAACCCATGTGTGCGAGCTGTGCCAATGTGGGTTGGTGGCAGGCCAGAGGACGAAGGGCGACTTCTACGGACTGGGTATCAATACCGGCCACTTTGGTGTGGGGTGGTGCGAAAACTGTCAGGTGACACACAAGATAAGGCCACACATAGCCCTGACAATTGCCCGCCGACACGTACAACTGATTCAGAGGTATAATGTCATGGGAGTTGATGAAAGCTACGAGCTGAAGTTGGCGCAGGAAGAGAGCGCTCTTGCCGTGCAGACACAGAAGGACCGTGAGGACATGAAGCTCGTCACGGATGAGCTGAAGCGGTTTATGGGCCTGTTCAGCGGGGACGAGAGACCCACGGAGTACGTCATGGGCAAACTCGTGCCGATGAGTGACGCATCAATCCTGGCGGCAAAGCTGTCCATAGCGCAGTCGATGTCGAAGCTCGACCTCAACCATCTGAAGATGGATGCAGACAAGTACATAGCCGTTGAGGAGTTGAAGAAGCGCATACCCGAGATGATGAATCAGGGGTACAGATGCTTCGCGTCATTGGAGGAGATGCTGGTAGCAACACTTGTCAGGGGGGAACAACTGGAGACAGACCTGAATCCGCAAGAGCATACGAAGCAGTTGTTCCAGAGCGGGATGAAGGAGATTTGGAGCAACGTCAAAACTGGAAGGGGGAAGTAATGGCCGACGGCACATATCTCAATGGGGTCGAAATACCACATGTGCATAAGTCGAATGCCGTAAGCGTGGTCAACGAAGAGAGGGACGACCTCCAGCAATACAGAGACAGGCTTCTGTCGATGGCGGCCACAAGCCCGGTGCAGATTGATGAGGGTTCATACTCAATACCGTGGCATCAGCATGTCATTTCTGAGATGAACGAAATCTTGGCAGGGATGAGGGCGTCGTGGTACAGGGAGTTTTGTGCCCAGTACATCATCGACAACCCTGACGACGTAGAGGACGATTTGGAGAACACAGATGCCGAAGCATAGACGAGTGCTGGCCATATCGGACTTACATTGTGGATCGGTTGTGGGGCTGACGCCGCCTCGATACCAAACGGGGGCAAAGGCTTCTGGGCGGACAAAGCTGGGCAAGCAGTCAAAGCTACAGCGGGAAATGTGGTACGAGTTCCAGAACATGCTTGCCGACATCGGGCCAATCGACGTACTTCTGTACGGCGGGGACGGCATTGATGGCAAGGGGAACAGGAGTGGCGGGACAGAGCAGATTACGTGCAGCCTCGAAGAGCAGACGGACATGTGTGTTGAATGCATCGAAGAGGTCAAGAAGCACGCCCGCCTCAAGCACAAGCCGCTTCCCATTGTTGGAGTACATGGGACCCCGTTTCATGTTTCGGGTGCGGACGGAGAAGACTGGGAAAACATCGTAGCCGACCGCGCCGAGTTTACGAAAATAGGCTCACACGAATGGCCGGAAGTTGATGGTGTCATATTCGACCTGAAGCACAAGGTGGGGTCTAGCGGCATCCCTCATGGACGGTCCGCCGCCATCTCGAAGGAGATGCTGTGGAACACCCTCTGGGCGGAAGCCGACCTACAGCCGAAGGCTCAGGTCTTCCTGCGTGGCCATGTCCACTACCACGAGTACAGAGGCGACCCGACAAGGCTTGGCATGACCATGCCCGCCCTACAGGCCATGGGCAGCAAGTACGGGGCGAGGCAATGCAGCGGAATAGTTCATTGGGGAATGGTGCATTTCGACGTGTGCAACGGCGTGGTTGAGGACTGGCGTTCGCACATAGTTACACTAAAGACGCAGAAGGCAACAACAACGGAGGTATGATGCCGTCAGTGAAGAACACAGAGAAGGACATCAGCGAGCTGCTCGACTTGGTTTGTGCCATAGAAGTTTTAGATGAGTACACAGCAACGGAGGGGGGATACAGAAGCGCGGAAACAATTGTCGAGTTGATGACAAATTGCGGAAGAGGCGTCAGGACGATTAACGGGATGAAGCACGCGCTGATGAACGCCTTCAACAAGGGAGACATGGAGCGGGTGAAGGTGGGAACCAACCCGGCAAAAGCGTCGTACTGGTACAGGAAAACAAAGAAGGAGAAGACATGAAAGAACTAGGCGGATTGAGCGGGACGCAGGCGTTGCAGGTCAGGAAAATTGTGCGGGAAGAGATTGGGAAGTTTGATCGAGAGCAGGAAGCGGCATACGAAGAGGCTGTTGCTGCGTCAGAGCACGGACAGGAGGAGTTTCCAACAGGCGAAGACACGCCCGGCAACACTGACGCTGTCGAGACGGAGACTCCAGACGCTGCGGGAGAATAGACATTGGACGTTCTGGCACAAATCCGTGAGAGCATAGACAGTGAGACCGACATCTGGCGGACTCACCCTGCGTACTACCTTTTCGAGGGTTGGGATGTGGAGGATCGCTCTCGGGATGTGCTGGAACAGGCCGTTACGGACGGGGTGGACCTTGACTCGGATGACTTGATTCGATGTGTCGGGCCTGCCCCGCATCCGTTCCAGAACGGGTATCTTCTCAGCACCAAGAAGTTTCGCGGAATCATGGCCGCGAATCAGCTTGGAAAAAGCGTCGTTGTCGGCATGGAAATACTGATGTCTGCAACTGGAGAAATACCGATTGCCTACCGATACCCCAAGGGTTACGACACCGGCGTCAAGCGCCTGATAACCCAAGAGAACATCCGCAGATGGGGCAGGCGATGCAAAGATACTGGAAAGATTTTAGACCACGACACTAGGATTACATCCGGAGATGATTGGGACTGTGGCAACGTCACGGGCTGCGGAGTGTTTCCGCAAGAGAAGATTGTTCCGGCAGGGTCTACGATACGGATAGGGTCAACACAGAAGCTGTTGCAGCAGAATTGGTGGCCCGCGTTTACCGAGAGTGGCGGACCATACCTTGGCCAGTTTGTCCCGAGGCACTTCATCGACAAGGCCAGAGGGTCGTTCGTATCCAGAGGGGCGAACAAGTCGGACAAGCAGGTGTTTCTTCTTCGCAACGTAACCCTCCAGATGCTCACATATGACGCGGGGAAGTCCGGGTTTGAGGGCATTAGGTGTCCCATCTATCTGGATGAAGAGCCAAAGGACGAGGCCATAATTGGATCGGTTGTCACGCATGCGTTAAGATGGTCGCTTGTCGAGACGCCGTACTACGGCATCACGTACACGAAGGGTCTCATATTCCCGAAGAAGCGCTCTCCCCACATGGAGACTTTTCACGCCACTGCATATGACTGTCCGTACAAGACGGAGGAAGACATAGAGCAAGACCGCTCCACCATCGAAGATAAGCCGTGGGAGATTGGTGCCCGCATCTATGGCATCCCATCCGACCTCAAGGGCGAGCCGTACTACGACAGGAGGAAGATTGGGCTGTGGATGCAGAGTTACAAGTATCCGTACAAACTCGCACGCTTTGAGGCTGTCGAGGAATGGAACGGCATTGTTTCCGACGACCGCATATCAAGGCTTCCCGGCCTCATGGATGTTCCGGTGAGAATGGTTGAAGCGCAGAAGGAGGACGACAAGGCTGTGTGGCGCATATACGAGGACAGGCTCAACTACACGCCGTACATGAATGCCTCCGACCAAGCGGAGGGTGCTGACGTGGTAACGGATGCGGCAGATGCGTCAACATGCGTAATGGGGAGGCATAGCGATGATGACCCAACAATGCCCGTGGTTGCCGCTACGCTGCGCTCTACGCTGCCGACTCCGCAGTTTGCGACAGAAGCCCTACTGGCATGCCGCTACTACCACAACGCCCTAATAATCCCCGAGACAGGCAGGGGAGCAGCCAACGAGTCGTTCAAGTCGGTTGCACAAGACTGGCCCTATTGGTTCAAGGATGCCGTCGTTCGCCAGAGCACGCGCAAGGCGAGGGTGCAGCTAGGCTTCTGCCCCACAACAGACAGGAGGGAAGTGTTGTTCAATGTCCTCCTGCGCAACTGGTTTGACTCATACGACGAGGACGAGTACCCGAACATACCGGATGAGTGGATTTTGAGAGAGGCGGCTTCTGCCGTCATCGGCAAGACGGCTGGCGGAATGGCGAGATGTGACCATCCTCCGTCGGGAACGATTGACAGTTTGATAGCATTTGGTATCATACTCTATGGGATGAAGATAGAGTTTCTGAAACAGATGAAATACCATGGAGACACCGAACAACAGGAGCGAAAACTGACGCAACTCGACATTGCGCTCATGGGAAAGATTGAACGCGACGAGCCTAGTAATGCGTATCTGGGCGACATACCCAACCTCACACGGCGATAGGACAAATCATGGCCAAGAAAACTACTGACCCGGAAGCAACGCGGCTCTACGACGCATTCCAATACTCCGTCTTGGAGCAGGACGCGGACATCACGCGCCTCACCAACATGCGCAATGTGCTGGACGCCAGCGCCGACACCTCTGCGTGGCCTACGGTGTCAAAGATTCCTCTCGCTCTAGCCTGGAGCACCACTGAGGCCGCTGTCGGCCCGGCACTCGACTACATGTTCCCCCCATCCAAGTTCCTCCAGCTCATTTCCAATGACGATGTAGACAAGGACACCCGGGACAAGGTTGAGTGGGCCTTGTATGTCCAGCTCGTGTACAACATGAAGATGAAGTTTGAGTGCGCCCGTTCCATCAGGGACTCCCTCTCCGTCTCTGTCGGATATGGCATTGTCGAACCCATCACTGTCACGCCTCCTGCTTCATTCGAGGTGACAGCCGGCGCGAACAGAACGCGGCAGATGGGCGACGGAAGACCCGTAAGAGCGTTACGCTATCGGTACATCTCCCCAGGGAAGGTGATGCCCTACCCGTCGGGTACGGACTTCAATGGCAACAACCCGACGCCGATTGCGTTTCTGCTAGACATCTACGACGAGAAGGGATTCAAAGACCTCTACTCTTCTGACCCCAAAGACGGAGGGGACATCCTCCTCAAAGGCAACCCTGATGAAATCATCAAGGAAGCACGCAAGCAGAAGTTTGGCACCAACACCACCTTCGCAGACTTCTGTGATGACATGGGCGGCAGGAATCAAGCGTCCAACGACAAGAACAGGAAGCGGGGTACACAGACCTCCATCCCAATCCTGAAGTGCTACGAGGACGGCAAGCACACATGGCTGTTCTGTGGTGGCAACCGAGGCACCAACCCTCAAATCATCTTCGAGGATGAGTCCTACGCAGCGAGGCGCAAGCCGCTAATCAAATGGGACCCGTGGCTCGACTCCGACCGATGGTTCCCGATGAGCCAGCCAGAAGCCGACATGAATCTGAACATGGCCAAGAACATCTGGTTCAATGCCATCTTCGACCTGATGACCCAGAACCTGAAGCGTCCATTGGTCTTCAACAGCGAGGAGACAGACGGCAAGGCGGCATCCAAGCTCCTGACGCCTCGTGGCGTCGTGGGCATCCCGGGTGATGTCAGGGAGAATGCAGCATTCCTCAAGCCGCCAAGCATAGACACTGCCACCATGCAATTCGGTGACATCATCGACGCAGAGCATCGCAGAACCACGGGCGAGCAGGACTTCAACCGCTTCAACAGCACACGCGGCGGATCAATGGCATTCCAAGACCTCGTCCAGTCCAGCACTGGCCGCGACCGTTTACGCCATGCCATATTCCAGATGGGAGGGCTTGAGAGTGTAGCCAATCAGACCCTAATCTACATGCAGACGCTTGGGGCCGGCCTAGACCTGCGCTTCAGCCGCCCGGCCTATCGGGACGGAGAGGACTACATAGAGCAGTTTGAGGTTACGGAAGACGACCTCCGGCATGCCTATGGCATCAGCCTGGACCTCGACAGCAAGGCGAAGTTTGGGGCAATGGAGTCTCAGATGAACTTGCAGATTTATCAGGCCAAGCAGGGCAACAGATATGTAGACCAATATGAGGCCGCTGCCGCCCATCTGTTCACTGACGAGGTGAGCAAGAACAGGCAGTTGCTGCCCCGTGAAGTGGTGCAGCAGAAGCAGGCCGAATTGGAGGCGGCAGAGCTAGAGGCCGTGCGCAATCAGGGCGCTCAGGCACAGCCGGGACAGCAGGGCGCTGCCGGCGCTGCACCCGGAGCATTGATGGGAGGAGCACAATAGATGGTGACACTGGACAAATCCGCACTGGCAAGCATGACACAGGAAGAGCTTGATGCCCACATCCTTGAGGTGTGCTTCGCCAAGAAGGAAGCCGACCTGCGAATAGCTTCGTTAGACACTCCTATTGGCAAAGAGCTTCTGGATAGATTGAGGCTTAGACTGGACAACGTCCGTCTTACGTACTCAAGCATAGCTGTCAAGGGCAAGGACGATAGAGACATCGTAATGGCCTTTGTAGAGCTTCGCACCATGGAGAAGCTGCTGCGGGACGAAGTGGGAGAGATAGAAAAAGCTGAGCAAATCAAAGAAGAGCTTGACTCGTACCATATGGTTTGCGAGGATGTAAATAGGGCTAGGAGAGAGTCCAACAGGACGAGAAGGTAACGGAGGAACACAGATGACCGATGAGGAAAAGGCAAAAGTCGCAGAGTTAGAGGCTAAAATCGAGGAACTCACAAAGTCACTTACGGACCAGAAGGCCGAGCTTGAGAAGGCGAATGGACGAGTTGAGAACGCCGAGAAGAAGTTCAACGAGATGGGCGAAGAGACTGGCGACAATCGCAAGGCTGTAGCCGAAGCGGCCAAAGAGGTTATGCGCCTTCAGCGGGAGCGCGACGAAGCCAAAGAGAATTTCAGCAAGGCCAAAGATGACCTTGCGAAAGCTAATGAAACCAAGGGTCCACCGAAGGAAGACAGGAAAACGCAGAAGACAGAGGAAGAGCAGATAACCGAGATTGTGGCAACACTCAGCGAAGAAGACCTGAAGGCTCTTGACGCTGCGCGAAAAGGCGCAACTGATGAGCAGAGAAAGTCCATCGACGCAGGGGGTGCCGGATACTTGGAACTACTGCAAGGGCTGAAAGAAGTTCAGTCCGCCGAAGTTGATGCCCTGCCTCCTTGGAGGAAGACACCCGCGCAGAAGCCCGCCCCATCGGGTGATGAGGCCAAGGCGAAGATTCGAGAGTTGTTCAAACGAGAAAACAAACGCAGGAGCAACCTGCCAGATGGACCATCCAGCACTTCGCGGTCAGACTTCGTGCATCAACGCCCGATGAGACCAAAGCGAAGCGAAGAGAAGGTTCTGGGATAGGGTTGCAAGGGAGACATTATGAGCGTACAGTACACACGGGACCGTCAGCCGTGGCTGACTATTTCGCCGTCCACGCTTTCGGCGCTGGACATTGGTGGGGCCTTCTCGACAGATTTTCGTCCAAAGCAGTGGCTTGAACGCCCGGACAGCATCTTCGAGCAGGCCACCGAGAACGACATGGCCTATCTGGCTTGGCTGGAGAGCTTCCCGTCGATGCAGTTTGGTCTGACTCAGGTTGTGACATCTTGGCGAGTTGGTCGTCCCGCTGACAACTACACTCGCAACGCCGCAGCCATCACCGCTGCCGATACGTACATCAGCTTGGATGACGGCATGATTGCCAAGATTGGCTTCAAGCTCGATTGCATTCAGTATGGTGCGACCTATCGCGTACTCGATGTCGATGATGACCTGAGCGAAGGCTGGACGAACGACAACTCTGTTGCGTGTAACGTCCAAGTCGAGCGCATGAATGGGCCTGCGGTTGCTATCCCGGCGAACGAAGTGATGAATGCCGGAACCGCTCCCATTGGCGAACTCGGCGTTCCGAAGCGTGACACCACGACCACCCCGGGCGATCCGGTTTGGAACAACATGTCATATGTCGGAGTGTACGGTTCTCTGTCCGATCTGCAAGATCAGTCCGAGATGCTTCAGGGTTGGGGAACTCGCGAGAAAATATGCGAAGACCTCTACTTCACCCATCGCTTGGCCAAGCAGCACGAAATGCTGTTCGGGCAGCAGTACATCGGTAATGACCCGCAGGATACTGAGGGCCAGATGTATCTTGGCAAGGGGATTGTTCCTCAGATCAAGACGCATGTGATGGAAGCTGGTTCACTCGGAATCAACTTGGTATGGCCCAAACTGAATGACTTCTGGGAAGGTACGTTTGACTCTGAGTTGAGCGCGTCTCAGAAGGCTCATTTCTGTGGAGCCGCCCAGTTCCGTGACATCCGCAAGACTGCTCAGGAGTTCAACGCTGACGTTGAGATGCTCGGCATCCAGAGTGGTGTTGATAACATGAACTCCATTGGGGCCAACTCCATGAAGGTTACGCTCAACAGTGGGCGTGTCGTCATGGTTCACGAACTGCGCAAAGCATTCAGCCAGCCCAACTTGGTTGACTGGGGCATCACGCAGGACGCGAACAACCTCAAGGTTGGCGTCTTTGGCGACATCAGCGAGAAACTGTACGAAGACATCGAAGACAAGGCGCAGCGTATCACTCTGCATAGTGATGCACTCATCGACACATGGCTCATGGCCGTGATTGACGAGAGCACCTTCGGAGTCATCCGTGGTGGTACTCGCGGTTTGGTTGACAGGTAGAAACTAATTGCTGCATGCCCTGCTTCGGCAGGGTTGCGGCTTAACACAGCAGGAGGTCGTTGAGGGATGAAGGTATACGAGATAGCGAAGGCAAAGGATGTCAGTAGCAAGGAAGTTGCTGAGAAGTTCGGGATTGAAGAGACGGCTGGATACGTTATGAAGACAGTTGAAGACGCTGAAGCACAGGCATACATTGACGAGGTCGAGGAGCAAGTTGCCCCGCAGACAGTCATTGAGCCGCCAGAGCAGGGAGCTGTTCCGGTTGTTGCTGCGCCTATACGTGCGAAGTTCTGGAGTGCGAGTAAGAGTTACTTGATTCTGGAAGACGGAGCGCGTGGTGAAATTCAGTTTGTCAAATGGAGTTATGAGTGCGACGAGGGGAGTGCAGAGTGCATCTTCCTGCGAAGCAAGCGTGACTACTTCATTGCCCAGCATACGTACGAAGTGTTGCCTCGCAGGCACAAGGAAGCGATGAAGATTGCGGACTTTATTTCCGCTATGAAGAATTGCATCTACACAGGAATACGCGGAGACCCGACGCCATCTCGTGAGGGCAGAGACAGTGTGAAAGCGCTGCTGCCCGCCTCTGTCGCTGAACGACTCGGAACCTCGATAACAAACGCGCCGAAGGTATTGATGAGCGCGATTGCGGATAACGTGTCATTGAACGTGGAAGAATACTCGGAGACATTGTAATGAAGAAGTTGATTGGAATACTGTGCGTTTTGGTGCTTGGGGCTGGCGTTGTTTTCGCCGGAAGCTCTGGCCTGGATAACGGCGTGACTAAGTTCACGCGACCGTCACTCGGGAATGATGACGGACTCGAAGCGAAGGTCAAGACGTTCAACGATGCCGTTGTGACGTGGGCCGATACCGTCGAGACCGAATTGGATGGCGAGGTGTCATGCACTACGCTGGCAGTGAGCGGAAGCGGTACTATTGGTGGTGATCTCGCCGTCACTGGAACTATCACCTCCGTTGGTGGTCTGAATCTGAAGTATGCCAACAAGACCGACAACTACACGAACAGCGCGACTGACGTTGTACTGTCGTATGCCACCTCGCACGCAACTACGAACACCTTGCCGGAAGCGAGCACTGTGCTGGGAAGCGCTTTTATGATCTGCCTTCAGGCGGATACGGGAGACTTGGTTGTAAAGACCGACGCCACCGACAAGTTCGACGGCACCAACAACCAGATCACGTTTGCGGACGCCGGAGACAGTTGCATTCTGATGGCGACTGCTGCCAACGTCTACACCATAATCGTCAATGTTGGCGGAACGCTCACAACCCAGTAGACCTCTAGCAACACCGAAACCAAAGGATAGATAACATGCCGAACACAAACCAACATCCAAACGTAGTGGGCAATGGCTCACTCAGGGGCACGTTCTCGAAGCGACTGGACATAACCACGTTCGGTACGGACGCTGACGCGCTCAACTGCCTGAACATGAGTTATGTGCCGGAAGTATTCCCGGGAAGCAGCCCTTCGGTTACTCCCAAGTCTGCCAGCTACACGGTGACGGTCACTACGAACGTCATCACGCTGAACGTGCAGAACATCAACGGAACTACAGGGAACGACAACTCGGACGTATCGTTTACGATTACTCCGGCTGCTGCCAAGGTTGCATGGTCCTCTGGTGCTGCTTCTGCGTACACGTTGAAAGACGTGATTGACCTCATCAACGAGGACGACGCAGGCGGGACAAGCGGGAAACTGCTGCAAGGGTTCAAGTGCTGGATTGGCGCTGGCGGGATGTACGACTTGCTCGTAGATCAGACAGCGGCTGGATTCCAGGCAGAGACGGAGACGTACATCGTCTATGGCGGCACCGTAAGCTCATACACTGGGTTCTTCAAGCGCGACATGGCTGTGTGGACGACCGACAGCGACTTCTGCTCCTTCTGGCGCATTGGTCTGCCCGAGGCGCGTGACCGTGGCCTGTTCAACCTGCTTGACCTGTACGGGGCCATTGGCACCGACACGGGTTGCGCCGTCACTGTTGTGCGTGACGATGTCGAAGACTTCGTAGAGCCGACCGGAACATGGGCGACAGACATCGCAAACCACGAAGAGGTTTACGGAGTCGCTGCGGCCAGTCTTCCGGCGTCTCCCGTACTGACCAACAAGCCTGTGTCTGACGGCGTGCGCGGTCCCGTTGTCATAGTCGTCAAGGGTGACACTGACGCGGCTCAGACTGTCAAACTCATAGCTCGTATGCAAGCGGTGTCCTTCTAACCTCCTCACGCTTGCACGAGGGGCGGGTGGGCACCTCACCCGCCTGCCCCTCACCTTTGTTTACAGAAGGAGACTGACATGAGACGCCTTACACTGACAGCCCTGATGCTGCTTGTTATGTTTTCCGGCTCCCTGTTTGCGCAGGACCGGACTGCTACGTTTATAGACCGTGTCTCCAGTGGCACGACCTCGTTTACGAACACATACGACGACGCTGCTTATGAGTTGATTCACGTCTCGTTCACAGCCCCCACGGCCGCTACGACCAACGTGTTCACCATCAGCATGATAAATGACTACATGCTGCCCGAGACCAAGACATCGACAGTTACGACCAACACACAGATTACATCCGGATGGTACGGACGCATAGAGACCAACACTCTCTACTCTGGCAACTCGCATGTAATCTACACGAACACGTACACCGTCGCAACCACGACGAACAACACAAGTGTACAGTTTTACGATCAGGACGACTTCCCCAAGGGATGGATGTGGGAATACCCGTGCGTGATGACCTTCACGTTCACGGACACTGCCAACATCAACCTGAAGCGGGTTTACGCTCTGTATCCGAGACCATAATTGAGGGGGTGCTAGATGCGTGTTGCTCTTCTGACAACTCTGCTAGTCCTAACTGTGTCCGCGAATCTTTGTGCAGCTAGCGCCCCTCTCATCTACGAGCGGGACATCAACCTTCAGGCCAAGCCCATGGATCAGGGCGGGCGTGCGTCATGGGACATAGGAACGAAGATTGGGAACACAGGGAGAGTGCGTTTTAACACCTTCTACGGGACGAACGTGTTCGACCCTAGCTCCTACACCACCACCTTCCATGC
>Ga0208279_1001276_pt1 | contig 14195 bp, 10 predicted proteins | sample AntAceMetag02UKM_FD_184766 | JGI IMG/M metagenome (GOLD analysis project Ga0208279, IMG submission 184766) | Saline lake microbial communities from Ace Lake, Antarctica - Antarctic Ace Lake Metagenome 02UKM (SPAdes) (version 2) | ecosystem: Environmental > Aquatic > Non-marine Saline and... | reverse complement strand
CCCAGGGCAGCCATTTTATCAGACTGAATCAGTTGATCATTAAGTTCGCTAATCCCCTTGTCAACTTCTTCCAAGTGATTAAAGATGATACGCATTGCAAAAAATGTGGTCATAATTATTGCCAGACAGCCAAAGACAATAATTATGATTTCCGTATTTCTGGTTGTCAATAACCCGCCTTTCTCATCTCCGACATCCTGGGTGATCACCAAGAGCCAGTCATTATTTTTCAACCAGGTCCCGGCAACATGTTTTGTTTTTCCGTTAGCCTTAATTTTTTCGGCAACCGTAGTACCTTGACCAAAAAGCGTTAAGGAAATATTTGATTTGCCTAATATCTTGCCGGAAAAACGAGGAGCTGTCTGATACATCCCGTTTTTATTGATGATATAAGCATCACCTGACGTTCCTGTCTGGGCGGTCCTGACAAGTTGGTTAAAAATGTCCGAATCCACGGTTGCCCTCAAAATCCAGCCCCGGCCATTGCTGTATCCGCGCACAGCAATAACAAAATGCGGCAATTGCCGGTATCCCATGTAAACATTACTGATATATTTGCCCTTGGTCATAACCTCATTAAACCAGGCCTGTTGAAAATAATTTAATCCTTTTAAATTATACGGCCCGGAATATGCCAGATGTTGACCGGCGCTGTCGATAACGCCCAGATCAATCAGGCCGTCCGTGCGCCGGCTGATCACTTTAAACATTCGGGAAAGATTCTCCTGTTGTTTTAAGTCATCAAAAGAACGGGTGTCCACAATGGTGGCAAGAATGGCGGTTCGTTCCCTTAAGAAAATTTCCACCGCATCAGACAAGGATCTTGTCCGGTATTTTATCTGATCTTCAATCTTTTCTTCATATGTTTTGGCGAACCGATAATATATTGTCTCTCCAAGAAAGATCAAAGGGAAAATGGCAACACACAGGATGATCGTCGTGATCTTTCTTTTAAGATTTTTGTATATGAATTTTCTTTGATAAAATGCCATTGGAATATCTTTATATTTTTTTTAAAAAGGCGGAGGATCTGAATAGAATGCCGAAGTGATGGAATATTGGAATAATAGGTATAAAAGTAGAAGATAACCTTCTTTAATTAACCAAAATTCCTTTTAAAGGATGAACGTCCAACATCGAACATTGAACGTCGAACGTCGAATAATGATGTCGCTCCGCTCCGTAATTTTTTTTTCATTTGTTTTTAAAAATCCGATGTTCGATGTTTATTTTTTATAGTCTACCAGGATAAAAATTTCCAGTACCCAAATACTGTCCAACCCCAGAACACAAGCCAGGCCAGAATAGTTACCGGAAGTCCGTATTTAACAAAATCCATTACTTCCAACAACCGTTCACCGGTTTCAAAATCCCGGCTCATGCCGAAGGCAATGGCATTGTTGGGGGTTCCCACCACCAAAAAATTCGCAAACGAGGAAGAAAAAGCGGTGGCCAGTCCCACTTTCCAAACATTAACATTGGCAAGTGTCGCCATGGGAAGAACAATCGGCCCCAGAGCGGCAACCGTAGCACCGTCACTCATAAAATTGGTCATGGTTCCGGTCAGCAGGCTGACCCCTATAATCAGGCCTTCACCTTTGGTCATAAAATCCGGCAGGAGATTGACAAAGGTAGATGCCAGCCAGAGGGCGCCTCCGGTAAATTTCAGGCCGACTCCCATAGCACAAGCGGCGGCATACAACCCCACCACATCAAAAGCCACGCCCGCCTGGATGTCATCCCAGGAAACAATGCGGAATACAAACATTGCCATTACCGCATAAAGAGTGGGGCCGCCAAGACCGGCAATTTTACTCAGCGTAATCCATCCGGTGATTAAAAGGATCAAGATGATGGCCATTATGGCTTCTTGACCTCCGAATTTAGGCATATTCGCCACTTCATCCTTTACGACTTGGCTGGGATTTACATCCGGCACCTTGAATTTGGGCTTAAAGAGAATATACATGTAAGCTCCGATGACCACCGCCATGAACGGAACAAACGGCAGACCATATTTCATCCACTGCAAAAAAGAAATCGGCATCCCATATTCCATGAAATAGCCGACCATAATGGCGTTGCGTCCTCCCGCTGCCGGAGAACCCGGGCCTCCTTGATTGGCCGCAAAACAGACCCCAAGAAAAAGGAAAATTGCCAGGGCCCTGTCTTTTTTAACGCCGTGCATTTTGCAGGTAACCTTATACACCCCCATAAGTGCGGGAATCAAAAGGGCCACCAGGGCATGTTCGGATAAAAATCCGGCACACATAGCCAGCAGAGGAAGAAAGATGAAGGCAAAAGATTTAGCGCTTTTAATCCGGCTTAGAAGAATCAGGCCGATCCTTTTATCAAGCCCGGTTTTGGCAACGCCAACCGCTACCGCCAGGATGCCGAAAATGAAAAACACGGCATCTTTCATATACGCCCTGGAAATTTCGTTAATCGGCAGGATAGCAAAAAGATAAATCAAGACCCCCACCATAATGTCAGTGGCGCCCAGAGGCAGGGCTTCAGTGCCCCATAAAAAAGCGGCTAAAAATAATATGGCAATCATAATTTTAGCGTTCCGGGCAACTCCTTTCTCATCCATCAGGGGTTTTTCCCCTTCTACTGCCTTGCCCTGACGGGATGCTTCAAAGGCCTTAGACCGTAACTTTTTGTTAACAGTTTCAACAATAGTTGAACACCCCTTTGCCAGCTCATACCCGGGAGGGCTGACTTTTGTCACCATGTCAATCATACTCCGGGGTGACGGCATAACAACCATAATAATAAAAACCACGGCTGCGGCAATAAACAACATCGGTTTATAGCCCGGCTTATTTTTCCAGAAGGCGGACCGGCTGTCAGGACTGATTGTCTGAATTTTCACACATTCTCCTCAAACTGAATTAGATAAAATTGTCTGCAATTTGTTGAAAAATGATTTTGCTCCATAATCTTTTCATACAAGGTTTGTGTTTAATAATAGCAATCTTTATGCCAGATAAAGCAATAAACAAACCTGAATAACAATCTAAAATAACTAATAATTAATTGACTACGAGAAATTTTAACGGTGGAATGTGCGGATGTATATGTCAGGATTATTTACACAGTGTAAAAAAAAGAAAATGGGTTCCCTATACTTGGCTGAAAAGCGAAAAAAGGTTCTATGAATCCTGAATAATTTCACTCGGCGATTTCACTATCTTCCGCATCCGGGCCACACGAATTTTTTCTTCAAGGCTTTGTATTTTTGCAAAGGCGTCCTCTGCTTTCTTGATTATTTCATCCAGATCGGCAGGTTTCATTAAATAATCGATGGCCCCTGATTTTAAGCCCTCTACCGCGGATTCCATGGTCGCGTGTCCTGTGAGCATGATCACCTCGGTCAATGGAAATCGCTTTTTAATTTCCCTTAAAGTTTCATTTCCATCCATGCCCGGCATTTTAACATCAAGAATAACCACATGGGTATTTTGAGCCCTGATTATTTCCAAGGCCTCTGCCCCGCTTGAGGCTGTCTCAACATCATACCCTTTTTTGGTAAGCAATTTTTTCATGGTTGACAAAAATCTTTCCTCATCATCCACTATCATCATCCTCATTTTTTTCATAATTGACTCCCTGTTAACGAATTGTTTAGACTCATTTAGTTTAAACTGCGGCCGGCAGCAGTATGGTGACGGTGGTTCCGACACCGACTTCACTGCTGACCTCCATGCTGCCCCGCATAGCATCGATAATGCCGTAACATATCCAAAGACCCAAGCCCGTTCCTTTCCCAATTGATTTGGTTGTAAAAAACGGTGAAAAAATTCTATTCAAATTTTCGGGACTTATCCCTCCGCCATTGTCAATGACCATAATCTCGACCCTGTTGTTTTGTTTTGGCCCGGCTTTAATAATCAGTTTGCCGCCCGAAGTTCCATGACGTTCGAGAATCGCATCTATTGCATTGTTATAAAGATTCACTAAAACTTGCTGCAATTGGGTGGGATCACCATGTATGGGATACGTGCTTTCGGCAATATCCTGTTCAATTGAAATACCGTGGACAATGGCCTTTTGAGCCACAATACCGGTGATTTCCTGAATAAAATTTTTAAGGGTTATATCTTGAGGTTTAGGCTCGTCCTGCCTGCCGAATTTTAAAATTGCCCGGGTAATCTCGGAACACCGGAAAATCTGAAGTCCGATCTGATCCATGGAATCCTCAAGTTCTGCCAGAGATTCCGATTCCTTTAGCTGGCCTGATTTCCTCATGTCCGTTAACATCATTTGGATCAGGGATTGCTCGGTTTTGATAATCTGAAGGGGATTGTTAATCTCATGAGCAAAACCGGCAGACATTTCACCCAGCTCTGCAAGTCGACTCGCTCCGATGAGTTGCTGATTCAAGCGGTCCTTTTCAATATCCATTTTTTCCATGCGTCCGACAATACGATTCGTGAGGTAAAACGCAACCATAGAAATAGCCGACCCGCCAACACCCATGATGAGAATAATCAGATAAACGGCAGAAGTAAGTGCTTTGAATGCATCTGCTTTTTCCTGTCTGACCACCAGCAGCCATTTTTTATTCTGCAGCCAGGTGGTTGTGCATAGATATTTTTCACCTTTAACATCGTTATTTATAAAAATTTTGGTATGGCTGTCGGATGACGGATATTTGATATTGTGTGGATTTTTGTCCATCAGTTTTCCGCCGGAACGCGGTTCTGTCTGAAGTAAGCCGTTTGCATTAAGGATATAGGCCTCTCCGGTCTTACCGATGCGGATACTTTTTACAATATTATTGAATGAAACCGTATCAATGGTTGTACGAAGCACCCACTTTTTGCCCATCTTCTCCTGGGCAACGGCAATAACAAAATGCGGTATCTGCCGGTAACCTAAAAAAATGTCGCTGATATAATATCCATGTTTCATCACTTCCTTGAACCATTGGGTATCTTTATAAATCTTGCCTCTTAAACTGTAAGGCCCGTGATAAGCAACATGCACCCCGGACGGGTTGAAAACTCCCAGATCAAAAAACGCCGGGGATTTGTTCTGTAAATTACTAAAGACGGTTTCAAGGTTTTCAGATTGACTGAGATCTTTGAAGGTATAGGAATGAATAATAAAATCTAAATCATTTTTCCGCTCTTTGAGAAAAGACTCGATCATATGCCGGTGATCTTCCACAATTCTTTTCATGCTTTCAATGGAACTGTCCTCAAGAGACGTCGTGAAATAATAATAACCGGTGCCCAGAGCCAGGATAAATGGAATTAATGGAACCAGGACCATACAGGTAAGAATGACTCTCCTTAGTGTTGAAAAATGATCCGGCATCATCATCTCCTCACAGAAAGCATGCTTTTAGACTCTTTTTAGACTTTTCTTAATAGAGCAATCGGCATGCCAAAAATAGCAACAAAGGAAAATACAGCTAATATTTCGGTATAATTGTATTTATATAATTAAGAAAATTTTTTAAGATAAGATTTGGGCGGCGGGTTTGTCAGAATTATTTACACATTGTAAAAAAATGAAAACAAAGAATACAAAGGATGCGGATTCAAACCAGTCAAGGCTTTATTTTTAGTTGAGAATTGTCTGAATGTCATTATCGATTTTTGATCGATAATGGTTCAGGGCGGCAGTATTGGCCATGATCATATCGAGTTGACGGGTATGAAGCGTCAGGTAACCCAGAATTGCAAGGTAATTTTTCATAAAATCCATTTTATGACCCTCCACGCGGGCAATCAGATTGTCCTCATTGATTTCGACTCTGAAACCATGTTTTTCCAATATATCTCCGATAAAATGTACTCGTTTAAGCCGTCTATGATAGTCTGCAGCACCTCCCTTAAATTGGAAGCTTGTGTAATTTTCAATGGATCGCTCACTGACCAGAGCCTCCATAATGGAAAAGTGATAACCGAGCCTGGAACTTAAGCTGCAATAATTTTTCGAGATCATAAAATAGTTGCGGTCGGAATAAGCTGAACGAACACTAGGGGTTAAGGCCCTGTTCGCAGTTGACTGAAACATGACAGATATGAGTCCCTTGCCGTCAATTGCGGGCGGGCCGTCCCAGGGAATAGCCGTGAACCCGTCCCAGAAGGCCAGCATGGGAATAGAGACAATATTTTCGAGTGTAACATACTTTCCCTCCACTTCTTCTTTAAATCCGTCATCCAGATTTAATACCCACCACTGCATCGGCACATTATAATAAAGTTGTTTGCTTGATTTTTCGGAAAAATTGTGTTCCTTGCCAAAATTGAACATCTCCTGAACAGATTTTTCATGGATAAACCGGGTAATATCATGAAAAGTTTTGCAGTTGGACGGATTAAAATCAGGAGAATCCGGGTTGAGCAACTTTAAGGGTAAAATAAGACCGCTTATTTTTTTTAGATTTTCATAAACCGGGCTTCCTTGCATAAGGTTTTTCTTTTTCTTGGATTTTATCAGCAATGACTCGATTTTCCCCTTATATATTACATGAGAATCGGCATCAACGGTCACCATTTCTCCATGGCTCAACCGATCCACAGCACCGGACACCCCAAAAAGTGCAGGGACTCCAAACTCCCTTGCCACGCTGGCAAGGTGTCCTGCAAAACCGCCCTGCTCGGTAACCACGGCAGCGGATCGATTTAAGAGGGAGGCCCATCTGGGGAGTGCCTGCCGTGTAACAAGGATATCGCCCTCGGGAAATCGCAGCATATCTATTCCTTTTTCAACCACATAAACTGCCCCGAAGGCTGCGCCGGGGCTTGCGGTAACCCCCCCTCTGGTAATCACGACCTCACGATCTGCTTCCATCGCCGATTCGGGAATATCTCTTTCTTCCATCTCCATCTGCTGCAATGGCCGGCATTGCAAAATATAAACCGCGCCATCCTGGGCAACAGCCCATTCAATGTCCTGGGGCCCTGCATAATATTCTTCAATCTTAACCGCAAGTTTTGCCAAATCCAATGCCTGATTTTTATCAATCGCAGCCAAATTTCCGGTTTCTCCGGTCAACTCCATCCGGCACACCCCTTCTTCGGGAAAGCAAATAAATTTTCTTTTCTTGGTTTTTATATCTTCACGAATAATTTCCATGGGGGCTTTTTTTGAAACAACAACAAGGTCACAGGCATCACTGCCATCAACAACAGACTTGGGCAATCCCCATGCAGCGTTTATAAAAATCGAATCATCCCTCATATCAACGGGATTACGTGAATACATGACACCACCCGCAACAGCATCCACCATGGCCATGCATCCCACACACATGGAAATATCTTCATCCTTAAATCCCCTGTTCAATCGGTAGGTGACGGCCTGAAGAGAGTATTTACTTGCAATAACTTCCTTATACGCCTGGAAAATGCTTTCAATACTTACGTTTAATTCGCTCCTGTATTGACCCGCAAATGAGCTCTCAAGTGTATCTTCCCCCAGAGCGCTGCTTCGCAGGGCCAGGGTTGTCCGATCCCCGGTTTCTGATGTAAAGTGTTTCCATGCCTGCATAATGGAAACGGCCAGATCATCCGGAATAACGGATGTTATAATAAGCTGCTGAATTTCTGAACTCAGGGTGTAAAGTCTTTCCATATTGTCCGCATCGGCGGACTGAAAGCGCCTGTCTATTTCCGCCTGCAAATCGTTTTCCCTGATAAATCTTTCATAGGCGGCCGCTGTAATAACAAATCCTCCGGGAACTTTGATCTGAAGCCTGTTTTTTATTTCTCCTAAATTAGCCATCTTACTTCCCACAAGATCGGTCATTTCCTTATTTACAATATCCAGGGATAAAATAAGTCTTTCATCTTCCATGGATTTCTTCTGTGATAGTAAAAGGTCTATATATTGCTGGATATTATTGAACCGGTCATTGAGCTTTCCGTACTTGCCCGGGGCGAGCTTTTCTATATTTTTTATCATATTAAAGATATTAACAGATACAGCCGTGCAACTTGACCTGACAAAGGACATGCCAAAGGGTTGTTTGCCCTGAAGGGCTCTCTCAATATCGGCCATAATTTCAAGCGTTCTGTTGTTGGCATTTAACAGGAGTTTGAAACTGTGATACCTGTCCTTAAATGCAATTCGAAGCTCTTCCACATCAGCAGCATCTAGTTTTGGCTTCTTTATAAAAAGCTTTTTAAAACCATTAATCAGTGTGCCCATAACATTAACCTGTTACGAGAATAATCAAATCCGGGACCTTAAGATTCAGCATCCCCTATAATTTATTGTAAAATTACGATCTTTTCTATTAAGATATAAGAAAGAAAGGCTAAAAGCAATATGGAACCCAAGTCTGCCTTCAGCCTTTTTAAAGCGGCAAAGCCGCATTTTATTTTATAGCATTTCGAACGAATTGTATTTAGTGTCCCAGCTTCAGCCCCCACCCCTCAAACATATACATCACTGAAAAACCATACCAGAGGGTATAGACAACATAAAACACCAGAGAAAAGATAACAACCCCAACCCGGTCTGATATTTTCTGAGGCTCGATCTTATAATAGTTGTAAGAACATTCCACCGCCTTCTTTACAACTTGAGAAACCACTTTAGCGGCTTCGAACTCCTTTTGCTTTTTTAGGCCCTTGTCCATGGACTTAAGCGCTTTCCACCAGTTAAACAGAACTTGCCTTTCATTGTATCCGTATTTGGAAGAGATTGTCTGACCGTCATTTATATACATGCTGTCTGTATCGGCGAGACAGTTTGAAAGAATCTTGCTCAAATCTCCCTCCACCTTCAAACCGGTTCCGGATACATTGACCCGTGCGCCGCCTTTCATAAACAGAGAGGCTGTCTGTTGTGCCCGGGCCTCGTCTGCCATCTCTATGACCACCTGAACAGATTTTCCGGAAAACGTATCGGTTTCTTTTTTCACCGTTTGAATGTAATAGGCCGATCCTTTTGATATGGAGTTGTACAGGCTGTCCAAATATTGCAAACCGTTTTGGCCCTTGAAGATCGGTGAAAATATTATTCCCAATATTACTGCAAAACCGATGAGTAATCCAAAACCGCCATAAAATTCTTTCTTATGTTCGATCATGATTTAATCTCCCCACCTTTAAGCACCCGGATATTAATAAGGAACGTACCGATTACCCAGATCGCGAATCCGGAAATTACGATGAAAAAGGCCCAGACACCAATGGACTCTAAGAAAGCGCCTGTACCTTTTGATATTGTAATAACATCCATGGCGCCCAGCTTGGCCGGCAATGCAAAGATACGATTCAGAAAACCGGCCAGGACAGCCATGGCGTAGAAACCGCGGATCGTGATACCGGGAACGACCTTTGTAACAATTGCACCGATCTGAATACCCACCAGGGACCCCAGCAGCATCCCCATGGCGAGGGTATAAAAAATAAACCCGTAAATCGCGTACTGGCTGATTGCGGCATAGCCGGCGGTAAATACAATCTGAAAAATGTCTGTTCCTACCGTGGTCATGGAGGAAACACCCAAGACATAGACAAATATCGGGAAGGTTAAAAAGCCGCCGCCAACGCCCATAATACCGGCCGCAAGTCCGACCAGCAAGCCGCTTAAGACCAGAAAGATCCATGAAATACTCCTTCCGGTTGGTGTGAGATCAAAATCAAATTTAACTTTGGGAGGAATATTGATGGCCTGAAGCTTTTTGGGAAGATTTCCCATTTGTACCCCTTCTATTTTTCCGCCATGGGCATCCTTTCCATGAAAGTCTCCGCGCTCAGCCTTTTTTGCCCTGAGAAAGTCGGTCATGGCGTAAGTACCAAGAAAACCCAGCATAAGGGAATAGACTGTTGTGATAAATGCGTCGCTGAGCACCGGATTGATCTCATAAAGCACGCGGTTGATGACACCGCCGAGGGTTGCGCCTAAAATAGCGCCGATCAGAAAGACCGCAGCAAGGCCAACGGACACATTCCCCAACTTCCGATGAATGACACTTCCCATGATGGCCTTTGCAAAAATATGAAACAGGTCTGTCCCCACGGCTAATATACCTTTAACACCTGCGCTCATCAAAGCGGGCGCAATTATGAAACCTCCGCCTGCACCGATGCAGCCGGTAATCAGTCCTGCGCCCAAGCCGATAAGGATCGAGACGATAAATATACCGGTGCTGTAAAAAGCAGGGCTGTAAGCTTTCTTGCCGCCCAATAAATTCGGCAGGGCCCCACCGACCTGATCTGCAAACGCAATCCCTCCCAATATTATGGGAATGGTCAGCAAACCGAGTATTAAAAGCCGTTTTTTATCACTAAAAATAGTATTGGATACACCGATCTCCCACCGTGCATGGGCTTTTGCGCCCATCATCATAAATTGACCCCACTGTCTAAGAAAATTCACTTCAATATCGATCCTTTCGTTTTTTTTACTATCTTATTATTTTCTCAAGCTTTTTGATTTTCTCTCGCTGAATTGTTTTTTTCTTAAACGCGTCCTGGAGCTTGTAAAATAGCTCATCGATATCAGCAGGCTTCATAAGATAATCAAAAGCGCCCAGCTCCATCCCTTCTATGGCCACTTCTAGGCGGGCGTGGCCGGTCAGCATAATTACTTCCATCAAAGGATCTTTCTTTTTGATTTCTCTTAATGTCTGTATACCACCAATACCCGGCATCCTTACATCCAGAACCACCACATCAATCACTTTTCCTCCGATTGTTTTCAGCGCATCCTCACCGTTTTTTGCCGTACTGATATTGAGTCCTCGTTTTGTCAGCCGCTTTACCAGAGTCGCTAAAAATTCCAGTTCATCATCGACCAGCAGGACATTGAAGTTATTCACCTCCATCACCTCCCTGATTGAACAGCTTCCTGTAATTTTTTATGAGTTCTTCAAGATCACAGGGTTTTGTGAGATAATCAAAGGCTCCGAATTTAATACCATCTCTGGCAGCTTCTTCGGATCCGTGACCTGTGATCATAATGACGGCAAGATTCGGAACTATTTTTTTGAATAGTTTTAATATTTCTATGCCGTTCATATCCTCCATTTTCAAATCCAGAACCACCACATCAAAATCCGCTTTTCTCAGCACCTGCAAAGCCTCAGTGCCGCTATATGCTTTGGGTACATCAATGTTTTTTTTGGACATCCTTTTGGAAATTGGGATGATTTTTTATCTTTCTTTCGAAATTCTTCACGCTGATTGTGAAAAAACGATCTAAGAGTAAAGATAATTTACAGCAATGAATGTGCCAAAAAATAAGCAATAAGCAATAATAGATAACTCTTTAAAAATATAGGATTATTTTGGAAATTGGTGTGGCGGAAAATTTGCCGGAAAAAAATGTATGTCAGAATTATTTACACATTGTAAAGAAATAAAAATATGGAATTCTGACGGCGCACCTTTGATGATGGAGTCATGGAGTTGGCTGCCGAGCAGGTATTCATAAAAGAATTTTAGTAAGGCATTTATTTTTGTTATCGTCTAACTCTGAAAATTCCAAGCCAAACTAAAATTATTCATTACGAGAACACGAAAACACGAAATAAAGAATAAACACAATTTCGTGTTTTCGTGTTGGGTATTCGTTTCTTTCCACAAAAATCACAATACTCACGAATCAGTGACGAATTTCGTCCCGAAACAAAAGAACCGGGTTAAAAAGCACCACCGCTTTTCCTGAGAAGAAGCTTGGCTTCGGCTTTTCTGATCCGTTCTTGCTGCTCGTCTTTTCTCTTCCTGGCCCCTTCCAACTTGACAGTAAGATCATCAAAATCCGCCGGTTTCATGAGATAATCAAAAGCCCCTAATTTCATACCTTCAACAGCGGTTTCCGTACTCCCGTGTCCGGTAAGCATGATGACTTCCACCAGGGGATATTTCTTCTTTATTTCTCTTAAGGTTTCAATGCCATCCATACCGGGCATCTTGATATCCAGAATGACCACATCAATATCGGTTTTTTCCAATGTGTCAAGCCCTTCCTGACCGCTGTAAGCAACGGTAATTTTTTCCCCCACCTCTTCCAACCTTAAGGAAAGCATTTCAATAAAATCTTTCTCATCATCGACTAACAGCACCTTGGTTGGTATCTTGATCATGTCTTTTTTCTCCTTTATAAGCTTATTGGGTTGAACCTTTGTGTTTTGCTATATTGTCCAAAAACGGGATACGTTCATCCTGGTCCAGATCCTCTTTTATTTCACAATATCTCGGCAGCCTGATGCAAAAGCGAGTTCCGTGACCTAGGCGGCTTTCCACCTCTATGGTCCCGCACAGCTTTTCAACAATGCCGCGCGTAACAAACAGCCCCAAACCCGTGCCTTTACCCGGAGATTTCGTACTGAAAAACGGCTCGAAAATTTTATCCAGGTTCTCTTTGGGTATGCCCTGCCCGTTGTCCTGAACGGTGAGGTTTATTTCTCCGTTCAACGCTTCAATTATGATGGTGATTCTGCCTCCGGATCCGGTGGCATGAATGGCATTGGTTAAAAGGTTAATCAATACCTGCCGTAACTGGTAGGGATCACTCCAGATCGTTCCGATGTCAGGTTGTGTTTCCTGAACAATTTCAATATCCTTGTTGGTTGCTTCCCTGTGTACCAGTTGTACGGCCTCATCGGCCAGATCCCCAAGATTAATTTCAACAAGGACGGAATCATCCTTTTTGGCAAATCCCAAAAGCTGATGGGTAATTCTCTTGGCCCTGTCCACGCCCGTTTCTATTTTATTCAGGGCCATTTCAAAGTCCTGCTTGCGAGGCATTTGAGCCATTTCTTCTCTGTTTATAATCAATTTCAGCCAACCCGCCGATTCATTGATAATGGCCAATGGATTATTAATTTCATGGGCCACACCGGCGGCCAGAGTTCCCAGGGAAGCCAATTTTTCAGTGGTTGCCATTTGCTGTCTCATCTTCTTCCTGAATTCGGCTTCCCGGAGCTTTTCTTCTTCCCGCACGACCTTATCATAGGCCTGTTTGATTTTACTCAACAGATGTTCGAATTCTACGGGTTTGCTGAGATAATCAAAAGCGCCCCTTTTAATTCCATCAACACCATCCTGAGTTGCTGCATGACCGGTTAAAAAGATAACTTCCGTCCCGGGATGCTTTTTTTTGATATGGCGAAGGACCTCGATTCCGTCCATACCGGGCATTTTAACGTCCAGCACCACAACGTCCATCTCTTTTTTTTCAAGAATGGAAAGCGCTTTTTCTCCACTTTCGGCCTGCTCGGGAGGAATCCCCTTTTTTGCCAGGCGTTTGGCGAGAGTCTGTCGAAAATTATCTTCGTCATCAACAAGAAGAAGGCGTATATTTTTCATGTGTGTTTTTTGGTTAAAAATTAAAATCTTAACATATTATATGTTAGCTTTCTAAAAAAATCAACGTTAGGAACGCTTTCATTCCATTAAACCAGCCCCAATATTTTCCACCATGTGGATGCCACTACCACTAAAACAAACAACAAAATCGGTGTGGCAACAAGTCCCACTCTAGTGAGATCCGCAGCCTTAAAATATCGATAGCTGTATGCAATGGCATTGGGTGGACAACCGATCACCAAAAGCATGGCAAATGAAGTAGCCATTCCAAGACACAGCGCGATAACCGTGGGATCGACGCCCTCCAACCTGGCCATTGGAATCACAATAGGCAAGATCAGAGCTGCTGCTGCCACGTTGGCCATGGCATTGGTAACCAGAGCCCCGAAAACGGCTACGCCGGCAAACAGCAACAACCAGCCCCCGCCTTGAACCAGAGGGAAAAACAGGTAGGCAAAATAAGAGGCCGCTCCCGAGTAGCCCATGGCCAGACCCAGGGAAATACCGCCGCCAAAAATAAAGAGGGCGGTTCCCCATTCCAGATTATCATTAATATGTTCCCATTTCAAAATGCCGAAAAGGACCAGGAAGGTAACACCTAACATTCCGGTAACCGAATAGTGAATCCCATGGAATCCCTTGGTTAACCAAAAAGCAAATGTCAGCCCGATGATAATGAGCGTCTTTTTTTCCAGGGCGGTCCAGGGACCGATTTCCTCATCAAATACAGGCAGTTTGTACTTGGGATTGGGACGAAAAACCAGATAAACGATGGAAACTGCTATAGGTACGCAAACAATAGCCGCCGGCATGGCATACTTTATCCACTCGAAAAAGCTGATCTCAATCCCCGTAAATTCCTTGAGAAAAGCGGCAGCCACCATACAGCGCCCCCCGCCGATCAGGGATCCC
>Ga0208279_1001275_pt1 | contig 14197 bp, 11 predicted proteins | sample AntAceMetag02UKM_FD_184766 | JGI IMG/M metagenome (GOLD analysis project Ga0208279, IMG submission 184766) | Saline lake microbial communities from Ace Lake, Antarctica - Antarctic Ace Lake Metagenome 02UKM (SPAdes) (version 2) | ecosystem: Environmental > Aquatic > Non-marine Saline and... | reverse complement strand
CGGCGATCAAGGAACTCCGTCAGCAATGCAGTAAGCCCATCCTCGACCAGATCAGCCCTCACTTGGAAGACTGGTCTATTGCACTTCTTCCCAAGAGTCCCATTGGTCAGGCGGTAGGCTACGCCCGTGGGCAATGGGAAGCTTTGAATCGATACATCGACAACGGCGACCTTGCCATAGACAACAACCTGTCCGAGAGGGTTCTTCGTATCGTCGCCATTGGACGCAAGAATTGGATGTTTGCGGGAAGCGACGCCGGTGCCGAACGGGCCGCGATCATCTACAGCTTGGTTGGGACCTGTAAACTATGCCACATTGACCCCTTTGTCTATCTCCGCGATATTCTTGATCGTGTCAGCACGCATCCGGCCAGCCGAATTGCGGAGTTGACACCTTCAGGTTGGAAGTCGTGACTTTGGAGATATCCCATTAGGTTAGTCCTGTTTCTCGGCACCGTCACGCTCAGCCAACTTCGCTCGCCACTTCGCGGCGTCTTCGGATTTGCCCCAGGATTCGTAGAGGTTCACCAGCTCTCGCAGTGAGTCGATGGTGTGGGGGTGATTGGGGCCGAGCTTGGTTTCGCGGCCGTGGAAGGCGTCCAGCAGCAGGGGCTCTGCGTCATCGTAGCGAGCTTGCCGTATGTACAGCACGGCCAAGTCGTATTTGGATTCCAGCGTGTCCGGATGATCGTCATCCAGCTTCTGCCGTCTGCCCTCCAATGCCGTCTTGAACAGAGGCTCTGCTTCATCATAACGCTTCTGCTTTGTAAGCAACACAGCAAAGCCGTTCTTGAAGCCGAGGGTATTGGGGTGTTCTTCACCCAGTTGGCGGGGTGCAATCTCCAGCATCTCGGTGAACAGATTCTCTGCCTCCTCGTAACGGTTCTGAGCCGTATATAGGCGTGCAAGACCATACATGGACACCAATGTGTGCACGTGTTTGTCGCCAAGCACCAGGCGTTGCTTCTCCACTGTTCTGACAAACAGCGGCTCTGCTTGCTCGTGCCGGCCCTGTTCTCGGTATAGATTGGCCAGCGTACTCGCGTAGTGAAACTCATGGAGGCTCATCGGCCCAGGGTACTCGGTATGTTTCATTGTCTCCGTAAAAAGCCGCTCTGCCTCCACGTACCGGCCTTGGGCTGTGTATACCCAAGCAAGGTTGCACCCGACAGCAAAAGCTCGCCCAGCATGCTCTCCCCCTATCTCATGCTGGACCATCGGCAATAGCTCGTCGTACAGCAATTCCGCATCTTCGTATCGGCCAAGGCACAAATACGAATAGGCAAGGCCGTTCATGCTGTTCACCACATGTTCCACAGGCTGTACGCGTTGCCTGATCGGGAGAATCTTGGTCCACAGGCGCTCCATGTCGTGATACCGACCCTGGTCCCAGTAGACCCAGCCGAGTTTCCTCATTGGCCTAAGCGTAGCCCGATGCCCCTCACCCAGGTGCAACCGACCTATCCGGTTCGCACTCAGGAAGTGTTGTTCAGCCTTCGCTAACTCGCCAAGCGCACGATACGTCATCCCCAATGTAGTGCGGATGGACGCCTCAATGAGTGGCTTGTCCTTAAACTTGCCCTCAAGGCTCTTGGAAGCTTCGTCGAGAATATAGCTGACGGTTGCCTCGCCAGTCTTGGCCTTATACACCGAACCGAGAACATCATTCTCAAGGAAGTCAGCGACCAGCTGCGCCTCTGCACGGGCGCGGGTTTGGCCGATGGCCAGGAAGGTTGAGACCACAATCCCTGTGACAAGCACAGCCAGTACCGCTGCGACGCCAATCACCAACGCGCGATTTCTTCGCGCGGATTTTTTGAGCCGATACACGGTGCTTAGGGGCCCGGCTATCAACGGATCGCCTTGCAGGTAATTCTCGATGTCATCCGCAAGTTCAGAGGCGGAGCGATAGCGCTCGGCGCGTTTCTTGCGCATGGCCTTGAGGGGAATCCATTCCAGCTCTTGGTGCAGGCGTTTGGCCAGGGTTGCGACTTCGGTGCCCCGGCTTTCGGCGAGCTTGGTAGCCTCTCCGCCCAGCTTCGTCAGCCGGGTGCTGGGCGTCTTCGGATCGGTTTCACAGATGATCTGCCGGATGTGTTCGAGCCCGCCTTCACGAAACGTCTTGGAATCATAGGGTAAGATGCCGGCCAGCAACACATACAGCAGTACTCCCAGCGAGTAGATGTCCGAGCGGGTGTCAATGTCTTCGTTGATCATCTCAGCTTGTTCGGGGCTCATGTACTCGGGTGTGCCGAGCAACTGGCTGTCCTGCGTGAACAATGTCCGCTCCGTCAGAGGCTGGCTCATGGCCTTGGCCACGCCGAAGTCGATGATCTTCGGAATCCCTTTGTCGCCCTCGGCGGAGACCAGGATGTTCGACGGTTTGATGTCGCGGTGAATAATCCCCTTTTGATGGGCGTGCTGGACCGCGTCACAGACCTGTTGGAAGAGCCTTAGCCGTTCCTCGATAGTGAGCTTGTGGCGGTCACAGTACTCCGTGATAGGCAGGCCTTTGACATACTCCATGACAAAGTAGGGTCGGCCGATCTCCGTCGTACCGGCATCGTAGACCTGAGCGATATTTGGATGATCCAGCAGGGCCAGGGCCTGCCGCTCGGTTTCGAAGCGGGCGATCACCCGTTTGGAGTCCATGCCCGGCTTGATCAGCTTCAGTGCGACTTTGCGCCGGATCGCGCCTTCCTGTTCCGCCAGATGGACCACTCCCATGCCGCCTTCGCCCAGGACGCAAAGCAGCTTGTAACGCCCGATTCGCGTTCCGGGGCGTGCGATCAGTCGGTCTGCGGGTGCGGTCACCGACGCATCCTCTTGACCGTCCATATCTTCTGCTTCCAAGCCGGACTGAATCAACTCTCTAAGCTGGTCCGGGTCGGCTCCAAATATCGAGTTTTCTTCGCTCATCGAGATGCTCCCGGAATAGGTCGACGGGCCGTCAGTGGCCTTCTCCTCACGGGTAAGGCAATCGGTGTTTCGGCCCACGCTCACCTATCTAATCTGCCCGGTTATTGAAAATGCTGCGCGCTTTTTGGAAAAAATTGCAGCAACTCTTCGAGTTCATCCAGGGCCTGGCCCTTAGCAAGCACGGTACGACGAACGTGCTGTAGCAAAGCGGTGCGAAAACGGCGTTTCACCGTGATGATCATGTTGGAGGCCGTCTTGGCGTCTTCGATGCCGTGGAGCTCGCAAAGGTCGGGAAGCGAGGGTACGGATTGGCTGCCCAGGATAGGCCGGACGACGCGCTCTTGGAACAGGTTCCAGTGGGTCTTCATGCCTTGTTCGACGCATTCGGCGCCTACCTGTGCGATAACACGCTCCAGCAACGCCGAGAGCCAGGCGTAATGATAGGTGTCCTCGGCCGAGGCATCGGCTACCCTCCGGGGCAGCGCAGGCGGCTCGGATATGTTCAGAGAAACCAATTTGTGCTTGGGGATGCGCCGTGCGGCTCTCTCTTTGAGGTTCTGTTTGGTTGCGTATTGACTGAGGGCATGGAGCAGAAATGCGCGGAAACGGCCTCGGGCCGGGTCCGCTCGTCCCACGAGGTCTCGGTTCAGGACGATCTCGTGAAAGAAGCCCTGGGTCAGGTCCTTGGCCTGTTCGTTGTCATAGCCCTTGCGTCGCAGGTAGCAATAGACGGGCTTCCAGTATTGCTCCAGCAGAAAGCCAATGAGGGTTTTGTCCCGATCTTCGTCCGCCTTGATGTTCTCGATGAGAGACCATTGCGTGGTGAGAAAGGTCTCACGGCTCCCCCCCATCTCTGTTAGGTCGTCGTATCCCATACTCGGTCTCTCCTGTTCGCACAAACAGCAGAGCCACGCCGCCGTGGACTCCCGAACCCATCCCGAACATAACACATTTCGTCGTCATGGGGAACATCCTTAGTACGCCGCCCACAACGCGGACTCGGGGGCGACAAAGCGCCAGTTTCGAAGAATCTCTTCAGAAAGCGCGCAGCATCCGGAATTTCGTGGAGAGTAAAGGGTGAAAGCTCTCGATGGCAGGACCTGGGTCGGAACGCTGTATTCCGCAGGCGTATTCTTCAACGTAGAAAGGGCAGAACAATGAACTGGCAAGGCAACGACAGAATGGCGATGGTGTGGTTGGGAGTTGTGGTGGGCCTGCTGGCCGGTGGCCAGGGCAGCGCGAGGGCAGGGATCATCATGAGCGAACCGGCCAATGTTGGGCCGGTGATCAATGACGCCACGGATGTCCAGGAGTGCGACTTCTCACATGATGGGCTTGAATTGTACATCTCGACTGCTCGGCCCGGGGGGTATGGCCGTAAAGACATATGGGTGGCCAAGCGAGAAACGCTTGATAGTCCCTGGCAAGACCCCGTCAATCTTGGGCCGGCCGTCAACAGTTCAGGGAGCGAGGTGGAGCCGAGCATGTCGGCCGATGGCCTGGAGCTCTATTTTGGGTCCTGGGACGACTCTATTCTGCGCGTGTGCAGCCGACCGTCCAAAGACGCTCCCTGGGGTAGCCCAGTGAAGATTGGCCCGCCGGTCGGCTCGGGTGGTGCTTACAGCTCAGATATCTCGGCCGATGGTCTTTCCCTGTACTTTGGCTCTGCTCGGGAAGGTGGCTATGGTAGCACCGACATATGGGTGGCGATGCGGGCCACAACAAACGACGATTGGGGCGAAGTGGTCAATCTTGGGCCCAATGTGAACAGTTCTGGTGGGGACTGGGCTCCAAGTATCTCGGCCGACGGTCTAACACTCGTCTTTAGCCAAGGATACTTCGGCATTTGGGCAACGACGCGAAAATCAATCGACGACGACTGGGGATCCGCTGTGCGGTTGGGGATCAGCGGCCCGGGCCTTTTCTTCAGCCCGGCCCTCTCGCCCGACAACTCCACCTTATACTTCCAAGCCGTTAACGGCTGGGGTGGGTACGGAAAAGACGACTTCTGGCAGGTGACGTTCACTCCGGTGGTTGACTTTGATACCGATGGAGTCGTTGATGCTGCCGACATGCTCATCATGACTGACAACTGGCATACGCATCGCATGCTTTGTGATATTGCCCCACTGCCCATGGGCGACGGCTATGTGGACGTCAAGGATCTGCTCGCTCTGACTGACTATCTGGAGCCGGGAGACCCAACGCTGATCGCACACTGGGCCTTGGATGAAACGGCGGGAGTTCGCGCGCAGGACAGCGCGGGTGTCTACCATGGTACCGTGGTAGGCACTGCAGCCTGGCATCCGGATGCCGGCATGATCGGCGGTGCTCTGGAGTTGGATGGGAGCGCCTTCGTCGCAGCAGACCATGTTCTGAGCCCATCGGATGGTCCGTTCAGCGTACTGGCCTGGGTCCAAGGCGGCGCGCCGGGGCAGGTGATTCTGTCGCAGGTAGATGGCGCCAACTGGCTCTGTACCGACCCAACAAACGGCGGCCTGATGACGGAACTGAAAGGCACCGGTCGGGACAAATGCACGCTGTGTTCAGACGCAATCGTCGCCGATGAGAGTTGGCACCGGATTGCTCTCGTTTGTGATGGTGACGACCGAAGCCTCTACGTCGACGATGTCTTGGTAGCCGAAGATACCCAGGCCGGTGGTTTTCAGGATTGTCCCGGCGGCCTGAACATAGGTTGCGGAAAGGACATGACCGCCGGCACGTTCTTCTCCGGCCTAATCGACGACGTGCGCATCTACAACCGCGCCGTGAAGCCGTAGCACGCATTACCCGCTTGGCAAAGACCTAAGGGCCGGTGGACAACGGAGCCGCCGGCCCTTTCTCCACGACCCGGAGAGTGTACTCTGCCGTGCGCTTACCAAGAAGCCCGAGAAGGCGTGCTGCAGTGCATCCGGGCCGCACGCCCTGGCTCTCCCCAAAAGAACGGAAGACTCCCCTGTGTTCAGGAGAGTCTTCCAATGTTCAATCACTTGCAGTGATTCAAGCGAGTGTCCTGCTTTCTACCTGCTCGAGTGCCGCTCGAAAGCAACTTCGGCACTCCACATGATGAGCAGGCTCTAGCCCGGGCACCCGTGTTACTTCTTCTTCCGCGTGACTTTCCGCTTGGCGGTTTTCTTCTTTGCTACTTTCTTCTTGGCGGCTTTCTTCTTCGTTGTTTTCTTCTTGGCCGCTTTCTTCTTGGTGGCTTTCTTCTTCGTCGTTTTCTTCTTAGCCACCTTCTTCTTTGTTGTCTTCTTCTTTGCGGCTTTCTTCTTTGTCGCCTTCTTCTTCGTTGTCTTCTTTGCTACCTTCTTCTTGGCGACTTTCTTCTTTGCTGTCTTCTTCCTTGCGACTTTCTTCTTGGCCATTACTCTTCTCCTTCAAGCTGACCACAAATGAATGCTTTCTATACTTACTTTACTTGATAACACTAAAATTGGACACGAAGTCAATGTCAATATTATTATGTAAAAAGGTAATAATATTTGTCATGGTCTTTATCGTCCATTTATTCTGAAATACTCCATGAAAAATTCAACGGCCAGTATCGCGCGCTGTCTCGCGTGACGAAACAATGCGCAGACCGACACGATTTGTCACCCATTCGCTTGAGCAATGTCACTCTGTTGTGCGCGCCGAAAGACATGAAGACTAGAGTTAATCGCGCCCTCGCAAGAGCGCGACAACCACACGTTTGTCACCGCACGTACGCACCAAGAGACATTAACAGGCTTCGGCCGCACAGAGAAAGCGTTGAGAACCAACTTGACTTCCGCAACGTTCCTGTGTTCTTTACTGTAATGTCGCAGTTTGGTATTTTTTACTTATGACCATTACCAAGAACCCAAGAAACACACAGCTTAATTGTTAGTTGTTTATGACGAAACGAAGAATCGCATTATTCGGAGGCAGTTTTGACCCCGTTCACTACGGCCATACGCGCGTGGCGCGCGCCGCCGCCCAACAGCTCGAAGCAGAGATGGTCGTCTTCATTCCAGCCAAGTGCTCGCCGCTAAAACGATTTCTTCCCCATGCCAGCGATGAAGATCGATCTAAGATGATCGAACTGGCGATTCAAGAGGACGACGTGTTCTCTGTCAGCGCCTGTGAACTGAAACGCCCGGCGCCGAGCTATACACTGGATACAGTGCAACAGTTTCAGACAGACTACGGAGCCGAAACATCCGTCTATTGGCTACTCGGCGCCGACAGCGTAGGAGATTTGGTCTACTGGCACCGCGTGGAAGAACTCCTCGACACCTGCAACCTGGCCGTGATGGTTCGTGGGGGATACGAGGCGCCTGCGTTCGATCAGTACGCCTCGCTCTGGGGATCCAATAGAATCGAGAAACTGCGGCGAAACGTCATTGAGACGCCTTCTATCGACATCAGCAGTACTATAATCCGCGAGCGTTTGGCCGCCGGTGGAGACGTGAGCGGTATGCTGGCGCCCCAGGTGGTCGATTACATTCGTCAACACCAACTCTACGCGCGCGTCTGACGTGTTTTCTCTCTCAGCCAGTCATACCACTGCGCCATACCCTCACCGGTCTTGGCCGAGACGGGGATAATCTCCACACCTTTGTTGAGTCGCCGCGCATCGGTCTTGACACGGTCGAGATCGAAATCAACGTGGCCCCCATCGAGTAGATCGATCTTGCTCACCAACAGAACCATGGACTTGGCGAAGATGCCAGGATATTTGATGGGTTTATCGTCTCCCTCCGCGACAGAGAGTACAACGATCTTACCGTGCTCACCCAACTCGAAGGCGCCGGGACAAACCAGGTTACCCACGTTCTCAATAAAGATCATGTCCAGGTCGTCGAGCGGCAGTTGATCGAGCGCGCTGCTGACCTGTGCGGCCGAGAGGTGGCAAGCCCCATCGGTGTTAATCTGCACGGCCGGGGCGTTGGTCGCGCGGATGCGCTCCGCGTCGATATCCGTCTGAATGTCCCCTTCGACCACCCCGATCCTGATCTCAGTATTCAACTCGGAACACGTGCGCGCCAGGAGCGTCGTCTTGCCCGAACCGGGCGACGAAATCATGTTCAAGCACAACTGCTTGCGCTGCGCCAAGAGTTCACTGTTCTTCAAGGCGTATCGTTCATTGGCGCTGAGAATGCGCTTGCGGACGTTGATCTTCTCCATGACTCACTCCTTATCGAATTCAATCTCCTCCAACACCAAAGGGGCGTCGGGAAGCAATTCAAAATCTTCACTATGACAATGCGAACATCGCGCGTCGGACAATTCTACGGCAAACGTGCAGCCGCACGCGTGGCATTTCGCCTGCAATGGTTTGTGTTCGATGCGCAACACCATCCCCTCACATGGGGTCCCTTTGGCCAGAGCCTCAAACGCAAAGGATAGCACTTCGTCATTGACGCCGTTAAGCTCGCCGCAACTCATCTTGGCGCTGATCGGCTTGGCGCCGCATTTGTCGGCCTCGGCGGATATCGCCTCGACGAGGCTCTGGGCCACTACCGTTTCGTGCATCAGCAGATCCTCGGCAACTCGCGTCCATAGGGCATCTGGACGATCCGCTTGCCACCCATCTTGGTCTGCAGTTCCACCAACGGCACACCCTGCGCATCCACCACCTCGCCGATGACAGCCGCATCGCGGCCCAACGCGTGGTCGCGACAGATCCGCAGGCACTCGTCAGCCCCTTCGGCCGATACGACCACCACGAATTTGCCCTCGTTGGCAATGTTGAGCACATCGAATCCGAGCATGTCGGCCGCCGCCTGAACCGCCGGCTTGATGGGAACGTCCTTCTCACAAATCTCAACACCGAACGCAGCATTTTCGACCATTTCGTTCAATACGGCAGCCAAGCCCCCCCGCGTCGCATCCCGCATGAACCTTATGCCCGAAACAGTCTCGAATAACGCGCACGTCAGACCGGCCAGTCCGGCGCAATCGCTTTGGAGCTGCGATTCGAAGCCGATGCCCTCCCGCTGAGAGATAATCGTCATGCCGTGATCGCCCAGGGTGCCGTTGACAAGAATCTTGTCTCCGACGGCGATCTTGTCCAGACCGACATGCACACCAGGCAGTCGCACACCAATGCCGGCGGTATTGATGAAGATCCCGTCCGCTGAACCGCGCTCGACGGTCTTAGTATCGCCCGTTACGATGGAAACACCGTTCAACCGGGCCGTTTCGCCGATGCTGTGCAGGATCTTCTCCAAAACACCGAATTCCAACCCCGCTTCAATGATCAGCGCCAGCGTCAGCACAAGCGGTCTGGAACCGGCGACCGCCAGGTCGTTGACCGTTCCGCACACCGCCAATTTGCCGATATCACCGCCATTGAAGAACAGGGGTTTGACAACGTAGCTGTCCGTCGTGAAGCAAATCGATCCGGACTCGAGGTCCAGGCAGGCGGAATCGCCAAGTTCAGACAGCGAGTCGTTCTTCAAGCTGGGCAGGATGCGTTCACGAATGAGTCGATTTGTCAGTTGCCCGCCGCCGCCGTGGGCGAGCAGGACTCTTTCCGGTTCGGTATTCGCCATCGTCTATTCTAATTCCTTCGTCCGTATTTGTACCAGGCGGCGCAGGTTCCCTCCGAACTGACCATGCAGGGCCCGACGGGTTTCTCCGGCGTACATTGCGATCCAAACAGCGCACACTGCTTGGGTTCGATCAGACCGCAGAGGACTTCTCCACAGCGACAACCGCTCTTGTCTTCGCCCGGTTCATCACTGAGACCGAACCGTTCGAAGGCATCGAACTGCCTGTAGGCTTCTTTGAGTTGCAGCGTGCTGCCTGGGATCTTCCCCAATCCACGCCAGTAGCCGTCGACCGGATCGAAGCACTGCTCGATGATCTGCTGGGCGGCAACATTGCCTTTATCGGTGACCACGGCGCCGTAGAGTGACTTCAGTTCCGGCTTGCCCGCCGAGAGTTGGCGACAGATCTCCGCGATGCTCTCAATGATCTGTAACGGTTCAAAGCCCGCTACGACGCAAGGCCGGGAGTAATCGTCCACGATCTCCTGGAAGGCGCCCGCTCCGATGATGACACTGACGTGTCCCGGACACAAAAAGGCATCGATCCGATCGTTCATCCCACCAAGCAGAGCGCGCATCGCCGGGAGAACGAGCTTGTGCCCACTAAGGACGCAGAAATTCTCGACGCCCTCTTCGGCCGCTTCCTTGACCGCCACCGCGGTGGCCGGCGTGGTCGTCTCGAAGCCAACCGCAATGAAGACGACCGTCTTGTCGGCATTGTCCCGAGCCAACTGCAGGGCGTCCTCACTACTCAGGACGACCTTGATCTCTGCCTGCGAGGGACACGTCTCCAGCGACCCGGCCTTGCCGGGGACGCGAATCATGTCACCGTAGGTGGCAATGATGCAATCGTCGCGCCGAGTCAACTCCAGAACAGCGTCGATATACCCCTGGTCGGTCACACACACGGGACATCCAGGGCCCGATAGAAGCTTCAGTCGATCGGGCAGGATGGACCGAACCCCATGGCGGAAGATGGACACCGTATGGGTGCCGCAGACCTCCATGATGGTGATCTCGCGCCCCATCGCCTGACAGGCCTCCTCGATCACTCGCTGTGCTTTGGCAATCCTGTCCAGCATGGGTTCTTATCCGGAAACCTTGTTCTGCGTCTTCTCGAACTTGTCGATCTCGGCGAAGAGTTCCCAAGTCTCCTTGGCCTCCTCTTCATCGACCAGGGAAATGGCGAAGCCGGCGTGCACCAGCACGACGTCGCCCATCTTCACTTCAGGCAAGAGCGTCGTCTTGGCCTTGAACCGATTGCCCATGGCATCGACGACAGCTCTGTCGGCCTCTAATTCCACAATTCTTGCCGGTATGGCTAAACACATAGACTTCTGTACCCTTCTCACGTTTCGTCGTCCAGGATGCATGCCGCGATCGCCGCCTGACCCAGGGCGATACCACCATCGTTGGCCGGGACATCCCGGTTACATAATACCTCAAAGCCGGCCTGCTTCAAACGCTTAACCAGACGATTGGCCAAATAGCGGTTGCAGAACACCCCCCCGCTGAGCGCCACAACCTCCAGTTTCGTCCTTGTTCGGGCCAGCATCGCCATCTGCAGCAAGGCTTCAGCCAGCGTATTGTGGAACCTGGCGGAGACCTCACCGACCCCGGCACCGCGCTGGACCTCGTCCAGGAGTTGCTTCAGCATCCTACGCAAGCTGATTTTGACCGGTTCGTTTTCGTCCTCAAGCAAATCGAAGGCGTAGCAGCTATCCACGTCGGCATCGATCACGGATTCGAGCCGCATGGGGAGTTGCGCATCGAAGTGGTTTGTATTGCCCAATCCCAGCAGCACTGCGACCGCGTCGAAGACCCGCCCCAGGCTGGACGACTCGACGGCGTTGATGCGTCTGTCAATCTGCTCGCACACCATGTCAAAGAGGGCCAAATCCACGCCCAGGTGGTCCCGCAGCCAACTGAATGGCTCGACATGGAGACCGTCGCCATAGGCCTGTCTCACCAGGCTCAAGAGCGGCCTGATCGCTTGCTTGCTCGCCCTGTCGGCCCCGACCAACGGATAGTACTCCAGGTGACCAAGCCGCTCGAAACCCCGCAAGGTCGCAATCATACATTCGCATCCCCAGATCGCGCCATCCGTACCGTAGCCTGTCCCGTCACATTCCAGGCCGATGACCGGCCCGACTCGTCCGTGCTCAGCCAGAACCGAGGCGATGTGCGCCCAGTGATGCTGAACGGGGATGACTCTCACGCCGGTCAACGCCTCAGCGTACTGCGTGGACAAATACCCTGGATGAAGATCGCAGGCAACGACAGCGGGATCGACCTCAAAGAGTCGCCGCAAGTGTTCAATCGAACCGACATAGTGACGGTAGACCTCCGCATCCTCCAGGTCGCCAATGTGCTCGCTGAGAATGAGTTGATTGCGCTTGGCCAGACAGAAGGTATTCTTCAGATCGGCTCCGGTGGCCAGTATATCCTGTGTGCTCTCATGCTCCATCAGAACAGGCGAGGGCACATAACCCCGCGCGCGACGCAACGGCACAGGCTTATCGCCGACGAAATGGATGATAGAGTCATCCACTTGGCGATGGATCTCTCGGTCGTGCATCAGGAACGCATCGGCCACGCCGCCGAGTCTTTGCAGCGCCTTGTCATTACGACAGATCAGAGGCTCGTCGGAGATGTTCGCGCTGGTCATCACGAGTACATCTAAGCCCTCAGCAAACAGCAGGTAGTGCAGCGGCGCATAGCAGAGCATAAAACCCAATGTGCTCACTCCCTCAGCTACGGCCGGCGCAACAGGCGCATCGCGTCTCTTGGGAAGGAGCACAATAGGCGCCCGGGGGCTTCGCAGGACCTCTTCAGCAAACTCGTCCACAGTAGCGTATCTGCGAATCTTCTCGACGGTGTCCGTCATCATGGCGAAGGGCTTGTGGTCGCGTCGCTTTTGCTCGCGAAGTCTCGCCACCGCCTTGTCGTTGAGCGCATCGACAGCGAGATGAAACCCTCCAATACCCTTGATCGCAACGATCTGGCCCGCCTTTAATAACCTCGCCGTCTCGGCGACAACCTCATCGGTCCCGGTCCGTAGAATCCGGCCCGTCGGGTCCGTCAGGCAAACGCTCGGGCCACACTCGGGGCAAGCCACCGGCTGGGCATGGAATCGCCTGTCGCTGACATCCTTGTACTGCTCTGCACACTTCTCGCACATCGGAAAGACCGACATGGTCGTATTGGGCCGGTCGTAGGGAATGGTCCTGACGATGGAATACCTCGGCCCACAGTTGGTGCAGTTAATGAAAGGATAGCGATAACGAAAGTCCCGCTCGTCTCGCATCTCCCGGAGGCAGTCTGGGCAAGTGGCGATATCGGCCGTGACCTGCGACAGGGCCGTCCCAGCCGCATCGCTTCGCCCGATAACAAATGCCTTCTCGCCCTCAACAAGCTCGATCTCGGTTCTTCGACATGACCGAATTTCAGCCAGGGGGGGCTTGTCTGGCTCCAACTGCAAGTCCTGTAGGAATTTGCTGATGTCCCGCCCTTCCCCCTGGAGTTCGATCGTCACGCCCTTCGTATCGTTATGGACCGTTCCGGTCAGGCCAAGCCGGCGGGCCAACCGATACACCGCGGGCCGGAAGCCCACGCCCTGGATCTGGCCTGTCATCTCTATTCGCTCGCGCTTGATCACAGCACGTTCTTCTTTCTATCTATACTATGGTTATACGACTGACCGCACGGGCTGGGCCATCCCCCGGAGCCACGCGCATCGCGAACCACCAGAGTCTATGTACGCCGCCGCTCGCTGCAAGGGCAAAATCCTACCGAAAAAGTGCTTGCCTCCCGTGTGAGCCTGTGCTAGTATGCTGGTCTGATGGGGCCATAGCTCAGTTGGGAGAGCGCTTGCATGGCATGCAAGAGGTCGTGGGTTCGAATCCCATTGGCTCCATTCAAACACCCGGAGGTAAACCCCTTATTTACAAGCTCTTACATCTTGGGTGGGGTTTCCCTCTTCCTTGACAGGTATTCCCGAAACACCCTTCCGCGTCCATTCCGCGTCCAAATTCTTTAGGGCTCAAAGGACCATCTTTCCAAAACCAGAGGATATTTCAAGATTGGCAGCAGGCGCAGGCTATCATACGTGCCCCCCTTTTCCAGGAGATTCCTTGATTAGAACATGAGCATTTCGGCCCCGGGCCAGGCCATTCCGAAGTTCCCGCCAATAGTACAGCACCACAGAAAGACATGTATCCAAGTTCCCCTCCACCGAGGAGGCGGTTCGCTGCTATGCCCCCCCTACTCGCCACTGGGGGCCGTAGAGAAGGAACTCAGAGCCACTACGCTCAGGATGTTGCCCATCTCCAAGGGACGCGTCGGATTTGACAGGCAACATAACAAGCGGCATAATCCTCTTGATTCGTAGGATATTTCTGCCGATACTACTTTTTAGGATTCCGTTGAATCCTCGATAACAGCACCGAGAGGACGCTATGGCGAGAGAACTAACGGCTTTCATCTGTGGCTCCAGAATGCTGAGGGAGAACGTCGCACCGTGAAACAGGTTGTCATAGAGAATCCGATCCTCAACTCTCCGTTTGCAGAACCCAACCGGCATTTTCGCTTCACTGACGAGGGGATCACAAACGAAGTCATCGAGGGCCGCAGAGCTAAGTAGAAACGCAAAATGATTCATTGAAAACGCCCGTAGTGGTCGATCCTTCAAGTGGCGATATAGCCACTGGGAGGTCATGGCCATGGGGCACGGCATTGAGTTGACCGAGGCACAATGGGACG
>Ga0208279_1001273_pt1 | contig 14210 bp, 13 predicted proteins | sample AntAceMetag02UKM_FD_184766 | JGI IMG/M metagenome (GOLD analysis project Ga0208279, IMG submission 184766) | Saline lake microbial communities from Ace Lake, Antarctica - Antarctic Ace Lake Metagenome 02UKM (SPAdes) (version 2) | ecosystem: Environmental > Aquatic > Non-marine Saline and... | reverse complement strand
GAAACCATCACAAACAGCACAGAAAGATACGCCTTTACCAAGAAATTCTGCTTCGCCCTTAAAACCTAATTTTGCAAAGTTTGCCCCGGTAGCGATAATAGCTCCTTTAGCAGAATAAATACACTTTGATGTATGTAGAATAATCTTTTTCCCTTCCAGCTCAACTTTTAAAATCTCCTGGCTGGTGATACCTATTTCTAAATCTTTTAGGGTTTTAACCAGACTCTCAGTTAATTCTCTACCCTTTGTACCTAATTTTAAACCAATATAATTATCAATACTTTCCATTAACAATAGCTGGCCGCCAATGCCCCCAGATTCAAAAATGGTAAACTCTAATCCAGAACGTTTTGCATAAACAGCCGCTGCCACCCCGGCAATACCAGCACCAATTATAGCTAATCCAATTTCTTTTTTCATTTTTTTTCCAATTAGTATTTTTTTATTGTTTACGCAATTTACTTTTTGTTTTTCGGATAATTTTTCTTAACCTTTGATATGTCTTTAACCTCTGCCAAAAAGAAACCCGGTTAATAAAAACTATTCCATTAATATGATCAATTTCGTGCTGAAAAGCAACCGCTAAAAACCCTTCGGCTTCTATCTCAACCTGTTCTCCTTCCTCATTACGAGCTGAAACCCAAACTTTATTATTCCTTTTTATCTCAAGCTCTAGCCCGGGAAAGCTTAAACACCCTTCGGGAAAACTTACTGACCCTTCTCTTTTTATAATTTCTGGATTAATTAATTTAAAAGTATGGTTTTCTAATTCGATTACAATCAAGCTTAAATCTAGGCCGACCTGATTTCCCGCCAAACCAGCGCCGCCGCTGGTGCGCATAAAAGAAAGCATCTCGTTAAGCAAGCACTTTACCCTTTCATCTACCTTGCCTACCTTCTGACATCTTTTCCGTAAAATACTTTCAGGCCAAGTGTGTATTCTTAACTTTGTTTTGCTCATCTAATTCTATGTGTTTTGACTTCAAACTTTTTAGCTCTTCTTCTTGGTATAATCCATAAGATATAACTACTATCTTATCTCCTTTAAAACCTAAGCGAGCTGCCGGACCATTAAGACAGATTACTCCACTATCTCGCTCCCCCTTAATAACGTAAGTCTGTAATCGCACACCATTGTTAAGGTTTAATACATCAACTCTTTCACCTTCTCTTAAGTCAGCTGCTTCCATTATATTCTCGTCTATAGTTATACTACCTTTATAATACAGTTGTAGATCACTTATCGTAGCATAATAAACTTTGGATTTAAGCATTGTTCTGATCATTTCTTACTCCTTTTTATCAGCTGGTATGTTAAGTTCGCAATCATCAACTCCTCATCAGTGGGAATAATTAAAACCCTTGTCCTGCCATCGCAAACTCTTACAACATCTTTCTTAATAATATTAGCTAGCTTACTAGAATGCTCGCCAATACCTCCGGTAATACACACAGCATCCGGTCGGCCAAGAATAAAGTAGTAAGCGCCGATATATTTCTTAAGCCTGTAGATAAACATATCGTAAGCTAACTTAGCCCTGCGATTTCCTCTCTTAACAGCCATTTTTAAAGTACGAAAATCATTGCTTAGGCCTGACACTCCTAAAATTCCGCTCTTTTTATTCAGAATCTCATCCATTTCAGATGATGTCAATTTCTCTTTCTTCATCAGATAAAAGATTGCTGCCACATCAATGTCTCCGGAACGTGTCCCCATCATTAATCCCTCAAGAGGAGTAAAGCCCATTGAGGTATCTATAGACTTTCCTCTATCAATAGCAGTAAGACTGCAGCCATTCCCTAAATGACAGGTAATTAAACGTATTTTATTTAGGGGCTTCCTTAGGATCTTAGCTGCTTGAGTAGCTACAAATTGATGAGAAGTGCCATGAAAACCATATTTTCGTATTTTATATTTCTTATAGTAACTAATTGGCAAAGGATACATAAATGCCTTCTCAGGGATACTCTGATGAAAAGCAGTATCAAACACAGCCACCTGAGGTATCTGTGGGAATATTTTTTGACAACCAGCAATCCCAGCTAAATTTGCTGGATTATGTAAAGGTGCAAGCTCTACGCACTGCTTTATTTTCCTTATTACTTTTTGATCAATCAAGTGCGGCTGGGTAAAAGTTTCTCCTCCATGAACAACTCTATGGCCAATAGCTAAAATTTCACTTAAATCAGAGATAACTTTTCTTTTAAGGATATCGGCTACTAAAATCTTTATACCTTGATGATGATTTTTAACTCGAGACTTGTTCTCGCCAATTCTCTCAATAATTCCCTTAATCAACAAAGCTTTTGACGGAAAATCGTAAAGCTTATACTTTATCGAGGAACTACCGCAATTTATAATTAAAGTTTTCATACTCTAAGTGTTAGCTTTTAGCTCAGCTCTCTTTTGAGCCCTAATCACTGTAACCGCTGTGCAATCAATAATATCTTCGACATCACAGCCACGAGAAAGATCGCTACAAGGTTGCTTTGTCCCTAAAATTATTGGGCCAATCGCCCTAGCCTTAGCTAAACGTTGAGTTAGCTTATAGCAGATATTGCCTGCATCTAGATTAGGAAATATTAGAACATTAGCTTTTCCGGCAACATTACTCTCACCTAACTTTCTTGAAGCTATCTCGGGAACTAATGCGCTATCTCCCTGCAACTCTCCATCAATTAAAAATCCGTTACATTTAGTATTTGCTATTTCGACTGCTTCTTTTATCTTATCGACCCATCTTCCTTCAGCGCTACCCTTTGTTGAAAAACTCAAAAGAGCAACATGAGGAGTAATCTCTAAGACATCTTTAGCGAACTTAGCACTAGAAATTGCGATATTAGCAAGCTGCTCACTAGTCGGATAAGGAATTACCCCACAATCAGCATAAACAAAAACTCCTCTCTCGCCGTAAGAGCAGTCGGGAACTGCCATAATAAAGCAACTAGAAACAATCCTTGCTTCTTTGTCTACTTCTAGACAACTAAGAGCTGTTCTAACTACAGCAGATGTAGTAAACTTCGCTCCAGCAACAAAACCATCAGCATAACCATAGCGAGCCATCATCGTTCCATAAAAAAGAGGGTTTTCCATTAACTCTCGAGCTTCTTCAAAAGTAACCCCTTTAATTTGCTTACGCTCAAAGAAAAGATTGGCAAATTCCTCCTGTCTCTCCGGTTCGAGGTTATCTTGAGTAAGTAGCAAAGGCTTGGCTATCCCTTCTTTTTTAACATACTCTACTGCTTCAATAATTCTTTCATCGTTAGCTTCGGGAAAAACAATTACTTTAGGATCTTTCTTTGCTCTTTCTCTTAAATTTCGGGTAAAGTTCTTCATAATTACAACTCCTTGCCAAATTCGAAATACCTTTAAATTACTCTATACAGAAGTGAATATTACCACAAATCATTTGTTTTTTCAAGCGTCTCCAGAATGCGGAAAATTTAGACTTGAAAAGAAAAAAGAAGAGATTTGCCCTTAATCGTAAGGTAGGTACTTTTAGCAATTAATTTAAGTGTTTCAACGTTTTTAGCCAAAGTGTTTTTAGATACGTCGGTTACCACAGATTGGTAAGAAGATGCCGTAAGCAACAAGTAAAAGGTATCTTTGCTTCCGAATGCAGCCTGGTAAGACTGATGATTCCAATCACTCCCCACGAAAATCAAGACTCGACTCTCTGGTAAACTCTGGCTAAAGGCCTTTTGCATTGACGCTTTCATCTGGGATGTAGGGTCAAAATAAAGAACAATCTCTAAAAAACGATGCTGGGGCTGAATAATTTTTTTTACCTCACTAATTGCACCTTCGAGATTAACCAGTTTATCACTAATATCTTCCTGCACCTTATTTTCTAGCATGTGCATCTGCTGCTTATATTTCTCAACAAAACCTTGATTAACAAAATTAATTTTTCGCTCTGCAGAATAGAAAGCAATGACAACTTGGAAAAAATACATTTGGCTAATTAAAGACACTAAGGTGTTATCAATGTCGAAATCTAACTTAAGAGAAAGAAACATCTCATCTTCAAGTACATTGGTTAGAGTTTTTACCGACAAATCTTTTAGCTTTGAACCTAGCGACTCTTGAAAAAGCTGAACTATCCAAGAAGACAACGACTGATCTAAATTACCAGCGATAAATGGCGAAAAGTAAGCCTGCTGCCAAGTCCTACAATCACGGGAAACTAAATAAGCTCTCTCTTGAATTTTTGGCTTCAGTTCAACAAAGGAATCATAACACTCTTTTAACTTAGAAAAATTCTTATTAAGTAATAAAAACATTGGAAGAAAAAATATAAGTGTATGCGGTGCCGCAAATCTTCCCCCAATATCCTCTTCTCGGTCAAATTGTATTGCTCGTTTCTCTACCCCATTCCACCCTAAATCATCCAACTTCTGAAAGGAACTTGGGTCACTTAGCCAAAGAAAATGCTTTACCGATGAATTCTTGCCTAAGCGGTTAGAGAATATTTCTTTCAGAGTTAAAGAAAGAAGTTGAGTTTCCTTGGTGGTACCAGATTTAGAGATAGAGATAACCATTGTGTCTTCTAAGTTGTCGATTCCTTCTACTACCTCAGCAACTGCTCTAGGGTCTAAATTATCTAAGACATGAAAGGCTTTTTTCTTGAATAAGCCCAGAAGGGGTTTTATGCCATTTATTGATCCGCCCATGCCAACAAAAATAAAATCCTTCTTACCCTCAAATAATGGCACCGTACTTTCTAAAACAGCCTTTATTTGAGAAAAGGGAAGAGTTCTGACCCAGCCTAACCGCCCGTTCTCTTGGTCAAAGCCAATATCGCGATAGGGATTATCAAGAGAAAGCTCCTCCTTTGTAAGATTAGCGCCCTCAATTAGGTATTTTTTTAAATTCTTTTCCATGCTTTCCCGTCTTAAGAATCTATTATCCACACAATAATAAAAATTTCAACTAAAATTAATTATTAAAACCAACAAACTCTATTCCTTCCCGAAAGCTTGGCTTTATAAAGTGCTTTATCGGCTACCTCAAGAAGAACATCTGAGTACAAGGTGTTCTGGGGAAATGTTGCCACCCCTACGCTTATGTTTACACTAAGAGTTTCATCAAAAACCATTATTCTCTCCCGAGAAACTTTTGCGCTTATACGTTCAGCAGCCATTATTGCGCTAGCTTTATCGGTTTCCGGTAAGATCACTGAAAACTCCTCTCCGCCAAATCTTGCTAGAAAATCAATCTCGCGCAGATTTTTCCGTATTACTACTGCCACTTCTCTTAAGACAGCGTCACCGACAAGATGACCATAAGTATCATTTATTTTCTTGAAATAGTCAAGATCGATCATTAAGAATGCTATATTTAATTTAAACTTCGCAGCTCGCTCAAACTCAGCCTTATAACGAAACATAAAGTGCCGACGATTATAAATTTTTGTCAAGGGATCAAGAATCGATAGCTCTTGTAGCTCATTGTAAAGTTTTATTCTTTCCAGACATAATCTCAGCAATTTTACAAAATATGGCATATATTCTATTAAATTTTTAGATTTTGTGCTTACCTCTAATACCTCCCCTTTGCCCCTACCTAATTCAAACCTTGCAACTCCTTTAGTATCATCGCTTGATCTAGAAAATCTGATCATGTCTACCTTTCCAAGGTGATTTATCTCCTCAACAAAGGCACTAAGCAACTGCTTCTTATTTAAAAGTGGGGCAATCTTCCGTGTTAAATCGTAAAGCAAAAACCGCTCACTAAGGCTACCTTCTAACCGGCTAACCTTATCTTTCAAGGCCTTTTGTACTTTTTTTAAATTAGAATACTCCTGAAATACTTTTTTATTTTCAACTTCACAACTCCTTTTAAGCTTCTTAAAGGAAACATACTCCTCTATAAGAAAGATTAAAAACAGTAAACTAAATATTACTCCGAAAAGCATAGCTTATTCTTTCCTTCCTTTTTTGCTTTATATAGTAACTTATCCACTCTTTGAGTCAGATTTTTCACACCATCTCCATCATTAGGTGCAAGAATTGCTCCTAACGATACAGTGAAATTTATTTTTTTCCGACGAAAAGTCAATCCGGCTCTTTCGATTCTTATGCGGATTTCTTCACCCATACGCAATAGCTCCTTTTTGTTGCATTCAGGAATCGAAATAATGAACTCTTCACCACCAAAACGAGAAATAAGATTACCTGTTCCTCCAGCAATACTAATCAAAATCTTAGCCAGTTTTTTCAGAACGTAATCACCAACAATGTGTCCAAAATCATCATTAATCTTCTTAAAATCATCAATATCTAACATAATTATGCCGACCTGACTCTTCTTGCCCTGAGCCCGCTTAAACTCTTCTTCTAGTCGATTAAAAAAGTAATCCTTTAGGTAAAGAGTTGTCAGGGAATCCTTTGTCGCTAAATCCTGAGCACTGGTAAAAAGATTGACCCGGCCTAAAACTACAGTTCCCAAATCGCAAATATTGCGCAAAAAACGCAAATCATCAAGGGTGAAAATTGATGGCTCATCGCCTTCAACCCTAATGACACCAAGAAGATGATGGTTTATTGAGAGTGGGCTAACAATAAAAGACTGTGCTCCACGACTCTTGTAAGCTTCAACATTATTAGCATCAAAGCGAAAATCTTTAGCTAAATCCTCTATCAATAGCGAACGATTATGATGCAACGACCATTTATCGATAATCCCGCCTTTTTTCTCCTTGATCACTGAATGCTTACGCTTTAGGGAGCGCGATAAGCTTAAAGAGTCTTTCTCCTTATTAAAGTCAAAAAACAAAATGCTATCAGCTTGCGGAAAGAGCTCACCTAAAGTATTGATAATAAAGTCGTGAATCTGCTCACGATCAGTTAATTCAATCAAACTTTGGGAAACATTGAAAAGAAAAGACGCCTTTCGCCGAATCTGAGGAAGAAATTGAAGAATTTCTTCTTTGACAGCGATACTCTCGGACAAAAGATTAACTTTCTCCTCTTCGGATTCAAGCTTACTCTTAGATCGAGAAAGTACCTCTAACTTTAATTTATGAAAAATAAAAAATGCTATTCCAACAACTAGGGTTGACAAGAGAAGGATAGTGAAGCTAATTTTACCAAGAAGGGTAAAAATCAGAGAGACAACAACCAAAAAAAATAAAATTATAAAAATAAAAAAATTATACAATGGTATATTCTGTTGAAGAATCAAAAAAATGAACCTTCTTCATATCAAAAACGACCTCAACCATACTACCAATATTAGGCTTATTAGAAGCATCGACCACTGCAATAATAGTATGCTTTCCCGTAGAAAGATAAAGATGATTCCTTGATCCCATTGTTTCCATAACATCACAGAGAACCGTTAAGGTATTGTCAGCTGTTGCATATGAGGCAAAAAGTTTATCATAAATGTTTTCTGAGCGAATACCAAAAATAATACTCTTGCCGACATATTTTTCTAAGACTGAGTACATTTGCTCTAATATTTTTACTGTGAAGCTTCCTTCATCAAAATAAAGGCTCCCATCTTTCTTAACAATAGTTCCATTCATAAAGTTCATCGACGGAGAACCGATAAACCCAGCAACAAACTTACATATCGGATTGTTATAAACATTTAAAGGGGTATCAAACTGTAAAATCTCTCCATCTTTCATAATTGCTATGCGATCGCCCAAAGTCATAGCTTCAGTCTGATCATGCGTCACGTAAATCATTGTAGTCTGAATTTTAAGATGCAACTTGTGAATTTCGGTACGCATTTGCACCCGCATCTTAGCATCAAGATTACTCAAAGGCTCATCGAAAAGGAAAACGTAAGGTTTTCTTACAATCGCTCTCCCCACAGCAACTCTCTGGCGCTCACCGCCAGAAATCTCTCTTGGCCTTCTTTTAATCAGATGACTTATGTCTAAAATTCCAGCAGCATCTTTAACCCGTTTATCAATGTCTGTTTTTGAATAATTACGTAATTTTAAAGCAAAGGCCATGTTGTTATACACATCCATGTGAGGATAAAGGGCATAGTTTTGAAAAACCATAGCAATATTACGGTCTTTCGGCGGAACACTGTTAACTAACCGCTTCCCTACATAAACATCTCCCTCAGAAGGAGTCACTAAGCCAGCGATTATTCTTAGAGTGGTGGACTTACCGCAGCCAGAAGGACCAACCAAAACTACAAATTCCCGGTCTTTAATCTCAAGGTTTATATCCTTAACTGCTGGAGCGTTACCTTTGTAAGTCTTGTATACGTTTTTTAATTTTACTTCTGCCATAGGATAAAGTGGTAGATTTTAAACCAAAAATTATTAAGTTAAATAATAAACTAATTTTGAAAGAGTAGCTCTTAGTTCTTTTCTATCTACAACCAAATCTACAAAACCATGATCTAAGTTAAATTCCGAAGTCTGAAACCCTTTAGGCAAATCTTGTTTGATAGTCTGTTTTATTACTCTTGGACCAGTAAAACCAATCAAAGCACCAGGTTCAGCAACAGTTACATCACCTAGCCCGGCGAATGAGGCCAAAACTCCGGCCATAGTCGGATGTGTGAGCACAGAAATAAACGGCACATTTTCCTTCTTAAGAAGTGACAAAACTCCACTGGTTTTTGCCATCTGCATAAGACTAAGCATACCTTCATACATCCTAGCCCCGCCACCAGAACCAGAAATAATCACTAATGGCACTCTTCTAGCCAAAGCATTCTCAGCAATGAGAGTTATCTTCTCTCCTACTACTGACCCCATTGAGCCCATAATAAAACGAGAATCAGTAACTGCCAAGGCTATTTCTTTATCTTCAATTTTAGCCTCACCAACAATTGCCGCAGACTTTAAACCAGTTTGCTCTTTTGCCTCTTCTAATTTTTGTAAATAGGTTTTATGGCCAGAAAACTCTAAGGGGTCGGCAGAACTTAAACCTTGAGCTATCTCTTTAAAACTATTTGGATCAATAATCAGCTCTATTCTGTCCCAACAAGTAAGCAGAAAATGAAAGTTACATTTAGGACACACCTTTAAATTTTCCCTTAGAATCTTGCTAAAAATTAGATGGGAACATTTAGGGCATTTACTCCATAGACCATCGGGAATGCTCTTTTTTTTATTCTTAGAACTATCACCAAAAGGCTTTTTAAATATCCTCAAGGTTTGAATCTCCTTATTGTAACGCCTGAAGCAACTTTAGGATAAAAATATGTTGATTTTTGAGGTAACCTAAAGCCTTGACTTGATATTTTAAATACAGCATCCAAAGGAACTGCTCTTAAAACAAAAGCAACCTTTTTCCCTTTAGCTTTTCTTTTTGCTTCACCAAGACTATGAGTATACTCAATTACACCCTTTGCTTTAAATAACGGTAAAACAAGTTGATGCAAAAGATAAGTATCTAATTCTCGATATAGTTTATTCGGTATCTTATTTAAAGTAGTTTGGCTTCTTAAGCTCAAAAAATAGCACTGGCCTTTTCTACAAATACCTAATTTAAATTCTGAATAGCTCTTTAGCTTCGAGCCAAGACCACTTTCAGTAACTTTTTGAACTTTAAAGTATTTATCTAGTTTTCCAAAAAACTCTTTATCTTTATCTTCAATCGAAAGCACCCTGTGAGTCGGCATAATGCTTAAGCCCTTTTGGCAATCAGTAACATAGGCTAAAATGTAGTTAAGATCCTTAAATCTTTTCTTATTCTTCTTAAAGTAATCATAGGTTATCTCAAAACGATGATGACCATCAGCTATAACCAATTTACACTTATTTATTGCCCGGCCAAGCTTGATAATATCCTTAGAATCAGAAATCTTCCAAACCCGATTGGGATTATTGTCACCATCTTTAAATTTAAGTAAAGGTTTCTTTTTGGAGTAAGTTTTATAAATCTTGGCAAATTCATCCAAACGTTTGGTAGCAATAATAAATATTGGGCTTAAATTAGCTTTTGTTGCTTTTATAATTTTTTTTCGATCTTTTTTAGGTGCAGCTAAAGTATGTTCATGAGGAAAAATACCCTTTTTATCCATCTTCAAAAGCGAAAGAAGACCAAAACGCATAAATGACTTACCTTCAACATTAAATTTCTGCTCGTAGAGATAATAACTTTCTTGGGCATCATCGACTAAAACTCCCTTTTTCACCCATCTATCCAAAAGTAGACCCTTCGCCTGGTAGTTCTTCTTGTCAGCAATAAGAACGTGAGAAAAATTTTCAGGAGATTCTTTTCTCAAATTCTCTAACTGTTTCTTGCTAATAACATCGTATGGAGGGCAGATAACTTTGGAGTAATCTTTGGTACGTGAAGGATTGTAATAAGTTGCGCAAAAAGGTTTCACTACGAATGGCTTCATCGCTACTCCTTATCTTTCTGTTCACATCCAGATTGAACACATCCTGAGCAAGGACTCTTTGCATCTTTTTTAACACTAGATGCTTTTGATTTTTTATAATCAGTAGCGTAAAACCCTTTGCCCTTAAAAATTATCCCTGCGCCGGAACTAATTAATCTTTTTACTTTGCCCCGACATTTAGGACAATTCTTGAGAGCTTCGTCACTCATCTTTTGAAAAGCTTCAAAGTTAATATCACATTTTAAACACTTATATTCATATGTCGGCATATGAATTATACTCCTTTATTCCTCTCTTCGCAACTTTACTAATTCTTTAAATAACTTTTTCTGCTGTGATGATAATTTTCTCGGTATTTTTATCTCAGTTACGACCAACTGATCACCAAGGCGATTGCTGCGTAAATTAGCAACTCCCTTATTTCTTAGCCGAAATACTGTATTCGGTTGAGTACCAGCCGGAATTCTCATCTTAACCTTTCCATAAAGAGTAGGAACATCAATCTCTGCACCTAAGACTGCTTGTAATACTCCTACCTCAACTTTACAGTGTATATTGTCTGCATCTCTTACGAATATCTGATGAGGCCGAACGCTTACATAAACATATAAGTCACCGCGACCACGACCAGCAAAACTTCCTTCACTCTTAAGCCTTAAGATTGAGCCATTGTCTACCCCTTTAGGAATACTTACCTTAAGTTTTTTACTACCTTTTGTTCTTCCCTGACCAGAACAGCTTCTGCAAGGGTTTGCGATAACTTTTCCTTCGCCGCCACAATTTGGACAAGTTTGGGCAAAACTTATAAACCCTCCTAGGCCGGCCCGAACTGTTCCTGATCCTTTGCACGTTCCACACGCCTCTTTTGATGAACCTGCAGCAGCACCACTGCCACTGCAAGATGTGCACTGATTATAGCGGCTAAAAGCAATTTCTTTTTCAACTCCGCTACTTACCTCTTCTAGACTAATCCTTACCTGAATCTGCAAGTCTTCGCCGGTTGTCCCTCGACTTCTACGGGTAGAGCCTCCGCCAAAGATATTAGATCCAGAACTGCTAAAGAGCTGTTCAAAAATATCACCAAGCCCCCCGCCTCCGCCACCACCAAAGAAGCTTGAAAAATCTGTACCGCGAAAAATGTCCTCGGTAGTGTAGCGTGAATCAATACCGGCATGGCCGTACTGATCATACAATTGCTTTTTTTGAGGATCACTTAAAACAGCGTAACTTTCAGAAATTTCCTTAAATCTCGCTTCGGCATCTTTCTTTTTTGCCGGTTCAACCCTGTCGGGATGGTATTTCATAACCAGCTGACGATAGGATTTTTTAATTTCATCAACCCCAGCCCCTTTTGAAACGCCAAGTATATCGTAATAATCTTTTGCTGTATTCATTGTTTCTTATTTTTTGCTATTATCTTCTTCTTTGTACTCGGCATCAACAACTTTTTCGCCTTCAGGCTTCTTAGCTTGGTCTTCAGGTGATTGCGGAGTTTCTCCTCCAGCAGCCTGATCTTTATCCGCAGCACTAGCCTTATAAATTTGCTCAGCTAACTTATGTGAAGCTTGAGTAAGCTCATCTAATGCTTTTTCGACATCGTCTTTACTAGGGTCTGATTTTTTAAGTATTTCCTTTAAAATGTCTAATTTTTCTTGGATTTTCTTTTTCTCATCATCTGATACCTTATCTCCAAAATCTTTTAAGGATTTCTCAGTTGCATAAACTGCTGTATCAGCCTTATTTTTTAATTCAACTGATTCTTTTTTCTTCTTATCGTCTTCAGCAAACTTCTCTGACTCTTTAACCATTTTTTCAATCTCTTCCTCAGACAACTTATCCGGTGCAGTTATCTGTATTGACTGCTCCTTTCCGGTTCCCTTATCTTTTGCGTGCACATGGACTATGCCGTTAGCATCAATATCAAAGGTAACTTCAATCTGAGGCAAACCACGGGGAGCTGCTGGTATACCAACTAAATCAAATCTTCCCAATTCAGTATTATCAGCTGACATTTGTCGCTCACCCTGCAAAACTCTAATCGTCACTGCCGGCTGATTATCCTCTGCGGTTGAGAAAACTTGACTCTTCTTAGTAGGAATAGTTGTATTTCTATCAATAAGCTTGGTAAATACTCCTCCTAGAGTCTCAATACCTAGCGAGAGAGGCGTAACATCAAGGAGAAGAACGTCTTTCGTATCTCCGGTAATTATCGATGCCTGAACTGCTGCACCCATTGAAACACACTCCATCGGGTCTATGCCACGTTCAATCTTTTTACCAACATAATTCTCAACAAACTTCTGAACAATCGGCATACGAGTAGGCCCACCAACCATAATAACCTTATCGATGTCAGAAGCTGAAAGCTTAGAATCACTCATAGCGCTCTCTATTGGAGACTTACACTTACTAACTATCGGTGTAACTAATTCCTCTACTTTAGCCCGGTTTATTGACATCGTAAGATGCTTAGGCCCTGTAGAATCAGCAGTTATAAATGGTAAGTTAATATCTGTAGTCACAGTACTGGAAAGCTCGATTTTTGCCTTCTCTGCTGCTTCACGTAACCTTTGCATTGCCATTTTGTCATTTCTTAAATCTATTCCGTTTTGTTTCTTGAAATCCTCAGCGATAAAATCGATTAAAAAATTATCCATATCGGTTCCGCCAAGATTGGTATCACCATGGGTTGCCAGAACTTTAAAACCGCCTTCAGCCCACATCTCCATTATAGTAACATCTAAGGTACCTCCACCAAAGTCAAATACCATGATTTTCATCTCTTTGCCGATTTTATTTAATCCGTAGGCTAAGCAAGCTGCTGTAGGCTCATTGATAATTCTTAAGACATTTAAACCGGCAATCGCACCAGCATCCTTAGTTGCCTGTCTTTGGTTATCATTAAAGTAAGCTGGTACAGTAATTACCGCCTCTTTCACTGTATCGCCAAGATAGCTTTCGGCATCAGCTTTTATCTTCTGTAAAATAAATGCTGAGATTTGCTGAGGGGTATATTCATTTCCATAAATATTAAATTTAAAATCTGTTCCAATTTTTCTTTTAGCAGCCAAAACAGTGCCTTCGGGATTAACCGCAGCTTGTCTCTTTGCCGGCTCACCAACTAACTTTTGACCATCTTTCGTAAAAGCAACTACTGACGGAAAAGCTTTGCCGCTAGCAACTCCTGCACCTTCAGCTGAAGGGATAATTTGCGGTCGTCCACCTTCCATTACTGCTGCTGATGAATTTGACGTCCCTAAATCAATTCCGATAACTTTTGCCATTTTTCTACCTCCTAATGAGCGCACGACTTATGGAATAACAATGGACATAAGTCGTTTGCGCGAATTATCCCGACGAGCGTTACAAAATTATCGTAGAGAATTTTGTAACATCTTCGCGAGTCGGGATCTATTATTCCTCTAAATTATCTACACCTTTCTCTTTAACTACTTCACTCTCCTTACTTTCTTCTTTCTCTTTATTCTCAATATCCTGCTTATTTTCCTCCTGCTTCTTTTCTTTTTCTTGTTTATTTTGTTCCTCTTCTTTTTTCTCCATTTCACTTACTTCTTGTTTTACCTTTATAACTTTCACCCTTGCCGGCCTTATAATTCGTCCGCTTAAAAGATAGCCTGACTGTAACTCTTCAGTAATTGCCCCCTCATCATCTCCCTCTATTACTTCAACAGCTTCATGCTGATGGGGATCAAACTTCTCTCCTACAGACTTTATCCGACTTAAACCCTTAGTCTCAAGCAAGCTGTGCAGCTGTTTTGAGATCATATCTACGCCTTGATGCAAAAGAGAATAATCCTTCTTCTGCTCAGCTGATTTTATGCCTCTCTCGAAATTGTCCAGAATACCTAAAAGCTCCATAATA
>Ga0208279_1001271_pt1 | contig 14224 bp, 19 predicted proteins | sample AntAceMetag02UKM_FD_184766 | JGI IMG/M metagenome (GOLD analysis project Ga0208279, IMG submission 184766) | Saline lake microbial communities from Ace Lake, Antarctica - Antarctic Ace Lake Metagenome 02UKM (SPAdes) (version 2) | ecosystem: Environmental > Aquatic > Non-marine Saline and... | reverse complement strand
CCGTAGTAGTTCCCCGTAAACCCATGCCCGGATGTTGAATAATAAACCCTCCCCCGCCATGTAGCCCCCACAACCCGCCGCACTTTCACCCGCACAAAACGATTTTCAGCGCCGGAAAATGCAATCATCAAGTGTTTCATTCGCGGAGTTGGGGCGGTTGCATTCAAAATCGAATACTCAGCCTGTACTGTCAAAGTCGCACGGGCACCGGTAAAAGATTCGTTCGAGCTTTGAAAATTCCAATCTTCAGTTGTATCAGTCAGTGGGACAAGAGCCCCCCCATCAACAACTTCATCGCTTATATTTGCTGCTATTATTATCAGGTCGTCATCAATTTCACTATCATCACAATTTAAACCATTTGCACTTGAGAGATAATCGCGAACGCACAAAGCCCAATTACTACTATATTCCGTAACTGGTGTTCTTGGATCGTATATTTTTTTACCTTTTACCATCGCCCGTACTTGAGGTAGCCCGGTAGGCCATATTTCGTTTCCGTTGTCTTGAGGCCATGTAAGTTTGACATAAATATAAGCGACCCCGCGTAATCTGTGATTATCTGTCCATAAATTAGAAACAGCTATCAAATCAGGGTCGGCTACCTGATCAGCAGCACCTAGATGTTTGTTAATATCAACATACACATATTTGGAGGATTCAGAATCAAGCAACTCATCATTGAGATAAATATCGCCTATTTCTTCAACTTCGTGTCCTGCCAGAGTTATAACCATGTGGCAATATTGGTTATTATCTCCGCTTGAATCAACAAATACCAATGTTCCAGACGTGAGTACCTCGCCATAAACAACACGCCGCGGGGAGGTACTGCTCCTCACAATATGCTGTCTGGATTGCGCCTCGTCTGTTAGAGCTGCTTTTTTTGCATCGCGCCGCGCTTGTGATGCCTGGATAGATGCAGAGGCAACACTTGCGGCGGCCATAGCAAAAAATTGACCAATCTTCCCCCATCCTGCCGCTTTTGCCGCAACCCCTGCTACCAATGGCAATATTTGAGCCACTAGCTAACCCTCCAAGCAGTAATACAGGATTGTAACGGCCATTTTGACAACCCTTTAGGCCCCACAAAATAGCAACCACCACCGGCACAGATACCAATAGCGTGGGTAGGTAATGCTGGTTTTGCAACCAAATCCCCACGATGAGCATGTAATACTGGTATTCGCTTAAAAAATAGGTCAATGACTCCCAAAACTGTCCCCTCGGAAGTTAATTTAAGCATAATATCATTTGCTTCTGCTTCATCTTTATAGATTTTACGATAATCCGCTGCATAATCAACACCGGTAATCGCTAAAACCATGTCTGCAACAAACAATAAACAATCATTTTCGCCCCATTCAAACGGAGTATCTTCCCGTGATTCAATCGCATCAAAAAGTTTGCTCGGCCAATCTGAAAATCTCGACATTACACCCCCCAGACAATCGGCTTTTCCGCCATTTCAGCAACAAACTCAAACCCCATATCGCCGGGATATTCTGCTTGTTGATCTTCGTGTGTGTATCTTCTGATTCTCGGCCGCTCCCAATCTGCAAGCCTTGATTCAATTGATAAACTAATGGATGCTTCTTCGCCTATCTCAATATCTGCATAATCAACCCGCCCCTTAAAAGCCAATGACGGATCCGCAATCAGGGTATGATCCTCGTTGAGTAGCCCCATATAAACTTCGGCATTTCGCCCCTGATAATGCTGGCCAACAACTAATGATAGATATTCGGGGGGGATTCCAGTTAGTGTTGCTTTTACGCCGGATGGTGCAACATCGTTGGTTTCGTGGATTTCAGAGATATTCCCAAAATTGCCAACCCCTAAATATTCAACCGCATCAAAAGTAAATGAACCTACCCCGGAGTGTACGGCAACTGTGCCACCATCTAACTCTATCAGTAGCATAGTTATCGGCCTCACAACATCATCTGCTAGAGCCGTTTTGGTTAAATCGGTTAAATCACGGCTCATACTATAACCTCCTCGCAAGATATGTTTAATTCATAAATGTTCCCCGGGGTTGCTGTCCACTCTGCCTGGCTATCATCTATTAACCTCATAATACAGGTCGGAGCATCGGTTATAATTGATGTTTCATTAGTCGGTTGCTCTCTGCATGGCGGCTCTATTTTGATAATTGCCTCGCCGCTACCATCGGAGTCGACATCTTCAATAACCATTTTAAGTTCCCCAGTTGCAAATCCTATCATATCGCCAGCCTTTAAAACTCCAGAGGAACTTACCGTCCATCCGCTTGATCCTATCAGCGATGGAGTGTTACTAACTGAGGTATCTACTACCGGGCTACCGTTTACTGATCCCAGCGGGGATTGGTTACTTAGCTCCGATAAGTAAAAACTGCCAGCTCTGCCGCGAAGGCTAATCAAAAAAGCTGTCAGCTCTCTCCGGGTAGCGTCACCCAGCGGGGGAAAGGATATGTCAGCAGCCCATCTAGCCCCGGGTAATTCTAAAGTTTGAGTTGCCCCATTAAGCGGCGACCTAAATATTTGCGTATGGCTGACCAGCCGCCAAACCACAGAGGCGGCAGAAATGCTGGGAAAAGTTAAAACGCTCACTTAATAGCCTTTCTGATCGGGCCGCGCCTGGTTATATCGGAGTACACCTTGGAATATCCCTCAGCAGCACCGCGAGCAACAGCATTTTCTATATCTGCCGATGAAACAGAAGAGCCGCGAGCATCTACAGAGATGTTTTGATTTATTGTTGTTCCGCCGCCCTGTGCTTTTACTCCAAGTTTCCCACCTATCCTGGTTAATGGCATAATTGCTTCGGAGCCGGCCTCACCCATAAGACCAATTCCGCTGGCAAAAGGAAATACGGTCGGAGAGTTTACGACGCCACCGTTGGCGAATGGCTGCAAGCCGGATTTGTTAAAAACATTACCGTTGGCCGATTTGGTAGTAGGATTGAAAAAATCCATAACACCACCCATCAGTGGGGCCACTATCATTTGCTGAACCATCATTTTTGTCATATCCGCGATAACTGAGTTTACAAAATCTTTAAAACTTGCCTTACCGGTCATGGCAAATTCTGTTATCGCGTTTGACATGCCGGAAAAGGCTTTTTCGACATAATCTTTTATCGTTGATATAGGTGCCACATAATCATCAACAACCCTCGGTGGCAGAACGAAAACCGGCGGTTTCACTTCTTGGCTCCACGTCTTCTGTAACCGCTCCCAGAGTGCTATGAGTATGCTAACAGCGTCCGCCCCCTCTTGCTTTAGCACCTCAAACGCAAGCTTAAACTGGCCAGTTGCCAAAAACGACATAGAGGCCGCAAGCGAAGCAATACGATTCCCCAACAGCTTAAATGTTGTCGTAACCAACAAGCCACCCGAAACTAACAATTTAAGTGCAGTGCTTAAAACCAACCCTGCTTCTGCCATCTGGGACGTGTTGAGTGATAATTCATACATCCAACCAACCAGTTTTTCAATGTCTGGCAGTAGCTTGACCATAATTTTATTAGTCATGCCACGGAACACACTACTAACCCTTAAAAACTGATCATTAACCCGTTCAGCAGCCATAGCTGTTTTTGTATCAAAAGTTATGCCAAGCTTCACGGCTTCAGCTTGCATCTCTTTTATTCCAGATGCCCCGGCATTTAATAAGGGGATAAGTGCCGCCCCTGACCTCCCGAAAATATCCATAGCAAGAGCAGTTTTCCTGCTTCCGTCTGCCATCGTGCTAAATCTATCAGCGATATCCATTAGCACCGATTCTGTCCCGCGCATTTTGCCCGATGAATCAACAACAGAAATATTTATTTCCTCAAACGCTTCAAGTGCTTCGCCTACTTCATCCCTGACATCTTTCATATTTTTTGCAAGTTTGGCAGCTGATTTAGCAACAACATCAAAAGTCGTTCCAGAAAGTTCAGCTGCATGATTTAGGGAGGACAACGACTCAACCGACATTCCGATGGACCGGCTCATTTTGACATACTTGTCGGCCAAGATGAGGCTTTCCTTGCCAGCTCTAATCATCGCCCGGACACGAAAACCAGCAACAAGCGCCACGGCAAGCCCTGTTGCCATCCTTTTCATACCCGATACCGATTTCGACACGGTTGATTGTGCGCGGTTCATATCGCGTTGTAACCGGGCTACGTTAGCCCCGATATCAACCATTAATGATCCAATTACTGCTGCCATATCAGTTCGCCCTTGGGAATTTTTCGAACGCTTTTTTTAATTGTTCCGCCATGTCTTCGGGATCAGCCTGACTACGTTTTTGCAAAATAAAAAACGCCCACCACTCAGTTAGCTCTAACGAGTCCATCCCTTCTAAAAGTTCTTTAACGGTTTTCCCCAGCCGCAACGCTAACGTAAAAATAAACATTCGTTGTGGCCGGGTTTCTAGTTTTTTATTGAGTTTTCAATCGCCTGTTCATCCATCCCGTTAATTTTTCTTGCAGCACTTACTAAACGATCCATAGCCGCTGATGATTTCTGCCCTAGTTTTCCAACTTCGCCAGCTGAAAATAAAAGATTTCCGTCTTCATCGATAGCACATTTTGAAACTAATTTGGCTCTTGCATTTACCATGTCTGGTTTTATTTCCTTGCCAATCATCTTAAATGTGCTGGCCTCGTAAGCATCTCGATCAGACGCGGACATTAGCTTAATACGTACAGAGCCGCCCCACTCATCAACATCAACATCTTCGAATTTAGTGTCCTCAATGTTTAAAATTTGATCTTTTGATAGCAGCATTATTAACTCCAAGTCACTGCGCCATTTACGCGCAGGGTAACACTAGCCTTAACAACATCATCGACGCTGCCGGAAACAGAAACATTAGTTACAAAAGCACCAAAAGACAACGTAGTCGTCCCGGTATCCGGTATAATTATTTTAAAATTGCTTTCCGTACCCGCGTTTTTATCAGCGATAATACCATCTTGTGCAGTATCACCAGCGACAAAAATACAATCAAATGACATCGACCCACCGTCAAACAATCCAATATTAAATTCTTTTGCAGTGCTATCAAGGCTTGTGACGTCAATTTCATTCGCCCCGCCATCTGGGCTGGAAAAACTTAAAACTTCCGAGATTGTTGAAAAAGTTTCCGTTTCCTCTCCGTTCCCGCGCTGAACTAATACCCCTTGGGATGTTGTAGCATCAGACATAGTTTTTACCTTTCATTATTAGTTAGCAAAATTCCAATGTTCGTTTACATCGTGGTCGATAAAACAACTTCTGCCCAGATATAAAAATCAACCGTGCATCTGAACAAGTCTGCTTCGTTGTCATACTGGTCGATATCGTTTTCACAAACAGCTTTTAATTCTGTTGATGCTTCAACGGCTTTCCGTAGTTGTCTAGCTGCGTTTTTGGCCTCGCCATATTTTGAACCATAACAAGAAAACTGAAACCGTGGCCGCTCTATGCCGCTAAATCCAGATAAGCTGTTTATTTGTCCGCCGCTGATCCGCTGAATAACGATAGCTGGCATTGTCGCACCTTCCGGGGCAACTAATGGGTAGATTCTCTGCCCGACAATTGCCTCAATCCCTGGATTCGCCGCAAGTTCACTGAATATGGTTTGTTCGATAAATACTGCCATTTATTTGAGTCTCCGCATCCCAGACGCTTTAGCTGCCTTGCCCGCCTCGGCTTCAATCCTTTTTTTTAATCGATCCCTGATTGCTGATATTATTTCGCTGATATTGTCATCCAGCGCTGGCCTTAACCATGGCGTTGCAGGGTATTTAAAAGTTCCTTCCTCCAAAAATCTTCCATAGAAACCTTCTTCGGTTATTCCTACCGAAACAGCCACTTGCCCCGGTATTTTCCGCCCGGCCCTGCTCCGTCGTACAATACTTTTTTTGAGCCGTCCGGTTTTTACAGGGACATTTTGCCTTGCTGCTTTTAGCACTACTTGCCCCCCGGCCTGTGCGGCACTCCTCAATATTTTTCGCTCGACCCTCGCTGGGAATTGTTTTAAGGCTTGTGCCAATGCAGCAAAGCCTTCAACCCCGAATTCTTCAGCCATCAAACGCGCTCCACGGTCATAAGTTGTACTTCTCTGTTGCGCTCATCAAAATTAATAGGAGGTGATATTATTTCAAAAATCCTACCTCCGAAATTAACCCTGTTTTTTGATGTTACCTCTAGGTTGTATGTCGATTTATCGCCGCCAACCTGAATCCACTCGACGTATGTAATTGCATCAGCATCATCGCAAAAAGCAAAATATACACCGGTAATTGTGTTGTCTTTCCAGTCATCCCCGCCGATTACAAGATCGTGCATGTCAGCCTCGATAAAATGGAAATCTCCATCAATGTCTATCGAGTCCATGCCGCCGTAGTAGTTCCCCGTAAACCCATGCCCGGATGTTGAATAATAAACCCTCCCCCGCCATGTAGCCCCCACAACCCGCCGCACTTTCACCCGCACAAAACGATTTTCAGCGCCGGAAAATGCAATCACCAAGTGTTTCATTTGCGGAGTTGGGGCGGTTGCATTCAAAATCGAATACTCAGCCTGTACTGTCAAAGTCGCACGGACACCGGTAAAAGATTCGTTCGAGCTTTGAAATTGCCAGTTTTTAGTAACCTCTGTCTGTGGGGCGGGGTCACCCTCATTAGCCACTGAATGCCTGATTTTTATTTTTGTGGTTATTTCAGAATTAATTTGTTGCGCAGCGAACAAGTCACGCCCGGACAACGGTTCAATGCTTGCAGGAATGTTTGAGTATAGTTTTGTCCATCTTTCTGATTCTGCCCCAAAACTATCCTGAGATAGTGTTACTTGCTCGATATCAACCTTGTGGCGTAATCTCCCGGCTCTCATTCTGTCGCTCCTAAAATCCGGTATGGATACATAAGCCGTTCAGCAGTCATTGGGAGTTTTGAAACAGACACCCCAATGATGGACTCTTCTCTATTTTCGTACATTTCCCCAATTAACAAAAGCATGGCTTGTTTTAAACTTTGAGGCACTGCAACTGCCAACCCATAACCGCAAACAAAGCGAATAATAACCGCAGCCGGTATGTCTCTTGTTGATGGCCACGAAACCGCATAAGCCGGAACGATATACGCGTCATTTAGATTTTGAGTAACAACATATTGATCAGAGGCAAGCGTTTGTTCTACCCCGTCCGTATCATAATATTTTATTGATGTGATAGACCCCAGCGGCGGCAACGGAACAACAATCGGATAAACTCTACCCAAATCGGGAAACTCATCAAGTTTTAAATCCCAAGTTTGCGTAATTAACGCCCTGTTGGTATATTGCTCGACCTGATCACAAGCAGAGGTAATAAGCGTCCCGATTAAAGTATCATCATCATCGGTTGTTATACGCAAATGCGCCTTTGCTTCTATCAGGGTCACCGGCAAAACCTCAGGAGCAGTAATTTGTATTTTCATTTTGCAACCTTATTTTTTCTCGGTCGGCCGACAGCTTTATTTTTTGGAGCGGCCACAACTGCTTTAGACTCCTTTACTGCCTCAGCCCAACCTTCCGGCACAACGCAGTTAGCAAGATCATTAGATAATTCTCGTATTTCACCTTGTTTAAAATCCTCAACCACTGATCCGGCTTGTGATCCTTTAAAGTCTTTTAATATTTCATATTTCATGTTGTCACCAATGGGTTAGGGTGTACAGAGTGGTCATAATTAGTTTCAATTTCTTCCGCAGTCGGAAGAGACGATTTTTCTTTAAATTCGAGATTTATTTTTTTATTGTCTGTCTCGTCCTCATGAAAAATAACATCAACACAGTCGTAACCATAGAGTCTCGCGGCTCGTGTCATCATGGCATCCATAAGGCTCGTAGATTGTGGCAGGCTGATTTTAATTCCTCGTTGGGACGCAACGCCAAGCCAAAATTCAACACACGCTCTTCCTTTTTCTGCATCGTGCGAGTTAGGATAAGTAAAATCGTTACCAAATATCATGAGCTTTTCAACTCCGAGAAAAATAGCATAAGCAACAGCATAGGCGGCGGTTGAATTAAAATAATCATGACCAAATTCGTTTAGTACAGCCTCAAGCGGAAACTCTACCAATCCCGGGTAATCCGGGTGCGCTCTGCTTGTTACAATCGGACCCTTGTGGTTTTTAATCCAATCCAGCATAACTGAGATGTTACTTTCGGGCGCTGATTTTGCCCTTATCTCCTGTATTCTTACGTCGTCCATATGAAAAATTTTATCGCACTCAAAAACACCACCGAGTGCATTGATTCCCCATATTTCATCAGCCAGTTTATGTCTACCGCCGATCCGTTTTGTTACTTCCAAATATTGATTAACGGATGGGCCTAGGCCGAGTATGCAAACCGATTTTAATTTTTCCATTTTATTTTCCTCCTTGACAGGGTTTTTGCCGGTTACAGTGTCCGGCGACAGCATCGGTCAAGGCGATCTGTCTGCTTCATTTTTAACTTACTGGTGCAACGTGCGGATTATACATCACCGCAGCGATACCAACTATTCCGGTAGCGGCACCGGTTGGGACTTCGGTAATTTGCACATATCGTTTATTGCCAACATACCCAATTTTTTTGGCAACGTTAAGACCTGTTCCAGATGTTCTGGTTGTGGCTTGTACCGCAAGACCAGCCAATGCCTCAGTGCCAAGCAAGCTGGCATCTGCTACGGATGTCATTGTCCCGGTAACATCACCCTCTGCAACCAGGATACTCACCGCGTAACCAGTTGCTGCCGCTACTCCATAATGGATAAGAAATTCAACACCGCCATATCCTTGACGGTCAAGAATATCAGATGCCCGACCGGTGCCAGTTGTCCCGGCTGCAGCAGGCGTTAGCACGTGACTTACTTCTACGTTGTTGTGTAGGTCTTTATTCATAATCTTTTCTCCTTTCGGCTCTTAAAATTAACTAGCTGCAAATTTCATCAGCTTGATTGCCTCAAAATTGTAAATGCCACCACCGGAACGCCGTCTGAAATTAAACTTAGTTTTGCCTTTGGCGGTGTAGGGGTCGCGGATCAAGGTTGTCCCAGCGCGGTTTACTACTGCATACGCGCGGGGAATGTTTCCATACGCAATCGACAAACTATTTGCAGCGATAACGGGCATATTATCGTCAATTTCCACTGGAGATCCCAAAAAGCGACCACCAAAACCAGCGAGTGGGTCAGGCTGCCAGAGATAATATGATCCACTTCCGTCCTTCATTTGCCGTGCGGTCGCAAGCGTGGAATCTGCCATAAGAAACACAGCACCCGGACGGTATTGCTGTTTAAGCGAGTGTTGTAGGGAGATAAGATCATCAGCAGGGGCTGATGTTGCAAAAGCTCCAGCGGCGGTTGACGGGATATAACCAACACTACCCCATGCGTATGATGCGTTGGCTACTGTAGTGTAAGCCGTAATCCCTCGCGCCTTGCCAACACCATTTCCGATAGCATATTCAGATCCCAACCCTTCACCAAAACCAATCGCAGCTTCATCGGTGAGGTCTGCAGCTAAATCAATATAGGCATCCTCTAAGGTTTCATTAAAAACCCATGGCTCAACTTCAGCGGTAAAAACTTCTATTTCCAGTCTTGCATATTGTGGAGCCGTGGTTTCTCCGTCGGTTCCACCATCATCAACACGCGCCATCGTCATTCCGGCAGTTTTTACATTTTTCAGCCATTTATTGCTGCCAATGGTTACTTGTTTTGCTAATCTCCCGATGGCAGAAACGGTTGGCACTACGCGGTCGATTGCAAGATCCATCTCAGGCAATACAAGGTATCCGCCGTCGGGATCACTGAGGGTATTCATTGCTTTCTGTTGCATTTCTTTCAACCCTGAATCATCTCCAACACGCAAAAACTCTTTAAATTTCTTAGCATGGGCGACTTGTTCTTCGGTTGGCTGCCCCTCTTTGGGGATGGAAAAGCTCTTAGCTTGCTTAATCCCTTCCGTGTATTCTTCACGTAGCTCGATAAAGTCAGCGTCGATTTTTGCCAGTTTTTCCTGCAAGTCAGCAGGGACGTGACCTTTTTCCTCGATAGCTTTAAGGCGTAGTTCATTTGCCTCCTTAAAGTCCTCAAAATTTTTCGCCTGATCTTCAAGAATCTGTTTGATTTCCATGATTATTTCCTTTCGTTAGCAAAAATTGATGCATATTTTTTACAAAGATGTTCAAGTTCTGTAGTTTCTACATTTATTGTTTTAAGCCTCGACACAAAGCCTCGCGCCTGTGTCTTGGAAAATCCGCCTGCCTCCCGCAAGAATTTTTCCGCATCTGCTAAACTGTTAATTTCTTCAAGTTGTTTTACTGATTGGACAGTTGCCAATTCGTTAGCTGGGAATGTCACAAGGGATATTTCCCATAAATCGAGTTTTTCCAGCACAGATATACCAGTTTTTTTATCAAAAACTGAATCGATAACGTTGTATCCTATCGACATCCCGCTGATAGCTTTTATTTTTAGTAGCTCGTAAGCCTCGGCACCTCTTGAGGTTTTTAATGCAAGCTGCCCCTCAACAAATAAACCATGATCATCTTCAATCGCTCTGGTATATACGCCCACTGGCTCATTTGAGTTATGCTGCCACAATAATTTAGGCATTTTCTTTGCCAAACTATCTACAAAAGCACCCTTTATAACCTGGTCGTCGTATAAGTCAGTATAATCGAAAACCGATCCATAACCGGTAAATTCGCCAGTATCAGAAAGGCTCTTGACCTCAAGTGGAACAGCTCTATAATCGCGCATTTTGATCTCCTATTGCCAAATTGACTGGGGTTAAAGGTATTCCCAAACCATCAATCGGGTTTAAATCCAACAACTCTCTAGCTTCGTTTCTGGTCATGATCCCAATATTTACTAACCTATACAAATATTCAGCAGTATCTTTTAACGCGCCGCGCATCAAACCGGCTGCGATGAATTTTACATAATATCCTGCGGCTCGCGACTGCGAAGTAAGCAATTGAATGTTGAACTCCTGCTCAATCCTTGTATACCACGGGGATAACGTGTGAACAACGTGAGCTAGGAACATCTGTTCAGCACTGGCATAAGTCGCGGTCTTATCTGCGCTGCCGACCATTATCGGCATAACATTAAAAAACCGGCACACATCCTCTATCTGAAATCTTCTGGTTTCGATATGTTGAGAGTCCACGCCGCTCATAGCCATTTGAATAAATTTAGCACCACGGTCTAAAATCATTGTGCTATTTGATTTTTTCCCATTATACTCAGCCTCAATAAAGTCTTTTAGTTTTTTATGTTGCTCAGGCGTTAAATTACCCTCCACGGTATATAACCCGGACGGTTTAGCTCCGTTCGCAAATAAGGTCGCGTGGTTTTCTTCTGCGGCGATTGATAATCCGATTGCTTCCCTGGCTAGGGAAACGGTATCAAGCCCGCCAAGACTATCCCAGGACGGGCCGCGCAGATGCAACATATAATCAGCCGGTATTTCAATATCCGTCCCTTTTATTTTGTATTTTAAGGGCTCCCCAATGTTTTCGGATTTTACAACGGTTACATCATTTGGTTTTATATTAACTAATCCTATAACTTCTTTTTTCAAATCCCTATAAATATAGGAAAAGGAATCGCCAGTTAAAACCATGTGTATCGCAGCAGTCTCCCTCCACCGAAACGACGTACAATATTTACTTGTTTTGGTATGCAGCACATCATAGAGTGGATGCTTATCAGCAACAGTCCGGGAATCCCCGGATATTTTAAAAACTTTAAGCGGCACCTGGGATATACCATTTGCAATAACCCGTGCACACGCGAACACAGTAGCAACCCGCAAAGCAGTATCTATGTTTACATTTTTCCCAGATTTACTCTTGTTTCCATCAACAAGCAACGCCAACAAATCTGCCGGGGTGGTAGCTCCTTTTTTTTTAAATGGCCACATTTTTTAATTTTCCCAAAATGAAGATGAATCGTTCATAAAAACTATTGCTCGGCCGACGGCCATGATTAAAGCAACCATGCCGTCAATTTTATTATCAGCCAAATCTTTGTTTGGATATATGTTATCTTTTTGATCCATTTTAGCCGTAACGTTGCTTGCCATCCATGCAAGTACGGGGTTATTCCTGTGAGCTAGTTTATTTTCCTTAACTAGAGATTCAACAAATTTCATCGGCTCTGAGAAATTCTTGACTGTTGCCCCATATTCAACCATTGGCAGCCCCTCAGCTACCATTCTTGTAGCTATTTGCGTCGCCTGATATGGGTCATAGGGGATTTCCTCAACTGCGTAAAGACTTGCATCTGACTTTAAATCTTCTTCAATATATTCAAAATCTATAATCGCCCCCGGGGTTAATGTCAAAAACCCAAGTTTAGCCCATGTCTGATAGTGCGAGGCATTGGGCCCGCCGTTTTCGACCATATCTTCCGGTAGGTAAAAACTACATATCACTTGCCAGTTTGGGTCTTCTCCGTCCGGTGGAAATACATTAACTTTAGCAGCTATATCAATTTTTGATGCTAAATCCAAAGCAGTAAAGCACCGTCTGCCAATAAGTTCACCTGTTTCAACTCCATCCGGTGCCTGCCCCCATTCCTGCAAATTGATCCACGCATTTTTTGCACCACACCAGATATTACAATGTTTAGTTTTAAAAACATTCTGAAGCCTGGTATTTTGGATTGCAGTGGCTAATTGAGCTAATAAAAAATCTTCACTTACCGACACATTGTAATTAGGATTAGCTTTTTTTAAAGACTCCGGGTCTGTCCACTCATCTTTCTTGTCGAGAGTATAAATAATCCCAAACATTCTTTCATCGTGAATTGTTCCTTTTAAAACTTTAATCAGATAATCTCTTTTTGCATAACAAGGGCCAGCTATATTTACGCCAGCAGTCGTTATAACAACAATCATCGGTTGCTCGCGTGACCCCATCCCTGTTTTCATAGCATCAAACAAAACATCCGTTGCGTGTTCGTGATATTCATCAACCAGCGCACAGCTTGGGGATGACCCGTCGCCGGGGTTCCCAATAACCGGCTCAAACCTGCTGCCATCTTTTTCTATATATAAATTTTTAGCATTAACTTGTATACCAAAAAAAGATTGTAGCTCAGGGGTACGCTCTACCATCAGCTTGGCTGGTCTGAATACCTCCCATGCCTGTTTTTCGGTGGTCGCTCCACTGTAAATTTCCGACCCGTATTCGCCATCAGCACAAAACATATAATCGCCAATACCAGCAGCGATAATGGATTTTCCGTTCTTCCTGGGAATTTCGCCGTAAATTTCTAGAAACCGCCGCATTCCATTTGATTTTTTCACCCAGCCAAAAGCAGTCGTTAAAATAAATTGTTGCCACGGTTCCAACTTGAGCTTTTTTTTCTCAGCCGCCCAATGCCCTTTGACATGTGGTAGCCTTTGGATAAATATACAAATACGCTCGGCTTTTACAAAATCAAACTCATACTCCCAATTCTTTTCAAGATCATCAATTTGTCTTTTGCATGCTAATTTTACAAACTCACATGCAGGGGTAGATCCATCAAGCACACCACTAATATAATCAAACGCCCCTGCCACATTCGGATATAATTTACGTTCTTTTTTGGTAATCATCCAAACTCACTAAAACTATTATCTTCTTTTTTTGGAGGTACGACTAACCTTGTTCTGCAACTCGGGGTCATACCAAATTCAACCATAAATTTGTGCATCATCTGCATTGATCTGTTAGCGATCCCAACCAGCGGGGACTGGATAACATTCCCGTTTGTAGTTTTTATCATTAAACCACTTTCGACAATACCCTCTTCAGCCTCGACCCACCGTTGATAACATTGGCAATACGCAGCAAGAGCAACACGGTCAACCTCCGTTATCAGCCCGATTGAAAAAAGTTCCCTGGTAATTCGGTTCCATTCTTTTTTGGCTTCACCGATTATATGATCAGGAGCTTTAGGTATTTTCTTTTCAGGCTGAGGCTCATTTTTATTAAGTGGCCGCTTGCCTGGATTACCTTTCATTATTTTAAGTGCTGTTGGTTGCGGTTTCGCCCCACGCATGTATAACCTCCAAATTAAATATGGGAAACTCAATCCCCGCATGATCTATTAACAAACCGCAGATCCGAAGATGTAGATGGATCTATTATTCCTGCTACTCCTTCAGACCTTATACGCGCCGACCTGTAACCCCGGCGGTTTTAAATGCGCCCAGAAAAAAGTGACTTCCCCTCCGGTCGC
>Ga0208279_1001269_pt1 | contig 14259 bp, 10 predicted proteins | sample AntAceMetag02UKM_FD_184766 | JGI IMG/M metagenome (GOLD analysis project Ga0208279, IMG submission 184766) | Saline lake microbial communities from Ace Lake, Antarctica - Antarctic Ace Lake Metagenome 02UKM (SPAdes) (version 2) | ecosystem: Environmental > Aquatic > Non-marine Saline and... | reverse complement strand
CCGCACTGGTAAAACCGCCTGCGGCCAGGGCAACGCCGGTTGCAACGTCAAGGCCGATCCACAGTCCCAGTGGATACTGGTCGCTCAGGTTGGTCGCGGCTCCCAATCCGGTGAGCAGGCGGTAGGCACCAAACCCCAGTCCTATGAGCATCAGTGCGGTCAGCAGGCGCATGCCGCGCGAGAAGAAGGGTTGTGTGTTTTCGGGTGCGTGTTTCATTGTATAAGCTTGTAGGGGCAACCCCCTGTGGTTGCCCTGTTTGTGGTATTTTTAACCCGTAGAGTAGTAAACCGTTCGTGGTGAGCCTGTCGAACCATGAACGGGCCTGTTGTGCGATATGTAAAAATAGCCTCTTAACGTGATAAATCCTTTGATTAATTTATGGATGATTCCCTTTTCCAACCTTCACCTCAAGGGCGTGCATGCTCCGGCATTTCTTGGATGGTTTTAATGGAAACTTGTGCTTACAGCTCACGCCTGAATGGGGTTATATTTCCAAGTAAGCCTCATTTATCTGGACACAATGTCCAGTTCGACGCCCGGATAGGGCCTCCCAATAGATATTGCCCGGCGTATCGGGCCAGAATGGCCCGTTTTTTGGCCCGATACCTGTTATTTGTCAGCCGGACAATGCCAATCGGGCCATTTTTGCCTGATTGATGGCCCGTTTTGCACTGGCTTCACGTTGAGAAACGGTATTCATTGGTGATTCCTCGCAACCTTGTACTGCGTGGCTCGGCCAGACCCAACCATTACTAGGAGTCCCATATCCGTAAACTTCTTCATGTGATTCTTTGCTGTACGGTTTGGCAGATTCATTGTTTTTTGATATTCAGCGGTCGTGACCGAGTCTTTGGTCGCAAGCCATTGCCAGCCCTGTTGTTCTGATTTGCTTAGTTCTTCCAAAATAGCTTGATCAAGTGCTCTGGTTGCAGACTCTTGTGACCTGAATAGCGTCAGCACCAGATAAGGGTCATCCCAGCTATAGCGTGGCAGCGGCAACCCCTGCTGTTCAGCTCTTCGCTTCAATGATGTCAGGCCAAGTCCCATTTCTTCAGCCAGACCTATTCGTAAAAAAGCAAAGTGAAGCTCAGGGTTGCGGCTCAGCATTGGTGCTGTAAACGTTTGCAGTTGTTCAAAGGTAATCGGTGGAAGCGTTCCGCCCGGACTTTTTACGGTGATAGTATCGGGCGTGACGACTAACTGACATTTAGCCTCCCGGATATCATAGTTTCGGTGAATGAGGGCGTTGACAACAGCTTCACGAACCATCTCAAAAGGTAAAGCAGGCCGTTCTTCACGCTGCATTGTATTTCGATCAAAAACATTTGGCAGTTTGTCGCGAAGCCATTTTTCGAGCAGATCAGGAATTAGAACGGCAGGCTCATTAAATTCTCTGCGTTCCTGATCTCCATTTGGATAGTGAAGGATTGCCAGAAGCCCGGCCTGTGGCATTGCACTGCGGGGATCTTTGCCAAACAACAGAATGCCGAAACCGGTTGGAATTAAATCCCCTTTTTCCTCTTTCAAAAACCCCTGCTGCAAAAATCTCCGGTTGAATGCACTTGACCCGATGGCATCCGGAATGCCAGCCTGCTGTTGATATAGATGTAGTGCATCTTGAGAGAAATCCTCAAGTCGGGCAGCGTGCAATTTGTTTTCAAGGGTCGAAAGAATAATCTCTACAGGTTTTTTCTTTGCCTGGACTGCACGTTCGTTGGCTTGTTTCAGAAAGTCCGTATTTTCCTTTTCAATGATTTCCTGCAGGTCGCGGTCGAACATATGCACTTTAATATGACTCTGCTCCAAATGCGCAATGCCCTTTCGGGCCACCTTGGGATCGGGGTCCTGAATGCCTACCCAAACCTCCTTGATTCTTGCAAGCCGAATGCGCTCGGCGCAGTCAATCTTCGGGTCGCGACGTGCGCCGGGGGCACAAGGCTCCAGTGTTGCAAAGAGAATAGAGCCGTCCAGTTTATTGCCGCGGTTTTTCCGTTCCAAAAGCGTAAACTCCGCATGATCTCCATGCCGCAACTCACCCCGACAGGCAGTCTCCACTGTGCCGTCCGGTTTCAACAGCACCGCGCCAACCTTTGGGCTTGTCTTGCCATCCCTGCGCGGTTCGGACACGGATTGCCGCATGGTCTCAATGGCCAGTTCCATGAACTCGCGCTCGGTGTATTTTTTTTTCATCTCATTAAACCTTGCAAGTCAGATCGCTCCGCATAACCGGTTGGCAATGGAGTTTAGCGGAGTTGGGCGTTCGAGTTTACCCTGTGGTGTTCGCCCGGCACGGGCGTTAACGTATGGCGTGCAAGCCCCCTCTAAAGAAATCCGCTAAATGTTTGGATATAGCATTAACAGAAGTACCAGCCGATGGCAAGGCGCGGTCGCGTGGCTCATCATTTCACTCCCTCGCCACCACGGTGTCGTACAGCCCGTAATGCGTCAGCCCTGAATGACTTTCTATGCCGGTGTAGTGGAGCGATGCGTCTTCGTAGCGCCGGAACGCGAACACGGCCTGGTTCATCTGCTCGGTGTTGAACACACTGAGCCGTATCAGCAGGTGAAAATCCTTCACGGTCAAGCCGGTAACAGCCCGGAACAAATCCGGTTCAATTTTGGTGATCACGTCCTGCAATGTATTCTCGCGGAAGTCGGTTAGATACATAAACGCCGGGATGCGCGTCGCAAACTTGATCAGCTTCTCCTGCACGAGCTTGCGTTTGGACTTGTACTCCTTCTCCTCCTCGGTGAGCTGTTTCTTCTGCTTCTCTGTCAGATTGCGGGTTTTGGCCTTGTTTTTAAGTTCTTTGATCTTGTCGCTCTTGTTGATGATGGTCTCGATGATGTTGTCGCCCAGCGAACGCCAGCCCTCAATGCGCTCAACAGCGGCCATTGCTTCGGGGTTGTCGAGAATGCGGCGCAGGGTGTCGTTGTCTACGTTCACCAGCACAGCGCTTTGCCATTTTTTGGCCAGCAGCGTGGCCGATGTGCCCGCCATCGCAATGTCGAGAATGCCGCCCGCGTCAATCTGCGTCATATTCGCGCCGTCGTAGGCCAGCACGGGCAGGAACGACACGAGGTCTTTGACTGCGTTCTCCGGGTTCGGTTCATTGGGCGACAGGCCGATTCCGTACTCGGAAAGCTGCCGCAGCGCGCGTGTGGGCGCAAAGTCAAACACGAAGCAGGCGGGCTTGAGTATTTCCTCCTCGTGCGGGTTGTCACCGTTGGGATTTTTGATGCACCACGGAGACTGCACGCGAAAAGCCGCCTGAAAGTACGTTTCCGGCGATTTAAGATTGCGCAGCATCAGGATGGATGACCATTGCGGCACCGTGATTCCGGTGGTGAGCTTTCCGCATGAAAGCGTGATGGTTTTGGTCTCAAAACCGCTTCCGATAGCCTTGCGCACGGGGGGCAGCGCATTCAGACCGATGCCTGCCGAGGAACCTGCTGCGACGACTACCTTATAGTCGTGCCAGAAGGTGTTGTGCTTCTCCGACAATAGATTTGCCATCGCGTGGCAGGCCGCAACGTCGGGCATAAACCAGAACGAATGCTGAAGGTAGGGTAGCAGGCGTACATCCGAATAGGGGAACGGCGGACGTGTGCCGATCTTAAGATGCTCTACCGCCCTGGGCGCATATCCGCCGCGGATAATGTCCAGCCACTTCTGCACGTCGCTTTTGTGTTTGAATTGGGCTTTCGTGCCTTTGCCCGATGCCTCGAAGAACTCGTTGAGATCAAACTCGTCAAACTCTCCCGCGCTGGCGATTGACAGCAGTTCGTCCGGCATCTGGTAGGTCAGCAGGCGCATCTGCGGCAGTGCACCGTAGGGGTTCCACTTGTCCGGGTTCTTTGCCGCAAACTCCTCCCTGGCACGCTGCTCGTCGGTGTATGTCCAGTTAAATATCTGCTCCTCGATGAACTCGCCTGTTGCCAGTGCCCTGAACGGCGTGCCCGACAGGTAGAGATACGCCTTGGTTGTAATGGGAAGAAACTCGGTTTCCTTTTCCAAAGGCTCCTGCAAATCTGCAATTTTTTCCTTCAGTCGTTTGTCGTCTTCAAGTCGGGCTTCCCTGCGGGCAATTTCCTCTTCCTCTCCCCCGAATAACTCTTTGGACGTCTCCCGCCATGCGCCAAAGTGGTATTCGTCGAAAACCACAAGGTCCCAGTTAACCTCGTGCAGCCATTCGTTCTTCGACTTGATGTTACCCGCCGCATCGCGACCGAGAAGGTCCTGAAAAGAACCGAAGTAGACGACCTGCTTCCTGCGGTTGATCTGCGTCGGGGCACAGCCCGACGAGCGCGATAAATACTGCCAACCGTCAAAGTCCACATGGTTTTCGAGGTCCGTCTGCCACGCATCCTCAACGGCCGGTTTGAAGGTAACCACCAGCACGCGCTTTGCGCCGAGCTTCTTAGCAAGTTGATACGCGGTGAAGGTCTTGCCGAAGCGCATCTTCGCGTTCCAGAGGAAGCGCGGGACAGCATGCATGTCTTCCTTCCAGATGGAGTGGAAGTACTCATGCGTTTTGTTGACGGCCTCAACCTGCTCGCGGCGCATCGCGAAGGTTTCGTGATGCGTGCCGGTGAAGCGCTGGCCCGTGCGCAACTCGGCAAGAACGGTCTTCACGTCCTTGAGCGTGCAGCGCATCCATTCCAATTCAGAGTTCTCGAAACCCTTCCGGGCAAGGGTTGCGCGCACTTCGTGGTCGGTGAAAATGGTTCCGTCGTTGCGCTCGGCTGGCTCGTCCAGCTCGATTTTGTAGTTTTTGATGGCGGCGGTCTTGACCTGCTCGGACACGCGCTGCTTCACATCGCGTGTCGTTTGGCCCACCTTGAGAAGCCCCTTGTGCGCCACGTCGTCAATCGAGTAGGCGTAGATGCGCGGCCGGGCCGACGGCTTGGACGCAAGGATTTCTTCAATAGTCTTACTCATCCTCAGATGCTCCGCTGAGGTCCATTGGACGAATCATCTTTTCAATGAAAGCGATTTCATTCTTTGCCAGCTTGTATTTTTTGTACAGATCAGCGTCACTCCACTTGCGATCCCATGATTGCTGAGGCACCCAAAAGTAGGTGCCTGCCTTTGTGTGCTGACTGATCTTGCGCAATGAAATGAGAAATCTCACAAATTTTGTGGCGAGATAGCTCTCAACGCTTCGGGCCTCATCCTCATTCCGAACTGGAATAAACATAAATGTCTGAGTGCAAACTGAGTTACCCGGCACCACCCATGGTCTCCCAAGCACCACATCGTTCTCGGTTTTGCCGCCGTCAGAGCCCGCCTCGGGAATCAAAACCTTTCTAGTCTTTGCTAGGGCCGCGTTCATAGAGATATGACTACGCCTTACCCAACCTTCGATGCGCTTCCCTTTGCTTACCGCGTAGAAGCGATAGTCATCAGGTGCCACCTTCTTTTCGGAGTATTTGGAAAAGTTAGAAAGGAGTCCGAACGGTTTTTGCGGCGACACTAGTTCGGAAAGTGACTCGGGATTAGTATCGAGCACCTTTCGGAGAATTGGGAGTGCCTCACTCTCCCTTACTAAAACGTCAAACTCATCGAGCGAGCGATTAACCAACGGCGACGCGACACCTGCACGAAATGTTTGTGTCGCGGTGCTTCCTGAGTGGGAAGAATCCCATAGGAAGTAACTGACGCCACCCTTAATCTCAACGCCCGGAAATACATCGCCCGCATCCGGAAAATCAACAAGAACGCTCACCCGATGGTCAGTAAGCATTCGCTGGCGAAAATCATCCAAACCTAGACCACCCGCGAACCAACGAGACGGAGTAATCATTACTAGATAGCGCGGATCGAGTGCGATAGCTGCATCGACAAACTTCTGATAGATGGGCATTGTGCGGGTGTTTCCCTCTGCCTCGATCTGGTATGGCGGGTTACCAATTACAACGTCAAAATGCATGTTTCCTCCAAATATCTGTGTTACAAATGCTTTGGGTTCCATTGTATGAATCAAGCTGTAGGCGTGCGTCTCCAGTCCTTCGATGCGGTCAAAAGTGCTCCTCCCTGCTCCGCAGTAGGAACATCGGTTCCCAACCCAACTGTGCTCAATTCGCTTGAACCAGATGTTTCCATCGTTGTCGTCAAAGCCTTTAGCAATCGAGTGCTCGCCGTTGGCGTACTTCGAGCAATATACACTTCTCCGTGCCAGCAGGCTGGTGAGATGAGTGATGCCGATGCCGTACACCTGTTTCGTCAGGATGTGATTGACGCGCTCTTCAAGGTTCGGGATTTTATCCGCAAGCCCCTTGGTGAGGCGGCTGGTGATCTCACGCAGAAACACGCCCGACTTGGTGCACGGGTCCAGAAACCGCACCGAAGGGTCGGCCCAGATGTTCGCGCCTTTGTTGTCCGCGGCCCATGCCGCGGCAAGCATATCCAGCATTTGGTTCGCAAACTCGGGCGGGGTGAAAACCTCGTCGTTGGAGAGATTGGCAATGCACGTCAGAACATCCGGGTTGCGTCCGCGCAATGCAAAGCCGGCTTGATTAATCATTGTCTCTTTCCGTTTCTTCGCTTGCGGGAAGCGCTTCGATTCGTTGCCGGGCGGACTGAATGGCGCTGTGGAGTTTTTGTTCCAGCAACTCGCGCGGCGGGAGTGCGGTCAGGTATTCGGCAACATGGATTCCGGCCTGCCCCAGCTCCAGCAATTCCACCAGTTCCTGCTTTTTTCCGGCACAGAGGATGATGCCGAGCGGTTCCTGTTCGGTCTCCCGCCGTTCGTGTTTGCCGAGCCAGCGCAGGTAGAGTTCGAAGGCGAGGCCCGCAAGCATCATCGCGATCAGCATGCGCATGCCGGGGGTAAAGAATAGGTTGGTGGTTGCGGGTGCGTGTTTCATTGTGTAAGGCTGTAGGGGCAACCCCCTGTGGTTGCCCTTTATGTATTATTCGATGAATGCGGGCAGGCACAGGGGCCAGCCCCTACGATATGTCTTCTCGGGATTGTGCTGTTTTGCGTTTATTGTACCACATGACGCCTGCAAAGGCCGCGAAAAGGCCAAGCGGCGGAAGAACCATTTTGAACAGCGCGTGCGGCACATTTCGGCATAAAATTCTTTTTGAAGCGGATGGGTCAAATAGAGCAGTTCCTTGAAGTGCGACCAGCTCAATTGTCGCGACAGTGTAGCAACAATCTCGTTTTCAGGAAACGTCTCTGCAAATTTCATCATGTGGCGGATGTTTTTAGCGGAAAAGCCCTTTCCGTACTCGCGCATCAATTGTCTCGACAGCGTAGCAAGAATTTCTTTGCCATAGTCGGCACGCGATCCGTTGAGCACTTCTGTGCGGATGCGTTCACCGATTTCCCAATAAAGCAACGTCATACCGGCATTGACGATTGTTGCAACCGAAGCACGGGTCTCGGCAATCAGCTGTCGAATATCCGATAAAAGCGCATCCGCAACCTTTTCGCCGCTTTTGGTCGGGCGAAGCCTTTTTGAATCAGTTTTCATAGCACAGTTCCACTCCTGGCGAAAATCACGATGCGCCCGTGAAATCAATCCATTTTGAGGAGGTTATCACAAGTGCATTGCTCCCGGAATAATTTTTAACCGTATAAGATTCGATACGGCTATTCTTCTTTCATGTCTGCCAGCTCACCCATCGTCAGCGGCGGGTAGACTTTGTCAGGCGTGAATATCTCATGTTTATCAACATAAGCAAAGAGCGATCCCTCCGCGCTGAAACCTGCCGATTGAGTGAGGTCGTCGAGGCGGAAGTCGCGCCGCTGGAATTTTCCTTTACCCAGGTAGCCCCACTCGGCAAAGGTGATCGGCCGCCCATCGGTGGTGCACATCTTGAGCGCGTCACCGTGCACAAGGTTCTGCGACAGCACGTAGAACGCGGCGCGATACAGTTTGTCCGATTGCTCCAGATTCAGATACTCGGCAAGAATCTCAAGCATATTCGCGCGGCAATCGGTGATGTTGTCGTCCAGCAGTTCGATGCCGTAGACGCACATCAGCGCAAGCAGAGCATAGTGCCGTCGCTCGAAATCGGATTTGCCGTACTTGAGTTCCACGGCGGCGAGCTTGCGCCGCAAAACCGGCACGAGGAAGTTGCCGTTCCCGCAGGCGGGCTCCAGAAAGCGGGAGTCAATGCGCTCCGTCTCGCCCTTGACGAGGTCAAGCATTGCCTCAACCATCCACGCCGGGGTGAAGACCTCTCCGTGATCGGCAACACGTTGCTTTGACTTGACGTATTTCATGGGCCACTTCTTCTCAGCATTGTTCCATTCTATTTAGTTCGGGCTAACGGCGGCATAGCCTGCTGGTAATATAACGCAACGCCTTGTTATGCTATTAAATCTTCTTTCTTTAGGAAGTCAAAAAACTTATCTAATATAGCTGTACTGCGCTCAATCAGCTGCTTTTCTTCAAATTCATTGTAGCTAATTAGATTTGCTATTTCAGCAATTCTACTGGCATCCTTGTTTTTCCCTCGCCGCTGTTCGCCGCTGTATATTTTCTTTTTATCCTCGAAGCGATAATCCGATGCTCTAATATTAATGCTTGCCTCAAGTAGTATTTTATTGCCCAGAGAATCAAGATTTCTTTCGTCGCTAAGACCACTTTCCATTTCTTGGCGCTTCTTCGGATAGATGTGTTCCAAATGGTAAATTTCTGTTACATCAAGAAGCTGTTGCTGTGAAAATGTATAAGCGTACCATGTAATCATGGAGCGGGTGATACTCCGCTGATTAGTAAACACATAGTTTTCAAAGAATGAGCGTGCCTGCGTTTTGTTAAATTTGTATTTAGAAAAAGTTGCGTCATTATCATTTATAATGTTAATCATCTCATCATATACAGGTGTACGAAGAGCATTTACACCAGGATTCGTAATAGCATAAGCAAAGATGAATGCGGTTATCCTATCCAAAAACCTGCTGAATTTTGTATCTTCTAACTTCCCGTCACCGTTTCTGTTTTGCAGGAAATATACGGATGTGATGTGTTGCCACATACCATTTGGAGCATAGTTCAAAACAAACAGCTTCTTGAGTAGACTATCAGAAAAACAAGTTTTATCTTGATCTGATACACTTTTCCAAAATAAGGCCAGAGCCTTTAATTCAGATATTGTATGTGGTTGTTTTAGATACTGATATTTTTTTCGTTCAAAAAACTTTCGAAGGGCTTCAGTGGTTGTGCTTTTATTGCCCTCTCTAGCGCGCAAAAAATACATATAGCGCGTAAATAATTCATCCATTGGAGTTCCTGTGCTCGGGTTGAAAATCGAACCCGTCACCTCTTCCAGTTCTTTCCACTCACCGATGAAGTCATCTTTCTTGTCGAGGCCGGCGTAATATTTGTAGAATTGTGCTTTGAATATATCAGCGTCCGATAGAGGAAGACCACGATCGTTAAGTGTCGAAAAAATTCGAAGCGCAGTATCCTGGGATTCTGCCTCGATTGGCAGAAGAATACAGTAACCTAGTATGCGAGCAGGTAAATACGGAAAAAAGCTTGGAAAAGTTTGCAGAAAGTCATCAATTTTTTTCTGAATAAATTGATAGTTAAGCACATATTGACTCTTACTGCCTTGCTTAACTATTCCGGTACGCAGTAGTTCAAGAAATTCTTCTTTGTCATTGTCTGTGGCGACTTCCGAGTCAATTTTTAGTGTATTTTTATCTGCTGTACCGAATGTATCCGTTTTCCAGATGCACTTCTCGATGCGATCACGGGTAAGTATTGAGTTTTTATCCTGCATATTGGCAAACTTGTCATAGAAGGCGCGTAAGATAAGCATTAGTGTTGTAAGTCGTTGCTGGCCATCGATGACCTCAGATTTTCCTTTTTCGTTTTTGAATGTGACAATAGAGCCAAGAAAATACTCTTCATTTTCATCAAAGGCCTCATAATTATTATCTGGGAAGGAGAATAGAAAAATATCATCCCAAAGAGTTTGACATTGCTCTTCGCCCCAAGCGTAAGGACGTTGATAGTCAGGAATGAGGAAATCTGCTTTTTTGTCCGAAAAAAGGTCGAATATTGCTTTCTGATCTACATTGAGTTTTGACATCTATTCTCCTATAGTTGAATCGCCTTACAATAGTAACATGGAGTCCGTAATTTTTGGTTTGTGCTGATAAATTTTATTACAAAAGACAGCAATTTTGTCAAATTTTTAATCTCTTAGGTGAAATTCCCCGAAGTTTGGTTCGATTAGGATATAAAAACTAAAACTGAGATACCCCTCAGCTTGCTGTGGGGTATCTCAGTCTAATATTCCGCAATGTGTGTCTTTTTTCATTCTCTGCGCCACCGCGCATCTGCGTGAAGTATTCTCTTACATTCCTGCAATTATTTTCTCCCCCTGCGGCGCAGAGGCGCAGCGGACTTTGAATAACCGGGCAGGCACAGGGTCCTGCCCCTACGATTTGAATCGCGCGCGGCAGCGCTAAGTGTCATCTCCGCTTTGTTTGCTTTTGCGTTTGTTGTACCACATGGCACCTGCCAGCATTGCGAATAATCCCAGCGGCGGTAAAAACCATTTGAAGAGGGTGTGCTGGACAGGCTCGGTATAGCCCGGAATAGGGTGATATCCGAGTTTTGGTAAATCAATCTGTTCAAAGGGCGCGGCAGCAAGGTACATCCAGGTTGTGCCGCCGGCCTCGTGTTCGCCGTATATATGCGGTATGTAGCGTTCCGGGTTTTTGCGGATGCGTGTGCGTCCGATGGTGATCAACTCTGCCCTGGGCCCAAATGTCATAACCCGCATGGGGCAGGCTGCTACGCAGGCCGGAATTTCGTTCTGCTTAAGACGGGTTTTAAAGCAAAATGTGCATTTGCGCACCCGCGGGGTCAAAATCGAAGCATATTCATAGGCTGGAACTTGAAACGGACAGGCCGCCATGCAGTAGCGGCAGCCGATGCATTTTTTTTCATCATACACGACCGCTCCGCTCGCGTCGCGCGTCATAGCTCCTACCAGGCAGGCTGACACGCAGGCTGGATACAGGCAGTGCATGCACTGGAACTTAACATGCACGGGAGCTTCAGAATTATTTGGCTGGTAGCGATTGACCACCGTGAAAGCGGAAGCATTCATGCGGCGGCGACGCTCAAAAACGGAATCATCTTTGAAAAAATCATTCGGGACAAGTGGAAGGTCGGGGTTAATCTCATTGCAGGCCTGTTCGCAGGCGCGGCAGCCCACGCACAGCGTGGTATCAACCAGCACAGCGAGGCTTTCTTCGGAACGGCCCTGTTGGGCAGAACTTTTTTTCGGTGCGGCGCAAAATGCCGCGGCCCCGGTTATGCTGCTGATGTGTTTAATAAATCCGCGTCGATTCATAGGTTCACTGTTTTTTCTGCTCGTGGCAGCCATCGCAGGTTTGGGGCATTTTTTCTTCGGTGCCGCCCATCTGTTTGTGGCAGCCCAGGCACTGCTGATGATAGGCCCCTAAAAGATCAGGGCGTTGGTGATCGGTTTCAATGCGCGCGGTGTGGCATGCGCTGCACTGCGGCACCTGTTTTTTCTTCTCAAGGGGGCTGTAATGGTGGCAGCCCGCGCATAGCGTGATATCTTCGGTGTGAAAATAGGTTGCCAAAGCAGATTTGTTGACACGCTCGGTCAGTTTTTGCACAATCTCAAGATGTTTGATCTTTGCCGGCTGATATTCTTTTTCAAGCAGTTTGATTTCCCATTCTTTTTCTACCACATCGGGAATAAGCGTTTCCGGTGCCGGTGCTTTGCGGGCCCGGTTCAGACTTTCAAGGCTGCCGCTGTGACAGGTGCCGCAGGCCGTTGTGACGGACAGCCCTTCCGGCAATTGGTGATGACAGCCCGCGCAATCCGGCCGTTGTTTTTCCTGGGCATGGCAGCCGATGCAGCTCCAGGCGGATGTTTCCCGGTGATAGGCCTCGGCAAGCGTGATAAAATTGCCCTCTTCCGTTCCGGCAGGCGTGTGACATTCCTTGCAGGCTCGCATGGTTTCATGGTGGCAGTCTTGACAGCCGCGGGTGCGCAGCTGATGCGCCTTGTGATTAAATGCCGCCCCCGGCATGCGGGTCTCGTTGTCAAACCGTATGAGTATTTTCTCTTCCTGCTCGCACTCAGGGCGCGGCACGTCTTTCATCGCATCAGCCGGGCGCACGCCGTCGGTATGGCACTCGCTGCAGGTGACCGGTCCGGTTTTTTTCTCGCCGCGCGCTTTGCGGGCAAGGTGGCAGTTAATGCAGCGCAGATGCGCGGTTTCCTGCTCGGTAAGGCTGCCTGCGGGATCAAGCTCCTGCAGCCAGTCCTTACATTTTGGCTCGCGGGTCTCGGCGGTAATCTTTGTTTTTTGTTGCGGCGATAGATAGTGACATTCCTCGCACTTCTGCTCGAGTGCCTTGTCGTGCTTGTCGTGCAGTTGATAGTCGAAGCCGACCTTCGGCCAGGCGGCCTCATAATTTTCAGAAACCTTTACACGGAACTTTTTCCAGTCGAGCTCGCCGGCGTCCTCAGCCGCTTTGGCCGGCTCACGGTGGCAGTTCAGGCACTCCCCATGGCGGGTATCGCGCAGGGGATCGTAATACGACGGCATTACCGGCAGATACTCGGTTTTGTGATAATCCGGCAGGGCGACGTGGCACTCGCCGCAGGTAACCGGCCCGGCTTCCCTGCCGTCGGCTGCGCGCTCGCTGTGGCACTCGATGCATGCGTCGTGATAGGAGTTCATCAATGTGTCGGCACTGCGCTTATCCGGCTGTTTTGGGAACGTAAACTCAAACGTGCCGTTGTCCTTCCTGGGGTGGCAGGTTTCGCAGCTTTCGGACTCAAGCGTCTTGGTATGCTTTTCGTGAAAAAATCTCACGGGGGCGCGGTCGAGATCGCCAAAAGCCCCAGGGATCGTAATAAAGATAAAGCGCTCAAGTGCCTCGGATGCGCCGGAGGCAGGCACTGCCTGCAGCGGCAATGGTGTTTCAGCGGCAGGCGTGCTGTCAATGGAAGCGCTCACAGAAAGCCCGGTGCACAGCAGTATTGTCAATACAGCATACGCAATTTTTTTCATGCCTGCTCCGGTTCGGGGCGTGGCAGCAACCCGGCTTGTTTAACGATTTCCGGAACACGGTGCTCCCATTCAATTGCCATCAGGTGGATGCCTGCCAGTCCTTGCATTTCGCGCAGGTGCTGAATCTGCTCACAGCACATCGCGATTCCCTCGCGGGCCTGGTCTTTTTTTTCAACACCCTGCAGGCGTTTGATGAGTTCCTTCGGCACATCCATGCCGGGGACGTTATTTTTCATATAACGTGCCATGCCCAGTGATTTCAAGGGTGTTACACCCGCCAGAATATACACCTTTTCGGTCAGGCCCATGTCGCGGGCCTGCTTAAGCCAGGTTTGAAAACGTTCCATGTTATATACGCACTGGGTCTGGATAAAATCTGTTCCTGCGGCCACCTTTTTCGCTAAGCGCTGGACTCTAAACGCATGCGGCTCGGCAAACGGGTTGGCCGCGGCACCGATAAACATTTTGGGGCGGACGGTGATTTCGGCTCCGCTTTGAAACCGGCCTTCATCGCGCATGGCTTTTACCATGGAAAGCAGTTGAATAGAATCAAGATCAAACACTTTTTTGCATCCGGGGTGGTCGCCGAATTTTTGATGATCGCCTGAAAGGCAAAGCAGGGTGTTTACGCCCAGGGCCGCTGCTCCCAGGATATCGGACTGCATGGCAATGCGGTTGCGGTCGCGGCACACCATCTGGCAGACGGGTTCAAGACCTTCTTGTTTAGCTATCAGGCCGGCTGCCAGGCTTGACATGCGAACGACCGCGGTCTGATTGTCGGTGATATTGACGGCATCAACCATGCCTTTGAGATAGCGGGCTTTTTTGCGCACAGCATCGGCATCGGCCCCGCGTGGCGGTCCCAGCTCTCCAGTCAGGGCAAACTGGCCGGAGGCGAGGATTTTTTCAAGCCTGCTTTCGGATTTCATGATTTATCTCCGTCCTGTACATAGCGTGTGCGGTACTCTTCTACCAGAATGCGCCCGGGAGTTTGGCCCTGCCAGTTACGAGCGGGCCGTATTTCATGTATGGACTCAAGCCGGCCCTGGGCGGCCAATCGTTCATAAATAGCAATCCAGGCACAGGGCGTATCCGGATCAACTTCGCAGTGACCATCCTGTGGACCGCCGCAGGGACCGTTGAAAAGACTTTTGGCGCACATGGTAACAGGGCAGATGCCTGCGGTCAGGCCCAGCACGCAGTCCCCGCAGGTTTTGCAGCGTT